>Ga0065711_1026756_pt1:40000-60463 | contig 60463 bp, 33 predicted proteins | sample Hoacrofraction12_FD_59098 | JGI IMG/M metagenome (GOLD analysis project Ga0065711, IMG submission 59098) | Hoatzin crop microbial communities from Cojedes, Venezuela - Epithelial fraction 12 v2 (version 2) | ecosystem: Host-associated > Birds > Digestive system > Esophagus > Crop...
GGGGTGTGCACACCATACTATGAGGACTGCCACAGAAGTTTCTAGAGAAGCAGCCTCTTCTCACTCCTGCTGGCTTCTGTGCTGTAGTTCAGACTACGCTTCTGTGGGTCTGGAGCATTTTTTTGGACTTTGCATTAATCTTATACCAGCTGTGACCAAAATAGGGATAGCCTTCTCCGTCAGAGGCTGTTCATAAAAGTGTATTTGTTAATTGCTTCCAACAAGAATCATGCCCTGATTAGTGCTGTAAAACAGTGTGCATTTACATGATCTTTAGTCAGCTAAAAATGTGTGGGTCTAGAGGAAACAATGTTCTGTTAAATAATGCTTTTTAGCTTCATACCTGTGAGCTCTTCTCAGAGTGATGGTAAATGCTTTGGACCTACTATGGAAGGCTGTCACTGGGTATTGTGGAGGTAACAGCTGGAAATCCTCTTCAGGTATCTGAAAAAGATATGAAACATTTCTTGAAAAAAGACCTGTTTATTAGAAAAGAGAAGAAGCGTTTAAGGAGTCAAAACAGACAATGTGCAGGATTGAACCAGGCATAGCAGCCTGGTCTGCATTAGAGCTGTTTTTAAGGATTTCCCACTGCTTGCAAGCATCACTTCAGTCCCACCAGCCAAAGCTCAGTTACAGCTCTACCTTTAGCCTTTTCAAAAGTGGGAGGTTTTCTTTAGCTCTTGCTTGAAAACTTCTTTCTTTCCTCTGTTTAAAATGATAATTTCTGGATAGGAGAGAGCAACTAGGATGAAGCAAATTGAGAAAGGAGACAGAAGAAAGATAACCCAATAAACCTTTTTGAAATTCCCCATAGAAGTGATCTGGGAGGGCAGCTTGAACATTTACCACATTTTGTCAACCACACTGTGACTTTCTGGAAGTGAAATTCTTTCATCACATGAGCTCAGAGCAGGACCGTTACCATTACAGTGCAACCAAGACCTTAATGTAGTGCTGTGCACCACACACGTCTTCAGCACAGTTCTATATTTATTTTACTCCTCTTCCATTGACTGTTTGGTAGAACTTTCTGAATTGGGGCTTTAAGTCATTATATTGCAGATTACAGGAAGTTTGATAGCGTACGTACAGAAACTTCCCACACACCCAATACCATTAATGCTATTGGCATGCTGCATACATTTGAAGATTTTCAAAACTATTCGTACTATCTCATATCACGTCTCATCTGTAATAATATTATCATGGAAGTGGATTTGTCATACATGTACTGTTACAAAAATAAAGACTTCAGGAACTTTCATGTGGGGATGCATTGTTTTCATGGGAACAGGGAAGTGCCTTACTCTCCCAAAGAAATCTTAGAGCAAAAGCTGCAAAATTCATGAACAGAAGTCAGAATATCAATGTTACTCAAGTGCTATTGTGTGTACAAGAAGTCTGGTTGCCCAGCAATGTTGCCATTTTGGAAAGAGGAATGAATTTATGGATCAGAAGGTTTCTTCTTCGTTCAGCTGTCAAATCTGACTTTACTCATGGGGTAATTAAAACTTAGGAAGCTGTAAAGGAGATAGAAACAGAATAGGCAAAAAAGCCCAACGGAGAAATCTCTGCGTTTTAAGGGAATGTGAGTGTTGGCAATATTATAACCTGGGTAGGGCTGTGCTCCCACATTCACATCTGTAGAAACCCTTTTCTGCCCATCACACGCTGTGTGGATGACTGGGAGGATGACTGGCAATGTAAACAACCCTCTTTCTCTCTTTCTCTGTTATACAATAGCAAATCCATGACTGAATGTTGTGAAATCCATTCAAATAGAGTGGAGTAAATGATAGTTTTGGTGCAGTGTTAGTTTACCTACTTTGGGTATGCTTATAGGCTGAAGAATATAGGGATCCTACGATCTTTGATGTTATCCCCACAAAAAAAAAACAGCGAGGTACTGAACTGCTATCTCTGTTTTTCACAAGAAGGATAAAAGGGGAAGGAGAAGCAGAACTGTTGCATCCTGAGATGAGAAATGCTTGAGAGAAACAAAGCAAGCTTCTGAACTTAAGACAGGCATAGCGTACCAGGTAGCAATATTAACGCTGCATTAGAGTCAGACAAATAAGCCCTAAAGAAATAACAAGGTAGAACTGCCCTCGGGATTAAGATAGTATCTCTGTACAGGGTTACTTTCTGCATATGTTCTAATGAAAATAAAGTGTGCCTAATGAAGTAAAATGTGCATTTGGAAGACTGAGGAATCAGGGAAAAGAAACCTGTGTAGGAGATTTGGGCTTAAAAATTAGTGCTTCCACTAAAATAAGGAACATGGTCCTCGAAAAATAAAATTAAGAAGGTAGATGCACTACCACTTTTTTGTGTCTTACTCCATTATTGTTTTCATGTCTTTTTCCAAACAGCTGGTATCTGTCATGTCAGAATCTGGCATAATTTTTTGTGTTTTGCTGTCGCCTTTGGGGTGGGGGGGGGGAAATCATTGCTAATCTGTGGCAGGTCACATACTTTCACGTATCTTCTGCACTTTTCCTCCTTTTCCCAACCCCGCACTGCCATGCTGGGTCATAGCACTGGCTGGGGCGAGGGAGATAGGCTAGGAGAGGAAGAAACACAGGTATTTGAACAAGTAATATTTGAGCTTTTTCGTCTCCTGACTTGATTTGAATTACTACATGTCCTCTTCTAAACCCAGAGAATACTGAAGGTTATGATTTGTACTCCCTGCTTATTTGGAAATATCCTTACCCCTTGAAAAAACAAACACAGAGCACCACCCCAAAGCACCACTGGAGAAAAGCCATAGCTTGCCAGTTACTCTGCTTCACCTCTGGCCAACTATGTGGTCTTTCAAGTGTTTGTCTGATGCCACTACAAGTGGGAAAGAAAACAAACACAGGGAAACCCATGCCTGAATGTGAAGAGCACTACATGAATGGAGTGACTCTGAAGTTGCCATGCCCTCTGTGATTGAATACCTGTTTTGTGGTCTTTCTATTTAGCTCTGTGTCATGTGAACGAACAGACACAGGTTAATTATGCTGTAAAAGGAAAAGAGTGAAGTCCTCAAATATCTGGTTTTTTCTCATCCAGATAAAGAAAGATCTTGCATACCCCTATCTCTTACTAATAGATTGGAAACTTGCTAATAGGTTGCAAACTGTGCCTCATAATGTGTACGTTCCTTGACTGTTGACTAACAAAAGCAACCAGCCATGCCTTACACGTGCTATAATATAAATCTTTGGGGAGCCAGTAACGATGAAGAGTAATTCAGTACCCTTCGCACTCTGGGTCCAATTTAATCAAGTGCCAAACCTCTTTGACTTCTAGATGACTACGTCTGGACAGCAGGGTTCTCACTGCAGAGCAGCAGGACTATGTTACCTTTCTCCTTCTCATTTCTATTACTTAAATGCATAAGTAGTAAATAAATAATTGTTACAGTGACTTAAGATTTATCTTCTCATTTCTGTTGTCCCAGAAAGTTTTAAGAAAGTAAGTGACATTTACGGATAGTTTATCACTTTATGCGGGTCAAATGACTCAACATTACAATTTTCAGCACAACTCCATTTGAAATGTATCCCAGCTTATAACACACAAGTTCACTGGACCGGGTTCTTCATACTGGACATAATAACTGCACAATCTAGCACTGCATGTGTTCAGGCAGGGAAGAAACTTTGGGATTCTCCTGTGAGACTTGGAGTTTGAATACCATAGGCTACCACAGTTTTTCAAAATGAAACAATTACAGAAAGGGTAAAGAAGAGAAACATTAAAATGAAAATATGTTTCTGACTTTATCCCTCTGAGAATTTAATGAGCTGAAGTACTTAGCAGATAAAGAGAAATCTACATTTTAAAGTCACTATAATTTTTTTTTTCCTTTACCACCAGCAGAAAAGAACAGACGAATAACAGATAAAAAACAAGATGTTTGTATTAGGGTTGAATAAAGAAATGTTTTCCCTCAAATAACTTAAAGCAAGACATTTACTGAAAATTTTCATAGGAGATTTTTTAATTAAATACATCTTCGATTCAGTTCTTAATCTTCAATAATGCTATTCACAGCACCTTCAGGAAGATAATCGTGTGAGCTACCCAAAAATGAGTCTCTGATGAAACTCTCATCTTTTCTGATGTGGAAATAGGCCACAGTAAAATATATCTACCAGTTCAAATAAGGGTAAATAGAAGAAACCTTTTGACACAGGGAAAAGAAAGAACCTCTGCTGTGTCTAAAGTCAGTTTATTAGTTATGCACATCCACGTTTAGTATGTATAAGAAGGTTAGGGCCTCTTCCCTTGTTGGTGTCTCATGGCCACAGTTTTCCAGCATGCTGAGCTGGCTTTTTCCTGCAGCAGCAAGTCCTTGCAGTGACTGGCAGAGAGGTACTGCTTGTTTGATGAACTGGAAGAACAGCCAGACCAAGAAGAATGGCAGAAGCTCTGAGGCTGTACCTGCTAAGCGGCTGGAAAGAGTATGAAATGAGGAGAGAAGAGGATCTGGGTTAATATATGTGCTTATAAAAACGTAAAGGTAAGGGCAGCTGAACAGTTCTTGATGAATCAGAACCATTGTGCCTGAATCAGAACAGATGCTTCCCTTTAGAATGAGTATATTTAAGTACGTTAAATAAGCAAGTAGCCACTTCTTTTAAGTGAGAAAAATTGATTATTGCAGTTCAGTGAGAGGATACCAGGACACAAATCAAACAGCAGCAGATAGCTGGAGCCGTGGTTAGCAAAAAAAGAGAAAGAGAGACGTAAAGGCAATAACAGAATAAAAGTGGTGTGCTCATAAGCATAGTTGTCTCTTCTAGAGTGGCCAGAAGTCTTCATAAGATGCTGCAAATGGCACGGTTCGATATACCTGTAAACTCAGTAGGAAATTAAAAGGCAATAAAGTGTATATTCACTTGTGGAACACATCAGGTGCGTCCTTATATGACTCAGTGTTCATGTTCCGTGCTGTTATGCTGGGCAGTTGTTTTGTTCTGCCACTTGTGCTCTCCAAACATTTAGCTGTAACCTAGCAGGGATTGAGAAGGAAACAACATCCCCATTTTCACACCAGCAACAGCTGCTTTAGTTAGGCAGTACACTAAATATAGTAATTTGCCATATAGCCAACAACAGTGATAGCACATCAAAAAGAGATTCTGTGACATAGCAGGGATCCCTAATGTGCTATGAATGATGGATGGGCTGTTCATGCACCTCACAGAATGATGCTGCTTTTCAAAATGGAAAGCGGCGTGCGTGACCATCAATATCTTACATTGAATTATTGGCTTCTGTCACGATGCCTGTATTTTAGCCAACTCGTGTTGTGGAAAATTATTTTATTCTAGTGACATTTCTGATAAAAGAGCCATCAGTAAATATTTTCCCTGAGAGATGTGTTCTAGAGGTTTACAGGTAATAGCAGTAGTCCTTTGAAGAGTCATCTGTGACTCATGAGTAACATAAAAACATTATTGAACAAAGATTGAAACATGAATATGCTTGTACTTAGTGGGACTCTTTTTCACATGAGCATTCTCTATGCCAAACATCAAGGCTGTTGTACCTGTGTAGTATGCTACCTGACTAAAAGCTGTTGCTGCCTTCTGCGCCTTTATTATTGGTGGGAATAAAGTGCCTCCAGCTGACAAAGATGATATGATAAAGCACTACCACCCCTGCCCTTCACCCCAAGTTACCAAGAGGATTTCAGCCTCATTGCTGATATACCTCAGCCTGTCTGGATTGCAATGAAACAGCATCGGACAGGACAGGAGCCATGGCAGTAATTGGGGTTTCCTCTCCATAAGCCAGTGAGGAAATTAAAAATGCATTGAGGCCAGGACTTGCTGTGTTCCGCCTCTCATCTTATACTATCAAGTGCTATATAATACCTGGAATACTTCCCAGAATTAATTATACTGAATTCAGTTATTCAACCATATAAAACGTAGCATGAAGTTTTCAGTCAGGTCCAGCAAACCACATGAATGTTCACCATGATGCCATCTGGGCACTGTCTATAACTGTCTATGCACATCTTATGAAAGCAAGATGATTTGGTTGAAATCAAAGCATACAGGACAGCAGAATGGGATTAAATTTATTCAGAGGAAGTTGCAACCTCTTCTTCCTTCAGTTATACTTCAGGATTGGGTTACACTAGCACATTTATTTCAGATTAATTGCATCATGATCTTTTCATCTGTGGTTCTGTCTGCAGTGGCTCTGTAACTTCTCCCTAGGGAACAGTTCCTCCTGCGCCTTGTACCTTTTGTGTCCCCCACTGGTAGATGCTCTTCAGCAAACCCTTGGAACTTTCCAAAGCTATCCTTAGCACTAGGCCCTTCTGTAAAGTGACCACCGTTGTCAAACAAATTTTAATTTTACTTCTTCGACTGTCTCTCTTTCACTTTCAGTACTCTTGACTTAACCCCAGGTCACAGGGTTGACTTGTGACTTGTGACTTTCCCAAATGATCAGTATCCCTAGCACATACCGGCACTGCAAGTAAACAAGCTACATGACATATATAGCAGGCAACTGAAGAAAGCAGACTTACTGTTATCCGGAAGACAACAGCATTTGTGAAATGCCATGGAATATACAGTAGTATGGAATAATACAGAATACAGTTAACATAGTGTCACAGGTTTAATTTAACAAACCGTGTTTTGAATGAATTGGTACTTAAACACTCAGAACTTTAAATCGTAGCATTAGTTGTTAAAATACTTGGAATTTAAATGAACGTTTCTATTTTAGAACACCAAATACCTCACACTTCATAGTATCCATCTGCAACAGTATTGGAACCTGTGAGTGTCACTAAGCTTGTTTCGACTTGGGTTTTGGTATTAATTTTGGAGGTTAAAAGGTAAACGACATTTTGTCATTTGTGAAATAAGACCATTTTCATAAAGTTGAAATAGGATCTAAAGTGCTTGCATTTTTTAGGATTTTCCATTTCACTGTAAATAGTTTGGCAAGACTTATTCAACAGCCATGAGTACTACAATCAATAGCAAGAGACAAGGCATCTATAAGCAAAGTGGGGATGGACCAATTTAAGACAACACATTTTCTTCTTTTAAAAAAAAATCCACTTTTGCAAGTACTAGACAAACAGTGAATTAAACACTTCTGAGAGTACTTCTCAAACTGTACTAGAAGTAATTCTGTGTCATACGTTTCTGGGTTTTTATGTTTCCATGAACAGTTATTAATTACATGAGCAATAAAACCTCGAGCCTGCAATTTTTTCACTGTAACCCTCCTTTATAGAGGAGATATTCTAGAGAATCATGGATAGTGACAGTATACTAAGTGCAGACCTATAGTAGCAAAAACTTACACTTATCAGCCTCCTTCGAACCGCACATAGATGATGACTCTACAGATCTCTAAGCACTAGTGACTCTGCAGATTTCACAGAATCATAGAATGCTTTGGGTTGGAAGGGACCTATAGAGGCCATCTAGCCTAACCCCCCTGCAGTGAGCAGGGACATCTTCAACTAGGCCAGGCTCAGAGCCCCATCCAACCTGGCCTTGAATGTTTCCAGGGATGGTCCTCCACAACTTCTCTGGGCAATCTGTTCCAGTGTTTCAGCACCCTCCTTGTGAAAAATTTCTTCCTTATATCCAGTCTAAATCTACCCTCCCTCACTTTTAAACCATTACTCCTTGTCCTATCACAACAGGCCTTGCTGAAAATATTTTCCCCATCTCTCATACAGGCCCCCTTTAAGTATGGAAGGCTGCTGTAAGGTCTCCTCACAGTCTTCTCTTCTCCAGGCTGAACAGCCCCAACTCTCTCAGCCTTTCTTCATAGGAGAGATGCTTCAGCCCTCAGGTCATTTTTGTGGTCCTCGGACCTACTCCAACAGTTCCATGTCCTTCTTGTGCTGGGGGCTCCAGAGCTGAACACAGTACTACAGGTGAGTTCTCACTAGAGCGGAGTAGAGTGGTAGAATCTCCTCCCTTGACCTGCTGCCCATGCTTCTTTTGATGCAGCCCAGGATACGGTTGGCATTCTGGGGTGCGAGCACACATTGCTGGCTCATTGGTGGTTCATGGCCAGCTTGTCCTTTCATCCTAAACCAGCTTTTATTCTTTCTTCCTTCAGCTTTGCAATTACCAGTTCAACATTTATGGATAAGGATCTTTGAAAATAACACCACTTCAGAAAGAAAGAGGGTATATTTAGATTAGATATAAGGAAGAAATTCTTTAATATGGGGGTGGTGAGGCACTGGAACAGGTTGCCCAGAGAAGCTGTGGATGCCCCCTCCCTGGCAGTGTTCAAGGCCAGGTTGGACGGGGCTTCGAGCAACCTGTCTAGTGGAAGGTGACCCTGCCTATGGCAGGGGGTTGGAACTACGTGATCTATAAGGTCCCTTCTAACCCAAACTATTCTACGATTCTATGATTTAACACATGGTTCCTTTCTGAACCTGTTTCTCTGATGTTACTACCTTTTAAGAAAAATTCAGAAGAATGCAAAAACCCTATGCTTCCTCATCAGAAAATCCTCTCAGGAGGGAAGGAAATCCATCTCCAGCATTGCACACTGAGTATGCCTGTTCCCACTGAGAGGCGGAATAGCCTGGTGGACTGGACTGGGGCTGCTGGCTAAAACTATGACACTGAACCCAAGCATTGGAAAACAAATCCAAGTTCATGCTAAGGCATCTAAACAAGGTGATATCTCCTCTCTGGTGTTGTCTTCACTTGCCCTTGAGGTGTGCTGTTTGCCCTAAACCTCTCTGCAATTTTGAAAGTGATAAGGGCAGAAAACAGAGGCAATACTAGGAGCTTCAAGAGAGCAGTTGTAGATCAGCTAGCAAAGGCATGAATCAGTCAGTGCCTGTCTGCCACTAAGTGAAAAATGGATCGTATTTAGAATTATCAGAAATCTGTATGGTATTTTACCCTATCAAATGATTCATCAAAGAAATGTAAATTTGTGGATTTTAGACTAGTTTGGAAAAAGAAAGCCTTAATCTATTATGCAAGTAACGCACTGTTCTTTGTGACTACAAATTATTAGGTATAGGTGCATGTTGAGGGTACCACTGGACATGTGTAGTCCTCGCTTCTTTAAATTAGCTTCTCATGAAGGGCTAAAGTCAGTGTGAACTAGAGGTACGAAAATCCATTCTCAAACAGATTTTACATACACCCATGTTTATTTCCCCTAAAGTACAACTAGTCTTGCAGTTTTTTATTGAATAATCTAACAGGAGTTAGGAAAGAGAGATTGTGATGAAAACAAAGGTGATGTAACTCAGAATAAAATTCTAACACCTTAGGAAGTAAGCGCCTGACAGTCATGCTGGACCACAGTGGCTTATGCTGTCCATGACTACTGCAATATTACTTTGTGCTTCTCCTCCCATCATTTTGGTTACATCCAGCTATTAGGTTCTTGTTATACAGTTAGATGGTAAACTTTGAGACAGTGGGTTTTGTTCCCTGAAAATACAGTGTTTGTACAGGGTACAGCAAACACATGAAGAGGGTGTCCAGGCCTAAGGCATACCTCACATGTTTTGTCATAGTCAAAAATCTTTTTGGGTTTGAGTGGCGTTACATCGACCTGAGTCTTGTTTTTGTCTGCCTACACTCAAACATTCAGAAGGCCTTTCAGAATTCTGAGGCTGAAGGAAAAATAATAAAACTTGGAAAATCAATATATTTCCTTGTTTCTTTTATTATTTGCCTTCTGCAGGGCTCATATTTTCCAAGTGCATTTCCATGATAAATCTGCAAAGTGGCTACAGGTGGAATAAAATAGAAATTCTCCTGTGCTTTTGCTTTACATCCATCACTGAGGGTACTGAAGGAATGTCAACTATTACAAAATTTATGATTCTTATCATAAGGATTTGCAATAGGTCAGCTCTTTTCTTTCATCTAAAACTCAAAACACCAGTATTATTTCCATGTATTTATGTTGCCCCTTCAATATCTTATATTTATCTGAGTGAGTCATAATTGTCTTCTTTAAATTAATCTGAAATAAAAATTACACTGGTAGAACTGGTGGGTGCACTTGACAATGCTGCCCCCCACAGCTCCTCTGCCTTTTTCTGCAGACTGAGGAAACAACCGAGCTGCAGAAGTCCCAAATGTGCTCTTCCTTTAGCTGAATTAAGTCTCCTGTCTCCCTCTCAAATTCAAGGCTGCATAAGAGGAGCAGATAAATCAAGAGTGGTGCTATGGCATTTAGCCATCCATCGGCACTATAAACCACTGCTTGCCTACCTAGTTAAAAAAGTTAACTACTTACATTCCTACCACCCTCCAGTCAAGGTTGCCCTCCTCTGAATCCTTAGTGAATTTCAGACTAAAACATTACAACTTGTGGTAAGTAGAGTTCAGCGTGGTACAAGGCTTATATATTATTAATTACTTCTGAGGACCTTGGACCAGACCTCAGCACTGCAGTGCCAAGTAACCAGCAGTGTCACTTGCCACATCTATGCACTCCAGATATTGCACTATCTACATTCACACCATCACTGGGTGAGGTGTCCTACAGAACAGGTGTCTGCCACATCTCTCAACAGGAATCTCTATGTCGTCTACTCTCTTAATATTATTCATGTTGATTTTCATTTTCTTAGCAAAGGACAGATACAAGATATGAAAACATTTTAAGAATAATTTTTAGAGTAATTAAGTGCCTTATTAGCAAAAGTTATTTGCTTCTCTGTCTCAGATGTACTGATGATTTCACTTCAGGTTATTTAGTATTATTTGACTGCACAAGTGTTTTGCTTGTGCCTGAAAACTCAGTGGTATGTGCTGTTTTACAAGGGTGGCCTGTCTCCCAGAGAAAGTCTGTCTTAGGTAATGAAGAGTAAATTAATGTCGAAATATGATTTCCTTCCATGAGGCAGACACTCCATACCAACCTCTTCAGTCACTGGTATTGCTACAATCTAATGACTGGTGTGTTGCTGCTATTCCAGTTCCTGTGATCTTGTGTTTTGGTGAGCATGGGAAAAGCAGTGTAGAATTTCGGATGACTTCTGCTGCCAGGGAACACATTCACAGATAGACGGTGGACTGGTGCAAGGAAGGCTACCTTTGCATTTGGTTTGACCTCTGCAAAACCTCCAGATACACAGCCAAAGTACAGAACAAATTGCTTACAGCTGTATGTTTCAGGAGAAAGAAGTTTACTAGCAATCCTTTATTTTCCTTAAGGAAGTTGTTTGTTAGTCTACTTCTATGCACTGAGTAAGATCTCACTCATTTTGTGCAGGTCTTGAACAATAAAATCTCTGCTAATATGCACCACGTGACTTCAGAAAACCTAAAAAGGAGTTAACAATTATCTTGATTCCATAAAAGAAATAATTTGCCCAGACAACATTCTGAAAGTGAACTTTATGTAGAGAGAAAGATACCAAGTATATACTAGCCTGCGATAGCACTCTCTCTTTGTCTCTCTTTCCTTTCCCTCTCCGTCTTCTCTCTCCCCTCCCCCTTTTTTAAAGCTTGTTAATTCAGATCAATCTTTCAGTGGTGATATTGCCTTTGGGTTACATGCCAACCTATGGAATTATATGTTTGAACACAGGGCCAAACTAGCAGCTATTCCCCTGCCACTAAAGGTGAAAAGGTTTCCAGTAAATCAGGTTACTTTTCCACAGGGTAAGCGGTGTTAAATATAGTCACTATGGGTACTTCATCAATATGATTAACCTATTGGCATTATAGTTATCAAATTACAGTATAAGAAGTCATAAAGTTAAAAATAAATCTGTTTTCCATTGAGAAAATCTATTTAGGTGGAGACTGCTATATTAAAAGCTTACCAAGTATATACAACAGCATCATGGTTCATGGGGAATCATTACCGCAATGGAGATTTTAAAAATTAAACTTGCAGGCATGTCTTACGGATAAGTGAAAAGCTCTCAAGAGATTCAAGGTACACACCATATAGGGCCGTCATCTTATTAGTGTTTTGCTACTAACCCTATTAGAAGTCTCCAAGATGAGAAAGATTACAGCATGTGGATTGTAGAGATATTTTGTAGACACTTTGCAACTCACCAGAAAATGTTCACCTTGGGATCTTGGTCCCAATAGCTGAGTTAAATGGCTGCCCTAATTCCACCACCATGGCTGCAGCAGTCTCTTAATGTACCATAAATCCAGTCAAGTACTTTGACCTCTTTATTCATTGTCACTATAGCTCCTGAAATAGTCCATTCTAGCAAAGGGCCCGCAGGAGTTTAGTTCTTTTGACAAATGTGGGAGGATGGCAAGTTGGTTTCCTGCAAAATGTGGCTGTGCTGTTACTGCAGAGAAAATAGAAGCAGTGAGGAGAAACTGGAACACTAATGCATGTTAAATGGAATGGTCGTTATTTCTTACTACATGCAAATTACTCATATGGTTTAATCAACTACATCACAATGCATTAAGTGGTTGATGCCTCTGTATCACATTCAGTGGTGATTATGGATTCCATGTTTCATTAATGGGAAGTGTTAGAATAAAAAGTGATGCAAAACAGTTACTCGGGATAAAGAAACCTGATGCTTGTAAAAATGTTTGTAAGCAAAAGACACATATTTATTGCAGGTCCCTTCAGATTCTACTCAGTAGGTTGTTTAAGTCAGCTTTAAAGATAGCTCACACTTTTTCAAGGAAATGTGGCTTTTGGCAGTGGTATGTAGAATCTTCCAATAAAACACTTCTCAGACAATGGAGAAACTTGAAATCGCCTTGGCAATCAGAGTACTCTTATTAAATTAATCGTACCGTTGTAACAAGTAGAGGAAGCTGAGGGGTCCTAGCAGGACCTGATTTCATACAAAAAGTTATTGCTTAAACAGGTGTGAAATCTTGTGTATGTGGTCCTGCAATTTTTATGGCTACTAAACAGGCCAAATTCAGCAACAAAAACCTAAATGTATGGAGAGATTAAACTGTTTCAGTCCCTTCAGAAATGTTGCACTGCATGATGACAATTCATATCTAGAGGATGTAATAAAAATATTGCCTCTGTTACATTTAGTAAGTTCAAATTATTAATTTGAAATTTAGTAGAGTTACCTGCATGTATATGAAAGAAGAATTTTAAATATTTGTATCAAATTTTAAAATGTTATTTAAAATGTTAGGATGGATGGGGCAGGCATTAGGCAAACACTTGATGGGCTTTGCAGAAACTATCACACTAGAAACTAGTAATCATAAGGGAAACATTATCTCAGATCCCAGCCCTTGCTGAAGTTTGGATGCCTTAGGCAATGTCTACATTAACATCTAATAAAGCACAGTAGTAGCAGTTGATTCTAAGGTTTTGACATCCACACAATATGCATTGCAAGTGCTTTAGTAGCTCTATTCTTTTTTCTTTGAATTTCCCCCTTTTTTCCCAGCATTTTGGGGAACATCTAGCCATTGACAAGACAGAAGTCCAAAAATGAATATAAGAAAGATTATGGAAAATCAAAGTTAATAAATGTGTTTCTAGAAACATTATTAAAAATTGTTATTATTGTGTCAGCAAGACCACCAAGAATACTGTGTTTAGTTGTCATCCCTGTCTGAAACAAATGAGCTCAGCCTAGAAGATGCGCGGGGAAGGATCACCATGTCACTGGGAGAATGGAGATTCCCGCTTATGGAAAGCAACTAAAAGAGCCAACTATGTTTAGCCAGGGAAAACAAAGATGAGCAGGGAAATGATTGTCTCTGTAATGGATCAGAAAGGTAAACACTAGCAGGGGAACAGTTCCTTAAGCTTAAGGACAATGTTGACACAGAACCAGTGGGCATATCCTGCCTGTGAATACATTTACAACAGAAATTAGCAGGTGGCATAGCCATCAGAAGAGTGAGGCTCTGAAATAGATTTTTGTCAAAGTAATGGGTACAAAGAGTCAAACTTTTTTTGGTGTCCACCTTCATGTTCTCATGGCACAATGTGAGACTGGATGATGCCAGTACCTGAAAGGTAGGTGCTGCAGGTAGTCACCTGCAGTACCATGCAGCTCTGGTACAGAGGTGCCTCCTCAGTTCTGTGCAATCCCGAATGATAGCTTTTAGAGAGAAAACACTAGATAAAATCCATCTGATTTCACTGGGCATGCTGCTGTGACCCTTTTATTATCTCAAGACTGGTGTGAGGAAGGCTGATTTGCCTGGTGTTTGCACTGAACCCAGGATTTGACCCTTGTTTCATGGCTTGTTTCCTACCAATTGCACTGATGTTAGTCCTTCCTGAGGTACTGCATTCTGCAAGTGAACCCCTGATCTGAACTGTGCAGTGCTATTGCATTCTGCTGTTAGTAAAAGGGGATAATTTGGCATTTGGGTGGACTCAGTAGCAGTTGTGAGAAAAATATTGTTAACTTTTACATGTCAAATTTTATGACATGTGATTAGCTTTTTGTCGTGTTATATACAACAGAGAGAAGAAATAATTATGGGCAAAAGAAATTTGAAAAAGATGAATTGTGAATGTATAGCACACTAGATTAACAAATATTACCTGAAATCCATTATCCGATTAATCTTCTTGGGGCAACAAGAGAATAATTGTCAATGTCTTCATAAGCTAGGGGCAAAATACCATATTTTATATTTTATGACACAGATTATATATATTAGTGCTGAAGGGTCCAATAAAGATTTCTACTACACAGTCTGTAGTTTTTAACCATGATTATGCTTTTAGGTGCTATAGTATTTTATGGAACAACTAAATACAGATGGAAAAAGTAATAATGCTATGGTATTTTAGCTCTGCAGAAAGGTTGGTCCTGCCTCTACTTATGCAGTCAGGTCAAGGAGCCTAGCCTTGTTATAGCAAGCAGAGCCAAAGCCACGAGATGCATCAGAGCTGTTCAAAAAGACTTCTCAGCACATCAGTGTGCTTTGTCACTCATACACACAACTGCCAGGGAATGCTCCATCTGGGTCAGCACGATTCTCTGCTTTCATAAAACATGTATTCTCAGATAATGGCAAAACAGGTGGATGTGCTCCAGCTATTCAGCAGCTGTCCAGTGCTCTCCTGTAGCCTGGGCTGGGAAATAGCCAAAAGAAAGAAGGACCTGGTCCTTTCTCAGCAGTGAGATCCATCTGAAAAATTAGTAACTAGAGTAACAACTCTTTTTCCTTTTTAGTAGTGTTTTTTTATACAGAAGAAAAATTTCTGAATAATTTTGTGATGAACTACATCTTATTTGTGTTATAAAAATTTTAGGGAGTAAAATTATTTTTAATAACCTTTGACACAAACAAATTTCTAGTGTATAGTGCAAGGGTGTCTGCATGCATCTGATAGCATGAAAAATATAGTTTGTAAATCTGTGGAACTCCTTGCCGCAGGATGGTGTGTATGCTGCATGGATATGTTCAACAACAGAGCAAACAAGCTGGCATGGAAAATAAATCCACCAAATATTTCCAAACCAGTAAAAGATTCTGATATTTAGCACGCCTCAAACCTTTGGATTTGGGAAGGTAAACTAGGAAATGTGTGGGAGAGGAATGGATGAGTACCACACATGCTAGCCCTACTTTTGCATTCTTCCCCAGCAACGTGAGTGCAAATGTTAGTGAAGTGAGTTCAGACCTAAGCATGACAAGGTTTTTGACATGGGCCCCACCCTTTAAGGAATTAAAAATTTTATGTTCAAATAGAAGCCTATATAGTGAAAAAAACAGATAAGAATTATATACATTGCACGCTCTGGCACTGAGATCCACGTTGTGTGAAAGTGGGGAAAAAAAGGGGCTCATTTGAAAAAAAACAGGGGAGAGGAGAGTGGGTGTTGGGGGAAAAGAATGGGAAGAGTTATCGTTTCTTTCCTGAAACTGAGGAAGTCTCAGCAGATAAGCTACAAATGACCTACAAACAAGTTGTGCTGGTGACAATACGTAAAGCAGCGTTAGTTTATATGCACTAAGGACTCATTCAGCTCTGCCTTACAGACTTAGGCTTTACAAGGGTTGGCTGGATTTTGAGGGTAGATGACTGACAGCAATATCAGCAGATTTTTTTTTTCAGGTCTCTGTTAACTAGATGAAGAGCGAGTAGGTTGGTGTGCCTCCACTTCTTAATTGTGCAGGGCTAGAAAACCTTGAAGCTCAGTGTCGTCAGAATGAAGCACCCAGATATACAGGAACTTTACAGGCGTGTCTGAATTCTGCAGGACTCTTGAATAAGCTTGTTCTAACCTAGTAGATCTTTTTTGCCTTAAGCCATATTAATTCCACGTTTGCAGTGGCATGAGGGTCTGTAGAGGGCTCTTGAAATGAGGACAAAATGACAAGCAGCTTAAAGAAACTAAAATTAGTTTTGATTTGGGCTCTGAGTGAGAGTTGAGGTCAAGTTTCTGAAATATTTTTCCCAATGGTTGTTAACCATGTGACAAAAACCAAAACCAAAACCAGTATATTCATTTTGCTAAATTTCATGTGATAATTGCTCGCTTAGAAATAGCCAGGTAAGGTCAAATGGTGGTTGAGTAATGTCTTCTTCCTCACCTACATAGCCTACTAGCTTCATTTTTTTCTTATCTTACCTTAGGTCAGAGCAGAGAGCAAAGCCCAAAGAAAAAGAATTCCATCCAAAATCCACGCTGCCTCCAGAAAGTCATTTGTGGAAAGTAAATGGCAAACCAATCAAAATGTCTCATCAGCAAAATTAGTATTTATGAAATTAGTGATGAAGCAGAACTGGCAGAGTGATTGCATTATAAACACTCAAAATGCAGGGGGAGGGAACAGAGATTTTGCTCATTTTCCCTCCCACTGCTAAAGCACTGTATTTAATTGACTTACAATTTTTCCCCTAATATATTTCTTTATGAAACCTGCCTTGAGCAACGGATACATGATTGTTCACCGAGGGTTGTGCCTCATTTGTTCCTGTAGATTGTGCCTAATTAACGCTAACTTGTCTGTACATAAAAAGTACAATAGGCTGTCCTTTCCAATTTAATTCCGACAGTTTAATCGAATCTGTATTCTTTCAAAAATAATTAGATCATTTACACTTCATTAACATGTAATGTAATGTTGAGGCATTCATCATAATGATTTCTTATTTTTCTTGTGCAATATTATCTCCTCTAATGAAACTGTTAACACCATGCATGTCTTAATTAGCTTTATCATATCACTGACAATTTCGGGGAGAGCTACATTTTTGCAAATGAAATCAAATTCATTCAATAAGTATATCTGAAGAAGAATATGCTCTATTAATACAAAAATATTAGAAACAGGCTTACCTTTGTACACCATCTAGCAGTTTCTAGAGTAATTCTCTTTCCATCTCTGTCTCTCAACAATGAGATGTCTAATGTTGATGGATCACTTTTGTCCTTCCTTATCCTAAACAAAGTGACGATAGGCTTCTCTCAAATGTATTAAGCCATCATAGAAAACACTGATAATAAGCATACAGAGACTGTAACACACCTCCCACTTCATAACCGAATCCCTTTGATTTTGGGAGGAGTTCCTGTGCAGATCTTGGCATCTCACATCCAAATGCCTCCAAAAGCGTTGTTTGTGGATTAAAGCTGTGAAGGAATTCTCTGAGGATCTGTTCACTGTGTTCATGTTTGTAAACCTTGGCCAAAAAGATCGGTCTAATCCTGCATACTGCTAAGAAGCCACCACTCCCGTGGGCCTGGAAACCTCCGTGTTAGCATACATCTTTCAACAAGTATTTACATGACATTCACATTCTGACAACATTCTTATGACTGAGGATATGTTTGTAGACGTTAATAGAAAACAAATTGCCATGAAGCATCGCCTGGAAGATACTGAGCTTCAAAGCAAAGCCAGTGACAGTGTTGTGCTCAGTATTCTGTAGGAAGCATTCAACACCTGCCTGGATTGAGCTTTAAACTAGCTGAAGGTCCTAAAATGTTTTAGAGACAGATAAGCTTCTTTCCCTCAGCTCTTGCAGTTTTGCCAACGCAAGGCGTGTGCCATATTCCTGTCTACTGCAGCTGAATGAATTTGTGAAGAAAAACAAAAATTGCAGGCGATTGTTAGAATAAAATAAACAGATTTGTTGCTATCAATATTCATGACCTCTTTAATTTTGTTCTGCATGAATACTTCCACAAACAATTATTTATTCAAATAATTTGTCCTGAGTGTGAAAAATCTGGAAAGTACGTGAGTAAAGACTGTGCAAACTTTGGAGGAATCTTTCTGAAATCCATGTGACCAAGCACATCTTATGTCCAAAAGCAGCCAGTGGCAAGTAGTAACCAAGACAGAGTTGACACCTATGGTTCACAAACAAACCATAGATGGGAACATCAGGAAACACTTTTTGTTAAATAATTTTGAAGAAGGAACAATTCTGTAAATATAAGAGTCCATCTGAAAACAATTTATAAGCAATCTACAAGGCTCAATTAATCAAACTATTTGCTATACGTAGATTCACGAGCACTAACTACTTCTACTCACTTAGCAAAACTGAAGCAGAGATAATTGTATTCATTTCTCTTTATTTATGTACTGTCAAAGGTTGTTGTACAAAGTTTGTTGGACCATTACTGATAAAATTGATAATGATAGTATCTTTGAGTCCCAGAGGTCTCATCAGCCTTTTAAAAGAAAATGCTGCAGATCCTAACTAATAAATTTTAATACACCTTATTAAAATCCACAGAGATAATATAGATCAAAAGTTGAATCCTGACCCTTTTCTGCTAACCCTCAATAGCTTTGATTCCCCTAGTCCTATTTTACATTTTGAGGAATTATAGTATGTACTGAACCCTTATATAGTATCATTGATTTTTTGAACCTTTCTTGCTAATGTTATGACTGTTGATTTTCAGTTTTCTTGATGTTTTTTTACAAATAGTAGCGTGACTTCTCCAGGGCTTATTAATGCAGCAGCAGAACATGATGGAAACAGTTTTTAGCCTACTTTTTCCAACTTTAAGTGTATAAATAAAATTTTCTAGAAAAAGGAAATTAATCATTACAAAATAGCAAATACTACATTTAGGGTTTTGTTTATGAGTTAGATTTTTTTTCCTTTCCCTGAGAAGCTTGAGAATGAGGAGTTTTAAGAAGACTGAGGAAAAAACTGAGTGAAGTGGGCTATCTGCTGCTGTCTTCAAGAGAACCGTAATGTTACCAGAAGTGCTCCAGTGTTTCCTTTTTTTTTAAGTTGTTGCCATTTTTTTTGATTTATCACTTTAAAGTATCTTGAACTGTTAATATCAATTGTTATTTCTTTTGTTAGTTTTGCATGATAAGCCATCTTTATAAAGTTTGGTTTAATTTGTTTCATTTTATCATATTCTTATGGAAGGATTGATCAAAATCAGCAATTCTAAGAATTTACAGAAAATTAAGCATGCTCTGCGAGAGGAAGAGCAACCTGGTCTAGTGGAAGATGTCCCCGCTCATGGCAGGGGGATTGGAACCAGATGATTTTTAAGGTCCCTTCCAACCCAAACCATTCTATGATTCTATACACATTTTAAAGCAGAGAGAGAAAAATTCCAGCTTGTCCCACTTTATCACAGACAGGAAACTTCAACTGCACTGGTGACAGTGTCACCTCCTCTTTCAGTACTGTGGGATCACCTTCATTATGTCTTTCTGCATTCCCCAAAGATATCTTGAGTCAGCAAATGACCAAACCTTAAAGGTTTTGGAGACCCTTTTTGATCAATTTTGGCAAATGTAAGACAAAAAAAAAAAAAGTCCTTCCCTAATCCCTTCCTAAGTATGGATTGATTTATAGACAAATCTATTTAAGTGAAAATCTTATTAATTTGCCATGTGCATTGGGGAACAAAGCATATATATTTGTACAATGGTTTTATGTTGGTTAGTCATGCGGTATACATGCAGACGTGCAAACAACTGAGACAGCTAAGAGATCTATATGGTTCTTGTAGTCCTCTTAAGATACTGAGCAAACCCTTTGGTTCTTTTTTTTTTTTCATTTTGTTTTAGATCATGATTTGCAGGTTAGATGAGTGTTTGCTGACTTCTAATGGCTTTGGTTTCATATACGGACCATTTGTTTACATGTATTCTGCTTGCATGTTTAACATTTAAAGCGTAGGTGCATGACAGGTGATAGGCTTACACCTGTAGTTATGTGCTGGCAGATTTATGGAAGTAACATTAATGTGGCTGCTTACGCACTTTAGCAGCCTTTCTGCTTGTTGTCATGATACCCAGTAGGCAGAGCCTAGGACACTGCCATTCTCCCGGGGACCTTATAAATGCCTATAAATATCTTAAGGAGGGTGTCAGGAGGATGGGGCCAAACTCTTTTCAGTGGTGCCCAGCGACAGGACAAGGGGCAATGGGCACAAACTGAGGCACAGGAAGTTCCATCTGAACACGAGGAAGAACTTCTTCACTCTGAGGGTGACGGAGCCCTGGCACAGGCTGCCCAGGGAGGTTGTGGAGTCTCCTTCTCTGGAGATATTCA
>Ga0065711_1001802_pt1 | contig 60461 bp, 25 predicted proteins | sample Hoacrofraction12_FD_59098 | JGI IMG/M metagenome (GOLD analysis project Ga0065711, IMG submission 59098) | Hoatzin crop microbial communities from Cojedes, Venezuela - Epithelial fraction 12 v2 (version 2) | ecosystem: Host-associated > Birds > Digestive system > Esophagus > Crop | place...
AAAAAAAAAAAAAAAAAAAAGAGAAAATGACAGTATCCTCTTCTTCAGTTGACTGCAGTTTAGAAATTCATCTGCATTCTTACTTACTTGACAAATCCAATGTAAGTCAATTTTACTCAAAAAAGGTTACAAGATCAAACATAAGTATTTTGCTGGTTTGCTTTTTCTTTAAGCTGGCATTTAATCATAATCTATTAGATTTTGTTCTTGATTATTAAAAAGCTTATGTAAAAACTCTCATAACAGCTTCTAATAAGAACATCATCTGCATTTATGGCATTTAACCAGAAGTATGTTGTTCTTATTGCTGAACTGTTACATATGTATCTCTATTTCTTTATTAAGCTATATTTCTTTCTAAATCAAATGAAGCATCCAATATCTTCCTATCTAATTGCACAAAGTCATTGCACGTTCTCTTGATACTGCTGTGATCTGTACCTAAATACTATACAAAACTGCGAATTTTGCTCCAGGCACTCTCTGGCTTTAGGTGGGGTGGGGAGAAAAAAAGAAGATATGTAAATTTCCCTCCTATCTGCAAAATCAAGTTCTTTGATACAGTGTACAGAGAGGCCTAGCCCACAGCCCAGTGAAGTAAAATCAAAGTCCATTCACTCATTCCTCCTAACTTTTTAGCAGTGTTTTAATCAAGGTCTGGATCCTGCACCTATAAAAGCAGCACAGCAGGATATTCATACGTAATCTGGCAATCGCTGCAATGCTCGCCACCTGGGAGTACTGCCAGTCCTCACAAGTTAGAGCTGCCACCAGGACAACTTTTACATGGCAGGACAGAGCTGTGAACAGATGGCTCAGGCTGGAAGAGGAAAACATAGCTTTACACCTCGCTCTCCTGTGCTGCCTTATGTTCTCCTTGGATTTACCATCCTGTGCAAAGTGTTGTCAGCCGAAGGCAGTGGCCTTACATATTGGGATAAATTTTAAGCCCGTGTTCCTCAGCTGTTTCAGGTCATGACACCCACAGAGCAAACTTCACTACAGTAATGACTCAAGTATATAACAGCTATTTAAAAAACAATGGGCTGGCTATTACCAGTAATTCAAACACAATAGGAAGTTTAATACTAGTAATTTATACAGAATTGGTAAAACGTTTCTAGTAATTAGAAGAGAGGCAATAGCGGCAGTAACAGTCCAGTAGAGCAATGATACAATTAGCTTCAATGAAGCATTTGCATGATCTTTGTGCATCAGAATGAAGTCCTTGGGGAAAGGCAGGGATAGGAATGTTTATTTTTCCTGCTTCATTTCCTGTCTACTCTTATCTAGCTATTCTTTCTCTCAGCTCTCAGAACTGTGTGATTTATGAACGTTAAGCTACTGTATCAATAAAGCAGAATAAATATAGATCTAGCAAAAGTATATTACAAAGTATCTTATGCTGTTTTAAACCAGGATGGGAGAAGAATTTCTTCACTTTACAGTATCTGTCTCATAGTCTCTTATTTTTTTTTCTCGAACTGCCAAATACCATGTAGTTAGAAAATCAATAATATTTTATCTGAGTCGTAAGACTGCAGTCTTCCTATGAGTAAAAAAAAAGATCTTGCATGTTAAAAATAATACAGCAGCATATTTATGTTGCAAAAATTACTCCAGTTTTTGTCATATACCAACTAGTCTTGCCAACTTGAAATTGTAAAGTGAAAAAGGGAGAAATGAGAACAAGATAGATAAATTATCCATTTTGATGTTGCAAAGACAATAAAAGTTACTCTCAAAACAAACGTGCAATTGCAACTTGTAGCACTCTTGAAGTATTTAATGAAAACGGAAACTGTTTGTTACTTGTATCAATTTTTCTTGATCTCTGTAAGTGCTGCACCATTCATTCACTCAGTGTAAAACTCCAGCAGGGATAGTGAGTGTTGAGGAAGAGAAAATAAAGATCTTCTGTTGCCAAACAATATTTTTTTGACTAGTGCTCCTTCACACCCAAAGAAAACAAATTTCTAATTGACATGACACATAAAATACTAACCATTTCTTCAGCTACTGAGAAGTGTGCAAATTGCTTCTTCTAAAGCTATCTTCTTAACGTTATGAAGCCTGACCAGCTGGCAACAGTTTGCTTCTGAGAATTTGTGGAATTCAGCTGCCCCATCTGTATCACTACTTCCAGTTCCACTACCTTGCAACTTATTAAAAGATTCATATATTAAAAGACCAGAAGGGAAAACTGTGATCTTCTAGTTTAACCTCTGATCTACCACAAACTGTATAAATTCCCTGAATCAACACAGTTTGAAAAAGAGCATTTATTCTAGGAAAACTATTCAACTATTTCAATTAAAAATTGCTCATTTAAGGAAAATTCACAAATGCTCTTACTGTCATTTTATGTATATATATATATTTATCTATGCACACACACTAAGCCCATCAGCCTAGCTTCAAATCCCAGCCCCTAGATCTTTTTCTGATTTTCTCTCCTACTTTCAAGAACACTGTTTGAAAGTTTGTACTCTACGAAACTCCATTTAACTCCAGTCTAGTACATCACCTCAGATTTTGCCTGAGATAAGCAAAGTGAATAAGCTAAGAGGCTTTCATGAAAAAATGCATCTCCTAACTTCTTTAATGCAATCCTTTAATCTTACATCTTTTTTATATAGTGTAAAACTGTAAACACAGACTTGTATTAAACTCCTTGATTATGCAGGAAGCAGTAAAGAGGATCAAAATAATGTTGATTAGACTGAGGCTGGGACAAAAATAAATTAATGAAGAAAAGCTAAAAAAGACATGCTCTGATATTTCAGGGTACTACAGAGAGGTGAAACAGATTTATTTGGCTAAACATCAAAATTTGCTGTGCTGCTTTAATGAAAGTATCACTTAAGATCAGTTAATACAGTTGCTCTCTAAAATTATTACATCAAAAGCTAACATTAGGTTTTCTTGGTTTAAATGTCAGACTGGGAACTCATGTTGAATGGATTATCTGCTTGCCTTTACCCACTTGAACTATCATTTTGCAGTTGAATTTCAACATTTCTGGGCTTTTTTCATTCAATCAAGCATGTGACACTACATCAAATATCTTACTAGACTCCAAGTATCTCACCTCACTAGTATTGCCTTTACTAGTACTGAAGTCCCTCAAAAGATTGGCCAGACTTATGTTATACAAACTCATGCTGAATGATATATTATCTTTACATTGGATTGCAGTATCTTTCTATTCAGTTTTATTCAATTAACATCTATATTACCAATTTCATTTTGGGGCCGAGAATTAGTCTGATGCCTACGGATTATAATTACCAATTTATTACAGATAATTTTGGCCTATTAGCTTTCTTTCAGTGGTCTGGACGCATCTACATGTTCTAATCCTTATTGGAAATTCATAGTAATAAATTGGAGTATTTCCAGTCAGTTCTTGCAAGAAAAATAACAAAAAAACCTGTGAATGCTGTGTATTTTTAAAAGTCCACTCATACTCACTGACTCCCTTTATTAGAATTTAATCAACATCTGGCTTTTTCTTGAATAATGACAAAAAACAATGGAGATGTCTCTTTCTTTTTTATGAAAAGAATAGTATTTCTATCTATTAATGACCCAAAGGTTTCTTACATTCTCATATCCTTCAAAATCTTTCCTGTTACCCTACTCAGTGGATATAGGTTAATTTGAATCTTAATTTTCATTATATTCAGAGATATTTTTCACTCTGATATCAGCAGTGCTGGCATACAATTTAATAGATGTATTGTAGAGAAGAAAAAGGAATATAGAAACGTATCAGTAATATATTTTAAAGGTGACAGAAATGGGTGAGTGCTACTCATATGTATAGAGCTGAATGTCATCAAATCTTATGGCCAAATTTTTCTAAATGGCCGTATTCCACTAGAATATCACTACTGATTTCTTTTTGCTTTGACATCATAGAAATATAGAAAGCTAACTCACAAATACTGAGAAAAATCATTAGTAGCTGAACAGAACTTTATACATAAAAAGAACTATACAGGTATTGCTTTTGTTATTATTTTACTCATGTTAGGCTACTCTTCCCTGCTTGGTTCCAGCAAATCTGGTTTGGTTTTCTGTAAGTAACACACTTCATTGAAGAGAGTCAATCCATAAAATCTGACATAAAGAAAGCAAGTTAATGCAATGTTGCATAAAAGAGTGAAAATAAAAAATGTGCAATGAAGAATAGGCAACTTCTGCTGAACTGCTTTTGAGTTATGATACATGACTTCTTGGGAGAATCTAATGAAATAACTAACTTGCAAATTTAGTAAAGGGAGTGCATTGTTTATGACAATTCAATTCAGCAAACTATTTATAGGTCTGCTTTATTTTGCTGTGGGCATAAACGATTATTTTTATCTCTAGATGTCCTACAAGGAATAGATTATTGATGTAATGAGAATTTATGTTCTTTTTGGCTTGAATCATTTAACAAAGTACTAGTGTATCACAAATACAAGTAAACCTTCTGCCCCATGCTTTTATCTGGCACTTCAGTGAATGATTCTGAAGAATTTATGTCTGTCAGAAAGAACAAAAAAAATGTTTAATAAAAGGATATCCCCTATGAAGCAGAATTGTATAATTTAGCTTTAGAGAATGACAGGAGTAGAAATAAGTAATAATGTCTCCGGAGAGTATTCAAATGACACTCATGAATCCAAGACTATCTATTTTTCCTTGTTTGACAGCACTTCTGAGAAAGGAATATTTGCTGTTAGATCTCTTTTGTGTTCTTCACCTATCTAAAGATGCAGAAGAAAATAAATTTTATTAAAAGTGCATTTAATTAGATCCTCATGAGTGTCTGCAACCTCAGATTAGAAAAAATCTTAATAATGGTCTGCTTCTTTCCTGCAGCTTCGAAGTGCTACTAGTATGTTATTGCTGATCTTACAAGAGAGTTTAGATTTATTTCATCAGTTTTGTCCAGTGCGAAATTTAATGTGTAGAACACAGAAACTACCATAACTCATAGCTTTTTACATTTTCTGGAAAACCCAAGTTAAAGAAGATATTCATTACTAAAAAATACTGTTGATACATAAAGACCACTGGAAAAAATTCTAGTAAATCACACAGTCATTTCTAGTATAATGATCAAAACACTGGAAGAGAATAGAATATTTATTGTAATATACATAATGTCATTATGTTGTATATGAGAAAATATATAAATATAATACAATATAAAATATATATTTTATATTTCATCTGTTATATATGATATATCCTATATTACATATTATTGTATGAGAAAACATATAGAATAATAGAGTATTAAATGGTATAATATAGGTAATATATAATATATAATATATGATACATGATATAAAATATATAGTACAGAATATATAGCATATTATATACTTCATATTTATTTTATTATGTATTACCATACAATTAATATTTTACTCAACACTTTGCATTTTGATTTTATATCAAAATTCTATGATTTTACAGTATTTTTTCCTTCAGAAATTCTGTATTGTTTTCCCAAATCGTAGTCTCTACCTCCCTAAAAGCATGCCATCTCTTACTGTCTTTGTCTTTATGATGTAAATGGCTGAGAATTGCATTATTACTGGTCTTATTAAACTATCAAAATGAATGGCTTTTTCATGATTTTTGCTGTATTACTACAATTAATTGTTCTATTATGAAAGGTCTTTTCACTGAGATTATTTCAGGCCCAAATTATTTCTTTCTGAAGTCAAATTCCATGGTGTTGTCTGATATTACAAAAATGTGTCTCTGACATTCAGGATCTGACTTCTTGCACTTTCCTCGTGATATTTTAGAGTTCTATATGGCAGCTTGTCTAGAAATACTATGATCATCTAACGTCAGTGTGAAAGTTTGCAGAAATTCAATCAGTCAGACTAAGCAAACATCAAATAACGTCAGGGAGGTCAATGGGTGTCAGAACTGTCTGTATATTTTAATGATTCACCCGAGAAGCTAGCTGGCTTCTATGTTTTAAGATATGTGATAACTGAGGTCAGGTTATGTAATTAATAGTATTTGGGAACGTGGTGAGTAGTGAAATTTAAATTCTTACCACTCATTACTACTACACTAGCTGTAAATAATTCTGTTTCGCTGCTGTCATTGTCCCTTGTTTCATTGTCTCTGGCCACAATGGAGTCCTGCTGAATCATAGGCTGTATGATCATGGTCAGCCAATTGACAGAGCTTGTTATCCCCTCTGCTCCACACTTGTAAGACAATATCTACATACTGCCTCCAATTTTAAACTCTCCAGTAAAAGAAAAACATTGATAAACAGGAGCGAGTATGGGGGAGGACACTTGGATGTCCAGGTCTGGAGTACTTTTCCTGCCCTTCAGGCTGAGGGACCAGGGCTGGTTTAATGTGGAAGAGTGACAGCTTTTTGGGGGACCTGACAGCACTTTGCATTGGTATAAGGTGTGAGTATCAAAGACGATGAGCATAAGTTGAAACAACAGAGTTTCAGGGTTGATCTAAGTAAAAATACATTCACAATGAGTATGGCCAAGCAGTGGAGCAGGCTGCCCAGAGAAGCAACGCATGCTCCATCCTTGGGGCCTTCAAACCCAAATTTAACAAAGCCCTGCGAGACCTGGTCTGAGCTTATGGGTGATCCTGCTGTAAGCAGGAGACCTCTTCAGGTGCTTTCTACTCCAAATTACGCCTTAATCCTACATCATATCTCCATGATTTAACTGTTCTTTGATAGGTAGGATAAATGATCAACTCACAATCAGATGTCAGAAAAATGAAAAGGAAGCACCCAACAGGTTTTTTTTGTCTTATAAATCTTCATAAGAAAATTAAAATGCACTGCTGTAACACACATCTTTTAACAAATCTTCCAGGCATAATTACCCTGACAAGTCATAGGAATGAAAGCAGTGATGACATAAAATTAAACACATGCTAATTTATATTGATTTATCTATACAGTCTCCCAAGTGAGGCTAAAAGTACAGATCAGTACTTCTTATTAATTTCCTCTTAATCATAAAGGCTGAAGAAATTTGAAAAACAAGTACAACATCATGTGATGCAGGAATATCACATAATGAATAAAAATAATAATTTGTAATTATGTGAAACAATACTGATGTTCATGAATAGTCATAGGGTAGCATATGACGTACAGAAATTAAGCTTATTAAATACTTCAATCCCTTACTCAACGGTAGAAAAAATCTTGTCCGTTCAACTCTTCAGTTAAAATCTTTAGGATGATCTATAGCACTGCTTCTCCTGACTGTCGATTACAAACAGCAGCAGCCATAGAATTTGGTGCAATAGTTTACTACTGAACATAAACCAAATCTGTGTTCTTTGACAATGAAGATGGAAACTAATGAAATCGGAAATCTTCAATGAAGTATCAATTTTACTCCAGAGGTCTTATTACCTTTAAATGTTTTCTTCAAACGATATTTTTCTGGTTACTATATGCATATTCAGGGTGTACAAGCTTTACATTTTGAATTATTGTATAAATTTCTAAATTTTGAATTCTTATGTGGAGTTGAAATTTTGCTTGTAGATACTGCATATACTCGATTAATCTCCGTAGCATAATTTTCCTAGTTTCACGAATACACAGAGAAATTAATATGCATAAGGTTTGGTGACGGAGGCATGCATGTCTAGTGAAGGGTATGTTTCTCGCAAGATATGATAACCAGTTACGAATTCTACTTCTTGTAATGCTTTACTCGTAACTTTATTCAAATTGGATAAAAACTCTGGATTTTATACTCAATATATACATTTGAAAAGTACACTAATTGCTTCTATCTTCACTATTGATTTGTATCATCAGAAATATATCTGTACAATTCTACCCTTGTTTGTACTGGACCATGGCATTTTGTCTTTTTCCTTTCTAATTACTAAAAGAACTGGATGAAATTTTTACAAAAGTGTATCTTAGGCTGTTTAGAAAAAAACATTTAAAATTTATTGCAGTCAAATCCCATTGTTGCTTAGCAAAATTCTGCAGTTCTTACTTACTGTCACCACGGCAAAGCAAAGGCCCCAGTTTGTAAGCTGCTTCAGAATTTGGTCTGTCAGTATCTGTGATCACAATTTCAGTTACTGGTAGATGCTCCTTGTAGGAAAGGAATCCAGTATCATTAGCCCTGAAAAGGTAAAATGAAAGCCACAGCTCTCCTAAATGTTTCTAATAAACATTTCATTATCGTTGATGTATTGCTGAGGAAAAAGAAAGAATTTAATTTTTAAAAAAAGTGCTGCATAACTCTACAGGTAATACAAGCCACTGTGAATACAACCATGTTCTTTGGTATTGTGATCATTTGAGAGGACTGAAAAAATTCCATGGCAAATGGGCAGTTTTATGGTTGTGCTTGTCTGAATAAGCATGAGAAAACTCTTCTCGACAAAAAGTACCCAACTGGTAGTCTAAGCTAATGTATTTGCCTGTGGCAGAAATTTTATGTTTCTGAAGATGCACTGTATCCATAATGGCCTATCTCTTCTTTATGAAATATTAAATGGCTCAGTATAGCTTTCAAAGAAGTCTAACATTTTTTTTTCCATTTTCATCTTGACAGAACTTGAAAAAAATCAAATAGGAAAATACAAAATTGTGCTGAGTATACAGGAAAAGCAGCATAAGTTACAAATATGTAACTCTCAGAAAAGGAAATACGCAACCTAGCACTCAGAGCACACACCCAGTACTTGTAATCTTAGACCAAATTCCTTGTTTAAAATCCTTTTTTAACTTAGTGTATGACATGAATTTCTAAATAAGCACCTATTCTGGCCCTAAAATTGCTTCCCCTGAACCCATGGAAATACTCCATCACTCAGGAATGTTCTGGAAAAATCAGTCTGTCCATTCAATCCATTTACAACTGAAACTTCCATTTAATGGGCAAAGCAAATTGTTTAGAGACAACAGTACAAACAGACGAGGGAGGCAGTCTGGAACTCACACTGCCCAGAGATTAAAAGCAAGACACACGCCTTAGTAAGCAAGCCACGATTCTCTGGGAGTGTGGTTGGACTTAGCAACCTACCGGGACTGAGACAAAGGGAAGAGATTTCATCCTTGTGAAGAATGAAATTAGTGATTATTTTCTCCTCACCCTCTCACTTTACTAACATCATCGTCTTTCCCTTATACAAAATTTCTGTCTGGAGCACAGTGCACACAAATGTACGTTTTATTTTCAGGAAACTTTTTTCTTACGTGTGGAATGCAAAACATTTTTTAAAAAGTGTCAGCTTTTGATGAGGTGTGATATTGCAGATTTCTAATTTAGAACTGATAAAAAAAACTCAAAACACCAAAAGTATTTGCTTCAGTAAAACTATTCGGCAAATAAAGGGAAACTGAATAGAAAATATCTTACCTCTTCTGCAGAGAGGATTTGCATTTTTGTAGATCTTTAGGAACAGATTTTTTTTAAAAAAATATCCTTTTTATTTTAGACTTTTAGAGACTTAAATATTTTAATTAGTCAAACAAGGAGTTTTAGAGCTGAATCTATGTCCAGTCTATGAAACAATATAGATTTTACTACAAAAATAGAATATCAAAACCATATTTCAAAACCACACTGTGTCTAACTCTGGTTTCTATGTTCAGAAAACATGTCAAACAAGCACAACTCTTGCCTACTTTTTCTGCCCTATGGCAGTATTCTCTAGGGAGACAAATGTAACTTTAAGCACAACTATGGAAAAAAGTGTAAACATAGCCTTCATAACATTGGAGTTACTGGGATAAGTCTCCATTTAAAATGAAAATGAAAATGTCAAAAGTGGATACATACAGAAATATAAAACGGGAGTCATTATAATTTCAGTGTAATACACTCATCAACATGCAATTTACCCAAGGTGGTTATAGTGAAGACATGCATATCATCCTCTATCTATTTACAAGTGTGTAACCATTATAAAGTAACCAATGTACATGAGTACGGATTAAATGAACAAAAAAACTAAGCAAGAATGTATTACATACACTAGCAACTAGCCAAAATCCTGTCTCAGAATGAGTTAATCTTTTAACACTTGTTTTGCTGTTGGGAATCAAAAATTGTCTATATTTTTATACAGCAAAATACTTCAGAAATTCCTAGTGTTCTGTGCATTTGTTTAATCTCTCTATTGGAATGAGCGCAGCAGATATCACTCTGTCAATTTTACTGCGGATGTGAATTCTTTTCCTACAGAAACTTTTGAAGCTTGTAAGGAGTTGTTCTTTGACCAACATTTTGTTGTATTTTCATTTCTGTATCTGCTGAGTTCCCTGTTCACGATAAGACAATAAGCATTTTACCACAAAATTCACTAGCTGTTACTTTAAAGGAAGGATGGATATCCAGCTTGAGGAGAAAATAAAGTATTGCTTTATTTTGTACAAATAAACATGTTGCTATGTACCTTCCTTACTTTTTTCTTTTTTCAAAAAACAGATTTTACAGTTATTAACAGGCATGTATTAAACTATCACTGAGTTGGATATATATGTTACATATGCTTTAGAAACTTAAAAGCTTAAAAGTTACTTCAACAGAAAAGTTTTCATTTGAAAAGTCTCTGTCTACTTTATAAAGTCCTTTACTGCACTGAAGCTATTGTTGTGAAAGTTGTATCTGATCCGCTTGAGTGAAAAGTCAGGTTCAGATTTGACATTGTAACAGGAACTCACCTCTTACATTACTTATTTGAAGCAGACCTTAAGTAACAACAGAAATTTCAAGTGGAAGACTATATTTTAGAATTCTTTACATCGTTATAGAATAGGAATCCATGAGTGCTTTGCTTTGCTGATAGCAAGGGTGTCCGGATTTAATTATCTAAGTTGTAGATGACAGAAGTAATTAAAAATTACACTAAAAATTAAATGACTTTTTTTCCCCGAACCTTTTATTTGAACTTTAATTACTTTCAGTATTCTAAAACAAGTAACTGAAGTTGAAATAAAGACCAGAGCTAATTTCTTAATATATAACATACAATATACTACAAAAATAGAAAGTATCTGTATAAAATTAAACCTTCCCCAGAATTCAGAATGCAAGAATCAGCAGTAATTCTTAATGTATACACATGTAATTTTGTGAAAAAATATGTTCCATATTGCAACAGCCTTGGTGTTCTAAATGTGCTAAGGCTTGTATATTTTCTTTATTTGCTTTCCAGGAAAATTTATTGTGAATAAGCAACAGTAAAAAGTCACCATTCATCTCTGTCAGCATCACAGTTGCAGTAATGCTGGGAGTCAATGCAGCTCCCCTTTAAACCACAAGCACATTTTTGTACAGCAGGCAAGGAACCTCCCCAGTAAGTCTGTGTTTCATTGGTTCTCCCGATCCACCAGCTCAGCGGCATCCCATCTAAAAAATAGGTTAGAGAAAATCAGTGCCCAGTTTTGTCTCCTACTTCTCCCAGTTTTTCTCATCTGTACAAGTTTCCAAAACTTGGTTAAGCAGAGAAAAATCACCCCTCAAATCTAAAAACTTTAAACAACAATTGGAATAAAATACCACCTTTACTTGATATGTAATAATTCATTTTAATACTTCATTATCAGGTATTAAATGATTGTCACAGGTTTTTTCTTGCATTAGTGGAAAAGGGAACTTGCAGTCCCTAGCTCAGCCAGCCTTGATATTAGAGTCATTTATCTTATGCAGCCCATTTATACAATTCATTTTAAATGGTCCCTGAAAAGGGATATACCATCACCCTAAAAATCGAGATAGTTTATATTCCCAAGTAAGGATCAATTTCAGATCACGGAACCATGATCATGGATCATGGAACCACCAGCAACAGAATGAGAAGAGTTACAGAAAAGCTATGCAGAAATTGTCTCATCTTGCTACCAAAAGTATACTACTACACATATCTGTGACAAACACTAAGCAGCTGAATAGTGGTGATAATCAGAAATGCCCAAAGACAGCTGCTAGGTCATAGGGAGCAGATTCAGAATTTATATACTCGGAGACAGCAGAAATCGTGTTCATGGTGCTCCCATAAGCGAGTTGATGTAGCTGGTGAACAGAAGTAAAGTTTCCCAGGTCTATTACATCTCTGTGTGGTGCATTCAGTCAGCATTGTTTGTAGCAAAATAATAAAACTGGATATTTCCTTAATGTTACAGTAGTGCAGGTTAAGCTTAAAGATGCTGCCAAGCAAGCGCAGCAACAGAAAATATATACAGTACAGATAATAACTAAAAGATATGAAGCATAAAGATATATCATCTCAGATGAGAAGAAAAAGGGTGATAGATGCAATGCATGGAAGTCAAGGCACAAGAAGAAATCGAGTACTGTTAAATTGGAGTTTCTTTCAGATACATTTCTTTTTGCTGTTGTTGGAGATCGAAGTTTTCAGCAGCAGGCCCCCACGAAGAAGCTGGAATTTATCCTAGTCTCAACTCTACTTACAACTGCCACTGCTTATTAAACCTCACTGTTAGATAAGACCTCTGTTACGCTGACAATCTCTCAGATCGTAAACATATTGACTGCATTCATTACCACACAACTGTCGGCCCAGCAGGCCAAAACACAGTGTGAGCAGTTTCTGGAAAAGTCAAACTTGCATAATGGCATCAATGTCCAATAACAGTGTTTGTGTTTGCAAGCCATCACAGGAGGAGGAGGAAAACCTAGAGAGAGTATATAAATAATTTACCAAAGAGCACTTTAAAAAGATTCCAACAACTAAGACTGTAAAAAGCAGAATATTTCTGCTGTTTCAACAGCATGCTTTAGTTTATACTGTAGTCATGAATTAATATTCCCACTCTTTCACTAGGGATGTTGGGGTATGTTTTAAAGCCAGTCTCAGTTATTTGTTCATACAGCAGGATAAGGAGAGACTATTTACTGAAATGCTGCAAATCCGTACTGATTAGCCCAGACTTTTACCCCTGCTTTGGCAGAAAATATTGCCTAAGCAAAATAAAGCTATGAATTAAAATGGCTAGAGATTTCTTCATAACAATCACATAAATGTATTAATAGGTGACTTCTTTAATGACATCATTTGCAAATGCTATCCAGGCTAACTGAATGTAATGCATTCTTAAAATACAGTCAGGTAGGAATTACTACATGGACTGCATATTCTAAAAAACATTGCTTGTGACCATCATCAAATTTTTTACTTGTCAGGCATACTAGATTGTAGATAACAGAACTGTGAGGGATTAAATTGTGCAGGCAATTTGATAATGTACTTATTTGCGCTTCAAATTCTGGTATTTCAATGTATTTCATTGTGTTTGTAATAAATGAAACAGAACAAATTTATTTCAGTAAAAAGTTATTAAAATATTATTTCAGTGTCACGTATGTGTCAGTTATCAGCTATGTGATTGATTGCTATTTGTTTGTCTTGTAATTCTGACTATAAAATCATTCGAAGAAACATGCAAAAAAATCAGAAAGTAAATACATAAAGGTGGTCATAAACAGGAAAACTTGGTGAAGACTGTCTTCAGATGCCGAGCAGATGAAATAACAACTAAATCAGCAAGTCAAAAATTTCAAATTAAATCACCCTACCTTCCTAAATTTCCCTCAAATTTTTGAATTATTTGCACTACAAACACAATTCTTATTTAGGTTTCTGAGCTCTTCTGAATAAGGTGAGCATCCTAAAAAAAATTAATTATAATTCGCATAAATTATTGGAACGTTCTTACAGAAATTTGTAACAAAATTTCTAACATTTATGGTACCACATCACACTGAGACACTGAAAGTTAAAATGCACACCTGCTGCAGCAAGCTGGAAATTATATGTTTCACATAAAAATAGGTGAGAAATGTATTTCCAAAGCTCACAAAAACAGAGAAGTAGATTTTTTGGTAACAGTTTTAAATCTGAAATTACTATATATAAGTATATAACATGTTCTGTCTTCTCTCCATAAAGTTCAATGGAAAGATGTATCTTGAAGTAAAAAGACATGAAAAAAAGAGAGGATCCCTAATTTCTCTTTTTCCCCCCAGCTCTATCCAGGAGGTAAAAGAAAGAAGTATTTCATGGGGTGGCATGACCTTAACATATACTAGATACTAGACTTCTCCCTTTCCATGACATCAGCAAGTTCTGCACTTATATTTGTAGAAAGAAAAAGATGATACATTGGAGGATATTTGAAAAACTTACTCTCACAACCTCAGAGACAAAAGCCCAGGGCTTACATTTTGTTGTGTTCAAAGACTAAAAATGTCTACCAGACTAAAAATATTTTAGCATATATTCACAATACACTGACTGTTGTCAGTTTAGATGCATCTCAGTTTTAACTACAGCTTATCTAGACATTGCCAGTTTTGCTTAACAGTAGATGGCTTGACTGCTTCTGAGACTGTACAGATGTCTTTGAGAAAGCAGCAGTGATATGGCTAATTCTGTGAATCGATCTGCATCACAGTGCTGTGTCGAGCTAGATATCTGGTCAACCCAAATTAAAGGTGATTCAATCAGGTCTTCTTTAGCTACAGCCATTACAGTGATCACTGTGTAAATACAAGCTTAATATTCCGCCTCTTACAAAACATGTTGGATGTCTATAAGTATCAAGATTTTGGAAGGAGTGGCTGGTACTCCAGAGGGTCATGCTACTATCCAGAGGGACTTCGAGAGGCTGAAGGTAACGGGCTTTACAGGAAACTCATGCAGTGCAACGAGGAGAATTGCAAAGACCTTCACCTAGTGAGGAACAGCCACAGGCAGCAACTTATGATGGAGGTCACCCAACTTGAAAGCACTTTGGTAGAAAATGGTCTGGGGGTCCTGACAGACACAAGGCTGAACATGAACCAGCAATATGTCCTTGCTGCCAAGAAGGCTATTGTTATCCTGGACTGCATTAGGAGGTTGAGGCGTTTCCAGCAAGTTGAGGGAGGTGATCCTTCCCCTCCATTCAGCACAAATGAGGCCACTCTTGAAGAACTTTGTCCAATTCTGGGCTTCCCATTACAAAAGGAAGATGGAAATACTGGAGAGACTCCAACAAAGGGTCTCAGAGATGATTCAGGGACTGAAGCATCTCTCCTATGAGCAGGAACTGTTTAGCCTGAAAAACAGAAGGTTCAGGGGGATATTCTCAATGTACATAAATACCTGAAGGGAGGATCTAAAGATGACTGAGAAAATCTTTTCCCTGTAGTGCCCAGTGACACGACAAGAGGCAGTGAGCTCAAACTGATAAATGAGATGTTCTTCCTGAATATCAGGAAACACTTTTTTACTGTAAGGGTGACTGAGCACTGGCACAGGTTACCCACAGCAATTGTGGGGTTTCCATCCTTGGAGACATTCAAAAGCCATCTGGATATGGTCCTGGGCAACTGACTTCAGGTGGTCCTGCTTGAGCAGGAGCATTGGATCAGATGACTCTTCGACATCCCTCCCAAGCTTGGCCACTCAGTGATTTGTGATTCCGTGATTCTATGGCTGTGCACACTCCTACTGTTTGCTGCTGATGTGGTTCAGATGTTGAAAATGACATCTGTTTCAGTGGACACTGTAGTTGCACTGATCACCAAGTTCCCTGAAAAAAAGTATCAACCCATATATTTTGAAAAAAAACATTTTTTTCCTTCTTCTTATAGGTGACGGAGTACTGGAACAGGCTGCCCAGGGAGGTTGTGGAGTCTCCTTCTCCGCAGATATTCAAGACCCGCCTGGACAAGGGCTTTGGCAGGGGGGTTGGACTAGATGACCTACAGAGGTCCCTTCCAACTCCTACCATTCTGTGATTCTGTGATTCTGTGAGACTCAGCCTTTCAAAAGTACAGAGCAGCCAGCATCTACAAAGGGGTACCTGCTGCTTCTCCCAGAAACTTGATGTAATTTTACTGTTACTGTGACTGAATGGGTCAAACAGGTTCTGTCCTTATTAAGTTATCCACCATGGTCATTACTCTTGAAGCAAAAAAGGGCAGATCTAAATCCTGGAATGTAAAAATCTTAATTTTATTTTAAGAAAGTGATATAATTAAGAATGCTAGAAAAGATAAGGGAAAGTTAATACATCCTCTAAACAGTTGTAAAAATGTGGTTCTGGCTACTTTCAAGCAGAAAGGGAAACATAAACCCTAATTCTCTTTAATAAACTCTCTTTAATAAATCTTTAATAAATAATAAAGGGTGTTATTTCACCCTTATATCACAAAACTCAGCGTTGCCTTTCTTAAGCAGCCTCACCGCAGAAGGTGACTATCAGTAGATCCTAGCTTTCTCTTACATCAGAGGTCTCTGTTTCAGAACAGACTAAAGCCCACTCTTCAGAGGAATGGAAAATTGTATTTGGTACACTCTGTGGTAGTGTTTAAACAAAGAATGATTTTACAACACCTGTAGAACTCACAAATAACATTTTCATGTCTATTTACTCATGGCATTGAAAACTCTGAATTTTAGCTGGCTTAGCACAATTGACTAATTGCACTCTTATAGCTTTCTAGGAAAATCTGCATTTCTGTGCAAAGTAGAAAGTCCGGCTTTCCTGGGTCTTTCTCTCTCTTCTCTCACCTAAATTTTTTCATGGTTTCCAGCTTGATTGCTCTGCTGAAACTTGTGAATTGAGAAGGTGGGTCTTATTGTCTCTGCTTGGTGTAAACCAGGGTTTTGAACATCTAAAAATAACTTTAATTTGAGGTTCATAGGGAAAAGGGACGCTCAGTGGGACGTCTTATTCAGTAGCTTCATCTTTTATGCTGCAGGGACATTTTCAAGCAGATATTCTGCCAGGGGTCAGTTCTCATCTAAGAAATCCAGTGATGTCCATGACATAAGTAGGAATAAATAACGTCAGGAATGAGTTTAGAGACAAAAGTAGAGACTGTTGCACTCAGAGGCCTATTCTCTGCTTAGTAGGAAACAATGCAAGAAATCAGTTTGAGCAGTTTCAGAGATTCTGATGCACAAGACAGATAATTTCACTTAGTTATTCAAAAGACAGTAAACAATGAGATTTTTACTTTCACACTATTTGGATTACTTAGAATGGATTTTCACGGTAAAGTCTGTTAACCGTAGCTCTGTGTCAGTGAGAGTTAGTTTTAAGTACACTACATTGCATAACTCCATTTTTCTTTCAGCACGTCAGAGGATGTGCATTCATTTTTCTTTTAAAACAATTACACGTTTGTCAATAATCCACACTTTATTGTTTTTTTTAATGTATGCTTATATTGGACAGTGGAAATTTAATGTTACTGATTTTTTTTCGTCAAGCACTCACAATTTGCACATAAAGTTTTAAAAACAACAAACATAAAATAATAAATAATAAAATAATAAAATTAATTCTGCTGATATCTGTGCAGTACTTTGTGTTCCTTTAACGACATATTTCCTCAGTAACTTCTTCATTAAAATTTAAAAATCCTGGAAGGCAGACCAACAGGAGCTTTGTTAAAAATATCCATTAATTTAAGAGACTTGTGAGAGAAGTTAACTTTGAGAGCACTTAATTCTGTGAAAGATCATCCTTGTAAACTGACATTCGTGTTTTTCTGGCTCAAATATGTCTTGACAACTTACAGGAATCTGAGTGTTAGATACAAGAAGTAGTTCAAACTCTGTAGTAGCAAAATGCCACAACCTTGACAGAAATAAATACCTTTAGTAACCAGTAAAATGAAAAGCACTATGCAACATTATAAGATGTGTCTGCTTCACTTACCTGACTTTTCTAAAAGCCTTGATTTTTTGCAGTGGTAAGCAAGTTCCTGTTCACAGTGCTCTGCATGGTTAATTGTAGCCTGAAGCTGGTCTAGGCTGGCAGAGTACTTGAAAAACACAGTGTGGGGGTTCTCTCGATTAGCACTTTTGACTCTGGTTAGGTTGGTGTTGTTATGCTGTATAATTGTCCACGTTGTATCTTTCAAAACACATGTGAAAAGTAATAAACAATGAGAAGTAGTTGCATAAGTTGGTAAAGGAAAGAGAATGCATGATGAAATCAACCAAACTTTAAGGTGACTTCTTGCATCACAAAAAGTACTTTTAGGCATATGAAATAGAGACAAAAATCACTGAGAAAAAATGAAAACAATTAATCATTATTTATATTTATAAGTAGATTATCTTACTGTGACTAACAGGTATTCAGCTTGTTATCATTATTGAAGAAGGAAACAGTAAGTGATGACACTCAAATAATTGTCTCTGAAATCAGATACGGTTTACTTGGTCTTCATAAATTGCAATGAAAAAAAAGAAAGAAATAAACTAACTATTGTTATTTTTCCTAGGCTTAAATTGTTTATAAAGTAACACTAAATTCTATCCCGGATTCTAGCTACATTGCATATATCACTATAATTTGAAATAAGTTATTCTGTGTGGAAAAATGGCCTACAGCATTTTTTTATTACACAAAGAAGCAAAAGTAGCTTGTAAATACTGTATTTACTACAAAACTCAGATTACATGAAGGTGAATTATTCTAGCCATCTATAATCAAGTAGCTGTCATAATCTGAAGTACTGTTTGAAACCTGTGTTTAGCCAAGGACTGAGAATTACAGCTTCCAAAGTTCAATAGAAAGTTGTTTCCAAACACCTGACATAATATTGATTTATGGTAGTCATCATGATATGCTCACTTAACTCGGCACTGTAACATGATGAAGTACTAAGCTGGAACTGAGAACTGAATTTTCCTAAAAATATACATACTGCACTTGAGTTGACTTTTGACTGGGATACAGCTGGGTAAGGCAGCTACATACTTCATTGCATTGTGTAGACAGGTTGTATGATTCACATAAACTGAGGGCATGCAAAATATTGCCAAAATATTTGTTACAGAAGCAACTGACTCTATGTCTGCAAGTGGTTTATTTCCATGAATCACCAGTAAATATGTAGTACTCCAAACATTATTTCTAGAAAAATGTATTCCAAGGTAATGCTCTTGTAATAAATGAACATAAAAGACTTGCATATAAATATACATATAATTCAAATGGTTTAATAATAAACAATATATTGTAGGTTTATAAAAGGTATGTGCTAAGATGCGCAGTCTGTTGTGAAACAGACTTTCTCTGCCTTGGAGCAGTGTTGATTATATTAAGCAACAAAGCAGCTCAATAACTTTCCAGTTTTATTGATACTTCACAAATACTATTTCATTAAAAGTCTTCTTTTAACTTCCTACAGCAATTTCAGAAAGCACTTTGAACTGTAAAATCTTAATACAATGCAAAAACAAAAAGATCAAGAACTGAAACTTATGTTAAAATACTTATATGAAGGTGCTACTTTAAAAGCTACTAAAGGTCATAGGCTAAGTGCTATGTATTTATTTTGAGAATAGAAAAATAATTTTCTTGTACACTGAGACACAGAAAGGATGAAACGGGCTGGCACCATAGCACAGGAATGCATTGGTCACTCTATCCTATAATTTGCACACAAGAAATGTAACTTTAGTACAGAGATTACTCCCTCCAAGTTCTTTTAAATATAAATTGCCCTAAATATTTGTGGCTGGTAAAGGCTCATGTGATTCTTCTGGTTTGTAGTTTTGCCAATCCTCCTCAACTATGAATAGCGAAGCACTGAGCTTAATCTGTTTCAGCTTCTACTTGCAAAGCCTCTAACGGTCAGACTTCTATCACTAAAATCAACTTCAAGGCAGGGATGAGCAGTCTCCTAGTTAAAGCCGGGTCTGTCAAGTTAAGTCTAGATTCATGTTCACTGTACTCTTTTATCTTAATGGCCAATGTAATATGAGTAGATGTGAGACTGTGTTTTTTTTAACTTGTAGTATTGATGATATTTCTCACATTCTAATCATTATATTTCTAACTATTTAACAGAGTTGTATTTCGTGTCATTAGCTTCCTACAGGCCACACATGGGGTGGTCCAAGAGTGCTGGTTGCTGTTTAAATGTAACTTCCTTCACTCTCAGGAACGGTGCATCCCCCTGAGAAAGACATTGAGCAAAGGAGGCAGGAGACCTGCATGGTTGACCAAGCAGCTTCTAGGGGAGATAAGGTGGAAGAGAAAGGTCCATGGAATGTGGAAAGAGGGACAGGCCACTCCGGAAGAGTACAGGAATGTGGTCAGAGCACGCAGGGATGCAACGAGGAAGGCCAAGGCCCACCTGGAATTGAAGCTGACAAGGGATGTCAAAAACAAGAAGGGCTTCTTCAACTGCATCAGCAGCAAAAGGAAGGCTAGGGACAATGTGGGGCAGCTGCTGAATGAGGTGGGTGTCCTGGTGAGGGAGGATGCAGAGAAGGCAGATCTACTGAATGCTTTCTTTGCTTCGGTTTTCAGTGTCAAGGCAGGCCCTCAGGAATCCCAGCACCTGGAGGCAAGAGAGGAAGCCTACAGAGAGGATGACTTTCCCTTGGTCGAGGAGGACTGCGTAAGGGATTGTTTAAGCGATCTAAATGCCCACAAATCCATGGGCCCCGATGGAATGCACCCATGACTGCTGAGGGAGCTGGTGAATGTCATTGCTGAGCCACTCTATCATCTTTGAGAGGTCCTGGAGGAGACAAGAGGTGCCCGAGGACTGGAGAAAAGCCAGTGTCACTCCAGTCTTCAAAAAAAGCAAGAAGGAGGACCCAGGGATCTACAGGACGGTCAGCCTTACCTCCATTCTGGGAAAGGTGATGGAGCAGCTTATCCTGGAGATCATCATTACATAAGTGGAGGAAAAGAAGGTTATCAGGAGTAGTCAGCATGTATTCACCAAGGGAAAACCATGCCTGACCAATCTGATAGCTTTCTACGATGGCATGACTGGACGGGTAGATGAGGGGAGAGCTGTGGATGTTGTCTACCTAGACTTCAGCAAGGCTTTTGACACAGTCTCCCATAACATTCTCCTAGGGAAGGTCAGGAAATATGGGCTGGATGAGTGGTTGGTGAGGTGGACTGAGAACTGGCTGAATGGCAGAACTCAGAGGGTTGTCATCAGCGGCGTTGAGTCTAGTAGGAGGCCTATAACTAGTGGTGTCCCCCAGGGGTCAGTACTGGGCCCAGCCTTGTTTGACTTCTTCATCAACGACCTGGATGAAGAGTTAGAATGTACCATCAGCAAGTTTGCTGACAACACAAAACTGGGAGGAGTAGTAGGTACACCAGCAGGCTATGCTGCCATTCAGCGTGACCTGGACAGGCTGGAAAGTTGGGCAGAGAGGAACCTGATGAGGTTCAACACGGGCAAGTGCAGGGTCCTGCACCTGGGGAGGAACAACCTCATGCACTAGTACAAGGTCGGTGTGGACCTGCTGCAGAGCAGCTCTGCGGAGAGAGACCTGGGTGTGCTGGTGAACGATAGATTGACCATGAGTCAGCAGTGTGCCCTTGTTCCCAAGAGGCCAGTGGTATCCTGGGATGCATTAAGAAGAGTGCGGCCAGCAGGTCGAGGGAGGTTCTACTTCCGCTCTACACTGCCCTGGTGAGGCCCCATCTGGAGTACTGTGTCCAGTTCTGGGCTCCCTACTTAAAGAAAGATGAAGAGCTACTGGAGAGTGTCCAGCGTATGGCTACAAAAATTATGAGGGGACTGGAGCATCTCTCCTATGAGGAGAGGCTGAGGGAGCTGGGCTTGTTCAGCCTGAAGAAGAGAAGGCTGCAAGGGGACCTAATAAATGCTTATAAATATCTCATAGGTGGGTGTCAGGAGAATGTGGCCAAACTCTTTTCAGTGGTGCCCAGTGACAGGGGCAATGGGCACAAACTGAACCATAGGAAGTTCCGTTTGAACACGAGGAAGAACTTCTTCCTTTTGAGGGTGATGGAGCAATGGAACAGGCTGCCCAGGGAGGTGGTGGAGTCTCCTTCTCTGGAGATATTCAAGACCTGCCTGGACAAGGTCCTGTACAGCCTGCTCTAGGTGACCCTGCTTTGGCAGGGGGGTTGGACTAGATGACCCACGGAGGTCCCTTCCAACCCTTAACATTCTGTGATTCTGTGATTCTGTGACAAGGTATTTAAAGAGAGGAAAGAACTCCTGTTCCCTTAAAGGACAGGTATTAATTAGAAAATCTAAGTGAAATCTGAAGGTGAGATACCTATTCAAAAAATATTATATTAAAGGGGTCTATGCAACTTTTTTGTCATTGCTTGCCAGTTTTTGTCCAAAGTATAAAATTTTAATAAGTACACACTCATAGTGTCAAAATGCAGATGGCCGGAAATATAGCAACCTTAGATTTCTTTTTGTACGTACACACAGACACAAATCTATCTAAAGGCTACACTGAACATAAAAATTAAGACAAACAGGTCAGCTGTCAGATTCATTGTTACACTGCCATATGTAAAAAAAAAAACAAAAAGCAGGTCATTGCAAAGTTTTGTCATCTTAACTGGCCATGTGGGCTGCCAGAATAAAACCAGGGAAAGGCACCCAGCTGCCTGAAAATAGAACCCCATGAATGTCAAAGACAAGGCAGCACTGTAAGAAATGTGGGCATCTGCCTTCCCTGCCTCTGGTGGGAACAGGGAATACCAGTCTTGAGGAAAATGGGAACAAAACAAATATAGAAGGTTCATCCTGTCAGACTGCATCTTGAGATGAAGAACCGATCGATGAGATTTGCTTAACGCAGTGAGTAAGGAATGGCTGAAGAAAACAGTAACAGCTGTTCATGGACACAAAAGGATAAATCAGATACCACACTGAACCTTGGAGTGTTATACCCACTTAAAAAAATTTTCATCTTTCTGCCATGATTCTCTGGTCTCTTCTAGTCTCACATTCCTTTTCAAGGGCCTGTGCCAATCTGGAGTGTGCCTACTGTGAACTAGCGCACTTCACTGTAGAAGTCGAAGTCAGAGCTGACATGATGAGACTAGATAAATTGCACAGACTGATGTGATGAGAATTCTATTTTTTCCACACATAATAAGTATTCTCTAGATCGCTATGAAAATCAAACAATGCCACTGGCAGACAGAGTCCTGTTAGTTTCTCAAGAAATACATGTGACCACATACTATTTATGAATTAACTTCAAAAGCTTCTGATAAAGTTCTCAACACTTGGGAAACATCTAATTCAAATTCAACTATAACTTATTCATGTAGCCTTTTAAAGAGTTATAACTGTGTAGAAATATTTTTTGTCACACAAAACAATAATGTATTTCCATCATTTTGGCTGGAAAGCAAATCAAATAAACAGAGGCTAACTAAAAGAAAAGGAAACAGTCACTAATAAAACCCCAATATATTTCAGAAAGCTATTTAAATCTAAGCTTCATTGAAAGCACATACGCAAATAGGTACACATAAACAACATAGAATCATAGAATTATAGAATCATAGAATGGTAAAGGTTGGAAGGGACCTTAAAGATCATCTGGTTCCAACTCCCCTGCCATGAGCAGAGACATCTGCCACTAGACCAAGTTGCTCAGAGCTCCATCCAATTTGACCTTGAACACTGCCAGGGAGAGGGCAGCCACAGCTTCTCTGGACAACCTCTTCCAGTGTTTCACCACCCTCGTGGTGAAGAATTTCTTCCTAATACCTAATCTAAATCTGCCCTCTTTTAGTTTAAAGCCATTCCCCCTTCTCCTATCACTACCCACCCTTGTGAAAAGTCCCTCTCCATCCTTCCTGTAGGCCCCTTCAGGTACTGGAAGGCTGTTACAAGGTCACCCCAGAGCCTTCTCTTCTCCAGGCGGAACAGCCCCAACTCTCTCAGCCTGTCCTCATAGGAGAGATACTCCAGCCCTATGATCATCTTCATGGCCCTCCTCTGGACTCGCTCCAACACATCCATGTCCTTCCTATGTTGGGGGCTACAGAGCTGGACGCGGGACTCCAGGTGGGGTCTCATGAGAGCGGAGTAAAGGGGTAGAATCCTCTCCCTCGACCTGCTGGCCACGATTCTTTTGATGCAGCCCAGGATATGGTTGGTTCTCTGGGCTGCAAGCGTACACTGCCAGGTCATGTTGAGCTTCTCATCCACCAGTACCCCCAAGTCCTTCTCCTCAGGGCTGCTCTCAAGCCACTCTCCACCCAGCTTGCACTTTTGTTTGGGATTGCATCAACTGGTTTTTTAAAAATTAGACTGACAACAAGCTCTGATATCTAAAACTTATCATAGAATTATAGAATCATAGATTAGTCTAGGTCAGAAGGGACCTTTAAAGATCACCTAGTCCAACCCCCCTGCAGCAAGCAGATCATCTACCACTACATCAGATTGCTCAGAGCCCCATCCAACCTGACGATGAATGTTTCCAGGTTCAAAGAACTGGGTGCAGAAGAGGAGGCAGGGTGCCTGAAAGTGAAGCTGTGAGAGTCCCTCTGGTTGCATTTGCATTCCCCCAAAGTTCTACTGGCAGTTTGAAAAATGAAGCTTAATGTCTGTTTTCCTCATAAAAATGGCAGTTCTGAATTACAATTTTTCAGAAGGCTACTAGGAAAAATCAGTAATTTTCTCATAAAATATAACTTATATCTTATGTCCTTAAATGTCCTCAGGAGCCTTTAGCTTCAATGAAAACAAAGCTGCCCCCCAAAAATGAGCTAGTATGACATTGTCTCCATACGGAACACGTCTCATTTATGCAAAGCACAACAGGAACACAGTGTTGCTTCAAGCCTGAATCCTGTTATTATTCTAATTTCTCTGCCTAATTCTTTGCCCAGCATTCTGAGCTAAGGAGTCACCTTCATTTGGTTTTGCATGTATACATTAAACTTACGAGCTATAGAGGCTTTTTACTTGATAACTTATGTTTCATTATAATGAGCATGCACACAGAACCAGCTGTGAGTTAAGGAAGTTTGTCACCTCACCTGTCATATTACAGTATACAAGAAACGGTCTCAACGGGCCACTTCCATCTGAATCAATATTATAAAAGCCTGAAGTGTTCCCTCTGTGCTTATAGGCTTCACATGATTGCTCATAGATAGCTGTAAAAGAACACATTCCATCACAAATGTAATGGCATAATTCTACATTTTATTCAGGGAATTAAAAAAAAAAATGTGTGGAATCTGTTGGTGGGGAAAAGTTGTGTGTGTTCACTGCTAAAGAATATAGAAGAAATCATATAAACAAAAATATACTTTAACTTGAATTTGTAAAGCACATTTGATTTTCTTTATCAGGGAGATCACGAGCGGCATTTTCTTCTGTATTTAAAGCTGGAAAATTCAGGAGGAAACCATGAAATGTGGGTGAGTAAATAGTTATAAAAACTGCCAAGTAATGTGAATGCCGAGGACATTACTTAGACCCTGGTAATCAGATTTTGAGGAAACAAATACTAACTACCTCAACCAAATCAGATTTTTATTGTTGCTGTTATTACATACAATAGAAGGTAGGCAGTGTTTCTAGGTGTTCTGATTGTCTCCTGGGACTTTTTGACTTTCACACTTCTTATTTTCTTCCCCTTTTAAATAGAAGGGCAAATGACTTGTCAGAGACTGCAGTAAAAATACTCAATAAACAACAACAGAATCACAGCTCCTCGGTCCCATGTCATTTATACTTTATATCAGTCAAGGTCTGAAAAAAACTCTGTAATGACTTCCTTATGATCAAAAACCTGAGTAAAAGGACCCATGAATCCACCTGTGTACTTAAACAGACAGGAACCACTGGTGATAATGCCACAGCTAGACCACATTAACCTAACTTCTCCTTTAAACTTTATCCTGCTATCAAGAACTCGTACTGTTCTGGTCTTTCTTTTGAAAGTTATATAGTATGCTTTATCAAATACTACCAAAACTTGAAAACACTATGACAAAGAGAAAGAGCTGTCATACTCAGAACCCCTCCCTCGTTATGAGTGCTACACAAATGAAAACATAAATCTGCAATAATTATTAGGAGTCTAGAAGATTTTGATTTGTATAAATTCAGTTTATTTGAATTTTTTTAAAAAGCTATAAAGTAGTAATCCAAAAGAAGTGCTGTTTTTTTTAAAAAAGCTACTTTTTTGAAAGACTGTGATCTCTGTTTTTTTTTCCTGATGGTTACTGACATTATATGGCAACACTTATCAAAAAGAGAAACAATACATTCAGATTGCTTACTCCATGAAATATTTAGAATGCACAATTTATGTAATTTCCAAATGTAGTTTTATGGTTCCTTAGAGTAAATAGTCTTAGTTAAATTTAAACATAACAAAAGAGATTCAATTTTCATTAATTGATTTATGAGCAATGTAGTTTCTATACTAATATTTTGAGGTCAATAATTTCTTTCTAGGTTTATAACAAGAAGAATGTTTCTTTGAGAATTCAAGGGGCATTTTCTTCTTTGAAATTGCACAGAAGTGTGATAACATGTCCAAAATTTTTCCTAGATTCTTGATTTGAAGCATATAATGAAGGCCAGAGTAATGACTTTTTCTGCTTCCCAGGACACACTTAAAGCTGTACAAATGTAAAGCATCTTCTGAGAAATTAATTAAGTTACTTTCTTTTTTTTTTTTTAATTTATCCTAATCTACTCCCTGATTCAGCAAACTACATAAATTTCAGGGCTTAGCATGTGATTACCTTTGCATAAGAATGTAGTCCCATTGTCTCAGAAAAAATTCATATTGTTTTGATGAATAATGATGAATTAAATGCATTTCTAAATGATATGCTGATTCAGAAAGTGGAATTATATGGATGAAAGAGGACTTTACTGCCCATCTCATGTGCATTACTAAAAATGTGAAACAGAAACTGATAAATATTAGGACTTTCAATGAGTATTTGCTGCTACATATTTTGAATTCTCAAGGTCTTTCCTTAAGCCAACTTACGAATATTTACATAACTGAAAGATCTTCTAATATGAATGATCAATATAAATGTATATCTTTGTGGTGAAAAAAATTCAATCAGAAATAAAAGTATAGTCAGACTACTTCTTAGACTCACGATAGTGGCAAGTAGCTCCCATGTAACCAGTATTGGCACAGTTGCAGTAGAAGCTGTTCCAGGACTGTGAGCATTCACCACCATGTTCACAGTAATTAGGCAAACACCTAAAATGAAAAACAAAGAGCATTTTCACTCACCTTTTCATTCACTTACATGTCACTTGCACTTATCAAGGGATGTAAAATCACGGAAAAGAAGTATAATAATATCAAGGAAGTCTTCAGGCTCAGTGGGGAAGATATCAACATAATTACTAGAAAATTAAGAGAATTTCCCTTCATCTTCCTCACTATTCCCATTGGCTCTAATAAGTATATTGATTATGCAATAAGTCTGTGAAAACAGAATAAAATGAGAGTTGCGTAATTGTTACTTACTGTTATTTAGCTATCTACAATTCAATACAGATTGATAAAGTAATGAAAGTTTTACATGCTGATAATTCACTGACAAGTTTTGAAACTGATAGGATTTCTTCAATAAGTTGTGTCATAACAAAGCAGCATCAAAACAGAGTTCTTTCTTCTAAAAATAATAGATTTTTTAATAAAAAAAATCTCATAACCTGACCATAGTACCTAAGAGTTATTTCTTATTTTAAAATCACAGTTGCTTTCTATTTTAGAAAAAGTAAAACATTCAGTATGTTAGTTCCATCACATGAGGTAACGACAAGTAAAGGAAGTTTCGATCCTTCCTTATGGATAGGATATGTTATATGAGCAGAAACCTGAAGAAATTTGGTGGCTTTCTTCTGGATTTACAATGGTTGTCTTCAAAGAACATTTGCCCGTAACTGTTTAATAGTTAAGACTGCAGCACTATACCTAAGTATAAAATATTGCCTGAGATGAAAAAAAGAAAATGTCTCTTATCCATAAACACAACTGCAAATATACTGAAAGAGTGGTACACTAACCAACTATTTACTAGCTTTTCACCTTAGAAATTAGTTAATATTTTAACTGCAGTGGGTATATATATATATATGTGCTTAAGTGATACAGCTCAGAAAGTATAAAAAAGTTCTACTGTTGACACGAACCACAGAAAAAAGAAAACAGGTCCACTAATATTCACAGGATATTAAAATACCTTTTAATTCATTCAAGAAATCTTAGGAGGTTATTAAATTAAGGTTGTAGAAAGTCCAGCAGTTCATGCATCTGCCCTATGAATAATTCAGGGTCTTTTCACATTTACTGCTCCTGACTCTCAAAGAATTTTATCTTCCTTTCATGGTTATAAACAAGCAGAGGTTTTCAGAGAAGGGAAAAGAAAAAAAAAAGAAGTAACAGGTAAAGTGTAGGTAAAACAAGTGAAGTGGTATAGGTCACCTAGTTTCAATGAAATAAGTAACATTTTTGCCAATGAAAGAGATGATAATGTATCTATTATCTCATTCAAGGAGTGTATTTCTAACACAAGTTTTATAGATGATATACATCTCAGTATGCTCTAGTTTGGAACATAAAAATTAACTTTAAGCACCAGGCTTACAATTACTTTGATATTAAATATTTTGTTTGAAGGAGTTGTATAAATATGCATAGTAATACTTAGGATAAATGCTTAATTTTGCTTTCTACGGGTATGACTATTCATCGGTTATTATAAATAACATCTCCTCTAACATAACTGCCATTCAGGACTTCCAGTGCATTCACTGACAGCTGCTCTGCTTGCATGTATTTCAGTCATAGTTTTTTTCTTGTCTTATTTCTTTTTGATAAAGACATCATTGTCTCAAAATGGCAAGAAATTTACATGGTCATTACTTGTATTGACTCTCTGTCCATATTAATTTATCTCCCTAATAGTGTTCACAAGATGAAAAGCTTAGATGAAATTGATGATGCTTGAATCAACTTTAACAGAAGTGAAAACAATTCAAAGTATAATTTAAACCTTTTAACATTAAATTTTACATCTTTTCTCTGTTTCAGACTGCATAATAGAAAGTAGCCAGTGGCTACATCAAAGTGAAGATATAATTAGCTTATATGCTGCAACCCTACCCAAAGCAAGATTTAGAACATTGCTTTCTCTAAGAAAATGAATCATCTAACAAAAATATTTCCAATATTAGAAAAAGAATTTCGAATACTTCATCTTTAAAAAGTAATTTTTGGATTCATTGTGATGTCTGCTTAAACCATAAAAAAAACAGCTGCTTAGGCATTTACCACAAGTTACTTGATAATATGCTTTTAAGTGTATGACATCCGAAATTTATAAATTATTTAAAACCAAGGCAGCAGGATAATAAAAATCATAAGCTAGTATTCAAAGGAGAACACTGATCCAGAACATGAATATATCTTTCTTAAAGAAGGAAAAAGTAAGAACTTCATATGCCAATTCTCTACTAAATACATTTTTTGTGCACAATGTTCTTATCATGGTTCCATACTAAGGCTAAAAGATACTTTGAAAAGAATAATTAATTGCTGCACTTTGCATTATTTTTCTTTCTTCAGTCTTCAAATAAAAAATAAAAAATAAAAAGAGAGGAAAATATTTGAAAACTATCCTGTTGCCAGTGTCTTTTTTTTTTTTAACTTATAAACCTATTTATTCTATGTTTTTGTACAACACACTGCTACCAGGACTCCAAAGGTAATAACTTCTGGCATGCAATTTTATGTGTCTGTGTAGGGCTTCATGTGATTATAACAGATTCTTCTGTGTATGCTGTCCTCAGACACTAAATGCGCTAAATTTGTAAAAGTCACTTAGAATGACACTGTGTCCTTCAAAATAATTTTGCCAATGGTTTGTGTATAATTAGCAGTTATTAAACCAATACATATTGATAAAGGACCTGAGAGAAATGTTATTAAGCAGAAATAGATGAAATAATTATTCGCATGCTCAAGAGGTACATAAGCAATGGAACAATATAAAGATATTATACAACTTACAGGCTAAATGAAGGAGCATGGGAAGACAAACTGGAAACAGTCACAATAACTTAAGCATAGGAGGAGAAATTGTAAAGTTTATGGAATGGAGAAAACAGAAAATAGGAAAATGGTAGGGAATTACTTTGTTTAAGAATAAGAACATCTTAATAAATTATATCCCAACAAATAAATGAATGATTAACCAACCATATGTCAATGAGGAATGTAAATCTGATAACATAAAGAATACTCTACTTATCTTAAATGTATGTGTATATATACGATAAATAATGCATTCAGAATTATTTTTGATTTATTTACTGTTGCATATAAATTCAGATCACTATGCAAACAGTAATTTTTACTTCTGTTCATGTACTTCACATGTGAAAAATTACTACACTTAGCGGTTAGCTTTTTCTAAGACATATCTATCAATAATTCCAGAATTTGGGTCATCCTTCACTATTTGGAATCGAAGATGCAAACACTCCCATAAAGGCTCCAAGACAAAGAATTGGTTTGTTTTCCCTCAGCTGCAGGGGGAATATCTACCATCGGGAGCAGAGCGGCAAGAATGCTGATTACTTTAGCTTAGGGCAACCAAAGACATATAGAAATCATTGCAGGAAGAAAATATTTTCTGTCAAATGGTATGGTGCACAAGATGATACAAGCCACCTGTTAGAAATTGTTTAATAGCATGTAAATAATTTTAATGTTGACAAAGAATAATGTATCTTATCAACTGCGATTTATGCTGAGATGTAGAATTAGTTTGATAAAGAGAAACACGAAGTTTGTTCCAGATGATGTGCTTCAGATATCAAATGGAATGAGACTTTGTGAAGAAACTGGAAAGAAACAGTCCCTGGAGCAAGCTAGCACAAGACAAGGAAGGATTCTTAAAAACAGTCTCTTCTGAAATGAAAGATAATGAGTGCAATGAAATTGATGAAAATGGGTGGAATTAATTTCTATTTTGATAAGTTAGGAAGATATATGGCAAGCATGCTAAGATCTGAAAAATAAACCTGGTAGAGCTAGTGCAAAAAATTGCAATTTTCTAGATATAAGAAGACAGAAATTAGAAAATTTTTACAAAAAGCCCACAAAGTTTCCATAAATACTTTTTTTTCTCTTTGGTATCATTGATCATAGGAAACCACACATAATCTTGATGAACTATGAGAGTAACACAAACATGGAAAAAAAGAGTTAATACAGTGTCAGGAAGTAATAAAACACTTTGAAAAAGACTGCGGCTGGGAAGTTTAAGTGGCTTACACAAGCCCTATACTGAAGAAAAACAGATGACAGTGGTATTGACATAAAATAAGGATGGTAGCTATCTTCATATGTTATAAAAAATTCAGCAAGATAAAAACATGAGGAAAGGCTGTATATAAATCTAACCCCTCTGATGCAGTGCTTAAAAGCAACAAAAAAGCAGTCAAAAGGATAGGTTGTAGTTCCGAATAAACTGAACTTGTACTGAAGAAGAGACAAATGTTACGACATTTGGAATACTGTAAATAATGCTGGATTACTATATACTGAGATTCACAGAGTGACTTTATATATATTTATAGATACAGACTTCTTTTTAAAAATCCTTATGTACACACTTGCATACTATGGCCATTGAAATGATGAAAGAAATTGGTATCACTACACATAAAAATGTACCATCTTCCTTTGAAAATTTAGGTGAAGTTTTCATAGAGGAAGAGATAGTTCCCAAACCACTGCTCTGAGATGAGCATTTTGAGAGGTCGCCGGTTACACTGTGCATTGAAAAAAACATGGTAAATCAGAGACAGAAATTTACATCAATTATTTTACGAGCCATTTCAGTGATATTTTTCACTGATAATCTTGCTTAGACCTCTTGTAATGCATGTGACTAAGTAATATGCAGTTCCTCACATTGCATTCCTTCGACCTGATCTTGTCCCTGATTCTGTCTCTTTACTACAGGCAAAACAACGCAAGCAGTGTAATGAAAGTGGAGTAAGTTCAATTCCAGAGTCAAAAATACAGCAGCAATACAGAGCTTTACAAGCTGGAAGGAAGTGTCATGAGGTCTGTCAGAGAAAAGAGGAAGAAGACAGTGCAAGAAGTTTGAAAAATGAGAAAGTGAATTGAAGGGAGCAGCATGCAAGGAAGCTGAAAAGAAACATAAATGTATGCTGCATCCCAAATACAAATCCCTGACAAGTCATGTGGTAAGGTTTTGACTGAGGCCAAACTCCGATTTGCCATATGTCTATTACACTTACTGCCCACTGCAAAGTCAGGATTAACTAAGTAAGGGATAAATTAGCACAAAGAATGATACATATGCAACTGTGTAAGTTCTTATAACAGATGTGGAAAGATTAGTGAGAATACACATCACAACATAATTGAAAGGATCACATTGTAGGCAGATTTTTCAGCCTCCCTTTGAGGTTTCTCTCCATAAACTTTTATGAACAATTAGGTAAAGACCTAATATTATTTTTGTCTTTGATCTACAAGGCATCGTGACTTTCTTCAAAATAATAATCTGGGTGGATCTACACTGTGTTATCTCTATGAATGGAAAGAAGGTCACAGAAAAACGTATTTGACTGAACCTGAAATAGGCTTATTGTTTTGAAGTAGATCTCTGCCTACAGTTCTCCTCAAACAGAGCAATTTTTAAGTCTTATAATTCAAAGGCCAGACTTTTTCAGATCAAAAACCAACTTTTGAGGACTAGAAATTTAAGGAGTGGAGGAGCAGTGTTTATCAGCACATCTTTCCCCTGCCTGTTTTACCGTTTCAGTACAGCCTTTTAGTTTGGTCCAAAGCAACCATTTCTAGATTAAAGCAGACTTTGCACAGATCCCCATGGCTGCATTCTCCTGAGTCTACAGCAGAAAACTTCTCTTTCCACTGCCTGTTGTGTGTCTGCTCCCTCTCTTCTCAGCAACCTCTGCCTTTCTGCAACAACTATTTTGATTTACCCTCTGCCTTCTCCATGCTGATCTCAAACAACATCTTTCTGTCAAGTATTTTAGTCTATTTCAGGGAAAGTATATAGTCTTTCCTTCCTGCAAAGGGAGCCACTTTAACTAGTCACTATTTTAGATAGAAGCTACTACCTTCTATTGCAAATTATGAGATTGTTGTGACCATAGACTACAAAAAATTGCTCACTCACTGTGACGAATACTATCTACTGTGTTTCTGGATGGGTAGAATATAGCAACAATAACTTGCAAAGAGCATAGTATTTCAAAAGGTGAATGGGACTACATGTCACAGGAGGGGTTTTGTGTCTATAGCTTTACATGAAAAGAAAATAAGATATTTAAAAATTGTCAGAAATATAAAATAAGTTAAACCCTAGTTACTCTAACTTTTTTCAGTGCATGGAAATCTAATCGCTATGCTATGTATACTGCATTTATTCTAGACTATTGAATTCTTACAAAAGAAGAAATATGTCATTTTGTAAGTGTTCTGCTCTTTGTCATCATGTCAGTATTGGAAACAAAACATGTAAATAAATAAATAAATGAGTAAATATTATTTTCTTACCTGTCTGTAATGCCACATAAATCTATCTGAAGGTCACTGAAATTGCCAAAAACATTTTGCTGAACTGAGATCATATCCACTGCTTTGTTACCAATGGAAATGAGTCGCATGCATCCTTGGAAGCCACCAAATGAGGTATTACATTCAGAAATGTCTCCATTGCTAGGACAGCCTGAAAGAAGCATAAAACCTGGAGCTGAAAAAAAAAGTGTTTTTGAAAAGAATGTATATTCCAAAAGTAGACTGAACTTTGATAATCTCCAGGTATTGTAAACTTTGTGAGTGGAAGATTTCAGCCAGAAGCTCTTCTGATTATGCATGGTAGTGCAATTGTAATGAAGTACTTCTGTGCAGTCTCACTGTCTTTAAAACATATGCAAAAGCATCACTAAAAATTTGGGTAAAGGATAAGCCAAGCAGCAGTTCCAAAGCAATGAATGGAATTAAGTTGTAAACAGATTGACTGACTAAACTTAGTCACGAAATGTTAGGTTACAATACGAGGTGCACATAATTTGGACAAGTTTTAAGTCACACCTGAAGTCAAATAAGACAAAAATTAGTTACTAAGTACAGTGATTTTTATTTATCAAGCTGCCCAGAAAGTTTCAGAAAGTACTGAAGAAAATTTCTTGATGGACGTCACCAATGACGCAACCAGGAAAGATGCTCTGTCGGACCTGCTACTCGTAGACAAGGGAGCAATGGTTGAAAATATAAAGGTGAAGGACAGTCTTGGCTACAGCAAATATCATCCTGCGGAGTTTGAGATCCACAAAGAAGAGAGCAAGAAAAAAAGCAGAATTACAACCCTGGACTTCAGAAGAGCCAATGCCAGTCTGTTCGGGACTTGTTTTGGGGATGCCATTGGAAATTACCTTAGAAAGAAAAAAGGTTGGATATTTTTCAACAAAAAACTCTTCAGAGCATAAGAAAAGTCTACCACAAACATAGTTAAGTACAGAAGCAGAAGGCCTGCAAACATAAATATGGAGCTCCTGAGTGAGTGTAAACACAAAAAGAAACTATACTAGAGGTGGAAGTAAGGACATGCAATCTGGAGGTGAATATAAAGCTACTACCTGCATGTCTAGGAATGCAGTTAGGAAATCCAGATCTCAGGTGGAATTAAAACTATCTAGGAAGATGAAGTGCAACAAAAAGGTTTCTATAGGCACAACAGTAGCAAACGGAAGGCTAAGGGGATTATGGGTGTAGTACTCCATGGGGCAGGGGACCTAGTGACAAGGGCCTTGAGAGGAAATGATTTGTACAAGGCCATTTTCCTTCAGTCTTCACTGGTAAAACTAATCCTTAGGCTTCCCATGTCCTAGCAGAGCATGAAGAAGGGAAGAAGTACCCACATTAAAGGAAGAAAGAGTCCAAGGGACACCTGAGGAGCTCGCCAATGTCATTGTAACAATTGCCATTGTCTTTGTGAAGCTATTAACATTTTAACCCTCAAAACATGTTGGCAATTTGGTGAGCTTCTTGATGACTGGAAAAGGCAGATGTTAGATCCATCTTCATGATAGGCAAGAAGGACGGCACAGAAAACTACAGGTCAGTCATCCTTTCTGCAGTCCCTGGCAAGTTCATGGAGCTAGTCCTCTTAGAAGCCATTTCTAACCATGTCAAGGACAAGAAGGTAACTGGGTAACTATAAGCTAAATCATGCCTGACCAAGTTCTTTCTTTTCTTTGCTGAAGAGATGGGCAGTGTGGACAAAGGGAGAGCAATGAACATTGCATACCTTGAATTTAGCAAAGCCCCTAACAGTTTTCTGTAGCCTCCCTGTCACCAGATTGATAAGCTAAGCAGCCAATTGATGATGCAAAGTCCAGTTGATTGTCAATGAACAGAGGGTCCTTCAGAGATCAGTACTGAGAGCTATGCTGTTTAATGTTTTCATTAATGACCTGGATGACGGAACCGAAGGTATTTTCAGCAAGTCTGTGACTGATATCAAATTGGGGGCAGGGGTCAAATGTTAGAGGGCAAGGCTGCAACTCAAAGGGGCCTGGGTAGACTGGAGAAACAAGCTGACAGGAATGCCATGAAGTTCATTAAAAACAAGTTTAAGTTCTTTAATCTGAGATGGCACAAGTCCATGCAGCTATCCAGGCTGGAGGTTAACTGCCTAGATTCATAGAGAAAGGCCTGGGGTCCTGGTGGCCAACAGGTGGACCATAAGCAAGGAATTTGCCTTTGCAGCACAAAAGGCCAAAGGTATTCTGGGCTGTATTATCAAGAGCACAGCCAGCAGGTCTGGGGAAATGATCCTTCCCTCTGTGTGGCATTTGTGAGATCACATCTGGAGTGCTATAGTTCTGGACTCCCCAGCACAGGAAAGAAATTGACATCCTGGAGTGAGTCCAGTGGAGGCCTCCAAGATGGTCAAGGAGCTGAATACACAGGTTGTATGAGGAGATGCTGAGAAAGCTGGGCCTGTTCAGTCTTAAAAAAAGATAAAACTATCTGTCAAAATGATACAGAGAAGATGGAGCGAAACTTTTTCTAGAAGTGCACAGCAACAAAACAAGAGGCAAAGGACAAAAGTAAAAAATGGCAAATTCTGATCAGACATTAGTAACAAGTGTTTCTACGATGCAGGTGGTTAATATGAGGGCCGTTTTCTCAGAGGAGTTATGAGATTTCCATCCATGGAGCTGTTCAAGTTTTGAGTCGTCTCAGCCCTGCACACCCTGATCTAATCATACTTGTTTAGAACAGATGGTTGGACTAGAAAATGTCTGGATGTCCTATCCAACCTATGAAGAACGTTCTGAAAGTATCTAATATTATGCTTTGCCTATTGCGTTACTGATCCTGAAATGCCTTGTTCACTGATTTTTAATAAACCAGTAAATTGCTTCAGTCCTGATTTGAGTTAGACCATGTACATTGAGCTTTTTTTCCCAGCGGCAGCTGAACACTGCATGACGAAATATGCCTAAAAATTTTTTTATTTTGCGTTCTTCCAAAGGGTAATATTGCTTCTGGAATGATGCACAAGGGCCATTCTTTGATCTCAGTCAAACAATACTGCATTCTGGTTCACAGCATTCAAAGACTTTCTTGCTTCATGATGTTAGGAAGCAGTAACTTCTAAGACTTTTCTTTATTCCACACAGCTAATGGTTATTTTCTGAAGTCCTGTAAAGACAGTGCAGAGGTTTACTATGCAGGAAAGTAAAATGACAGTGGAAACTAGTAAATCTGTTCAAATGAGTGTACAACAACATAAATAGTATAGATATGTTTTTAAGAAGTATACGATAGAAAATGAACTAAAATGGAAATGGAATAAGTAAATAAATTCTCCATGTCTTGTACTCTGGTGAGGAACCAAACTGTTCAAAACTGTTATTACCTTTCTAAAGGAAAACATTTTTTATCTGCTTTTTATATTGCTCTAAGAACAACAAATCCACGGACTTGCAAAAGTCCAAATAGGAGCACAGTAACTTTTCAGCACCACACACAGACAAATCAATTACAGGTATAACCACATTCTTTAGGCATTCTACAATAAAATGTTAAAATAAATTCTGTTTTTTGTGAAAAATCTTACACTCATTTGAGAATAAGATAGTTCCAGTGGAGTTCATATTACTTTTTTTTTTAAAAAAAAGGCCACAGAAGGCAGAAAAGTTTATAACTTTCACACTTAGCTATTCTACAAAATCGTCTCAGATTTTTTTTGTGATGTCTGTCTTTTAAAAGCTGTCTTCTAGTTCTGTTAGAGAGAAGGCAACATCCTTAATATTAATGAAATTGAGATTTCTTATAATTATGGGCTGGGTATTAAAGATAGGAAGAAATCATTTAATAATGAAATTTACCATATGTGCTTATTGCAATATTAATCTATTTTTGCCCTAATAGTTACAATGAATTATTATTCCAAGAACTGAAAGAGGTACCATATGCTTGACAAAAACATGACTAGAAATTGTGCTGACACAATGCTAAAGTACTTCCATGTTTATTACACATTTTCCCAGTTAAGCATACACATTTCTTGCACACTTTCTATTCAATAAAACAAGAAAACTAGCAACCATGTCCCCAAGACACCTCTCCTGGAAGGCTGATATTCTTGTTTTAACAATCGGCTTATAGAAATACAGTAAATACTCATATAAACTCAGAAAGAAAGTCAAAATACATTGTCGGCATTTTGATAATGCTATATGACATAGAATTTTAATGAATAATTTTCTAAACTCAGGAACCTTCTACTGGTTTTCCTCAAGTTTCTATGACATGCAGGAGCTGCTGATTCCAGCTATAAAGCTGAAAGGAGAGAAGCTGAGAGGTGGATATGCAATTAGTACTTTCAATGTCCTTGGAATTAACTTACCCCCTCCACCCCACCAGCGATAAATAGAAAAGTCCTTGTACAACTTAATTGAATATGCTGCTTTTTGCAATTCCCCACATCCCTCCTGTTCTGTGCCATCAACCCTGCAATAGCGCAAATCACCTAATCAGAGATGTGGGAACCTGAAGCAACACAGAAGGGGAAAAAAAAAAGGTTTCCTGGCTATTCAAGGCCAATAATCTGTATCTTTCTCTGATTATCAGCCAGGTCAAGTGACAAGTTTAGTAAAGGCTAGATGCCAGATGTGAAAAGTCACATTGATGCTCATGCAGCAGTTCCTATATTTACAGTCTCTTTGTGAGCATGGAATTTATTTACAACCTATTTTTTCAAGGGAACTGATCTGTGGACTATGACGTGGTCCATACTCATCTAGGGTTTTGCATGCAGTTTTAAATTTTCTCTGAAATCTGAGAATTGCTAATAAATAGTTCAGTCATAAAGCTAAGACATGAAGCATTAGGCTAGTGCTGAATAATGCATTCAGAAGCCGTTTAATATTGCTATTAGTAGTCCATTCTCAAGTGATTTAGACAAAACAACACACTCAGCTCTATCAGTAACAATATATACGACTCATAACAAAATGACTTGGTGACAGATAACTGTCGATAATCCTAGAGAAATGAAGATATCTAAACGTACGTTTTAGGTATAAGATGAATTCTCCAAACATTGAAAAGGTGTGTCACTCTTGTAAAAAAAAAAAATTAAGAGTGTGTATCATGTAAAGACCATATTTGTATAAGTAAGCAAGCATTAAGTTAAGGTGAAAACTTGAAGTCATCCTGGTGGAAGATTCTTACAAAAAAATGATTTAGCAACACAGTAAGTGTGCGACAAGAGTGACTTTTTTTGTGTTTGTCTGATTCTCCGCAAGACTATATTCAATTATTAGACTATGATACCTGAAAACGATGTTCTAAAAAATGAAAAATTATATAGGGTGGTAATTTAAACATTATAAAATTTTAAGGAAGCACAAACTCAAAAGCATCGTAGCAGTGCCTGAAAACCAGATCCTTTGAGAGATATCCGAGTAGGTAAAGAAGACGTCAGGGAAGCCAAATAATTCTTGCCATTTGACGAATTACGCCAGGAAAAATTGATGTTTAACTGTGGGATATTAGCAGCATAAATAAACAACATATTTCACCTCCAAAGTAGAAAGCATCTCCTGAATAAATTTGCAGAGGTATGGAGGCATGAGCAGATGAGGTCACATCATTGTCCACTATTACACTGATACGATTTTTTTTGGCAGAGAAGGATATAGAATGCCACTGGCCGTTATTTAATCCAACACCTGGAAGGAAAACAAAAACAAAAATGAGGTATAAACATCCATTATTTGTTATACTACCTGAATGTTATAAATTTGAAAGGAGGAGAGACTAGTATAAAAATCATAGTCAATGTGAAAACTCCAGGTGATCATGAAAGAAAAAGAAAATGAATAAAGAGCATGTAAGTCTTCTGTGAAGACAGAGCCCTTGTCCATTGCCTTGCTTCACATCTGACAAAGAAAAAATAAAAGTACTTCAGTGAATAGGCCTTACAGCTGTAATACTCCTAATTATCAGCAATACATCCATTTAACATAGTGACTATGAAAAGTACGCTCCCAATCTAAGGAGCTTATCATTAAGATATCATTGTGATGGAAGACTCAGCATTTTACACAATACACATTTTTACAGCACAATTACAAATGATTTCTTCATCTTTAAAATCAAATGTAGTCATTATATTATAACCTAGTAAAATAGCAAAATCCTGTGAATGCTAAAAGCTTCACCAACCGTCATGTCGATGCCACAAGACTATTTTTCTTTCAGTTGTCTCTTTTATTGGAAATATATGGGAAAATCTTCTGAAAGTTTAGCCTCTAACACCAATTTACATTACTTCTGGCTGTGTAGATATAAGGTGCCACAAAGCAATAAATCTAAAGCTCTGATTCTGGAAAACACATATATATTTGAAGAAATTTTATACAGGGCCATATGTAAGCACATTATTAACTTTAAGTTCTTTATGTCCAGCGTGTTCTTGAGTGGTCTTCAGAACAGAGATACTTCTTTCAGTGAAGAACAAAGAATAGAACCATTGAAGTATGTAAAAGTCTTTTCTTGACTGCAGAGTACCTATGATTTGTGATCTGTGATATCCCTCTCAAAATTTCATCTATTTATACACTCCTTTCTAGAATGTTTTGTATATTCTAAAGAAATAGTCCACCAGTCAAACGATTAGTTCAAACAGAAGGAAAGGAAATAAATTAGAGGAGTGAATAAATGAGGAAGTTCAAATTATATCGTAACTAGGATACATATAGTGTTAACCACCACAGCCTAAATACAAGATCAGCATACAATCCAGAGATAAATCTTAGAATCACTTTATAGATTCAGATAAATTATCGTCTAGAAAATATCTCTAATATGTTTAGTATAAATTCCTCATAGGTAAGCTCAGGAAGCTGAGCTAAATGCATAGAAAGTGAAGTGGATTGAGAACAGGCTGAATGGCAGAGCTCAGAGGGTTGTCGTCAGTGGCGCAGAGTCTAGTTGGAGGATTGTAGCTCATGGTGTTCCCCAGGGGTCAGTACTGGGCCCAGTCGTGTTCAACTTGCTCATCTATGACCTGGATGAAGGGACAGAGTGTACCCTCAGCAAGTTTGCTGATGACACAAAACTGGGAGGAGTGGTGGATACATCGGAAGGCTGTGCTGCCATTCAGTGAGACCTGGACAGGCTGGACAGTAGGGTGCAGAGGAACCTGATGAAGTTCAACAAGGGCAAGTGCAGGGTCCTGCACCCGGGGAGGAACAATGCCATGCCCCACACCAGTACAGGCTTGCTGGAAAGCAGCTTTGTGGAGAACGACCTGGGAGTGCTGCTGGATGACAGATTGGCCATGAGCCAGCAGTGTGCCCTTGTTGTCAAGAAGGCCAACGGTATCGTGGGGTGCATTAAGAAGAGTGTGGCCAGCAGGTTGAGGGAGGTTCTCCTCCCTCTCTGCTCTGCCCTAGTGAGGCTCCATCTGGAGTACTGTGTCCAGTTCTGGGCTTCCCAGTTCAAGAAAGACTAGAGGCTAACAGATCTTCTTATCTTTGTGTTGCACTTTCAGGAACAATTCACCTTTCTATTATGGCAGAAAGCACAGGGCTGCAGTCACAGATTTTCTGATACCACTCTGGCCATTGCTAATTTTGGTTGCTATCTTCTATGAGAAGTGGCATGTGAGTTTACTAACAGGAGCAGTACACTTAGAGTAAATATTCAGCATTAAATAGATGTATTTTATGCTTCTGTGAAAGTCCATATTCTTGACATTTATAGAGATGGACTTTTTACTGAAATAAAAATTGGATACCTTATTCCATACAGTATAAAATAGTACTAATACTGTTACAGCTGGCTACCAAAAGGTCACCTGTAGAGGGGTAATCTTGTGGTAACAAGGTTTTACATAGCCCTAGAGGCAACGTGGAGGGACTGACTAGATTTTTAAGGTGTCCACCTGCTGAAGAAGTCCCTTTGTACTGGTGGCAGTTAATACAAATTCAGGATAGTATATTTTATGTTAGGGCTGGCATTTTATTGAGCTGAGGATTAAGAAAATGCTTTAAAACCTAGCTATTTTGTGTCTAGTTATATTTTGGCTAGGTAATATGAAGTGTAACAGACATTTAAAAAATAAAGTAGATAAAGCATTAGAAAAATATTATTGCTGTCTTGCAATATTATGGGCATAGATGAGTCACACTGTATAATGAAGTGTCTAGACTTGACGAGTACTATTATTTACCTCTCCTATTTTTTTAACACTATTTTACAGCAAGAACTCATCAAATATATCGAAAGGTTTTACTAACCTCAAAAAAAAATCAACAAAGAATCACAAACAGATAAACCTTCCTTAGGTCTTTTATACCACTACGAACTTCAGCGAACTATGCTCTTTCATCAAAGAGAAACTAGCTATGTTAAAACAGAGAATATGAATAATGTATTTTTTAAACCACAGAAAATTAAGTCTGAGAAAGGGTTTTTTCCCAATTCCCGGTAATATAATTAGTTTCCTTCTATAAATCATTGAAGAATTTTTCTTCAATAAGAAGCTAAATTTTAAAATACATATAGTTTGTAAAGCCATGTTTTTAAGATTAGACTTTTCAGAAAATAATTTTTTTAAAAGGAATTGTTTTTCTACTTATTTATTTCCCTCTTTCTAGCCTCCATCCCCAGCTACCAAAAGCTCCACCTTCTTTCACTTCTTCTCTAAAATTAAGCAAGGATTTTTTTTATTTGTAAAGGTACTTGAAGTGAATATTTTTCTCAGTCACATCTCTGCAATATGCTATCTTTTCCTTTGGGAATCACAGAATTATAGAATATCTTGTGATGGAAGGGACCTTTAAAGATCATCTAGTCCAATCACCTTGCCATTTGCAGGGAATTCTTTTACTAGATCATGTTGCTCAAAGCCCCATACAATCTGAGCATGAACACTTCCAGTGGTGGGACATATAAACCCAACCTTTTTCAGTTTAAAACCACTGCCCCTTTTCCTATCACTACAGATTCTGGGAAAAAAAGCTCTCTCTCCATTCTTATCATAAGCCCCAGCTTATGTATTGAAAGGCCACAATAAAGTATCCCGAAAGCCTTCTCCTATCCAGGTCAAACCACCTCAACTCTCTCAGTCTTTCTTCATAGGAGAAGTGTTCCAGCCCTTTGACCATTTTCATGGCACTTGTCCGGACCCACTCTAACAAGTTCAATGTTCTTCTTATGTTGGGAACCCCATGGCTTGGCACAAACTCCAGATGGGGTCTCATGAGAGTGGTGTAGAGGGGGAGAATCACTCGACCTGCTGGCCATGCTTCTTGTTATGCAGCCCAGGATATAATTGGCTTTCTACCCTATGAGCACACATTGTCCACTCATATCCAATTTTCCATCCACCAGTATCTCCAAGTCCTTCTCCTCAGGGCTGCTTTCAGTCCATTCACCCCCAAGTCTGTATATCAGGGATTGCCCTGATGCAGGCACAGAACGTCACACTTCGCCATGTTGAACTTCATGTGGTTTACATAGGCCCACTCCTCCAGCCCGCCAAGGTCCCTCTGGATGACACCACTTCCTTCTAGTGAACCAACTGCACCACTCAACTTAGTGCCATCAACAAACTTGCTGAGGATATACTCAAACTCACTATCTATGCTATTACTGAATATATTAAATCTAACAATAAATTCTGTAATTTCATTTCAATTACTGCAAGGATAATTGTTTTTAATTCTCAGTTTTAGGTCCTACTTTACTAAACTTCTTGTTCTGGGAGAAAATCATATTCCAAATATTCCAATATGTGACTGTCAAAACAGGAAAGAGAATGCCCTAACATAAAGGAGGTTAAATAAATGACTGAAGTAGAAAAATATTTTGATTACTGGAAAATTGATTATATTAATTTTGCACTTTTTGGTTTGTTTACTGTAGTTATCATACTGACCTACTAAATGATTTTGGGATGGTTATTTGATCTCATCTTCACACAGGCTGGCATGATTAGAGATACTGAATGACATTCATATAGCTTAAGTCAAGACTTACCAAAAGTCCCCTTCATTAAATCTAGGGACTGAGGAATGCCACTGTGAGAGTACAAGATAATTCTGAGAAAACAGCTCATTGTAACCCTGAAATAGAGAACCTTGACTAAATTCACATTTCCTTGTGCAAAGCCACAAAACGGTACAACTTCTAAAGGGTGGATGCCAACAGAATGCTAACATTTCCATTCCATCTGAAATTTATACTGTCTGGTGTTCCACTAGGAGTTCTAAAAATACTTTAATAGAAACAAGTGAGGAAAAAATAGCAATTAAATCTTTAGTACATGTTAAGGTACCTATTAAACAAGATATCCATGTATTCTCATTAGCAGTACATCCATCATTTTAATATCTAAGCACTAAAAGAAAGGTCTGGGGGAGGTTTTGCAGAACAATGACATCCAACCTTAGGAACACCTATATGTAAAAAGAAAATGTATATGTCTTATTAGGAGATCAGTGAGTAACTAAAAAAACTAGTTCAGAGAAAATAATTTATAGATTAGTCTGAAGTATAACCATCAAATGCAATGACTGTTAACACCACTTAATTAAAAGCTGGATAGAAATTAAGTGCTGTGTAGAAAGACAGAGTCATATGAAGAAACTGAGTAATAAGATCTCAAACATTTGTACAGATAATTCTATTTGGTCTCATCATTCAACACAAATTAACATTGTGTTCATTTCTTTTTTTTTAATCTATGTTATTTCTTTGTGAATATTTGAGAACCAGCTTGCAAAAGAGTCTACAAAGGAAACACATTAAGCAATCATTCTGAAAAAGATACGTGTTATTATAACTTAATCACTCATTAATTACCATTCTCCTCATTTTTATATGTTTGAAGAAATCTTTAAAAACACATGATAATGAATTTAAGAACAGTGTACAAAGAAATATGCTCTGATTTATTTGTCCAACATCATGTGTTTGTGTGAAAGTTAGGTGATGTCCTTGCCTGTAGGGGAAGAAACCTGTCCAGACCCCCATAATTTAATTACTCATTCTCTAACAGAAGACTTGAATTGCTTCAGTAAGTGTGACTATAAACACTCCAAAAACTCTTAAGTTCCCCATATGGTTTTGTTAGATAACTTATTTCTTAGAAGAGAATATGATGTTTTTGCAGTAGTTTCTGTCTTCACAAAGGCAAACACAATTCCTCCTGTTAGACTTTAAGAAGAGTAAGCTTAACATAGCATGAGAACATTAATTTCTGTTTCAGCATAGAGTAACAAGATTTGTATTAGGGTATTTCAGTTAATATGTTATGTATAGAGTTGCAACTTTGAAATTGAATAAATTGTTCTGTGTGCCAGTCTTCAGCTGTTAAAAGGGCCACCACCTTCAGCTGGTCTGCTAAAATGACACTGTATGACAATAGTTTCTTTAATATACATAACTAATTGAACTGCAATTGAAATAGCTCCTAAAAAGACGAAATCATCACTGTTAACTACATACCACTGACATTCTTACTAAGTGATTGACATTTTCAGATGGTGAGTCTAGGGAAACCTCTTGTCATTACAATAGTACTCTTTGTGGCTGTTATTTTAGATTATAACAAAAACCAGGGTTGATCCTATTATCACCCACAGAAACACTATCAAAGTATTTGTGTAAATTTCAGCATCACCTGTGGTCATTACTGGCTTACAGTCTTTTCCTGAAATAAAATTATGAACTGTTTAAAATTTACTTTTAATCATTATACACCTGTAGAAACATAACTAACTTCAGAGTTACGTTTAACTTTTTCCTGTTTCTTTTTATTTTTCCTCTCAAAGGAATTTTCATTTTGTATCAGGAATTGAAGTTGTATCAGGAACTGAAGTGAGAAATCAATCTAAAAGAAACAGGGGCACAGAACTAAGATTAAGGAGGCCTCATCTTCAATCTTTTGGCTGTTTTTTTGCTCTGCTTGAATCTGCTTTTCTCTCTTTGTCTGCATTACACTGTCAAGCACTTGATATGCAACATTTTAGATAAGCGATTCTTCTTTTATTTTTGCACTGAATATAATTTTTATCTGAAATCTTATTTCACTTTTACATAACTTCTTTAATTCTGTGATGTCCGAAAGAGATTTAGAGGCTTTCAATTTTATGACAATTATTTTTTTATGTATTTATTATTTTTATTTCAGTAACTGCTTAGTCTACTTACTGGATTTGTTATTGCTCAAGCAATAGCTCAAGCTCTATATTCTGGTTTGAAAATTACCCTAGAAGATGCCTTTGGTTTGGTTCCTATCACTCCAATGAATATACTCTATTCAAGACTTAATTCTTCACACGTTCAAATCCTTAACTTATTTTCTAAATACCAATGCAAGACAAAGTTTTCCTGTTTGTTATTCACCTCTTAATTCAGTTTACACATTACATTACTGGAACTAACTTCTTCTTTTTCACTGATAATACACTTCTTTTATGAATATGAAATATATGACAGTGTACAGTTCAAAATAAATCTAGGATCAACTAATAATTTGAATATCATCATCGTGCTTTCTGCAGTCAAATTACCCATTGCTTCTATGACATATTCCTCCAGCTAGTGGTCTCTGGTTATCTTCTTTGTCTGTACAGAAACCACTCCAGTCCCAGCCTCATTTCCTCATTTTCTTATATTCTTTGGAATCCCATTTATTTGCCTAATCTCTCTAGTTCTGTTTTTCCTGCCTGAAAAGTCTTTCTGGAATGATCATTTTATCCCTCCACAAGAAAAGGGCAAAATTCAATTTGTCTACATAAAGGATGAGAAACTCTGAGGTAGCTGTGATGCATGGAGTGTCAGAGCACAGTATACTACTGATGAAGTGCTGTTAGGTGAAGGTGTTGATATTATCACATGGTGATGTTACTGCTTCTCACCATTTTTTAAGTCGTGGAAGATGGAGATGTTGTTGGCTTTGTCCTACTCTCACTTTTCCTGAAAGAAGGAGATTCCTGGCTGGGTCAGTAGTCTTGCTGTACTCATATCAAGTGCTAACAGCACTCAGGAAAAATGGGGAGTCTCTTTGTGAAAGCAGGAGTCTCCTTGCTCTCAAACTAAGTGAAAGTTGGGAGCTGCTTCTCAGAATCCCCGCTGGGCACTCTCTAACATGACTGTATCTTACTGCACTTGCCTCATCCTCTTGTCCTTATATATTTGTCTACCAACAGTGAAATGGCTTAGAAGATGACTAGAGGGTACACTTTCTGGAAATCTCAGCTCTGCCCTGAGGGCTGCCTAGCAGTGCACACTACCAACAGTAGCTGACCTAGTCTCAATTCAGTAACTAGCTATACAAGTGACCCTTCAGCTCTCCTCAACTTCTCCATTTCTTTTTGTCCTTACTATAAATTTCTTTTTTTTTTTTTTTTTTAATGTAGACTCAAACTTGCCCCAGATTTCTGGAACACAATCTGCTATTGGGCATCCACTGTCCAAATGTAATGAAAAGCTTTGTAATTGAGACCTCCAGAAAATAACAAACAATATTTAAAATAATGTATAACTCTACAGAAAAAATGAGTTACTTGATGCCTTGTAAAGACACTGACAAATATCTGAATGGCTTAGTATAACAGAGTAACAAATTAACTTGTTTACACTTCACAACTGGAAAAGTTGCTTCGATTTCTCAAATTTCCCAGATTATACACATGAGAATTACATAGTGTATGTATGTAAAGCTAAGGAGTCAGATTTGAAGCCTACTCAATCATAGGGAAAAAGGCATAGATACATGTTTGTGAGAAAAGAAGGTATTTAGAAAATATTTTGCATTAAAATTCACAGAGGTAAAGCATAGTTGCACACATACTAGTCATAAAACAAAGTCAAGAATGTAGTAAATGACTTTACATTAACTTATTTTTCATGTGTAGGAAACTTGGATTTTTTTTTTATTTCCGTTACCTGCAGTGATGTCACTCAGTGCTTTTCCTGGTTTATGAAGACTGATTTTAACTTTCCCATCACTCAGATATAAGAGGAAACCACCTGAAGTCTGGTGTAGTTTATTAGATAATAGAAATCCCTCCTTGTTCCAGGTGCGAAACTGGAAACTGATGAATATTTCATCTTGCCCTGATGTGCCTGGCAGTGCCAGGTAACTTCTGGAGCTCAGAAACGTGACAGGAACTACCTGCGGCTCTAAACATGAGAAGGACACATTGCCCTAGAAAGAAATGAAACAAATCTGGCATTAGCAATATCTGAGGAAAAACAGTCAAGAGAAATTTTGTATGGAAACTACACAGTTTCAAAACACTGCATAGAACATAATATTTGTAATATTTGAATGTGTTAGTCTAAAAATCAAGTCGTTTTCTTCCAGGAATATATGTAAATAAATAAAAGCACTGTCTTGTTAAATCAGCTGTAGAGAACTGAATAGTCCACTGAACTGACCCGTTGTGAAACACAGTCATCAGACTAATAAACCTTGCTAAATGCTAAAAGCTTACCATCTGCAGATTCCTGCTCCACGTTATCTGGACAGCTGCCTGATACTGAATCAGACCAGCAAAGTGGCTATTCCACAATGGTTCTTTGGTAACATAAACACTTTCTGGCACATTAACATTATAAAACCTCTCCTAAATAGTTTTGAAAGTAGGACAATAGTTCAAATCTTTAGAGATGAAGATGATGAAATTTCCTATGACAGTAATTTCGTAGTTTCCCTTTCACTAGTCCACACGGAGACTCCTGTAACTGCCTACTCCCCAACATCAATCAACATCATGGACGGGATATTATACGGAGGTACCAGTTTAGTTAATTCTGGAATATTTCAGATGAGCTTCACATCAGAAGAGATATCTGTCATTCATTTCTTCTGGGACAGAGAAACAAATTTGATTATCCACATTCTGAACTTAAATCCAAACCATATTTGGAACTCGAAAGTACTTCCTCTTTTGTTAATTGTTTTGAACTTACTGTTTCCTTCATATCTCTGCATTTCCTGCTGCTAAATAAATAAATACTGCAAATAGAGATACTATTGGAAAATAATCAAAGGAGTTAGTAAAATTTATAGAAAACCTCCTGTAACACAGAAGAATGTTGATTCATTATTGGAACGATTTCTCTAAATGTTAGGGATTTGGCTAATATAACTGTTGGCCGTGTCACAACAAATACATTCAACCCACCAACATAAAGTACAGCTCTTCAGACAAAGGGCAGTATAAATTGACAAACAGAACTTATCTGTCAAAATTATAATGCTTTGGAGAAAACAGAGCATATCAGTGTCCTCAGCAATAGAAAGCTTTTGCAATGTACTGTTGGTGTTCTTCATAGTCAAGTACAGAAGTCAAAGCCAGAGCTTCGATGGCTTCCAATACATCTTGTTTTACTCACTGGCTTTAATACATGCACAACAGTGACATACCACACAACAGTGATATATCACACACATCTAAATATCAGCTAAAGAGCTGAAGAATAAAATGCATCTTGCACTGTCTGCTGGATGGGTCTGTACATCAGCAAATATAAAATACCTGAGTTAGGTATTCCTTGATTTTTCTTTCATTAAACAACAAAGAATTTACTAGAACTGTGTTAACAGATTGCATATGAAAGTGGCTGTGGTCTTTTTCTTTTCTTTATTTTATTTACTTACTCTTTCTTAACTATAAATCTCTTACCACAAAGTAGATCTGAGATTTATGCCTCCTGGCCAGGTCAATAATGTTCACTCCGTTATAATAAATATTTTCAAAACACCCATGAAAGTGCCTGCGCGACAATGTCCCTGACTTTCCAGGCACTGGGATTCCTCCAAAGCTGAGCTTAGAAGAAGAAGAGAAATCAATGATACTATTAAGTAATTTTCTAAGGAAAGAAGTTGCCAATAGTGTTAGGAGCAGAAGTCAAAGACTGGCCATAATGAATCTGCTACTTCTTGGCTATTTCCTTGTATCACATCTACATATTAAAAGCACAGGCTAACAAAAGTTAGGCTATATGAAGTCATATGTATGTGTTAAAATATTCTGAAATGTTGGCCTTTTTTTTCTGCTGAGGATGCCTCTTAACATTTGCTTAGTATAGAGTCATATCAGCTTTCGGGCTCAATTATAGCTGCAAAACCAAGGAGAAGAAGGACTAGGCTCAGTACATGCAGATCATTCTGGACAGTGCAAAAAGGCAGAAGAGAGAGTTGTTCACTAACAACTTCTTTAGGAAATTTGAGCCTAACTTCTCCACTGTGTGCAAATCATAACTAACGTAACAGAGAACAAGAGTGCATCAAACTAAATTATTCCAGGGCAGATTCAAAAAAATGAAAGTATATACTCTCAAAATGCTTAGGCTGTGCAGTTCCTTGATTTGATGCTTTAGGTTTACTTGGGTTCAGAAAGAGATTGGAAGATTTAATAAAAATAAAAATCCATCAAGTTCAAGAATATCACTCTGTCTTAGTAAGTCCCTGAGGCAGAAACTGTTGGAAAGCAGGAGATTGTTTTAGAAAAGTATTGCCACGAGGGTGACCTGAGTTATACTCTGGTCTACGTTTCCACACTTGGGCCCCATCGAAAACAGAATGCCAGTTTAAGTGAACTTTTGAACTCACCCATTGTAAAGCTATTCTGGTTGACATTGTAGCAAAGGTCACTTCAAATTATTTACCTTTTAATTTTGAAATTTCACTTAATATTTAAAATCCTTTTATTAAAAATGCCAAAATTAAATATATCATGTTTCATTAAGTAATAAAATTGAGAAATTTTTATAGTCAGAAATGCAATTCTAAATACAGTGGTTCATACTTTCAAAGCTTTTAGGTTTTTTTCCAGTTTTTGCTTTCCTTTCTACCTTGTGTTGGTAACATATTCTTCAAACTACTGTATGTGGAAAAGAGGAAACGTTAATTTGCAATACTTGTTAATTTAGTAAAATATATCTCTTTATGAATCAGATTAAAATAACATTTGTTGTTCCCTATTTTTTCCTCTTTTTATTTTTTTCAGTTGGTATGATCTTCCAGGCCTTGACTTTCTGGCTTAGATTCACAAATTTTAAGCAGAATCATGACTTTAGTCTTGTGAATAATGTTTTTGAAATGGGTTAATGCAGACACAGAACAGCATGAAATCTTACTCTAAACTGCTAAAAAACTTGAATGAGTAGAGTAAAGTAATTTAGACCTGCGGATTCCAGACACTCTGCTCTATCACTCATTGTCTCATCTAACAAACAGGACAGGGGCAAACATAAAGCAGCCAGTCATCACATTACAACTGTGAAATAGTGGTATTTTTAACCATAGGTGGGAAAGCGTCACAGCAAATTACGTCTACTCCTTTTCATGAATCTGCCATCTGTGTAAGCAAGATTTTTTCACACTACATTTGCCAGATTTAACAGGAATTTAAGTCTTAATCTAAACATTTCTAAAATGGTTTTATGCTCATTTATTACAATTTTTATCAAGCCATAAAATAATAGATTTGAGTAGGGGCTCATTCCGTATGTTTACATACTGTTTACCACATCTGTTGCACTACTAAAACAAAGATATTAAAATAATGAATTTGAGATGAAAAAGATGGTCTTCTGAAAATTTTGAGTTCAAAGTCTAGTGGAGCATTAGTAATCTAAGAACATCTCTTTTTATTCGATTCATTTCTTTAGGAGACAGAAAATCCCTAAAGTCTTAAGCACTACAAACTTATCTAAGTTCTGTCTCCTTTGTTTGTTTCACTGCATTTACATAACCAAGTTAATAAATGTAATAAAGGAAAGGTAATTTTCACACCTCATAATCAAGGTCCAAATGATTGAATTCTCCTTTTGCATGAAAATGATGAGTGTGTTTGTCCACCGTAAAGTTTACTTGACTGTTAAAGCGCTCAATGAGAACAGAATGCCAATGCTGATCATCCAAAAGGCTGCCCAGTGTAATATTAATTTGGGCATTAGAAGGATGAGTTTTAGTATCACCTTAAAAGAAGAAAAATAAAAACTATTAATTCCATATAAAAATATAATTATTCAAATATATACTGCTAGTTTATTATACTCTATATATTAAAATCCACTTAACAAATTAAAAGAAGTTTTAGTCAAATAATACCTAGTAACTATATTACACTTTATGACACTGTAGCTGTTACCTAAATTAATGAGTAGAGACAGCTTCCCTTTAATTAGTTCCATGGTGATGTGGTCTCCATTTTGTCCTTCTCTGTGGAGGAGCACTCCATCACTTTGCACTGTCTTAAACTTCAGAGAAATCACATCTTTCAGTGCACTCATGAGTTTTTGATTAAATGCGTAAATCAGGCAACTTTTCCCATCAAATCCAACTACCTCAGACCCTAGAAGTAAAGAAATGAAAGAGAATGTATAATGCTATGTCTAAAAGAGACAGTTGCATGTTACTCCAATATGGTATGAACTCACACCGCCAACGTCCCTAGATTCACCTGTGCCCAGTAAAGTGTAGCTGATTTCTGTTACTCCTGTTCTCCACCAGATGTTAAGACTGTCCTGTTTCAATGATGATGCTATCACTAGATAGTAAAGCAAACTGAGCAGAAAAGACCTGGCTTCTATTCCAATGTAGTACTAATCTCACATGCTGAAAGGTCTTCCTTCCCCTGGAGTCAAGAAGTCCTTCAACCATTTCTGTTCTTACTGTATTCTTAGAGTGAAAATCTCTGTTAATTTATCTGCTATAAATTCCAATCAACAAAAAGAAGAAGAGGAAAATCATGTCCATTACATTTAACTGATTTTCAGGGCCTTCATGCAGACAGTAGATTTAAGACACTATGAAAATCAATCTAGATATGTGTACAGTAGTTCAAAATAATATCATGCCACACTATTCTAGGAAAGAAACAAAAATATTCAAAACTGAAAACTGTTCAACTGTGAGTAGGGCCAGGTTCTGTTAATAATTTTTTTTCTGCCATTATAAACAAATTACTACTTTAATTAAGCTGAATTACAGTTTTAGTACTGGAATACAGGACTTTGTATCATCATTTTTCCAGTATGGGCATCACAGAATCACAGAATGGATGAAGCTGCCATGCATCTCGGGAAATCATCCTGTGCAACTTCCCTACTCAAAGTAGGGTCAGATCCAGCAGGTTTCTTAGGGCCAGGTTTCGAATATTGCCAGAGATAGAGACTACATCTCCCTGGGCAACCCATACCAGTGTTCAACCATCCTCACTCTAAAAAAATGTAATTCAGTTCATGGCCACTGTCTTGTCACTGAACACCACTGAAAAGATCCTGGCTGTGCCTTCTTTACATGCTCCTATTAGGTATTAATACACATGGTGGGATTCCTTCTGAGCCTTCTACAGTCCAGTCCCAGCTATCTCACCCTCTACTCACACAGCAGATGCTCCAGTCCCTTAATCATACTTGTGGCCTTTTGCTGGATTTGCTACTGTAGGTCTATGCCTTTCTTTTAGTTACATAGCCTGACCTTCCTCTACTGAGGGTCTCGCTTATCCTAGCCTCTCCTCTGGGCCTCAGAGACCTGAGATTCCTGAATGCAAGTCTTAACTAGCAAAGACCAAGGTGAAGAGGGCACTGAGTACTTTGGCCTTATCCATGTCTTTTACCCTCAGGTCCTCTGCCCCACTCAGTAGTGAGCCAGTACTTTTGATAGTCCTCCTTTTGCACAGTTCCTTTTTATTCCTGAGCTCAGTTGGGAGCTCCTTGCTCATCCATGCACTTTTGCTTGATTTCCTTCTTCTAGGGACAGACCTTTCCTGAGCTTGGAGGAAATGATCCTTGAAAATCAACCAGTGTTATGGGTTCACGTGGCAAGGTTTCTGTAGCAGGGGGGCTATATGGGTGCCTTCTGTGAGAAGCTGTGAGAAGCTTCCTGTATGTTTGATAAAGCCAGTGTCTGCTGGCTCTAAGATGGACCCGCCACAGCCCAAGGCCAAGCCAATCAGCGACAGTGGTAGTGCCTCTGTGAAACATATTTAAGAAAGGGATGAAAAAAACTCTGGGTGAGATGGCAATGAAGAGGGAGGAGTGAGACGATGTGAAAGAAATAACTCTGCAGACACCAAGGTCAGTGAAGAAGGAGGGGGAGGCGGTGCTTGAGACTCTGGAGCAGAGTTTTCCCTGCAGCTCGTGATGAAGACCATGGTGAGGCAGGCTGTCCCCCTGCAGTCCATGGAGCAGATATCCACCTACAGCCCGTGGAAGGGATCCCACACAGGAGCCGGTAGATGCCTGAGGTAATCTGTGACCCCATGGGGAGGCCACGCTGGAGCAGGTTCCTGCCAGGACCTGTGGACCCATGGAGAGAGAAGCCCACAATGGAGCAGATTTATTGGCAGGGCTTGTGACTCCGTGGGGCACCCATACTGAAGTAGCCTGTTCCTGAAGGACTGCACCCCGTGAAAGGGACCCATGCTGCAGCATGTTGTGAAGAGTTGCACCCCATGGGAGGGACCCACACTGGGGCAGTTTGTGAAGAGCTGCAGCCCATGGGAAGGACTCACGTTGGAGAAGTTTGTGGAGAACTGTCTCCTGGAGGGACCTTCACACTGAAGCAGGGGAAGAGTGTGAGGAGTCCTCCAACTGAGGGACAAGGAGCGGCAGAGACAACATGTGATGAACTGACCGTAACCCCCATTCCTTGTCCCCCTGTGCTGCTCGGGGGGGAGAAGGTAGAGAAACGGGAATGAAGTTGAGCCCGGGAAGAAGGGAGGGGTGGGGGGAAGGTGTTTGAACATCTGGATTTATTTTCTCACTATCCTACTCTGATTTGATTTTTGACGAATTAAACTCCCTTTTCTCCCCGAGTTCAGTCTGTTTTGTCCATGACAGTAATTGGTGAGTGATCTCTCCCTGTCCTTATCTCGACCCTCGAGCCTTTCATCATATTTCCTCTTCCCTGTGCAGCTGAGGAGGTGGAGTGATAGAGCAGTTTTGGTGGGCACCTGGCGTTTATCCAGGCTAAACCAAAACAACCAGCTATCCTGAATCCCTCTCGTCTTCAGTGCCATCTTTCGCGTCACTCTTCCAATGAGTTCCCTGAGCATGCAGAAGGCCTGGTCTGCTGAAGGCCAGGACTGTGATCCTGCTATTTGCCTTGTTCCCCAAAGGATGCTTTTGCCATATGTAGTCAGATGGATTGTGTCTCTTCTTAGCAACTGCTGATCAAAGAGTCTCCTAAGGCTTTTTAATCTGAATAATTGCTGTTGACATCAGCTGTGCAGCTAGTTATTGATCCAAAGGATTCACCCAGTAATCCTCAAGCACTTCTCTCTTCTCAGCAGCAAGAAGGAAAACACAGCTTGAGACCCCATGCCCCTGCCCCTTGCCACTTGCCCCTAGAGCCTTGTAGTCATGTTTGATGCACTCCAGGTCTCCCTGACAGTGCTGTTGGTGCCCACATGGAAGAGAAACAGACGGGGATAGTCTGAAGACTGTACAAGCCTCAACAGTGTCTCCACAGTATCCTGTATTCAAGTCCCTAGCAAGCAGCAAACCTCCTTGGAAAGTAGGTCAGAAAGGCAGATAGCAGAGCTTCCAACACAAATTATGGGGACAACTGCAGACACTCCTCAAGGGACATCTTTGTAGCATAGAATCACACAACAGCTGGCATTGGCAGCAAGTTTTTAAAGATCATCTAGTTTCAATGTCCTGACAATAGATCAGGTTGCTCAAAGCCCCATACAACTTGACCTGAACACTTCCAGTGAGGAGGTACTCACAGCTTCTCAGGGCTACCTGCTCCAGTGTCTTACCACCCTCATTATTAAAAAATAAACAATAATCTTCCTTTTGTCCAGCCTAAATCTACCCTCTTTCCAATTAAAAACATTACTGTTCTCTTTCTACAGGCCCTGAACAAAACTCTCTCTCCATCTTTATTATAAACACCCTTAAAGTATTGAAAGGCCACAATAAGGTGTCCCCAGAACCTTGTCTGCTCTATGCTGAACAACTCCAACTTTCTCAGCCTATCTTCATAGGACAGATGTTCTAGCACACTGGTCACTTTTGTGGCTCTCCTGTAGACTTGCTCTGGCAGGTCCACATCTTCCTTGTCCTGGGGATCCCACAGCTGGATGTAGTACTCCAGGTGGTGTCTCATGAGAATGCTGTAGAGGGGGAGAATCACCTCCCTTGACCTGATTGATTCTGTACTATAATAGACAAAATATTAAAGTCCTAAGTTTTACAGGTGAAGAAAAGAGTATTACTGAGGAATTTTCCTTTTCACATTTAAACCCATCTTTCCATCTGTCACATGAAAAAGCCTTTTCTTTTTTCCTTGTGTATTTAGCCTGCTGGTTTTTAGAGGATGGAATGAGAAAGACAGCCTTGTAATGAAGGGAGAAAAGAGTAAGCCAAAGAGACTTCTAATCACCCTTTTTTAGTGCCAGGGCATAGCTTAACCTGAACTTTATTTTGTATGGCTTGCTTATCACAATCTGACATTTCAGCAACAACACACGGGAAATGTCTGTAGAGATTCACCAGTCTCTTTTGCACACACTAAATAGGAAGAATTATCAGGCAGACGCCGAGAGAGATTTTGAGGTGGGGTGTTTTTGGCAGCACAGAATATTTGTTGTGTAGTCATGGCACAATCAGATTTCATCTGTCCACATGAAGCCAGGTCGTTCACCTGGAGGTAGAAAACATTTTTCTTTCTTTCTTACATGAAAAAGACTGTAGAACAAGAGTAAGAAAACTGAAGCGCATGGCAGAGGTAGCAGACTGAGGAAGTAGAACTAAACACAAAGAATACACAAGAACTCTCTTAATGTTTCATGTAACTCCATAACAGACTACCTATCCTTTCTACTCCCTAAGTGCTAAGAAGCAAAAATGGAAGGATGTGTTCTGGATGCATCCTTTGCAAATATATAAAATGTGTCAGTCTTTGGCCTAGAAGATTCATGGTAAAAAAGCAGTTCCGTGTGAAAAAAATGAAATAAAACCCATGATAACCTGGTTTACCCTATGGGCATGTGTCATGGACATTACCAAACCTCACCAAGACTGCAGCTAAAGGGGAAACATTAGTTCTGAGGATACTAGGCTAAGTTATTCAGAGCAGGTGTTTGGCTCAAGACAACAGAGCAGCAACTTGAACGTAGTGTCAACAGTTGTCCTGTAAGTATTACTTCACTAAGATAGTAATGATTTCTTTTGGATGTAACATACATGCATTTTTCAGTATCATTTGCACTTGAATACAGAACACCCTCCACATTTTTGGTAGTAAATGGAAAGAGAGTTGTTTACTCTTACAATACAAGAAAGCGTGAGATGTCTCTGAAGGGAAGAATGAGAAATGGGAAATCTGGGAAGTGTGAATCAAAGTTAAAGTAGCTATCACTGGCATTTATGCTTTTCTTCATTTTCTGGTCTTCCCTGGAAAAGTATATAGCAATTCAGAAACAGCCAGGCATAATTATTGTAACAATAACTACATGTCCTGCATGTGTCTGATAAATGAAGGAAAAGACTTGAGACAAAGAATTAATGTTTCAAATTATTAAATATATTTTAGAACTATAAGACTATAATCACCTGGTTTGTCTTCAATAGAAAGCATTGAATTGAAATATTAAAATCACATGGGAATTCTAGATGTTCAAAATAAATGAAGAGATGGTAAACAGTCTGCAATTCATTTGGAATGAAAGCATTTATACATAGAAAAAAAAAGTATTTCAAGAACATACAACATCATTAATATAGAAAAAAATCTTAACCAGTTTGAAAAAAGTTTCCAGATTTTTAACAGTATCAGGTTCTTTATGTACTGCATTACAGTGGATAATGGACGAAATAAATATCCTTTTTAAATTCAGTCTCATCTTAGAAGATAGTTATCATTTACTTGAATGACTTGTTTCCATAAGCTATCCATAGGTTCAATCCGGTACCAAATAAGTAAAATACAGAAAAAATCTTAATCTTCCTCAAAAGTAGTTACTGACCACACACAATATATTTTAACTGTGTAACTGCTTATTCTGTATGTTTTATTTTTTTTAGTAACATGGGCACTGCCCTTTTTTTGTCGCTTAGACTCGTAGATTTTCCTTTGGCAATAGGGATATCATAGAAGCAAGCCATAAGATACCTTGAAAGGTGTGAGAGAGAAAATTACAGTAGTCAATATAGATAAATAAAACGTGTATTTTAGCCACGTGCAAAAGAGAGCTTTTCAGTTTGGAAATGTTTGACAACAAGACTTCGAGCAAGGATTTAAATGTTGTCAAATGCACAACGTAAAGGACTGGGAAGAAGAAAAGCTGATTGACTTTCAGTGAAGCTTAGAGACATGAAAGAATGTACTCTCATCCAGTACCACAGAGATGAGATTTAAAATGGGACACTCAGATGAGCTTTTAGCTGGGAATGATAAAGCCATCTGTTCAGCCTCCATTTTTAACTTTCAGTAGTTCTGGTACTTAAAATAGTGAAGGATAAGTTGAATTTTGGCCACATTTGTCAGTTACAACAGTATCATTACATTGTTCTGGGAATCATAAGTCATGTTCCCAGTCTCCAGGCAGATGTCATTGAGGAATTCTGTGTGTTCTTAACTTCTCACATCCTTCTCCTGGCACGAGCTGTGTGTTCTCTGGGATGGGACAGTTTACCAAGTTTCTGAGGTGACCTAATCTCCTACATCCAGGTTCAAATTTTCGATATCCTCAGTTTGTGGTCTTTTACTCATCTTACAAAATGAAATTTAAGGCAGAAAGCCCAGATATGTGTTTTACTGATGTTCAGTTTAAAGTCAGATACTAATGAATGGACACAGAAGAGAGATAAACGGACACCATTCAGAAGAGGTCAGCTGTGTAAAGTGCGACTTAAGCACAGAAGCTGAAAGAAAAATCCTACAAATGAAACCAGATCAAAGTACTTAAAAAAAGCAGTTAAGGAGCTTGCTTAAAAAAAAACTTTGTTTCTCTCATGAAGAAAAGATGTGGAGAATAAAAAGTAGTACACAACTTACTAAAAGGAATATATTTTAAAAGTCCAGGGATGAAGAACTTTAACAGGAAGACAACAGGAAGATTTATCTTGTCCAGCAGATCAATACAATAATAGTACCTGTGTATTTGTGTTCCAGATACGTATACCAGTTATTAATGTTTCATTAATGACAAGAAATATTCTAAAAGTACTCCATAAATATATAACAACTTTGAAGTATCCTTCAATTGTGTATTTGTGGGTCTATCTACTTGTACTGTTATTGGTGCGGGATCAAGACCCATATATATTTAAAATTATGAACATTTTCCACATTTTGTCCTTCAGGTAGAAAGTATACCATGTTAAGACATAGTTTTTGAGATAATCAAAAAAATATTTTGCAGCAAATCAGTTACTGAATTACGTTCACATCATTCATTCCAACACTGAAAGAACTGGAAAATAAGCATCACATATTGTTAGATGATGCAGAAATAGTGAAGTCTGGATATAAACTTACTGATTTGGCTTTATCCAAGACTGAAGTTAAGCTTAGAAATCTATTTTAAAGTATAATTCAGGTAGCAAAAAAACAATGATGAATTGTTGTTTTATTTAGCTGATTCAGCAAAACACTTACTGTAAGTGCATCCATAAACTTCAATGCGCATTCCAATTCTGCCATTCGGATTCCAGTCCAAAGGCACAAAACGGAGAAATCTTGCTTTAATAGAATGCTGAAGCTTATAGTATATGACACTGTCTGCATTTGTGTTTCCAGAAAAGGCCTAGAAGAAAATGAAAAAGAGATCAGCCACATCCATATTGAATACAGAAATGTATGGAAGTATTGCTGATCTTTTCATTTTATACCCTCATCTGGCAAACAGTCAAGCATAGGAATAAAATGCAATTATTACTGAATTCCATAGGAACAACTACTGAATCAATCTTGATTATTCTTCCGGATCAAGTGTTAAGTCATCTGTGCATTTAGTACTAACACCATGCTCATTGAAAAATCTCACACCTTCTAAAATTCAAGTGAATGAAAAAGTTCAAAACCAAACATTCCTTTCACAAAATGTGTAGAACATTCTGGCATTTCAGTGTATTGTACCATCTGTTAATTTCTTCTAAGACAACAGAGTTCATAACCTACAGAGCTCTATGGTTTCCTCTTACAGGTAAATTTCATAGCAAACCTGTGTTTTAGATGTGAAGTATGCTGAATGTAAAAAGATTTTATACTGATAGATCATGATATTCAAAGATTCTGGTTTCCAGTTAAAGAATCCAGAGTATTATAAAAGGATTTTAATGAAGTGTTCTATTGAAAAAGAGAAATCTAAATTTTGAATTTTTTTCCTAGGTGAGAGGTACTGGTGGCAGTATTTAACTGATAAGATTACTTCCCCCTTTTGCTACAGAAAGAAAATTTAAAGAAACATAAAGAAATGTAAAGAAGAATGTAAGAAAACTAAAGAGCTGTAATAATGAACTTTAGCATCCTAAAGACTGGAAAATATCTTCTGATTTTGTTGGTTACATGTTCAGGTGTCCTTATTGCCTGTTCATGATAGATGAAGCAGAAAGAATTTGTTCAAACATTTTGGATCTAAATATCTGATAAACTAAATAGAAATATCTCTCTGAAATATGTTGACAAGAAAAGTTTCTGGATATATGGACACTACAGTTACTATAGCTATAAGCCACAGATGTTGCAACTGCAGAAGTATGTAGAAATCAACATCTTTAGGTATGTAGCTTCTCTTTTCATAAGTTTTTGAAGCAGAGGTAAGTTTCATTGCATTCATTATTTACCCTCCTATACATGAATCTTTGCATTGTCTCTCCTCTGTACTAGCACAATTTTAATAAATGCTAATCTCTGACCATTCAATAAAGAAAAAGAAAAAGAAAAAGAAAAAGAAAAAGAAAAAGAAAAAGAAAAAGAAAAAGAAAAGAGAAAAGAGAAGAGAAGAGAAGAGAAGAGAAGAGAAGAGAAGAGAAGAGAAGAGAAGAGAAGAGAAGAAAAGAAAAGAAAAGAAAAGAAAAGAAAAGAAAAGAAAAGAAAAGAAAAGAAAAGAAAA
>Ga0065711_1026757_pt1 | contig 60453 bp, 49 predicted proteins | sample Hoacrofraction12_FD_59098 | JGI IMG/M metagenome (GOLD analysis project Ga0065711, IMG submission 59098) | Hoatzin crop microbial communities from Cojedes, Venezuela - Epithelial fraction 12 v2 (version 2) | ecosystem: Host-associated > Birds > Digestive system > Esophagus > Crop | place...
ACTCTCTCCAGTAGCTCCTCATCTTTCTTGAACTGGGGAGCCCAGAACTGGACAGAGTACTCCAGATGGGGCCTCACTAGGGCAGTGTAGAGGGGAAGGAGAATCATCCTCTTGACCTGCTGGCCACACTCCTCCTATGTTCCCTACTTCTGGGAAAAGTAATACATTAAGCAATAATATTCTTCCCTGTTTCTGGCTGTGGTGGGAGCTTGTCTCTCGGAGCAGCTGTGGGAAGGCCAGGCTGAACTGGCTTTACCCTGAGGAGGACGATACCGCTGGAGATGAACCGGGAGTACGGGTCTGTTCCAGCTCTGTTCTTTCCTTATGACTTCCCAGTCTGTGCCCATTGCAATACGTCAAAGTGGTTAACGATTATCTGGGCACTGCTATGTTAAACCTATTGGGAGGAATTAAGAGAAAGGATGGAAAAAAAATTATTGCCAGTGCGCATGTTTCCGGTGCTCGGTATATCGAGGGAGAAAATAACGACATCAGGAGCAGCATCACCCCTGTTGCATGCTGGTGTCGGTGTTTCACCTGGCCATTTTATCTGTCATTTATCAGTGCTGGGAGCCCATCCATTCATTGCTACCAAAGCTGCAGCTGCTCACCCACCAGCAGGCAGTCATGGGATGTGATTCCCAGGCCTGTTGTTGTAACTATAATTTCAGTATAGCAACTTTGCCCACCCGGTCTCCCTTGAACCTGGCAGGGCTGGGGACAATGGTGTCATTGGGCCAGGATGTGGTCTTCTGGGGTCTTCCAACCCCAGCTGTGCTGACCTACATCTGCTGCCTGGGCTGCTCCTGAGCACCAGCTCAGCTAGTAAAAGCCATGTTAGCAACATCCTGCTACCACAACTATTAAAGCAAACATTTTGAAAACCAGTGCAAGCTGTACAGCAGACAGGGAGGGCTAATGGTGATCTTAACACCTGCAGATTTTCCTCAACTGTGTATTTTCCCTGCTCAGGTATACAAAGTAGCATCAGCCATCAGCATCACCCACAGGACCAGCACCCTGGACCAAAGCAGGGCAGGGAGAAGCAGCTGAAAGAGTCATCCACACCACAAGGGCAACCATCTCTCTCTGGGTACACACATGCAGCTGCCACTGCTCACAGCAGTAGCTGCACACATGGATCTGACTGCTAGCATTTATCTGAGTTTGTCTTGTTTGGAAAAGGAAACCAGGAATATTTAATTTCAGGTCTTCAAATGAGTCTCCTGAATACACTTAAATCTTCACATTGAATTTAAATGCAATGGGAAGTTTCTTTATGGCAAATAAATGCCAAATGATTTTTATATTAGGAACATAATTACAGAGGAATTAAATCCAATGACAAAGAGAAACCCATTGTTACAGAGCTGGTAAACTTCAATAAACAGGTACTAATGATCACTCTGTCTTCACACACTTACAGGAACTGCCCCTCCATGCTTTTAAACCTAAACACACATTACTATCAGCATCCCAAATGCTTCCTGTGAGTACTCTCCCACGTGTGAGCACTGTGCCAGCCAGCAACAGACAACAAGGGACATGAAATAAGTATCTGTGAATATATATATATGTGTATACTGCATGAAAATTCTCCAGCATTGTGGGAGATAGATGCAGAGTGTGGACCCAGCAAGAAGCAAGCTTACGTCTCCTGTGGTGTCAGGACAGCACAGCACACGGTTATGTATGGGGTTCTGTGGTGGGGTGGCATCTCCCCAGGCACCCCGAGCAGAGCTGGGTGCTGACTCCAATCTCCATGTCGGCAGCGGTTTGCCAAGGGACTTTCCTTGGGAGGTGATCCCCTGACTGGGCAGCTCCCTAAAACCTGGGGAACCTATAGGAAAACCTATGTGAGTGATTACAAAAAGAAATCACCCAGACTCCTTGCAGCTCTCTTCCCATCCCCAAGTGCTACCATGGCTGTCATACCACCTCCGTGATCAGGACTGGCTCATCCCACAGCTGCCCTGCGAGACCAGGCATCTCTATGGCATGCAGAGGCAGCACTGCGCCATGCTAGGCAAGATCCATGAGCCCTGGGGTGCAATGAGCACCCCCACCCCAGCAGCAAGAGAAAAAGCAGCTCCGTAAAGGACCGGATTAAAATCCATCTCTGGACTATTATTTCTGTTGCTCAGCCATGGCTTTAAGCCTGTGGCTGCCTGCTGAAGGTTTTGGTGTGGGATCTTTGCCTGGGAGCTGCCTGGGGCGGGACCACATCTCTGCAGGGTTCTGGCATGGTGGAGGTGTGGGTCCCCCTCTGAGGCTCCTCATGCCCATGGCAGTACAAGTGAGCACACACAGCCGGGCACAGCAGCCTGGAGCCTCTGAAATGGGGGGTACAGTTCTGATTTTTCTGCAGTTTTCGATGGGTATTAGCTCTTCTGGCAGCCCTGTGAATGGCGCACTCATCTCCGACAGGGTGATGACTAATCCAGCAACAGAGCACAGGCATCCCTCTGCCTATGGGCTGGGTGTGAGCAGAAAGGTAACTCAGCTTTATTGCACCCAGCAAAACCACCACACACCCCTCCTGGACTGCAAGGCATATTTTGGGGGTTTCTGAAAACGTGGGTGCCGGGCAGGAGAGGGATCTGTGTCACAAGTTTCTGAGATAACACCCAATGTTTCCTCCAGAGTGAGTCCTGTCTGAAAAGCCATCACGTCTGCAGAGCTCCCGATCCTCCAAAAACAGCACAAATTGCCTTTCCGCCCACGGAGGCTGATGCTGCGGCACCTGCGAGGAACACCGAGGCTGCCGTGCTGCTCAGGCTCTTTCTGCACCTCTCTGATGAAAATGAAAGGCTGCAGCCACAGCTGCGGGGAGGGCAAGGTGGCACCTGCTCCGCAGCCTCCTTCTGCAGGAAAACTCATTCCACCGCTACCACAAGCGACGTGACTTTCTGGCTGAAGCAGCTGCTGCCCACAGCCTTCGGTTATTCAGGGAATTTGAAGTGATATCTGCTCTTTCCCGTCTCCAGTGTTTTGTGCCTGTCACCGCTGCTGGGACAGAAGGATGGAGGGACAGACAGTGCTGGGGGTGGCAGCTCAGATTTTGAGAGCGGGATGAAGAAGGAAGGAAATGAGACTTTATTTTTTCTGAGCCTTGTTGATCCCCGCAGGGTTTCTGGGACTTTTTGTCACTGCAGAGCTAAGGGACCATCACCCCAGCTGGCCTGCTCATCACAGCATCAGTGAGGTTTGCCCCCGTTTTAAGCTAAAAGATGTTTTTTTGGTTAAAGTGGATGACTCAGGAAGCTCAGCTGTGCTGGAGGCAGACAGCAGGTAAGACCCCAGTGCCCCCACGCCCAACATCAGCGCAGGGATCTGGGGGAGAGGCGACTGGCCAGTTCCCAATCCAGAGCTCTGTCCTGGTCAGCAGAGCACAGGAAAGCCCCAAAAGGCCCCTGAGCCACACCACAGCGTTGGCCTCCCTCGTCGCCAAACCGCCCTACTCTGCCACCTCTGAGAGGGGTGTCCAAAAGCAAGACCCTCAGGGTGCTGGCCATGTGCCTCCATGAGATCCCTACCTCTTCTTATCAGGGATGGGTGCCACGTTGACAAAGCCTGAGGGCAAGCTCCATACTCCACCTTTCCCACAGGTAAAGCAATGGTGCAAGGGACTCAGCTGGTCAGATGCAGGGATGAGTCGCCTCTGCACACAGATCAGCTCTCAGCCTCGGCAGGGAGCAGAAAAAAGGGTGGCTTTTTTCCCCCCCCTTTAATTGCTAAAACCTTAAAGAGCTCTGCAGGGCAGGAGGGCGGGTGAGAGACAAAGATGAGGAATAAAAACTCAGGTAGAAAAGGCTTGAGAAGTCCTTGGCACAGAAAGCCCAGCGTGTTAGACAGCAACGGCTCTGCCTCCCTCGGACAGGAGCCTTCACCTCAGTGACTCATCCTTGGAGCAGTCTGGAGCAGACGCTCCACAGCACGGCTCGGCCCTTGCTCCTTCACTGGTTTCCTGGGGAAGGTGATTGAACGCAGCTCCACAGAGCTTAATGTGAGCTGTCAGGGAGCTGGGGCACGTTTGCGCAATGCCTCGGAAACAGAATAGCAAAGCAGGAATGTTGAGGAGTTTAATGTGAAATACTGGATGTGGCCTTACTCCTTCCCTTTCAAAAAAAGGAAAAAAGGGGCTCAACCTAGGCTAGGGCCGTTTCAATATTTAGTTGATAATGACTTACTCATGCGTTTGCCCGCAGGCAGGCACAATCTGGAAGCTCTGGGCGCATCCCTGCCACCACTGGTAAAGGCCAAAGGGAGCTGGTACAGGTAGGACCAGGTGTCTAATGGCTTAACATCAATTTCCTTTAAGGGAAAGTACTTTAAAGGAGCAGAAAGCATAGATTTTTACAAGAAACAGAGAATCACGGGGTGTATTTTCTGCCACGGGCTACAGAGGATTTTAACACCTGATTTCAAGCCAGCAAAAGGTGAAGGGCAGAGAGCCCTACAATGCAATTCACACTCAGTTATGACAGGGTGACAGCAAGGAAAGAGATGCTGGGGGCTGGTTCTCACCTAGGACAGCCACTGCTGGGGAAGTGGGAGGGGATGACAGTCCCTAAGGGTGCCTTCAGCTGAGAGGTAAGATGCTGAGCTCCATCTCTGTCTGCAGGTCTTACCAACAGACAGGCCCTTCTGGGAGGAGGTTCCTCTGAACAGGAACCCTGACCCATCAGTTGTCCTCAGAGACAATGAGGCAGCAAGTGCTGGGACCTGCCAGTGCTCCTGCCATGTTGTTGCTGCCACCACTGAACCCAAGAAGAAGAAGCCAGGACTGGTCCTGCCCTGTGCCCAGCAGACTGGGCTGTTCTGCGTTGTCCAATACAGCAGAAGGGCTCTGCTGACTTCAGAGGCAAGAAAACAAGGCCCCTGATGTTCTGCAGGTATTTTTCTCCTGCAGTTTGTGCCAGCAGTGTCCCTGGCTTCGTTCCTCAGCAACATTTAAGCCCTTGGTTTGCAGGGCCCGGGCAGCCAGGTGGTGTCTCCCTGCCGTGCCTGGTCAGGTCCTCAGGCCTCTGTGGGACATGGCATTGTGGTCCCCTCTGCACAGACCCGAGTAGCTCGCCCAGCTCTCAAGTGACCGGAGGTTGGAGGTGAATTGCCCCTTGCTTTGCCCACTGTACCAACCTTCGTGCTTTGCACCTTTACAGCTCTGCTGTCTTGTCCTTTCAGCATCAGCCCTCTCGGGTGGCCAAACTCCATGCAAATTAATTTCCTATAGTTGGAGAACACCCTTCCCAGGGGATCAGAACATATTCAATAGAAATTCCAACTGGCAGACTGATGCTGCAAAGGACCATAACACTGCACCACCATGAAAACCACGCCTGCGAATGGCCCCACCGTGTCCCCGGCACGGGGAGGCAGACACCAGGCTGTCCCAGCTGCACACAGATGTGTCCACAGAGCTCAGCCACGGCACAGCTGCCCCGCTGCGTGCCCTTGCTCCGGCAGCTATCACACAAGCTCTTGGCCAGTCCCAGCTATGCCACCAAAATACAAGTAGAAAAGGTTTGCATAAACCTGTTCCACCAGAACAAAGTTGAACCTTGCCTGAAATATGGATTAACAAAGTATTTTCAGGAATTATTTGTCAATAGCCCAAGGAGCAGAGAGGTTATGATATATAGATCACATTGGGATTTATTTGCTTTTCTCTCTACAGAAGGATTTCCTCAAGAAAAATAACTTTACTTAGGTGTTCTAGAGCCCACTTCATCCTAATGTCATTGAACATGTTTTTGATTAGCTGATTTAAGTAATTCTTACTAAATGTTGCTCAGTTGCAAGGAATCAAAAGGCAAGCATCTCAAACCTCACCTGCTGTGCCTCATCAGGTGTGATAATAGCACCGATTAAGTGAAGAGCCTTCAGTGCATAGAAATCACGGTGCTGCACATGTGAAATCAAGATACCTGAATATCTCTGAGCATTTGGGTGTCAGAGCAAGTTCAGATCCAGATGTTGTCCTGAATACAGAGCGGGAGCTGTCTCCGCATGCCAGAGAAGAAGTGTGCTAGTCTGCAGCTCTTGGGCTTCCACCTGAAGTATCGAGGCTTTAAACTTCTGGAGATTCGCTGTAGACCACATCCATTTTTTGAGGTAGAATGATCTAGTCTCTTCTGAAAGAGAAATCCACTGTTGTTTCACTCTGGTTCTTCTTAATTAAAAAATAAAAGTATTTCAGACAATACTCAGATTTATTCTGTGTGAGATACAAGAGTGAGCTTAATTTTTCTCCCTAGGATGCTGAAGTAAATCTGATGCGACTCCATGAAGCCAAACAGCTCTTCAGAACAAATCAAGTGCCCTTAAGTTATGGCTTGTTGCAATAAATTTTCAACCTATTAAAGAGGTTTTCCATTAATATTTTTTCTGTATGAATGGCTTTTTCTAGTAAAAAAGCCTCAGCTAAATAGAATTCTTCTAAATATACCGCTTCTTTTTCATGGGAAAAAAAGATAGCAATTATTCCTTATTATCTCTAGTCCTTGGGGACCTTCACCTTTCTACTTCTTCAGTCCTCATCAGATCCATCAATGTGTATTTTAAAAGTTCAAAGTATAAAGATAATGCTTTCAGCATGCAAGTACCATATAATGCAATTCATATCAGAGATGTGCTCATAATTCAGCAAATTGAACTTTGCAGCTACTTCCCTCGGAAGCTGTTCATAAAGATACTCAGCTAACGGCCATTTCAGAAAACATTATACCATCAGCCGCTGAGGAGCAGCCATGGAAAATCCACAGAAATGGTTGCTGGTTTGACTCTCCAGAAGATAGACCCCGCTTTTAAAGACAGTGAAACAAACAGAGCAATAGACATTTTTTTCTTTTTTTTCCCTGAGAAAGCTGAAAACCCCTTCAACGTAAGAGCTGAGAAAATCTTCATTCTGTGATATTTGCCTCATCTTCCCGCTTTCTTCACGAAGGAGAAAACAGCCAGGTGCTGTTGGCAGCCTTACAGCAGTGAGATGCTCCTTCCTAAAGTGCAACAATTGCTCAAGAGCTGCTTCATGCCAGCACCATCAGCTCGTCAATTCAAGGGAGAGGAAAATGAAGGCACTGCAGGATCTGGGTGTACCCTCAAGTGACCCCCAGCCAGGATGGAGGGCAGCAGGGCAGGGAACTGGGGAGCTGTGTGCACATTCAGTAAGTGGAAGCCAATCATGAGGTGCAGACAGGAGCGCAGAGCAGGTCTCCAGTACGCCAAGGCAGCGTTTCCCACCTGGGAGCTGAGACGGGGATTTGGCTGACAGGGCCGCCCCAGCAGGTCTGGATGGGATGTTGAGCAGTTGCTTTTCCACCTCCTCCCAGGCCAGTCAGGACCAGCAGCTCAGAGATGGAAAGGGTGTCTCCAAAGCCGTTGTTCGTGTCTCCAAAGCTGTTGCTGGTGTCTCCTGCCACGCAGGCTGCAGGCTGCTGCCGCTGGGGCCAAGGGCAGCCTGTGCCGGGCTGGGAGCAGAAGCAGTGGAGGGGCAGTGAAGTGGGAGACAGCACATCACATGCAAGGCTGCTGTGGCAGCTGAGGAGCTGCGACATAAAATAATGAGCGTGGTTTGTTTACTTTTAGCTTCCATAACGCTGAGGGACTGAGCTGTTTCATTAAGACGTGGCCTGATCTGCTTTTACTTTCTGCCTCCCAGACTTGAGGAGAAGAATATGCAATTACAAAGTTCAGTCATGTAGAGCCCTTCAATTACTGGGTAACTCTGTTATGGCTTTTCCAAACGTTACGAGACTCATGCAGTAGGACATGACATCTGAAGTAATTCATTTTTCATCTGCTGATTAGCAGAAATTAAAATGGTTCTCAGAATATCCCGATTTATGTGAGATCAAGTTCCTTATTACTACAGAGTGTCTTAGCATTAGAAGGCATTTCTTTTTAATGTCTCAGGCAACCCTGCAAGCAGAGATGCTGAACAAAAATATACGAAGGAGGTGATGGAGGGGAGAATAGCGGCCCTCAGGGACCACGGGTGGTGGAGCTCCAGAGCTCTGCCTTCCAATCCTGCCATAAGGTCACTTAAGTGTTTGGCAGAAAGTCAAAATGCTTGCTGGCAGAAACGTGCGCTGGAAGCAGAGGCACGTTCTGTGGAAATGATGCAGTTACAGAGTGAGGCTGAGCTGCCTTTACTGGCAGTGAGCTAAAAGCCAGCCATAAATAAAGTGTTTCTTCAGGAGGTTTCTACTGAGCGGGTGGGCAGAGCAGCTGCCTGCGGGACGCACTTGGGCAGCGATGACGGATGCAGTCGTGCAGGAGCCCCGAGGGGCCAAGCCAAGCACCGCTGGTAATGCCCCTCCGATGGGATCTGGTGACGGACCTACGGTGCTGGGTGGGAGGCATCTGCGGGGCCAGCAGCTCTGGGTCACACCTGGGGGAGTCGGGGGGCTGTGAATTAGATGGGCGAGCCAGCGGCAGCGCGGAGCAGCCAGAGCAAGGGACGGGATGAGGGAGGGGATAAAAGCAGGGAGTCTCAAACCACGTGGCCGTGGCAAGAGTGGTCATGCCGCCCCTTCACTTGCTTTCTACTTTGAAGGCATCCTGGGTGCTGGAAAAGTAGGTGAAGTCCTCTAGGGAAAAACTGGGATTAGGAGGCGGGTGAGTGCGCTCTTGTCAGCTCTCAGCACCATCCTCCTCCCCACCGCAGGAGCGGGGTCTAGAGCTCATAAACCTGTACACCCACTTAGTTGAAGTGCAGAAAAAATAAACCATGAGAAAGGAGAACAGGCAGCTTAATCCCAAATCAGTTTGCCTTGCGTGACAACTTTCCAGTGGGGAGCAGCTCGAGAGGATAGAGCCGAAGGTACCGGCGGCACTGGCTGCACTGTCCCCAGGGGAAACTGCACACCATTAATTCTGATTTTCCAATGCTGCCCTGGCCAAAGGCCTCCTGTATAAGAAGCTGCAGGAATCCACGTGTTTCGGTCTTTGCCTGCATATACCTCCTGGTGAAAAGCCTCGTTGTGTTTTCCCACCCAGCTGGGGCATCTAGCTTTCCTTTTCACAGGCAGAGTATAAAACAGAGAGGAGAAAAGGTACCAAATACATGTAAGAATAGCTGTAACATCAGTAAAGTGGGCTACAGAGGCCATTTTCTATTTTTTTATTTCAGTCTTCCTTTCACACAAGAACAATATCAGGTTTATAGTGTGTAGAAGAGTGAAACACACACACACACAGACATGCGTATATATAAACAGTGACAGGGCTCTGAAGGTTTTGGCACTGTCAGCGTAAAGATATTAAGCATTACATTGGGCTGAATTATTATCTGACTCCGCAATAACCTTTTGAACACATACTGATTGGCAATTTTCATATTAACAAATATATCAACACCAAGGCAATGTCAGATGTTGTGCATGGCTATGTTCCACTCCAGAGGTGGCTGAATTTCAAACAGTGGCCAAATAATTCATATCCTTCAGCACAGAATATGCCCTATTGAAATACGAATTATTACCCTCTCTGTTGTTGGTCTTTATTGAGCTTTGCCAAATTGTTTCTCCTGCTCCCTCCCCATGGGATTTGCTGTGTCAGATACAGAACCTGCTTCTGCCACATGAGGTTCCTCCTACCACACCTGGATTAGGTTATTTAACTTGGTGGACTGCACGCAGTCCGACTGGGCTGTGATGGGTCCTCCAGCATCCTCCTTTAGCTAGGGGGTAGGCTGCCTTCCTCTGAAACAACTTGCCTCCTTCCGTAACAACTTACAGTTCCCCTAGCAAGATGTGTCTCTGCACAGGAAGGGTCAAGTGCCTGTTCCTGGCTGGGCTTTTCTTTTGCCTTGGCAATGAAGCCAAACGCACAAACAACAAAACTGGCGCTTGACCTGCTCTTGGGCAGTGTTGGGAATGAAAAGCTGGTGTGCACCGAGCACAGGCTTCAGCCACTCGAGCTGCACAGGGATGCCACTGCAATTCGGCCAGCCCCCTTCCCTGATGATGACCTGCTGTCTTCCAGGAGGACCAGCTACTCCTTCGCTATTGAAGTTACTCCTTCACTTCATGCTGCAACAGAGTCACCAGCTGTGCCATCAGAGCGAGAAGTGAGAAGAAGGATGCTGTTCTCGTCACTTTTCCCTGGGTGTCGCGGGTGCAAAGCGGCCAGGGCTGGAAGTCCCAAGCTGAGATCTTTCAGTGAGGTGCTCCTTGGCTTTTTTGTGCCAGGAAGATTTTCAGAGGTTTTTGAAAGTTCCTGGGGTTTTTGCCTTGCTTTTGCAGAACTGGGGTTGGCAGGGAGATGAGCACAGAAATGATCACTATTCACAGATGTGTATTACCTGGAAGAAGTCCCACTAACTGTCGAGATTTGTGTTCAGGGCAGGGTAGTGTGTAATCAGCTACTCATCTGCTCTTTGGTGCCGAATGCTGAGAAGATGCATCTGCAGAGCCGAAAGCATTCAGGCAAGACTAAAGAAACTCATTACCCAGACATCACCCTTCACGGCGATGCTCTGGGAATGGGAAATACCTGCAGCAGCTGCGGATGCTCCTCATGGGCTGTAGCGCACGGGGAAGCTCAGCTGCCTGAGGTCAGCATGGGCAGAACAGGCCCTGGCCCCGGCTCTCCCACCTGCAGCCCCACTGACGACATGCTGTTGGGTTTGGGGCCATCTCCTTGTCGGGATCCTTGCTCTGTGTATCAGGGTAATGACTCTTCTCCACCACGCATGGCCAACTGGGGACTTCATTTATCTGCATTTGTCAGGGGCTTTGAGATCTTGAACAAACATGGCTGTTGAAGAGCAAATGATAAAACGTGGCTGGTCACCCATCTGCATGGACATTGGTCTTCGCTGGTGTCCCTTTGCTGCTCTGGCAGTCAGAGCATGTCTGAGCCTTGAGCATTCGGGCAGCCCACGTCTGCCCTGGAAGAAGGTCCCATCCCTTGCAGCAGCCCTGTCCACCCGCAGGGGTGTTTAAGCAGAAGGTGTCCTTCAGAGACCCCTGCCAGCATTATGTGAAAGAAAACTGAGCCTCTGAGGGAAAAGAAATTATCCTGCTGCTGCACATCCACCTAGCCAGGGGGCTTCTCTTATTGAATACATTTACTTACAAATCCTCAGTCTGACTTCTGCGTCCTTGCAGAAAGGAATGGGCAGTGGGACATGATTTTTTTAAACTTTATTTCCAAAATGAGTACCTCCAGCTGCCTCACAAGCCTCTGTGAAGTGTCAGTGAGGTCCCTGGCTCCAGGGATGGCAAAGCAGGGTTGAGGTGCCTTGACAGAGATATGGCACCAGCATCCAATGGCTCCCGCCCAAGCCGTGTTTGCCTTCATCTCTCCTATCCACCCATTTCCACAGGCAGTAAATTGACTCAGAGATTTTTTCTGAGGGGCAACGAGCAAGAAATTAAACCAGTGGTGCCTGCTGGCAAGGGTACTTGCAATCGTCCCAAGAAGCCGGAGGACTTCTGACAGTCCCAGGGCCTGGCAGGTGGAAACACTTCTTCTGCATCCTCCAGATCCTCTCCTTCTTGTGCTTGGCCACTGTCCCCGGGCTCTGCCAGCACCTGGGGAAGCTGAGCGGGATTTCAGGGTGGGACCTGCATCCTGGGCTTCGCTGTCCAGGAACTCCAGCAATTTTGCCCCTCTGCTACTGGGAGGAGAGCAACAGTTTTTAAATTATTAATTTAATTTATTGTCTTTAATTTCTTTGGAGATGTCGAAGATGAAAGTCTGCCTGGTAACAGCGCTGATGGACATGAGCACACAGGGGCCAGGTCTTCAAATGCGCTCAGCTACACTGCCACAACAGAGAGCAGGGTGCCCAGGTCTCTGCTGACTAGCTTGTTTTCTGGTTAAATTCACTGCTAATAGGAAAAAAAAAATAATAATCCAAGTTTGTGACTATTAGATCCGCCTGTCATTACAGGGGGGAGCTCGCCTCCCCCCTTATCCTTCCATTAGATTGCAAAGAAACAGGGACATAAGCTGAGTGAGAGTTTCCCCAAGGTGAGCCAAAAAATATGGGCACGTTTGTCGCTGTGGAAATGATTTTGTTTGCACAGCCTGCAGGTAACTCTGGCAGGTGAAGGCACCGCTTGGTGCTCGGGCTGGAGCGTGCGGAAGGGGAGGCAGAGGGGAAGAGGTCACCTCGGCGTAATGCGATGAAAGGGAGCGAGGTGTGAAACTGTGAAGGAAAACCGGAGACGCGGAGAGCGGTGGAGCAAGGAGCAAACACGGGCCGGCAGCACGTGCCGAGCCCTGCCCGGTGCTGCCTGCTCGCCGGACGCGGTCGACAGCAGCTCCGGCTGCGCAGGAATAGCGAGGCAGCAGCCCGGGGAGGTTTGTTACGTGGTTTTCCCATTAAGCAGGGATAAAACGCTGCTAGGACTGAACATGCTAAAGTCATGCCACCTTGAGACTGCCAGCAGATCGGGTCCTGCCGTGACCTGGGTGATGCTTTGCCTGTCTGCTTCGCACCTTGGGGTTTCGGGCATGGGGACCTCAGGCTGATCAGCTGCTCATCGTCCCTTCAGGGCAGGGCGTTGCACTGTCCCCACCTTTGTACAGCCCCTTGCATGTTGTTTTCCAGAAGCAAAACCACTATTTTCCTTGCACTGTGAAACAAGCTCAGATTCGCAAAGGCAGTCAAAACATGCCCGACTGACTCTGCCATAACCCTTCCTTTCCTCCCTGTCTGCTTTTCACACAAGCTCCCTACAGGCATGGATTTCTCCTTTTTCAGCTGGGACTGTCAGGAGTAGACGGCAAGAGAGGGCTGGGTACAATATGCCATGTCCACCTGCACGGTTCTCTCAGGAGAAACGTCACAGGGTACAGCCTGTGATCAGGCTGAAAGATCACAGGGGCAAGGCAACATCTGGGGGCAGACACAGGGAGCAAGGGGCCACGAAAGAAACACCATCATCCAACCGGGGGGAGGTTGAAAGAATAGGCGTCTGTGCGGGTGTACCCAGGCTTTTTGCACTTTGATACTCGGTTGTGGAGACTATCACACATAGAACAGCTTCCCTGTTCCCACTGGGCGGTGGGGAGAGGATCCCAAAGTGCCTTGACATACAAATCAGCCCTATTACAACCTTTCTTTTTAAGTATTAATATTGAATTAAAACTAAAAGCATCCTGGCTAAAGTAGAAAACATTTCCAGGAGCCCAACTTCCTAAAATACAATTCAGGAAGAACCTGGGTCTTCTCTAGCTCAGACCTCCTCAGCAGGGACCAGAAAGCAGCATAGCCTACCTGCAGCTGCTGTAGCACTGCACCTCTCTAAAAGGCATCCCAGGACTGCTCCTGCCCAAGCCTTCTCTTTAACTTGGTTAGTAAAGACCCTTGTTGAATGCCATTGGGCTGGTCTCCACAGTCCTGTCCCTCATTATCAGGCACACCTGAGCATCCCATGTACATCCTTTAAGAGCAGAAAGTAAGGCCAGCCTAAGGTTTGGATGAAACAGCAGGGTCTTCTGTTGGAGAGTCTCAGGCTACCTGCCTAGGGGTAATCCCAGGGTCCTCGGGGAGTGGAGCCTCCATAGCTGGAACTGCTTCCCAGAGCAGCTATGAGGAGGTGCATTTTAAGCCTCTATTAAGGCAGAAAGGTGGCTGGGCATTGGTTTTCTATGGTTCACGCAGACATCTAGGAAGCTTTTGCTGTGTCTCTGGTGCTGCTGCTGGCACTTGGGTGGCTGTGCCCTTGGCCAGCTCTGCTGATGTGGCTGAAAACCAACCTGGCAAAAGCTGGTCTTTGGTGGGGCCAGGGGAGGGATAGCTACATAGAAGGGAACCGGTTTGTGGAATGAGGCTCTGCTCCCTTTTAGGTAGTAATGTTATGGCTTTGATTTGGCTTCAGTGGGTCATGATATGTTACTCTGAGTCAGGCAGCACTGGTTTCACTGGTAGAGTGACAATGCTAATCTGCACATCCCTCCTAGGAGGATCAGGTCGCTAGTCTGGTGGTCCCATGGAGAGCAGGTACCACTGATTTTTCCCAGCCTCCCCTTCCCCTGTCTCCTCTGCTTGTCTCTGAGTGGGCATGCAGTGCCTTGTGAGCTCATTCCCAGGCACATATTTTAAGTGTTTAATAACAAAATTCAAATTAGCTTTATTCATGAATCACAGCTATTGTCATGGGGAAGAAAACGTCACCTGGCAGCCTGTGTTGACCAGAAAACACCGAAGCCCACCCTCTCATTAAGGAATTTGCTGCTCTCCCTCGGCTGGGCAGACCCAGGGGTCCATTTGGAGCCCTTGGGGACAGATTTGTTGGTTCTGGTCGGCAGTGCAGCCAGGTGCAAATCGAAACATGAGCTCTGAACTGATCTGACTGGGATTCCTCCTGCTTCCACCGTTACCCTGTGTGTTTCTCAGGTACAAAATGTCTCAAGAGCAGATTAATGGCTGGATGTAAGCAGGGAGCTTATATGAGCTTTTTAACCTGATGCTAAACACGTTTTATCTTTAAGCGTCTGTGATTCAGTAACCCCTCCCAGTTCTCCAGTCCCTAGAGGAGACTTTCTGCTCTGCATGGTGCAGGACTAGAAAATGGGACTGCCATGGATACAAAGAGTGGTAGGTTATGTCTAACCTACCTCACCCTTGCTTTGTTTTAGGCTCCAGACTTGTCCCCGCTCCCATGAATCTGAATGGAGACACCCAGTCAATGGAGAAGGAATAATTTTTCACCAGAAAGCCAATCTAGCTCTGATTACCTTTTTTTTCTTCCCTGATCCTCAAGACTTTGAGACTATCTTGGGGCTAAAAATCAGTTTCCAGTCCATGAACCACTGTTTCTCCCAGGTTTAAGGCCCACAATAACAGGGCTGCTCACCCCTACTGTCGGTTAGTGCTCAGCACCCTTCTCTCTCTTGATTTTGGGCTTGCAGCCTTTCCCTCCTCTCTTTAACACCCACTGCCTCTCGGGTCTGCCCAGCCTCACCTCTTTCTGTACAATCAGACTAATCCAGAGCCTATGTATCTGGCCTGTACTTAACACAGGTTTCTCTGTGGGTCAGCCCCAGTTTTCACCTGCATCAGCTGAGCTGATGAAAGCCGTTACCGCTGTCTGCAAACCTTGCTGTGGACTACAGGACTGCATGGAGAACTACATCACTCTGCCCTACCCCCAGGTTCACAGAAACATGTCATCACAACCTGGCAGCCTTTCAGGTAGGCATTCACTTCTTTTCTGTGACTTTGATGTAATTCTGTGCATTTGTGAGTCATGAAGTGGTCGCTGGCAGCACTAACTCTGCTAGGTAGCAGGTCACTACTGTGAACCTGCAATGAGCCATCACTCAGCTCTGACCTGTCCTCTCGGGCTCTCTGTGAATGCAGTGTGCAGTCTCTGGGACCACCACAATCTGTCTTTAATGACCTCTTTTGCAAGCGTGACAAGATAAGATGTGAAACTGAAGACTGAGACTCTTTGGAACAATTATGAAATCTGTACCACAAAGACCCCCACTTCCTCCACCTAATTCTGTGTTTTCCTTTACAATTTAAGAAAATTATCTTGGCCTGCATTATCTGAGAGACAAGCACAAGCAGGCCAGAGATGCTGTTGAGTTCTTTGGGATGCTTTTCCTCAGGGCAAAGACGTTTTTTTTTTCTGTTCTCCTGAATGGCTCATTAGATCCTATTTAGGTGGAAACAGTACTTATTTCACTTGGATGATACTCAGAGCTGTCTGCCAGGCAAGCGCTATCTACCTGGAACTATTTTGGATGATGCTTCTCCACAATTCAACAGTAATTGTAACAAGGTCATCCAGGTGTATTAGCAAACTGGGAGCTTTGCTGAGCGATAGTATTAAATGAGCAATAAGCTGTTTACCAATTTGAGATTTACTTGTTCCCTCACGTGTGCGTGTGAGTTTGGAGCTGGTTGCTTTCGGTGATTATGGCTGATTTGAGGATTGCTCGTCCTGATTCAGATTCACAAAACCCAGAGGAGGTTTAGCAAAGGGGAATACCAATGCTAAAAGTCTGCAAAAGGGCTGGAGAACAGGAGGTAGCCCCACTGTGCATATGGCCTGCTGAAAGCTGCAACACCAGGAAGGGAGAGTGACTACTTAGAAAAGTTCAAGGAGAGGTAATGGGAGAAAGTGAGTAAAATTCCTCCATATGATAAGGGTCCACCTTAGCCTGGGTGAAGGTCTCCTGGGGTGGGAAGGGTCTTCCCCTCACACTGAGTCTGTTTCAGCCTTCGTGTGTCATAAACCACAATGCTTCTACTATTTCTGCGGATATATTTTCTGGACTGATTCTGTATTAGGAATAACACATCTTTATCTTCATAGCCAGAGAAAAAAAGCTTAAAAGCATTTAAAGGCGTCTCTTCCAGAAAGAGGGCACAGTTGGGTTTGACTTCAGAGGAAGGAGTCCCTCTGCTGCGGAGACTTTTGTTGCCTTCCACAGTAGCTTGACAGCATCTCCATAGACTGAGAACTGGGAGCCTCCAGCCCAACCAGAGAGAGCAGATGACGGGAAGCAGATCTGGGCTATGGGGAGAGGCAATTATGCTGGTGGCCAGCCACACATCTTCCCTTGCTAACAGAGGTAAATGCCTTTACATTAAGAAATTGGAGCCTGCTTTGAACAGATATAATATTGAAGAGATTGCCTCAGGAGCCAGCTCCAGCCTCCTGTTACTGCATGTCATATAAATTTGCTTGCAAACGCGCTCTACTCCATTATAAAATCAGTTCAATTTAATGCCCCAACTCGGTCTCTGGAAAGCTCCTCCAAAACTTCCCTACTTGGTCACTTAGAAACTTGCTTATGATTTTCAGCCTAAATTCATTCTGGTTTTATCTATATTAAATATTCCTGTTGCAAAATGATTCTGTGGGCTTGAACAGCTCTTTTTCCCTCCCCAGAGTTCCCACTCTCTTGCGTATTAACAGGGATAAATCAGGTCCCCTGACAGCTATTTCTTTTTCCTGGACTCCTGAGCTCCTGCTCATGAGACCACCTCACAGTGTAGTGTGTAGCCTGTTTCTGCACTGCTTCTGGGTTGAAGGCCTCTCCTTGAAGCATGGGTGGTCTGCTCCTCACGCTATCCTAGCCCAGCCCTTCCCATGGCCAGACACAGAGGTATCAATACTGCTCAAGAGCTAGTGGGGAGTCTGTTTTCCACAGTGTTGCAGAATCATGTTTGCCTTTTTCAGCTGGGAGCACCCTGATCGTTCAAAATCACCATATGTTCAATGACAACACCAAGGTCTTTCTCTGTATCACAAATGCACAGATACCAGGCTTCCTTGGGGAGCTCAGTTACCTTCTCTCTGTTGTTCTTAATTTTTCTAGGGGTGGAGATGTCAGACAGAAGGAAACAGACATCCTTCTGCTCCTGACATGCAGGACTTCAGAGCAGCAAGTGCAGGAATATTATTTGTACCAGATGGTGTATATCGGAGCCTTGTGAGACCAGCCTACTGGAGGCAGATGCCTCACAAGTGTATCAGATTTCTAATATTTGTGCATTAGGGACTGTGAGGTTTTACAAGTGGATGCCACACCTTTGGCATTGCTCCACACTAGATCAGCTCCAGACCAGCCCAAGTCTTGTCTGGGACTAAGCCCCACTTTTCTCCCTCACATCCTGCCCACTCCAGTGGCAGGGTAAGGATCTCAGCAACTCCTAAAGCCAAAGCGTCTTTAAATGACAGAGACCCCTGTCTACAAAAAGCCAAAAAATATGGGCAAAAAGCATGAAGGGACACAGCAGCAAAAGCCCAGATGAGCTGAAGATTTCCTTCAGTGAAGCAGAAGCCCTTGGTTTTCCCTCTTGTCTGCGTTTCCCTCTGAGACCTGGGGCACAGCAAGCGCTTTCATGCAGTGATGCTCCAAGCCATGGAGCTGGGAGGGGGAGGATCGACAGCAGTGCTGGGAGGGCTTCCACTTCTCTTTAATGGCAGAATTCCTTTGTTTCCTGCTCATCAGTTCAAATGTTGTGTTGCCCAAACAATTCATTACAAAAGGGAATTAAACAAACAGCTCCCTTCATTTTCCACAATAATTGTTTTATTCCCGGGAAACCTTTTTTTTGCCACACTGTAATTTAATGGGCATAAGACAAATGTACCGATTAACTGTTTCTAAATTTATTCACTCGGTGCAACAAAAGGGAGCTTAACCTTGCAGGGGGGTTGAGCTAGATGACCTCTAAAGGTCCCTTCCAACCCAAAGCATTCTATGATGGGATTTGAATGACAGGTACTTTTGAGAGGCAGGTCAGGATAAGAGGCCAAATAAGGACCCATCCTGGGGAAACCTGTGCCCTGTTCCTCTATGCTTCTCCATCTGTTTCTGCACACAGGGCAGAGTGCTGAACTAGAGGCAGAGGTTCAGACCTCTAAAATACACTTGGTGCCATTCATTACAAGGCAGTCCATCTCCCAGGTGTGCTCAGGCTGGCTGTGGCAATGGCAGTGTTGTATCATGACCTCAGATTCACAGGATGCACAAGAGGAAAGTCTTGTGTGTTATTTTCTGCTGTGGTCTTCTGAAGGCTATGGTTATTTTCAGATGTCATCCTGTGAAGCTGGTGGGAGATTGCAGGCACAAATCTCGGAATGCTTTCTGGACCACTTCGGTGCATCACCCCCTGAAGCACATCAGCAGCGGTGCTCAACTAATGGTGCTGGAAGACCAGCGAGGCAGTGAATGTGTTTCCCAGCACTCGTCTTCCTCTGCTTTTGCAGAGGAAGGGCAAAATCCCCAAGCTGGTGTTTGAAGTTGGCCTTTGGATTTCAGGGCAGCCCATGTGTCCTAGCCTGTGAATGTGGCTGGTGGCTCGCTTGACGACAGGCTAGCTGAGATTGGCTAGCTATGCTTATTCTGCAGTGAGACATCTTCCATGTCACAGCAAGAGAAAACCCTGGGTCATGGTGATGCCTGATTCAGCTGTGGTGCATGGATTGGATGAATCACCTGGTTGGCTTCACATACTCATAAAGAGGGGGGCAAATTCCAAGAAGCTGCCACTAAAACCAGTTCATTCAGGCCTGCAGCCAACATCCCAGATGTCCTGAATCTTCTGGGACATGTGGCAGAAAGGAAAAAAAATACACCACAGCATTTTTACACTTTATTCACAGAAATTTTTATGCTTTTTTTATCCATGCTGCCATATCTTGTGAGAGTATGAAGGCACTCTAGGGATGCAAGGAAAGATTGAAGACATAATCCCTTCAATTTCAGACATTTTTAAAAATATGAATGCACTACAAGAGTAACTGCCTCTCCCAGGTTTAAGAGATGTTGGTGGTATGTGAAAGGGAAGGTCAGAAAGGACAAAAGAAGCCTCAGTTCTGCTCTCCAGTAAATTCAACAGCAAAACTCTTATTGACTCTGCTGAAATTGGGACCTTGAAGAGAGTGTCTCCTGCTGAAACACTCTGAGGATATTTAAAAATCAGATTAATAAATAATTGGACCATCTGCATCAGAGTCCGTAAGTGGAGTGACACATGGAGGGTGTCTGTAAATGGAACAGCTTCAAATATGCAAAGTGAAATACACAGTGGAATGGATTTTTTTTCCATAACAGACATAATTACTGCCAGTTTGGGTCTCTATTGCAAGCCTAATGAGAGGCACCGCCTGAGAGATGAGCTGATTTCTCCTAAGAACTGAACAGACAAATAGTGAAAGATTGCTCCTGCCCCACAGGGGTGACCAGCATATTAGTAAGATGGACCAGGGTCAGGAGCAATGCCAAGGAAATGGTTTGCCTGAGGCCATGCAGCAGCTCAGCTTCCCATTTCCTAAAGTCCAGCTGGGCTCCTTTGCTTCTTGACAGAAGATGATATTGCCTCTCAAGCCACCAATATTTGTTGAATCTCCCCCCCTCACTACTGGGCACTGTCTTCCCTGGACTGAACCGCTGTGTTTTAATTAGTATTCCTCTTGGGGTTGCAGCAGTGGTTGGGGTTAACGTTTCACAGTGACAGTCTCCATAAGAACAGGGTCAGACCACAAGTTCATTGAAAGAGTTCACTTCTGGACCACTGAGTTCAATAACTCCTAATCCCTCTTTCAGGTGTTTTACTCTTTTTTCCTCCTGCAACACCTGGAGCAAATGAGCTGCCCAGATGATGTGGGACACTGTGTGTGAACACCTTCCTTTTGCTGCCTTTCAGCCTGTTATCTGATAACTGGGCACCCTTTTGTTCCTGGATTGGGAGAAGCAGTTAATAATTAATTGTTCCCTGTTCTTGTCCTCCACTCTGTTCTAGATTTTATAGATATCTACCCTATAATCCCTAACATCATTCCTTTGCCAAGCCCAGGTGAACTAGTTATTCAGCTTCTTCCTATCTAGAAACATGGCAAAGGAATGTGGTGTATTGGGGGGGGGGATGTTTCATTTGCATAACCTATAGATAGCAGCAACGTCAACCCTTTTTAAAACCTGAAATGGAGAGGAACACTGAGAAATGCTCTGACAGCAAGAGAAACACTTAGACTGAGACACGGAGGGTGAGATTTATCACATCTAACATGCAGTGCTCTCACGCAGACATCTCCATCTGAGGTTGTCTCCCTGGGCTCCTGGTTTAGTGACCAGTCAACACAGGTGAGGGAGGGCAGGGTTGGTTTGGCTTATTTTGGGTGAGATGGTGCCTGCCCTACAGCCCACTGTCTCCCATGGAGGCTGAGGCAGATGTGGACACCTAATTTTTGATGTGATAACCCCAACGTTAAGTAAGACTCTCAGGCTGGGAACCACAGCAGTAACCATTAACCAGCCACGACCTATGAGCTGGTCTTGACACTCCCTTACTGTATCATATCCATTACTAATCCATGGGGACAGTGCTTGGTTTCTAGACGTTTCTGGAGGTACATGGGGTGCAGTGTTCTCACCTTCCCCTGTTCACCTGGAAGTTTCCATTCTCCAATCTCAATGGCAGAAATTCTGTCTCAAAAAATCTGAGATGTGATATTTTTAGGCTTCTTCCTGCACAATCAGGCTGACTAGAATTTAAATTTTTTTATAAATGCAAAAATATTTTTGATCAGTTGATGTCTCGTTTACACTAATTGTCTTTGAATATAATTAGCTTTTTTAGGGATAACTTTCCTCATTTTAAAATTGTAGTTGAAATCATATTATATGTATATAGAGGGGGAGACAGACGTTCTGTTTCAGATGATTTAAATATACCTTTACTGTGAATAATGCCCTTTATATTTTTGGGAGAACAAAGAAGAGAATCATCTAAATCTCACTTCAGTTCTTTTGGTGTTCTCATGAGCAAAAGAAAACAGCAGCATTAGCATGAAACAGATGCTAAATATATTAAACACATGCAAAAGGCCTAGAAAAGGGTCCTTACTCATGGTAGCAATGGGGTCTATCTCCAGTGACAAAACAATAAAGAAGTAGGGCATCCCCTTGAAAAAAGGAAAGTTCCCACCTGGATGATGGAGCAGATACTGCTGCCAGGAACAGCCAGCCCCTAAATTTAGACACCTGCCAATGTGGGACCCAGAGAATGGGACAATGCCAGGACTACACCCATGGTGGGTGGACAACTGCAGGGGTGCCAGGAGAGACAGACCACACAAAACCTGCAGCACCTCTCCCCAGACACTGCTCTGTGACCAAGGCAAGATTATGACTGAGGACCTCACCCAAGCAGGCAGTTACAGATGACGGGAACCAAAAAATGTGGGAGACCATGCAGCAGTGAAAATAGCAGGTGTTGCCATGTAGATCTCATCATTTCACTTTCCTCTGCTTTCCATAACATGATTGTAAGTGTTCAAGAAAATGTACGAAAAGAGACGAACCGAAGGGGTCATTTCGGCCAGGATAGACCTGATGTACATCAGTGCTGCACCTTCAGGATAACCCACGTTCCCTGATCGCATCTGAGGCAGTCTAGGGCCAGTCCCTGCAGGCATCAGTGGGTGTTTGACCACATCTCTACACTCAGCCTCACCAGCTTGTACCATGTAGGAGCACATGTGGAGTCTCCAGTCATAACCCGTACCCAGACCCTTCACCTAGTGGGATGGCAAGGCAAGATTTGTGAAACCCATGGCTGCCTTTTGTGCTCCATAGTCTTACAGTCTTAACCCTGAAGGGTAAGAGGTTGGTTTTCATAAGCAACTTTCACCCCAAACCGCCTGACCATCCCCTGCTGAAATTCCTGGCTGTAGGCTGGGGCAAGGCGGCCGTCGCAGCCTCTGTGGGAGATCTGGGGCAGTAACTGTGAGCAGCAGCGCTGGCTTGCCACTTCTGGGAGGTTCAATAATGGTTTAATCCTTGTGCAATGCCTCCTTGCTGCATCCAGGCATTCGGTGAATGTAAAGCAGAAATAAAAGAATTGCCTCATTAAAACCTGGTCACAGAGCTGAAGATAATACCCCCGTCTTTGTCAGATGCAAAGTCACGAGAGCCCCAGCAAGGAAGGGAAATGATAGATGGAGTAAAATGTACCTCCTGTCCCTCAGACACCCTCCGCTCCTTTGCGGTCCCATCAGCGTCTGCCGTCAGCACGTAACGTCTCCAGCAGTAATGAATGACTGACAGCACTGCACGAATCCCTGCTGGAGAGCTGTCAGTCAGGGTTCTCTCGGGAGGAAGCTCAAGAGGAACCTGATTGCAGAAATAACCCCCGATGCAGATCTCCGGTGACTCCCCTCCCCACCCTCATCAGCGGATCCAGACGCACCCCTGAGGGCTGATGTCTCTGAGTTGAGCAAACGAGGCCAGGCTGCTTCTCTCCCTCCTCAGCACAGTCACCTCCATCCTTTTGGGTTTAGCATGCTTTTAGCTCCTGTCTGAAGGTCTGCTCCCTTGCTCCTGGCCTCTCTTTGAGCACAGCCCGTGCTGGAGAGCCACTTAGCTCTTGCTCCCCTTTCACCAAAAGTCCTGATTCCCCCAGAAGATCCCTGACTCCATCCCAGCCCCGCTAACACCTAGCTATGAGCACGTCTTGGCATCTCGCTCCTTCAAAACTGCCCTGTCCAGGGCTCAGGACAAGAAACAAGGTTCAGCTCTTCTCCCAGCAGGACCACCCCACGTGGGCATTCACTGACCGGGATTTAGATCAGTGAACTAGAAAAGAAAAAACACTTCTTTTTCCTGATTCCAGCTCTCTGAGCTCACGGATGCTGTGAATGCTCTGGGTTTTCAGAGGGGAAGCAACATCTGACTGCTCTGGGGATAAACTCCCGGAGAAGTCAGGCAGCACTTAATTTTCAGATCAGAAGAAAGGGAAGGGGCACAATAGAAATCTAGATCTTAGAAAAACCTGGTCAAAGAGCCTCTGAAAAAGCCTTCTCCCCCAAGATTTAGCACCAAAAAAAAAAAAAAAAGCCTTTACATGCACTGAGCTCTAGAGATGAACCCTGGGCAGTGCATTTAGAAAATGCAGAAGGCTGGAGCCGATCCAACCCAAAGTGGCCCAAAAACTGCTGAGTTCAGGTCTGAAACCCTCCCCGGAGGGCTGCCCACATTAAATCTGTGTGACCCTCGGGCTTCAGCCCCTTGTAGGGAAGGGAGCTGAGAGCAAAGGTCTGACCAACAGCAAACATCTCCCCGGCGGTAGCTGCGGGGTTCGATTTACCTGGGGGGTTGCAGGCAGGCGCAGACATCCCCAGCCTGGTGTCTTGCAGCTTGGTCACAGCTGCTTGTGGAGGCTGGCCCAGTGCTGCCCTTGGGATGTCTTCTCCTGCACTGCTGTGTGTGCAAGGCGTGAGGACACCTGCCCCTGTGTCACTGCTGAGGACGGGGATGGAGAGGGGACACCCCTGCTGCCAGATGGGGCTGTCTTTTGGGGTGCAACCTGGATGTCTACAAGCTGCTCCAGAGAAACCATCTCATGTTTCAGACCGCCCCTGTGCTGATTCAACGTCCAGGAGCCCTGAGCACCCAGTATCTGGGTACTGAGGGTGCATGTCCCGAGGGCCAGGCAGGGGGGATCAGCAGAGCAGGTGACTCAAATTGTCCCTTTTTCCACCAGATTTGCACACTGCAGTGACAGTTTCAGGTTGGCTCTGAGTGATTCACCAAGATTGCACAGGAGGTCTGCGACAAAATTTGGTTTCCCTTTCTTCTTTAAATGAGAACCCTGAATCACTTCTTACTTCTGAGCAACACATAGATTTTGGTATGAACCAAGCAATAGATTTTCATACAATTCCAGAGAAGAATAAATGTTAACACAGGACAATCACCTCCAAAACTGACCACTGCAGAGCTAGGAGCAAGCAAAATGATATAAAATCAATTTCTTTGTGTGCCATAAACTGGATTCAGTCTGTGATAACAGGATCAGGATGCAGGCCATGCAAATGAGATTGTTGGTCCTCACACGAAGCAGGGGCTGTATGATGCTCTGAACGCTGGAGCTGAAACATTGCGGAACTCTCGTCAGGGGATGGCTTTCCATCCCGGCAGGATTTCCTCGGCCCCAGCGTCAGCTGGACAACTTGACCAGTCACTGACAGCAGCAAGCCCCAGCCACAAAACAGCTCACAAAAGTGCCACAAGTGTCTCAGACTGCAGCATCTCTTCGTTCAATTGGTGAGAACATGCACTCGGTGGAAAATATGGTGTACTATGACTGTAAATACTATGTGAATTATTAATTTGCTGTTTACTAACTTCAATATTTTTCTATTCAATTATTCTCCACAGATAGAGAAAAGGACTGCTCTGATTTTTAAATAATACACAGATTATTTTTTGTACATATTTACAGGAAGAATTTTTGCACATCTTTTTCCTTGAATAGATTTTGAATTATTTGTTGCATGTTTTATTAAAGCATCTGTTCAATAATTAAGGAGGGTATATAATTATGTGTAAGGCTACCGAATGATTCATATTGCAGTATTTATTAACACCGTATTGAAAATATAACTCCTCTCATATGAGTTGTTTTTCAGGATGACTTCATAGCACTTTATAGGGAGGGGAAGCCACTGTCTCCAAGTTACTGCTGGGGAAAGTGAGGCATGGGAAGGGCAGATGCCTCAAGGGACTAAACATGGATTTAAGAATCAAACCCAGAACTCAAGACTCAGTGCAGAGCTCCAGCCACCAAACACTGCAGCCTCCTGGCATATTTTGCAATACCCCCCATCAAACACAACTTCTGTGAACAAAGCAATAATCTCCGTGGCAAAAGGAGTGTGGATAACTAAAATCCTTACTGCTCTTTCTGGCATTCAATAGGCAGTTATTGACCTCAGCATTCAAAGAGACAGGTCCCAGATCCTCTGTGCAGATGACATTTAAACACAAATGGCTTTAAAAGTTAGCTGGGAAAACTTGCTGATTCAGGAAAAGGAGTGTTTCATGTTCAGGCTGAACCCAGTTGCGCACACTGGGATGTAATTTATTCTTCATAACACGCCACTCATTTAAGGCCCTGCAAACTGTGAAACATTTAAATCAGCAAGAGGGTCGCTTTGAATGCTGTTACTGAAATGTGGTGGAAAAGCCTTCAGCTAAAGGGGCAGGGAGTCTGGAGTTGTTCTGTTCGTTGTCGGCCATCAGAAAACTAGCCCAAAAGGGAGGGGGTTTCTGCTGCAGTGCAGGAACGTAGCCCAGCTTTTCACTCATTTTTTTATCTGCAGCAGCAGCAACCCCCCCAGACACGGAGTAGGGCTGGACAGGGGTATAAATCTAGCCGGAAAAAAAATGTGAACCTGTAACAACTGATCTTGTCCAAGGCAATATTTGCTCCTAACTCCTGCTTTTCGTTAGACGCAGACCCAGCTCCTCAGCTGAGAGCTATGAATCAGGTTTCCATCAGCACCTTCTAAACACGACATAAGAGGTCCCAGTTGAAATGGTGCAGAAGCAACAACTGCACAGAGCTTGGAGGAGTCTCGCCTGCGGGCAGAGGTTTTTCAGACCAGCCTGGCAGGGAGGTGGGCACATCACAGGCTGGAGAAGGTTTGCTTTCCAGCTCTTCTTGACAATAGGGAATTAACCTCCCATGCTGAGTTGCTCACTTTTTTTTCCTGAGGCCTGCATGTTGCATGAGCTTTGTTGTGTCCTTGCTGTGAATTTCAGAGTCACCACATAAAAAAATCTCTCCTAAATTGAATATGAGTAAAATTATCCCACCTTCTGTCCTTGGTAACCCCCAAATATCGCAGTGCCTTTGTGCAGATCTTTACATAAAGATCCTGGTAACTGCTGATTAGTGTCAGGTGAAGGACACACTTTTCGCTCCTTCCTACAGTGGGTGTCTCACACGGAAATTAAAGAAAATGGATTCTGTGCCACCTCCCCTGCCAGCAGGACCTGTTGCCCCTCAGTGACAATTCCAGCTTTCCTCGTGGTGGCAGTTCCTAGCCCTGTTGCACCCAGACCTTCTCACGGATGATCCACTTCCTACAGCACTGCTGGATTCCTTTCATAGCCCTATTTCTAGGAATGTATTGCCAAGGGGCTTGTGACCCCACTGGATAAGGGGACCCCTAATTTGTGAACCATTGATCCAGAGCTCACGGCCCTGGTGTACTGGACAATGTAGAGACTGGCTTGACCACATTTTCAGCTGGAGACCTGGTGAAACTGCAGTTTATGGGGAATATAATACTGGCTTCTTTCACAGAAAAGTGGGATCTTTTTGGACTATACCTATGTGGTAGTGAGGGAACAATTTATGGGAGGCTCCACTGCTTTCTGGCAGACAAAAAAAAAATGCCACCTGAATGTGCTTGCTCCCATAATGCTGACATTGGAGCAGGTCTAAATCACCGTGATGCTGTGGCGCACAATGGCTTCGATCCAGCCCAGCTGGATCCAAACCCGCCACCACATGACAGCACCACAAAACCAACCCCAGGACTTCAAACTATCAGGTAAAATTCAGCTTCTGTAGTTAATGTGAGATGAAGCTTGTAGAAACAGAGGTCAGATCACTTCTGTCAGGCTTAGTTTATTTACCCAGCCGGTGCTTCCCAGACCAGCCAGGCTGGGGACAACGTACCATTGCCCAAGATGCACCCTCTACGCAGGTAATGACGCAGACCCTGGGTCTCCTCCTGCCTGCAGGGAAGCAGCTAAGCCCATGGTCATGGGAGTGCAGGAGAACCAGCTTCAGGGGCCAGCCACATGAAGCAGCCCAAGAGGAGTTCATGTCACAGCCAACCTCAGAGAGGTCCCCAAAACCCAAATCCTCCGGAAATCCAGACCTGCTTGGCACTGATCTCCCAGTGCTGGGAACCCCCAAATTTACATGCTGCAGATGAAATGAAGTGGCAGAGTCCAATTACTGACACCTCTTGGTTATGATGTTACTAATTAACCACGCTGAGCACACCCCAAGGACCTTCCCTTTGAGACATGGACCACTGAGCCACCATGCCCTGCAGAGAGGGCAGTGACAGGGGCAGGCAAATGTCTGGGCCGCTGGCTGTAGCCCTGCACAAGGACCCCTTCCAACTCACCACCCCACCGCTCCCCTTGTGTACAGCTCCTTGCACATCATTCAATCTTGTTCCACCAGATGCACAAGCCTAAGGTTGTCACTGTAGAGAAACCAGCAGAGCATGTCTCTCCGCTGAGCCATAGTAATCAAAATGTGGTTTCTCACCTCCTCTCTGATCTCCTCCTCCCTCTTCCTCAGCAAGAAGCTCTTCAAAGCCACGGTTATCACTGTTTGGGGGGCCATACTGCTGTGGTTACCAGGACAGAACCTGGAGCTCTGCAGCCCTGATAGCGATGATGATGTTTGTTTTGCATGTGGTTTCCATTCCCCACCTGGGACCACTCAGGTTTCCTCTAAGGGCCAATATAACAACGCCTCCCCCAAAATGATGCCATTCCCAAGCCCTGCTGCTCATTTCTTCCCCATCCCAAAGAGATGCTGTGGTGTGCTGGATAAGGCACTCCGCCTCGCAAAGCTGTGCCTTCCCCGTCAGTTGGGAGCGCTTATAATTACAGTTCCCATTATTGTAAATTGTGTACGCAGTCCTGTAAAACATGACACTTTAATCCTATTAATTGCTGTGTTCCCAATTCTTGCCAGCGATTTACCCTCCCCTCCCCCACCACCAAACACCCAACACCCAAAAAAAGAAATTATTCAGTCAAATCTGTAGCGCCACACCGCAGCCACAAAGAGAGCCCAGGCTGCTGCAGCCGGGTCTGGGACTCCTGGTCAGCTGTCCTGAGGCACGGTTCACACGGGGTTGTAGGGTCCTCCTCCCAGCTGCCGGCAAGGTCTGCTCTTCCCATGGCATTAGTACCACCAAAGCCCAGGCTCACAGACGCCAGCTGCTTCTCGCCCTCCCCAGTCCTGCTTAGCCTCGCCCTTCCCCAGAGGCTGTTTAAGCTGAATTACTTCAACCTCTGAGCTTTGTCCCACTTCTGGTCCCTGATGGTCAGCTCTGCCTTGTGGCTGACTCTCACTCCAGACCCCACAGGCTGCCAGGAAGGAGTGTGCTAACTTGCCAGGAAATGGGGGTTCAGCACCCCCAAGATGTCCTAAACCCTCTCTGTGTGCACTTTGCAGGCATAGGTTGGTTAGTCCCTGTCTCCAGCTGAAATTTCAGCTTTCTTCCCAGGAGGAAGTCCCTGTCCTTCAGCTCACTCATGTCCCAAGCACTTCCAGTGTCTGGCCCTGTTCGAGCTGTTGTGTCTGGTGACAGCCACCTTCTTCTTCCCTCCCACCACAAGACCCGTCAGCAGCAGGAAGCTGAGCCTTGTCCTTGCAAACCGCTTTGGAGCCCTTGAAGTGGAAAATATTGTAGCAGATGCAAAAGGTCTATATGTAGCAAAGACTGAGTGTGTTTTAAATACTAATAATTTTTCTGTCTGGAGCATATGTGAGGACCCCAAACGGTTTTGCAAGTGGTGGTAAGGCTATGATCATGTCATGATGTGGGAAGACAAAGAAACCATGACCAATCAGAAATGGAAGCAAAGGGAGATGGTGAGGAGCCAGGAAAGGGGATGGGGGTCCTGCTTGCCTTTGTCTTCTCTCATGCATGGGACATCTGATGGGTTCAGAGGGGAGAAAAGGCAACATCAGGACCTCAGCCCCCCCTTTGAGTTGTTCTCCACCAGAACAAGAAAGAGCAGAGTGGAGCACACAAAAGCACGACATGGAGATCTTCCTCAGAGCCAGGTGCTAGCACAAGAGGCTGAAGTGCTGCATCTGACTCTTTTCTAATCCCTCACCAAATGAACTTTCAACATACTCATAATTAGCGATAATAATTTAAAGAGATAGTTGAATACCCAAATCTGCTAATCCTTTAGTGGAGCATCTTTCCTTTAATCTCTCTCTGATTCAGTAATACATAAAAATGTAGCCAGGCACCCACTTCCCTCATTAGAGGAAATCTTTACCCTCTCTTCTCAGCCTCGGAGGCATGCTGGGGATGAACAGAGGGCACAAAGGCAGCCCTTTGACCATTTGAGACATGAGGGAACTTTGAAAACCATCAACCTGGGCTTGTTTCAAGACCAATGTCACAACAGAGGCCGGTTGTCATGGTAACAGGTTATCAGCTATCAAAAACCATCCATGAAAAAGATATCACAAGGAGAGATGGCAACAGGGGCAGAGGGAGGATGGACACACAGCAGGCAAGGGGAGGCCAAAGGGTGGCTTTGGCCCTGGATCGGGGGGGAGGCAGGGGGAGAGCCATCCTCCATGTAGAAGAGGCTGCAAAAAATTCACCAGTCTCCTTTGCTTCCCATGCAGGTGCCAACAGACAGCAGATCAAGATAGCTTTTGAGCACAGGAGAGAGGAGATGCAGATGCACAGGCTCCTGATCTCCCCTGCCATGGAGGTCAGGGCGAGGAGGTTCCCATAGTGCCTTTTTCCTGCCAAGGCTGGAGAACTTTACAAGGGAGAAAAAACAACGGATGCCAAAGAACGGGGAGATGTGAGGCGATGAAGAACCTCAAATACTCCTGTCCAAACAGTGGTGAGCCCTCTGTTTGAAGGGAGATCAAAGCCAATGGCCTGGTGGTTGGGAACTGGGGTTGTGGGGAGGATGAAGGCATTGGGGCTGTGACGAGGATGAAGGCCCTGCATAGAGACAACTCCGACTTCTCCAAGCCTCCAGCTCCATCTGACCAGATGAACATCCTCCTCTTTGCTTTCATTTCTGCTGGCACAGTGGGCCACCCTGCCCTTCCTGTGACAAAGCTTGGTTTGCCACTAATGTGGTGCTTTTACACATCTCCTCTAGCCCTTTTGTTAGTGCCCTGGCCACCGTGCACCCACTGTGGGCAGCGGGGAGCCCCGCTGTTGGGACCAGCAATACCAGTGCCATTGTCTGCTGAGTGAGAGCTGATGCACTTGCTGGGCTAGGAGCAGTCGCACCTGGCAAGCCATTGTTAATTAATCAGATACACTGTGTAATAGCATTAATCACAATCAATATATTAGATAGGGATGATGAAGATGCTGCATAATCTCTGTCAGAAAGCAAATACACCCACACATCCCAGCACAGCCACACACAGTCCTTGGGACGCCCAGGCTCTTCGCCTGATAATCCTGAATTGGCAACAGCATCAAGCTCTCCTTTTGCCTCTGCTTCTGGGATCCTGCCCACCTCCTCTCCCCTGCCTGCTCCTGCGATGACCCTTCCAGTTTGCCTCCCTCCCTCTTCCCTGTGCCCTGCCTGTATTCCTTGTTTTTCTCCAGTGACGTAATTTGGAGAGCTGCTCCAAGAGGCACCCGCCTCATCCACACACGCCTCCATCTCCAGGGCTGGCGGCAGCTTTGGGAAAGGCTGGGAATGAGACCTCGATGTGCTGTTGTGTAGGTGGGCAGTGAGGGCTGTGCTGCTCCTCTCGGAGGCCCTCTGCTCCACCAGGAAAGCACATTAGCCTTCGCCAGAGCTGAGTGACAGCAGGGACTTCCTAAAAATGCAACGCATTCACACCATTCATCTCAATTGCTCTTCCCAGGTTTTCCTGAGGAGCAAACTCCATATTGTCTTCTCATGATGTCCCTCATTCCCGGGGCAAGAATTTTGTGCTGGAAAGGCACTTGGGTAAAGGGTCCTTCCAGAAAAATGGTCCTCCCTTCCCACACACGCAGCCACAACCCCCCTGCACAAGCTGGAAGGGTAATGCATTTTCTCTGGCAGCTGCCAGCGCAGAAGTAAGAAGCATCTTGGAGACAGCAAGACTTCATTTCAAACAGGAGTGGTTTTCATGGCAGGCACAGTGAATAACTATAAGACATCTATTCTTGCTTCAAGTCCAGCTCTCTCTAACGCACACAGAAAAGAAACCCCAGACATACCAAAAACTTTTGACAGAGATCATGATCAACCCAGGTATAAAAACAGAAAATCATGTCTTAATCTTGGGTAAAAAAATGAAAATTAAATGCATTCCATTAAAAGCAGATGAGAGTATATGAAAAGTGCTTTTGGAGGCTAAATAATAATAATAAAAAATTAAAATTTAAAAAACAAAAGGCAGAAAAGCCTGGTGAGTCATTTAATGCTCTACATGCAGCTGGCAGGACCTGAGTAGTGAATGCCTCTCTGCAGCACAGTCTCGGGGCAGGTCACTCAGGGAGGGTATGTTTAAACCCACAATGTTTTCAGCTCTGAAGAACCAAAGGCCCTTTCTCTGTCCCCCTCCGGGGGCCATGTTTGGGCTGGAGGGGTGGTCTGCTACTGGTGTTGGAGACACGACGAAGCAGGATGGTATCCAGTTTTTGGTGGTGAACAGAGTAGCCCGTGCAGCAGGTCTGACGTGATCCAGGAAGGCAGTGCCAGCAGGGCAGAAGCAGGGCTGGGGACCCCAGCAGGGGCTGGGAGCCTCATGTAGAATCATAGAATCATTAAGGTCGGAAAAGACTTCTAAGATCATCAAGTCCAACTGTCAACCCAACACCACCATGCCTGCTAAACCATGTCCTGAAGTGCCATATCTGCACATTTTCTGAACACCTCCAGGGATGGTGACTCCACCTCTTCCTTGGGCAGCCTGTTCCAATGCTTACCCACTCCTTCAGTAAAGAAATTTTTGCTAATATCCAATCAGGGTGTCAGTAGGCCAGGAAAAGAGTGTTATGGGAGAACACTGCTTGAGGGGCATTTGAAGAGTTTGTGTGATCTCCTACCATGTGTGAAGGCTGAAGGAATAATTGCATTCAAAGTTTGCTTTGGGGCTGATGAAGGCCAGCAGCCTCATCTGAGTGAAGAAGAAATGCACAACGGTCACGCTGGTATGGACCAGCAAGCATGGCCAGACTCCCCCTCGCTCTGCTGCTTTCCTGCCGCCATTTTTGGACCCCGATTTGCTGAGCTGTGAGGTGCCTGGAGATACTTTTAAGTGGAGGGATCTGCCACATTTTGTGGGGCAACAGGAGACTGCTTCCCATAGAGACCAGCCATGCCAATGACTGTCTCAGCTTGTGCCTTCCACATTTTCATGAGATCTCCAGAAAGGTGTAGCTAGCCATCTAAAGGGGATCTCACAATTTCTCAGTGGAAAAAAACAGTCTCTGTAAGTCCTTTGAATACCAGCCAGAAAGGCAGCCCAATCAAAGCCCCTCACAGTCCCGTACCTGCCCTTGGACATGACCAGATGTGGGCGCTGGCGGTACCAAAACCAGGGAGAGTACAAAATGGGTCTTCTTTGGACATAACTTCCCAGGCTGTGCTGCTGAGATTTCAGTCAGCCATCAGCCTCTCCTAGACTACTGGAAATGCATGTAAGTCAAAGCATTGCAGCTGTGGAGAAGCAAAGCTACTTTTACTTAGTGGAGGATGAAATGGAGTTGGGGTGAGTACATCCTGCAATGAATCTACAGCAGAGCTGGACAGTGGGTCCTCCCATACCTGTCTGATATGCAGCAAGGAGAAGACAAAGATAGTGCTGAGGGCTGGGTAAAACAAAGAGAGGATGAGAGCTTGAGGGCTAGCATCTGCTACCCCTCGGTCAAGCCCGGGAAGGGAGCTTGACTCCCAGATGCACTTCCTGGGAGTGTTTGGGGGATTTTTTCTAGCAGAGAGCATTAGGTATGTTCATAACTTCAGGTGCTGCAGAGGTTGCACTGCCTTGCGCAGATGGCTGAGGTACAATGGGACCATCACCAGAAGCTACCTCTGAAGAGCCTGCACTAGCTACAGGTAATTAGCTACAGCAAATGCTAAACCCAGTTGCCTTCTGATCAGTTGGAGTTGTCCTCAGATAGCCATGTCTTGACAGACCACCAGTTGGACAGTGAGTGGAAGTTTAAATACTGACCTGAATGATTTGCATCTTACCTCTCTTTTCTTTATAAAGCCATGCGAGCTGAGATAAAGCTGAGACAAGATCCTGGTGTTTGTACTTGCTGTGCCCTTGTTTACGGGAGCAGGAGCTGGACCACAGCAAATCTCAGCTTCTCTCTATGCCTCCTGACAGCAGACCTGGCTACTTAGGTGGGAAGAAGAGTGTGTGTGGAGATCTAGACTTTTCCCAAATATAATATTCTGTGTTCAAAGGAAGCTTTACTCTTATTAAGATCTAGGATAACATTTCTTCAAGTAGATGTACATTGCAAAGATGAACTGTCTGATTTACAGCTCTAGTTTTTAATCAGGGAGAAGAAACCAGAGATGATTAAATAGTCATAAGTTCTAAGTTATTTTTATTTTTGCTAGTGGATGAGACTCAAATGACTAAAACAAACAAATGTACATGGGATTAACCAGCTGTGTGTATGGAATTGTATACCAAATGTTGAAATCTCAAATCCTCCTCTCCCAGGTAAAACTTCATGCTACTTTCCTCCTACCTATAGCCACCTTATTTATTATTTCTGGGTGCTAAGTGTGTGAAGAACAGTAGGGTTACAGACACTGGGACATAAAATGGTGAGTGATTTATGTGAGACTTTTCTGAACTGACTGTTGTTATAGGGGAGACTTTGACCTCAGGTAGATCAAGTTGCATGACTCCAAGGCAAGCCTCAACCCCAAATAAAGGACTGAGGCTGCTCTTACAAGTACTTTTCCTCTTGTTATTCCTATTGAGAGGCTGTTTCTAAATCTCTCTCCTTTGGGAATCAGTACTGACAGCTAGCGTACATCACACTTTCATGCTGTGGTCTCCCACCCCCCCAGCAGAGCTCAAATAATCCAGCATCTCTCCCCCAGACTTCGCTTTCTTAGGCTAAACACATGGCTGGTGTCTTCCTCTCATCTGATGGAGTCTCCATGCCTGTGGCCATCCCAGAAACCCTCCTCTGCCCAGGCGTCCCAAGGAGGGCTTGCCAATGGTCATGCCTCTGCAAGAGACATCTGGCCTGCTAGTTCCAGCATTGCCCTTTCCAGCTGCAACACTGGAAAGCCAGGCTGTTATTCCTGTAGCCCTACTCCATCCAAAGCTGAGATTCTCCTCTCCTTGGCCAATGCCTCTGGACCTCATGTCATCAGCAGATTTCATTAGCACATTTCTGTAATTGCCCACCAAGCCACTCTGCCCTTCAATCAGGCTTTCCCTGACCCTCATGAAACCTGATAAGCAAAAACCACCATGCCAGCAGCCATGGCCAGGACTGTGCTAGTAGTGCAGGGACTGCAGTTCTAGTGCTTATTCTGGAAGTGTCCAGAGATGAAGAAAACTAGTGAGATTGCAACTCTCTGTTACACATAATTTTTTTTGCCTTCTACTTTTTTCTTATATTTTATTTTTACACCTCATATTTTCTCAGCCTTCTCATATTCTTTGTCTTTAAGGTGCAAAAAGGAAGGTGAATTCATACATGTACATACTGTGAACACCCATGACTACTGCATGGAAAAGAATCTTTGCATGGGAGATTTCCTCAGTGCTGAACAGTCCCTTCTGTAGTCTTAGTGAGTTTAGTGTTCACAGGTCCCCTGAGGCTTGAAGTTATCACCCATGACCTTAAGTACATGTGGTTAGACATACTATCCTGTGTGTTTTGTGGAAGCCCAGGGGGACACAGAGGGGACATTTTAACCACCACAGGGGCACTGACTTCTAAGGATCAGCACTCTGATACACTGTTCCTTCCCAGACAGCTAATAATCTCCTTGCTTACTATGAAATTAAGCCAGTGTTACGTTACATGTTTGATTGACTGTGGTAAATGCATTTAGTTGGGATTTATAACCAAACAGGCAGGTGGCTCCTTAAACTCTTTTTTAGCATTCATAAGGATTCATTATTTTTAGTCTGACCATTGTCTGTAACTGAGTGTATCTGCTACCTAAGACCTTTCACTTCTGCTGTACTAACAGGACAGAAAAGCAACTGGGTCCCCATTATGCTGGTAGTATTTGCACAGCTCCACAATTAACATGTACCCTTGCATCTGCTAAGCTTCATGCACTAGGCATGAAATCCCGCAACCATTTCTCTATCGCATGGTGTGACACATAGGAGGCACTTCCTGGGCTACCACCCAACCATCACTGTATCACCTTCTCCTGGGAAAGCAGATTCTTGCTCTGGGAAGTCCAGTTGCTCTGGAAAGTCCAGTAAATATGAAATTGTAAACGTGGCAGATTATAGCCCAAGGCAGTGAGACAGCAGACTGCCACTAAAAGTAGTAATTTACCCTCAATGCCACTAGTGTTTGCAGGCCTACCACAATTCAATAACTCTAAGGAGACATCTAGGCACACTACAGGAATTCCCCAGCCTGGCGAGTGGCCCAGACGCTTTCGCCAGGACACTGTTATTTGGATGCCCTTTCCAAAAGCATCATGAGAACCTTCATGCCCACAGGTGCAACAGGGCACTGCCATTCTGATGGAAAGCAAGCTTCTTGAGATAAACACGAGCCCTAACATCATGCTGGGGACTGGAGGCAGGTGGGAGATATCTCCTTAACTCAGCAACATTGCTGCAGGCAGTGTACTGGGTCTCGACTTGGAGGGTCCCCAAGCCACAGGCAGGCCTGTTGTGGTGACACCAGGATCACTTCCAACTGCAACTCTCCTTTCTTCCCCCCCTGAAGCTTGGAGCTTTTTTCCTCTTAGTCTTCTCCCTCACTAAATATTTCTGTGTCATCTTGAGGACTTCTTAGTCTTGAGGACTCTTCAGCCCTTGGGACTGTTTGGTCAGCTCAACATCCTTTTCCTGACTCTTCACATGTCAGAGAGAAGAGGACTCTGGGGACCTAAGACAAAGCTGTCTGAGTGCATTAAACCAAGTCAGCTGGTAGGGGATTCATGTTTCACAGACAACATCACAAACAGCATGCAAAGATGAGCGACTGGACATCTTTCAGGCCTCAGCTCAGAGGCCTATCCCACCCACCGCTCCTGTGTGGCAGCAATGACAGCATGGTCTCAGGCTGACAGGATGAGAAACCGTGCATTTACACTGAGGGAGGAACATGTGATCAAGGAGTGTGGCTTGGCCAGAAATCCCAGAGGCAGATATCCTCTTCAAGACTTGGCACATCTGGTCAGGCAGGACACATGCTGGCTTTAGAGCAGTTCTGTTATTTGGGACCCTGGTCCCAGTGTTAGCAAAATATGAGCTCATGAAAGTAGCGGTGGGAACAGTTACATGAAGCTGCTCAGACTTACAAACTTCCAGTAAGTTTCAGGCTGAGCTTTGGATTAATTCTTATTCCACCCAGATTGCTTCACTGATCCCTTTTGGGTACTCTTGATCAAATCGCAAAACCACTGAGCAGATTCTTCCAACATACTTTCTAATAAGCCCTTTAGGAAAGCAGAGTTGACAGCATCTCACAGTTTTCTCTTCTTTCTTCTTTTTTAAAACTAGCTCCACAGCCTCTGCCAAATGCAAGGGTGCCAAGTATGATCAGGCTGTGGATGGCACCATTCGTTTGTGTCAATCCTCTTCATGCTAGATGAGCAGACAGGACATATGTGCCTATCCTTAGCAAAGTGTACACAACGAATAAACAGGAGATTTCTGCAAATCAGTAAACTTCCAAGTGCAAGATTAACCCAAAGACTGCCAGATGCGGAGAGGGGCCACTATAAGTTGGGAAAGTTAAGAAACGTTCTTTTACCTCCGATTCCTGTAAATACATCCTGGAAGGGGATACGGTAGAGAGGAGAGGTCTCCAAGACCATACTGCACTGTACTTCATCTCCACAGACCAGACTCTGGAAAATCAGCGTCTCAGACAGTGTGTGTTTAGCCTCTCAAATACAGCCTGCACCTTATCCTCATGTCTTGAGGTTAGTCTGGTCATCAGGGCCACCTGGAGTGTACCCTGACTCCCCACAACCCTCCTACAATTTCAGAGGTGAAAAGCAAAACTGTGAGTCCATGTTCAGGAAAACCTGCCTCTCTGATGAGTGGAGAGAGAAGCTTAATCTGCTTATCTTAATGAAGAGAAGGTGAAGACGTGACGCGACTGCCATCTGTTCAGTACTGCCTCTGGGAGAAGGCTTTTAACAGTGGAGGGCTTTTTAATCCGGTAGACCGGCAGAATGAGATCCAGTGGATGGAAGATGAAGGGGGGCAGATACAGCCTAGAAATAAAGTGAACTTTTTTGGTAACAGTGAAGGCAATTAGCCATTAAAGAACCTATGGAGAGATGCACTAGGTCCCACAGCTCCTGAAGTCTTAAACAAAACCTGGTTATGTTTGAAATGACAGGTGTCGCTGGGTCTGAAATGTGGGGAACCTGCTAGGATTTCACACCACAGTGAAACCAGGATAGCTGGTTTATAAAAGACCCACTTAAAAAAATCCACGAATTTACCTTTGCTTCCTACAGGTTTCTGAATGTCTGTTGAATAGCTGTTCCTTCCAGCCATGAGTTGTGCATCATGCTGTTGCACGCATTCTCCACAGGAGAACGTTCATCAGGCTCATAATCACTTGCACATACTCCTCCTCTCCCGCTTCAGTTTTCAGGGGCCCTATAATAATCGTGGCCTCCGCTGTACACAACCAGAATAACCTGCCTGCTCTTGCAGCCCTCTCCCACGCTCTCTTCTCGCACTGTTTTCTCCCCACATCTCTTGGGTGCAGATGGTCCCTGCCTCTCCCCTGCATCTGCTCAGAGGCTGAAAATCTGTCTCAACCCAGCCAGAACATCTGGCTCCCAGTTTGGAACGTGTTTTTCCCCATTTTCCTTCTTGCTGGGGTGTGGGGAGCATCTCTGCGATCTCACGCTCACGCCGGGTCTCAGATGCCTCTCTATCCCTCACCTGGAAGCAGTTGTTCTAGACAAGCTGCTACACTCTGAATAATTGAAAAAGTTCCCACAAGCAAAAAGGCCTTGCTGGCATCCATCTGGAGACCAAAGGGCCACACGCGTGCTGTCGAGACAATCGAGGACTTTCTCTCCTAGTTACCACCGTTGTGGCAATGACATGTCCCACAGGCATCTTCCATTCTCCTTGGCACTCTGAGCACCTGCCAGAGACCTTCTTGTCCAAACCCTTTGAGACACTTTGGCAGCCCAGCCCTTAAGGCCTTCCCCAGGGCAAGATGCACTTGTGCACTAATGCATGCAGAAGCACATGCACCCGTTCCTGCCCTGCCCCAGCTTTCTCAGCTGTCCAGTTCTCTAGCCTGAACTTCAGGACATCCACAGGATCTTAGCACAGAGGCATTCAAACCAGTGCTCAGTCACACATGAAATATCAGCCTTTGGCCAGAACTGCAGTCTTTCAGATTATCCCAGCTCACCTTTTGGCCAGCATACATCATGTCAGATACACCTCATCATTTGAGATTGTTTAGTCTGGAGAAAAGGAGGCTGAAGGGAGACCTTCTCACTCTCTACAACTACCTGCAAGGAGGTTATAGTGAGGTGGGTGTCTGTCTCTTCTCCCGAGTAACAGGCAATAGGACAAGAGGAAACGGCCTCAAGTTGCACCAGGGGAGGTTCAGATTGGATATTAGGAAAAAATTTCTTCACTGAAAGGGTTATCAAGCACTGGAACAGGCTGCCCAGGGAAGTGATTGACTCACCATCCCTGGAGGCATTTAAAAGACGTGTAGATGTGGCACTTAGTGATATGGTAGAGTGGTGGAATTGGCAGCCTTAGGTTTGTGGTTGGGCTTGATGATCTTAAAGGTACTTTCCAATCTAAATGATTTTATTCTATTCTATTTCAGCAGCGTCATGCACTGCTGAATTTCATTCTTCTATCTCTCCTGCACAGTCAGGGCTACCTCACCTCTGCTCTCTCATCACTGTCATCTCTAGTGTCACATCTTCCCCCATCAGGACTTTCCTCATCTCATCAGATATCACAGAGTCCCAACAAGATTTTGCTCTTCCTCTGTTTAGCGTGGTTTATAATGGGAGTAGCGCTTAGGAGACCACATTGCTGGTAATATGTGGGTCTGTGCATACCACCCAATAACTCATTTTTAAGTCATTGGCCACTTTCAGCCAAATTTGGCAAGGGTCGGAGAGCTCCAAGATAACAAATTTGCTTATGTTTCTTGAAAATAGGGGAATGCATAGAAAAGAGAAACCTTATTAAAAACCACCAATGTAGAAAAATCAATGGACTGACTCACTAGACTCTGGAGTAGAGTATCCACACAAGATAGAGAGAACACAAAGAAAAGTGTCAGAAATGCCCTGGTGTCCTGGAAATTGCTTCAGTTCACATGATTAAGCACCAGAGAATTTGACTGCAAGGCACAGAGGAAACCAGTCTTGATAAGCCTTGCTTCATCCGTCCTTTTCTTCAAGACCTCCACTGAAGCCCCAGGGTCTTTTCCTCCTGGAAACCACAGAGCTAGGACCGGGTTGCCAGCACTGGAGACAATGTTTGCTGAGGCTGTTGGTGGAGGATCCTCCCGTCCTGAGAACACCTAACTAGCAGGAAGAGTTTTCCAGGGTCCTCTGGAGTTCCCTCTCCACATGCAAACTGGAGATATTTCATCCTGGGGCGACCGGGTTGTGTGCTGAGGAGCAGGGAAGCCAGAGAATTCACCAAAAGAGAGACTGGAAGTTTTCCCTCTGCAGGGATACCGTAGGTGTTTGGAGATTTTACTACATGCGGAAAGCCCGTCTGCCAAGAGGAGAAGGAAATTCAGGGGATTCCTGCCTTGTGCAAAGCCACTCCAGTGGGATGGTGCTCACAGGGCAGAGCTGGAGAGCTGATCAATGGGTCCAGAAAGAGCTAATACAACCACTGGGAGTTACAAGTCATCCCAACAGGGTCATTGCTCTGACACAAGATCGGGTGTGACTGTACCATGCCCCTAGCCTGCCCAGGATGATGGGAGCACAGAGCGCTCTGAGACACGCAGCTGCCAACACACGCTATGTGCTGTGTGCAATGAGTTAGCAGTGACAGCCTGGACAGCCACTGGGGTCCCATTCCTTTGTAACAACCCAGAGTAACACGTGGCTGTGACATGGCTTCTGGCCCATGTGAGGCTGATCCTTGGACCTCTCCTCAGATTTATCTGGATGCCCAGTTATCCCCTTGTCTCGGCTGTGCCTAGGATACCACTCTCTGCAGTGTCATGGTTTCCCAGTGCTGCCTCAGGGGTTTTCAGCCATGCCTGAATTCATCTGTGCAAATCTGGGGCACGCCACGCAGAAAAGTGGGGCCAAACACTCAGCAGGTGACGTCCTCGGAGGAGGAGAGGAAACTAAGCAGGCGTAAGGGCAAGAAAACACAAGCGCTGGGTATTACTGCATGAACTCCATTTCTCCTGCCTCCTGCCCTCAGCACAACAGCCTGTCCCCAGACTCCAGCACCAATACTCCCATTCTGTGCTTGAGCAGCCACAGCCTGGATACTGCAATGCCCTCGTGCCCCTATCCTTCAGATGAGCTCTTCCCGGGGACCAAATCTGCTTGTCCTGATGCTGACACCTATTAACAGTGTGGCTTGGGCACTGCTGGGATATAAATACGGCGGGGACTGCATTGGCAGCCACAGCTGCCACGCAGGAGGGGTTGGTGTGTGAGGGTGCATCGATGTGCATTTTGCCGGCACACGCAAACTCACTCTGCTCATGCAGAGAGCAGCTGAGCTCCAGGCTGGCTGTGTGAACCAGAAACCACCCAGCCGCCTTTAGCTCTGCTGAAAACCTATATTCCCTCCTATCGAAGACTGCCATTCTCTCCAGATACAGCCAGAGCCTTTGTCTCAACCTGCAGAGACTGTGGCTATACCTGGGAGAGGCACTGCTGTACAACCCTATACACTGGGCCACCAGAAAGAGATTCAGAGTCACAGCAGCAGCGAGAAAGCGGCCCTGCTTGACCCCCCTTTGAATTCTGTTGTCAAGCTCTGCTTTGCACCCTCCTGCTTGGAGAAAGAGCATCAAAAGGTGGCAATTGCTACGTAGGCAAAGGAGGAGGAACTGCTGGTGAGCAGAGAGCGCTGAGGCTCCCAGCAGCAGCAGGAGGGACGAGAGAGGGGTGTGCTGGGGAGATAAACAGGAAAGACTTTCAAAGGGAAACTGGCAGGGTATTGTGCATAATTTTCCAGTTCTTCCTACCTAGCCAGGCTCCCTGTTCACTCAGTGACACTTAAGGCAGCCTCCTGGAAACACATTTTTGCACGGAGTGCTGCTGCCTTTCATATTTTCTGGGGCTGCCACAGCTGCAGCGGAAATAGAAAGAGAGGAGAGCCACAACCACGTTACGTTGCTGGGGCCATGTTCAGTGTCCTGGGCAGGAGGAGCGGGGATAGGGGAAAGGGAGCTCTCTTTTAGCTCTCCTGATGAAACTCCACATGGCTTTATTTCCCATTACATTGTTGCTCTGAAATGCAAGGCTGCACACACGGATTTGCTACTATGGGGTTATGTCTCTAGAAGAGGTTGCTATGTAAATGCATTTTTTTTAGTGAGAAAACAAGAATTATGGAAGGATTTGGTCTGAAACCCAGGCAGATACTGAAGCTTGTCAAAGAGGGAGAAGGCCTGAGTATGACACGAACGAGTGTGAGCCATCCTCAGTTGCCCCTGGGTTTGGGACTCAAGTGCTGGGCTATGCCTGCCTTTTCAGACCAGGAGCAGGCTCTTTCGGGTGGGATGGTCCACCTGTGTCCCAGCTATGGTTCTTTAAGACACCTTAGCATAACCAGCTGCTAAAGAACCAGGTGCCATCAGAAAACAGGCACGAATGCACTTGTGGGCATCCATGCTTATTTGAAGATAATAGTTTGAATAAAGCTCCAGGACACAACTGAGAGTCACTTAATGCCAAGGAGATTATGATCTATTGGACAACGAGGCTCATTAAAGGGAAGGGCTGGCAAGTTAAAGAGAGTGAAAAACTGCATTTCCTGTTGCTGAGCTTCCTAAAAAGACCGATATCTAAAGGCAGCAGGTTCTTCTTTGACAGCCCTTATAGGCTGGGATGTAAAGTAGAGGATGGGGGGGAGTCATTATAACCTTTTTTCCCCCTTAGCAATAAGGAAACTGAGGCACAGTCAGCCAATTAAGTGGAGATAATCAGTGCATTTCTGAGAGATAATGTGGAGACACCCAAACTTCTCTTCCAGGCCCTAAACATCTGTAGTTAATGACAAAATTTTAATTACTGGCAATCAGCTAATGAGGGTAAAAGCTAAACTAATTTTCTGCTGCCCGAAATGCTACTCTAGACTGTGTTTTGCCCATCAGCTGAACTGCTATTTAAAAAGAGGATGAAAAGGATAAGAAAAAAAAAAAAGCATTTTGGCACCTCACTCTGCCTCCCCTGCCAGACCAGATTAGCGCAGGGGGAAATTCTCCGGTGCAGACAAGCCCTAGTTCATTTTCCCATGTCAGGCAGTGAATCAGCTATGAGCGGAATACCGGGCTGAGGGGACCTGCTGCCCAGTCCAGCCTCCCACTGAGATCAGCTCAAATGACTTCACGCAAGGGTGGAAGTCCTGGTTCTTCCTTGTGCTCAGCAGAGACTCTGAGCAGCTCTGCTCTCCATAGATGGACAGGGACAATTTTGCCCATCTAGAGGCTCAGCCCCACTCAGCTACGGCACGATGCAGGTCTCAATCACCCCTTTCTTGCATTTTGAAGCGGCAGCTGGAGCTGACACTCCTGGTGCAGTGAGCCAGCACATAGTGCTTCTGTGCATGAGTAACCAGTGGTCATTCCGGAGGAGGCTGTGTGCTATCGCTGGGCAGAATGATTTGTCTGCATGTCATGGACATGGTGGTGATAGCCCTGTAACAAAAGGCAGAGCCATGGGGTAATTTGTCATTACGGTGACTATCAGCCTTGGACTGATCCGCCTGGGTGGTCACATCTCCGACACATGCAGTAAAACCTCTCCGTGGCACCGAGGAGGGAAAGGCACCAAGTTGGAGTCATTGAGGACCTGGCCCTAGTGAGGACTCTGAATCAGTATATTGTAGAACGTGGGTTTGGTGTTATGGAGATGTTTAATAAAGTCTTCCACAGTGAGCTAGTGGGTTGGAGATCAGCCATCAGTGTTGCCTACGGCACAGCAAAAATAACTTTGACTGGCACTGTGCTTCACCTTGCCCTGGCACAGCGGACTCACAGTAGCTTTATGCTCTGGGACCAGAAATGCCAGCCCGAATCTCACACAGGATGAGCAGCTAAAGGCCCCTGATCCGCTGACCCAGCTGCCAGGGGCAGCTGTCTCTGAAAATTGCTACCTCCAAAACTCACTTTTAAATGTGATATTTCAGACCAGTCCCAAGCCCTCACAGTCCACATTCCCAGGGATGTCTCTGTGGCCCTTTTCCTATGGTCACATCAAACCAGTTTTCTCATGCAGCGCGTCCAGGCTGCTCTCCCATGAGCCCTCCTCCTCTGCACCTGCAGGGAGCCCAGGCTGGCACCCCACCAGCTGCAGTGTGCCCCCCGCACACCTCCAAACCTGGCAGGCACCCTCAGGCTCTAATGCCTTCAGACGTCTTTTCTGCCCAGCTACCAGCTGAAGAAAACCTCTCCTGATTAAGCCGATTCCCAGCTTGTTGATAAAGCTCACCCCTTTGCGGACTCACCTCCTCACCGCCACGATGCTGACTGTCACTCAATTTCTACTGCTGGTGCAATTAATTCCATCTCCCTCTGCAGCCCCAGCTCACCTCTTGCAGGGAGAGCTACCACATCTCATGCTCTAAAGGGCTTAACGCCCCCCGACGCACACACCCCCCCGCGCACGAGCAGGGCGGCCAGCGGGGTGATTTGAAGCAGACTGCAGGAATGGGAAATAAGCAGGTTTCCTCATCGACGAGGCCACCCTAAATCAGGTTTAGAGGGTGAGAGGACAAAGCAAACATGAGCTGCTCCTGTTCAGCATGACATGCGCTCGCCGTAACACACATAAGCCTCTTACCTGGGTCAGGGCTGTGTCCACCCCACAGCCCCTGTGGGTGAGGATTACCTGAGCTCTGCACTTTCTCACTCGGGCCATTTGTAATTTGCTTTCCAAGCTAGCAGCTGCTGCAGCATCCTGGCAGCACTTTACCCAATGGAAAGCCACCTGCCTTGCAAAGGGGCCATGAAGCAGAGGACAACAAGTACGTGTAGTGTTTAGCTCTGTGGAGAGCATCCCTTGCCTTGACGTGATGGCTGGGGGTCCAGCTGCGCATGCTGAGTGGGAGTGGGAGTTATATGTCCCACCACACGGCATTTCCAGGGACGCCTGTGCCAGCCCTGAGCGCGGGAAGCTATGGTGAGCCCGGGGATGGCTCTGTCACCAGTGGGTCCCTGTGGCTGGCTCGGCTCCTCAGTTCGAGGTTTCCACCTCATCTGCAAGGGACTTGGAGGCTTTGAGGAGGCAGCATGGAATGACTAGTAGAAAATGCATTTAATAAAAATGTGGAACCATTTTGCACGTGCTTTCATCCAAATCTACCCAGGTGCTGTGCGATCTTTAACACGCTAAGCATCGTAGTTCTTGTCAGAGCTAGCTACTCGCTTTTGTATTTCATATACAGAGGGATAACAAGGCACAAGTGGGGTGATGGGAGCAGCTGAAAACTGCAGAGAGATGGGATGTGCCAGGGACACCGGCTCTCCAGTAACCAAACCTACTACAGCAAACTATTAAGCAACTCCAGAAGCTGGGAAATGCCCCTTTGCTCTGACGAGAGGATCTCCATGTAGCTACCAGCGTTTTGCAAGCCAAGCCAGTGAGGGCACGAGGAGGCAGAGCAGAGAGGCAGGACTGGGCCCAGCAGCCCGTGCTGGGGCTGTCTGTGGGATGGAGAGCCGGGGGGGAGTTGGCAGAGCTGCCAGTCAGGGCTGTCCTGCTCCTGGCTGCTTCAAGTCCCTGCTCAAAGCCAGGCTAACCCACCACCCAGGGTGCCCGGAGATGTGATGCTCAGACAACGCCCATGCGCTGCAGAGGGAGAGCCCTGGCCAGGGCCAGGCAAGCATCAGGCAGCTGGGAAAGAACAAGGAAAATAATCTTTGAGGGGAAAAAAAAAATCATTTTGGGCCACAGCAGAGATGCTACACCACAAGTGAAAATCACAGGTGTCTTCTTCCACCCCATGAATATGTGCAGAGCTCTCCAGGAGGGTGGGTGATGGGTTTCTCTGCACCCAGCACTCTCTTGGCAAGGGCCTAAAGGAGGACACCAGTTTGCTGCAGAGCCCAGGACTGGGAGGCAGCACTGCCCTGAAACTGAAACCCAATTCCTCTCCATCTTCTGCAAGACTCTTCCAGCCAGCTCCAAAGCTCCTGAAATTCAGCACATTTTCAGCAATGCCACCACCCTACAGGCTGAAGCCACAGTAAAATACTTCTGGACTACTGCGGCCAGCAGCTCCCCAGGTGACTATAGTAGGAAAATCCTATGGGTCACTTCAGCTTATGATATTCCGGCTGCATTTTACAAACGTGCTCTCTCTGGTTCAGGTCGGCGAGAGCAAACGAGCTGTGTGACAGGCGTGCAGGGGCTGCCGCACCTCTCGCTTCTCCTGCATTAGCACAACATGGCTGGTGCACCCGACGCTGCAAGATCGAGTCGATAACTACTATTGTTATTATCTTTATTAATCAATAATAATAGCCTTATTTCCTCTTGTGGGGCTTCCCAGCATATCCTTTCTTATTCATCCTCTGCCTTATTTACGTCCTGAGCTTGCAATTAAGACCTGGGTGAACGGCTGCCAGCGCTGACCCAGCTGCCGAAACCCAGCCGTGCTCTCGCAGACAAGTCCCTTTCAGGGCAGGGACAATTTGACGGACTTCAATCAGCCTGCCCGCAAGGAGGGAGCCTCGCAGAGCTGGGGCCAAAGCCATCAGCTCCTCTAGGCAGCTCTGTCTGAGCTGAAAGGGCTGTAAGTACCTAATGTCCCTCCAGGGAGACACAGAGACATCTGCTGCAGCTGTAAAAATATATAAAATGAGGCAAGGTTAATAGCAGCTATCTCGGGCATCTGCGCCTGTGTCTCCTTTTCTCATACCGTCTGAGGGCTGTGCAATTGCCGATGCCTTTACCTCGGCCATCTCCCTGGGGAGAAGGGACTCCACAGTGTCCCCAGCATCCAGGTGTGTGGGCAGAGCCTCGCTGGAGGACACACGGGAGGTCTCTGGATTTAAACCACAGATTTCCAAGTGCCAGGCGAGAGGTTTCATCTTGGCACCATCCTTCCTTCCTACCATGCCGTGCTTTAACTTGCCCGTATGCCCCTCCTCGGCTTCGCATTCATCGTCTTTCTAACAAAACCTGTTGGTCCCACCCTGCCTGGCAGCACCCCTTCAAAAACCACAGCAAATTCCTGAGCTAAGCCACATTTGAGCAGCGAGAAGCGATCTCATCAAGAGAGAGCTCTCACTCTTGGAGAGAATAAAACTTGTTCTGCCTAATTGCTCTTGGAAGCATGCTCTGCCATAACGAAGGTCGGACCACAGTGGCAGGGGAAGGCAGCACCGCTCCTTTGCAGTGAGCCCCGAAATTCATCCTTTTGCACTAAAAGCACAATGCAAGGCTGGGCTCACTGCTCCAAGTCGCTCGCGCCGTGGAGAGCAGCGCCTGTTCTGAGCCAAAATCCGCCTTGCACACACAGCCAGCTCCGAGCGCTGGGAGGCGGCTGGTCTCGCTTTATTTTTAATTCTATGAAAAGCCCAAAATACGTCACAAGTGAGAATTTGCATCGTGGAAAGGCTTTTTCATAGGCCCTTTGGACTCTTTGTTTCCTGCGCCCAGCAGGCTTTGCGATAGTTAGTTTTGCCTCCCAGCTCCCGGGAGGAAGGGGGGGTGGAGGGATGGAGGGAGGTGTTACTATCTGCGGTTTGCTGAAGAGGGTGGTGAGGTGGATGGCTGAGAAATGAAGTCTGCGGCCTGACGGTGCTTCTCGAAAGCATTAACACACTTTCTTCCTTCTCACCCGCCGACACAGTGACATTTCACACTTCTGCTCGGGTCTGGCTCTCCAGAGACCTCGTAGCCGTTGCCTAATGCCTCTCCTTTCACAGCGGCTTGAGTAAGAGTCGAACCCCACGCCAAAATCAGGAAAATGGCTCCTCTGCAAACCTGGGATTTGGTACCAAACCACCCATGGCTGGGAAAGCTGCCCCTGTCCCGAGACAGGCATGTTGGTCGTGGCGCCTGACCCAAACTCAGACAGCGTAGGAGAAGGAAATTTTAAAAGAGGAAACTAATAACAATTTAAAGTAATATCAATCAACTGTTTCACACTTTAGAGCGTATCGAGGAGGCTGAAGGCCTGAATTTGATTAAATAAAGGACTTTGTAGATATAAAACCAAATGGGTCTCAAGTAGCCCGGATTTGTGGGCAGGCTAGAAATCAGTTGAGATTTCCAAGCCATCCCCAGCACAGGGATGCTCAGGGTCTGTGCCCAGCAAGAGGAGGGAGGGAACAAATTCTCTCAGGAGATACGGGGTTGCCTGTGATGGCTGGACCTGGCCGGCTGAGCCCATGCTGCCTTTCCAGAGAGCTCCTCTTTGCCCAGCTCCTCCCTGGGCAGGCTGCAGTTTGGCATCACTTTCTTCCTTGGCAAAACAGGACCAGAATAAAATCCTTTCACCCACTCCCTTGAGGGAGAAAATAAGCAGCATTTCAAAGCATGCTTCAGGTGACCACACTCAAACCTTTTGGTAGCTGAACCTCACAGACAGAAACCAGCATCCACGGGTGAACAGAAAATGTATTTTCCCTTGAAAGAAGGCGCTGCAGTGATTCTTTCTTTGAATGTCACAAATGAACTCCATTAAGCAGTGACTAGGCAGACGGCACTGACAACAAACACAAAATTAAGCACACCCACTCTGCAGGAAGGGGTTTTGCCTGCCTTCTCCTCCCACGCTCTTGCTAGGGAGGAAGGTGAAGATGAAGAGGGGGACCTGGGAGGACCATTTCTGGAGGGCGGGCTGGAAGAGCTGCTGGGAGAGGAGTGGATGCACAGGTGATGGGGATGTGCCAGAGGAGAAAGAGCCTTGTGTAAGGACAGTCACAAGCGTGATAAGTTGGCAGTACTGAGCTCAGAAGGGCTCTGGGAAATGGGGGTGTAAGAGGGGTGCTTCCAAGTGTAGATCTGAGGTGACAGTCCTCAGGGATGGAGAACTGGGATGACCCAGTGACACAGACTGGGGAATAATAGTGAGGGTAAAGGGCTTGATGACCTGGGGAGCAGCGGTCTGATGCTGCACTGGAGGGACCTGGGATAACCTGCAGTAAACCAGGTTGGTCAAAGAAGTGCTTTCTCATTCCTGGATGCTTTTCCCTCCTTGCTCCCTGATGGAGAAAGGGCAGCACCAGTGCTGGGACAGGCATGGGCACACAGTTTGTCCAGGCACTCCAGGGTCCCATAGGTGAGACAGGCTCAGAGGAAACAATTTCCATCTCTGCTGGGATGGAGGGGATCGGGAGAGAGAGGCATTAAATACAGCCTTATGCTCACCGGAGGGTGATCTCACCATGGGAGCTATGTGGACCCTGAGGCGTGGCTCCAGCCCTGGTCCCGCTCTGCTGCCATCCCTAAGGAGCATGGAAGGGACCTTCTGTCCAGGTCTGAGCACCAGGTCTGAGGGAGAGAGGAGGGAAAAGGCAGGAGAGCCATGCTTGGAAACAAGGAGAAAAGTGGGTAGTGGGGAACTGGCTGTGGGCCACGGGATGGAGAGAAGCAGGATGATAAAGGAGATTGGGGGTTATGCAGGAGATAGGGCAGGGGGAATGTTAGAGGTACAGGTAAGGCAGGTGGTGGGCACACAGCAGGTCTAACTAGCCCTTTCCAGCTCCAATTTTCACTCGTTCTAAAGTAATTTGATTTTAAAAGTGCAGCAGTTAAAGATGGCAACAGCAACCCCCCCCAACACGAGTGGGAAGCCGGGCGCAGGCACCTCCTCGGCACCAGAGATGCACCGACTGCTGCCACTGGCCCAAGAGGCTGTGGTTTTGCTATGCTCATTAGGGCAGGATCTCATGCTGGGCCAGCTCAGGCATTTAAAGGTCAAGAAGACAGAAGTCGGGACACCACTGAGACGGCTGCAGGCACATTCGTGTCTGGAGGCAGGCGAGTGGGTGGGCGCACATCTCTGCATGTGTAAAAGTCTTCTCACCCCCCGCAACACCCTTCTCCTCTCCAGAACAATAAGTCTAAATCGTATGAGCAGTGACATGGCAACCACTTCTCAGTTCCCTCAGCCTGTGGTTTTTGTAGGGTCGCAGAATTTAGTTTGGGAGAGGTCTCTGGATTTCTTTAGTCCCACCTCCGGCTCACACCAGAGCTAACTTCAAGGTTGCTCAGGGCTTTGTTTAGCTGAACCTTGAAGATCTCCGATGACTGAGATCCTGCCATATCTCTGGGCCCTTGTCTCAGGGCTGCACTGCTTACCTTATGAAAGTTTATTTCTGTATGTTCAACGAGCATTTCCCTTGCTGCGACTTGTGCCATTGCCTCTTGCCTTTTGCTGTGCCTCTTTGGCTCTGCAGTCTCTATAATCTACTCTAAGTTTCAGAAGGCAGCAGATTTCCCCTTTCAACTTCTTGTTGCCAGACTGAACAAGTCCAGCTCCCGAAACCTCTCCTCACACATCATGTGCTTCTGTCCCTTCACCGTTTTAGCAGCCCCCACTGGACTGGCCCGGCTCGTCAGTCTCTCTTTTGTACTGAGGGGTCTGTGGGTGCTAAGAAAGAAATCTCTGAAACTGCAGCCTGCAACCACCACATACAGCCCCAGTACAGCCCTTCTTCCCAGGCTGGCCAGAAGATACTGCATCCCTGATATGGGAACGACTTCAGTGTCACTTGAGAAAAACTGCAAAGTACATGAGACTGAAAATGGCATGGCTCCATACTTAAAAGTGCCCCTGATTTTCTTTTTCCTTTTACAGAGGTAAAAGGGACTCCCTCCTGGGACAGATATTCAGATGTCAGACCAGGCAGGTAGCTTGTTTTCTTGAAGAGCTGAGCCCAAATTATGTTTTATCTCACTGGGCTGAATTTAGAATAATCCCCTTGAAATTGCTGTGGTATATCTTCAAATGCCTTATACTTCATTGTTGCTAGAAGGGAGTTGATAAATTCTTGGCATCGGGATGCAACTCCATGCACAGTTTATGCCTAAGTCCACGTTACCATCTCCCCTTTCCCCTCGCCCGCCCGGGCGCACCACCATGCCCCTCCGCCAGTGCTGTGCTGGTGACTGGGTGGTCAGGTCGTGGAACTGAGCCCACTGAAAGCCAATCAAAATTTTTAAAAAAGTTAATTCTCATCCCTGGCTGTGTGGTCACTGATGCTGGAGCTCGGAAAGGGTGGAAGTGCAGAGCCGAGGCTGCTGCTCGTTATAGCTGCATGGGCTTAGATTGGCTCACGAATGCGTACCACCAAGAGACCAGAAAGTCACCTTTACACTGAGGAAAGTCTGTAGATTAGACTTTGCCTTCTTTCAGTGACACCCACCTCCTCTCCTTCAACTTCCATGACACCTGTTTTTTTTCCCCAGGGAATATCCCTGCTGCTCCTGGTTCAACAGCTGAGCAGGGAGACACCGTGCTGGGAGGACACGCAGTTTCTGAACTGACTTTAGCCTGACTTTGCTCACTATGGACGTTTTGCCTTCCAGCATTGCATGTCTTGTTCCACGCAGTCATTCCCCAGAAAAACTCGTTTGTGCCAGCCCAAGCCTGCCATCCCCACTCCTCATCCAACCCAACCCTGTCACCTCTCTGAAGCCCCCCAGCAAGGTGACAGTCTTCATTAGCAGAAAAGAGTGAGATTTTGCTGATACAGTTTCCCAGGTAGTCTGGCTGAATACACAGTCCTAGCAGAGCAAAGGCATACCAGGGCTTCCCTCAGCGTTGCAAGCTGGGTGCCTTGCGCTGGCATCCCCAACCTCAGCTGGGGTAAGGGCTGCCTGAGGCCTGTCCTGCCGAGGGTTTTCTCTCAGGCGAGATGCACAGAAATATCTATCTCCATCCTACAGTCTGGCCCAGCTCCCTCTCTAGAGGGGATCTCTGACTGTGAAGTTTCAAGGAGATTTAACTCTTCTTTATTATAAATATCTGGACGTGCCAGTGTCCCTCTTAATCCTTCCCAACAGTATTAACCAGATAAATCAGGAAGAAATTAGTTAAGCAAAAGAAAAAAAAGGCTGAATATCTGGGAAAATGTCTTAACACTGACTCATTTGATGATAATCTCTTAGGGACTTGAGGTAGGCTGTGCTGCTCCTGGCATTTGAAAACAAATGTGGAAAAGCAACAGAGAAAGCAATGGGAGTGATGTGTTGGTGCTAGAAAGCACAAATCAGAAGAGAAACAACAAGCCTTCAGTATCTGTGACACTGCTGGAAGAAGGACAGATTCAGCCAACTCAAATTTTAAAAAATCTCAATAATGTAAATTCCTTAAATACAAGGCAAGCCTACGAATAAGATAAATCTCTTAGTCACTTTGCCAGTGATATCCTTCCTCAACGACGCTGCTCAGAGAGTGAAACACTTTGCACAAATAGGTTTGCCGCCCAGAGCAATCACCATGTCTCCCACTTCGACCGCAGGATTAGAGAAATCCCCTGGATTAAGGCTGTTACTATTTTGAGTCCAGGGTGAACCAAGCAAGGGCTCAAGGGAACTTTCAAGAAATTGCAGGACAGAGAGAGAGAAGGAGGGATGAACTTGAGGCCACCACCGTCTCAGGGAAGAGAGTGTCCCACACTGGTCTTGAACTGTACTTCAAGTGCTTTACAACCAGAATTGACCCAATAACAAGCAATTATCAACAGATCCATGGGAAGGTAACAGTAACTGAAGGGCCAAGCCAACTTAAAAATAAACGGCACTGAACCGACGGTGCCGCTTCCAGAGATGCTGAGTGCCTTGCTCCCTAACAGACCCCTCTGGCTGCTGGGCGGGACCAGCATTTTGAAATTAAGAGCCAAGGTCTGCTGAACTGTCCCTCCCCAAACAGAGATTGGAAATCACCTGCGCAAGTTTAAAAAGTGAGCTGGGAACCAGAGAGACATCCCTTGAGCTCCGATGCCCCAGAAGCGTGGTGGAGCCATTCACTCCCAGATGCAGAGAGCCTCAATGCTGTCAGCTCAGATTTCAGACAGCCTTCAGGTGGCTTTATGGAGGTGAAAAGATCATGCTGGATGCCAAAAAGAGGCAAACCATGCCTATTAATCCAAATTACACCTAAGACCACTAACAACCATTTGCATTTTGCTTACTGTTCCCTCATAGCACACACACACACGGACTGCTCTCAGTACTACTTAGGTAGCATATACTGTAATAAAGTATGTAATCCCTTAAAATACAAGAGCTTTCCTTATAAACCATGCACGTGTAAACCCAGACAAATATTTCATACATTTTTATCACACCAACATTAAATAGTTTTAATGTCTCTGACAGACACACGAATTTTCAGAAGTGCTTGTCAGACATTTACTACGTCAATCCCCAAGAACTGCTCCCTCTCGCTGTTCCTCTGTGGAGACCCTCTTTCCTCCCCATGGGAGAGTTTCCAGCAGCAGTTCCAGCTGGATACTGGCAAAGAGCAAATATTGACTCCTCGGAAGTCAGAGGAATTTTGCTGTTAGCAGCATCAAACTGGACTTTCAGTGTTTTGCCGGGAGAATGGTGTCTTCATGTCCAGTTTCCGCCTAGGTTTGCAGCACAGCTTCTTTGTGCTTCAGTTAATTAAACCAGAGTACATCTTGCACAACTTTTGAATTCTACTTCTATGAGAGACATCTGGGGATGCAGGCTGTCCGTCACATCCTGCATAACCCCTGTGTCCAGACTGTAGTTTTCCATTTGACTGTAAATCATCCATTTTAATTAGAGGTACAACAATTATTGTTGGCTTTTAGTGAGTCATTTTTCTCTCAGCAATTACTAGTTGTCAGTTCAACTCAGTCCAATGCTCGTGTAACCCAGTGACTTCAAGGCTGTTTAAAATCTCTTTTCTCCCACACAGCAGCTCATCATAAACAGTATCGCTTTTCCCGCCCTGTCCACTTCAGCTGTGTTGCACCGTGATTATCTTCAAAACTCCCAGCCAGGCCAGCAACGAGGAGCGCTTGCTGTCTGAGCACAGAAGGGACTGCCCGACAGCAGAACTTGGCCGAAAAAAGGCAGCTCACCTCCTTGACCTCATTTCATTACTATATGCTTCAAATCCTGGCTGCGTCTGTCTCGCTATAAAAATGTCAGACTGTCTCTAACACTTATTTTTGCTTGCTGCTTCAGCGTGGCCTTACTTGGCAACTTCTCCCATCTGTTTACTACTCTTCAATGCGGTGCATGCATTTCCGAATTGCAGTTTACGTATAATAGTGTGAACACTCAGCATTTGCAGAGTACCTAGCTTTGAAGTGCTTTAGGTGTTTCATAGTCAAGCAAGTATCCCTTACAGCATTCCTAGGAGGAAGTGAAGATCTCTAGCCCTGCTTTATGGCGGCATGAAAGGGCCTTATGTATCACTACAGGTGAATCCAGGTCCAGATAGACTGTATCTAGATGTAGCAGCTAGATGCACGCTGGGTATCTGTGTTCCCGTATAATCAATGGAGGTCTAGTCAATGCTGACAGCGGAGCCCCAGGAGTGAGTCAGCTGAGCAAATGTAGGTGTCTAGCTCTCCAGCTCCACTGACTGTATTGACTAGGGGCACAATTACCTACCTCGAGATGTTTTCCGCTAAGAAATCATTGTGTGGGCATGAGTCAAGCTCTTGATTTTTCACTGCCTAGACACCCAGTCCACATGCAGACACCTACGCTGCGACACTCGCTTGAGGTATCTGCAATCCAGAGCTGCGTCCTGCCTCGGTGATGTGCCCAGCATGACGGCTTGTTTACAATGCTCAGAGGAGAAGCTGAGATCCTTGGGTTGTTGCTCATCTTCCTTTGTCCACTTGAACTGGCAGAGGAACCTCCTCTGGTCAAGCTGTCACCACAGGCGAACTACTCTAAATATGTCCTCTTAAAGCCAGTGAGAAACCCTCCACCTGGGTTGGGATCTGTTTGTTATGCAACAGCTGAGCTGCCACCTTGAACCTAAAACCTGGGGTTTGCTAATACTAATCTCTAGGGTAACTCTCATCTGAGAGGACTGTGTTTGCTGCTCAGTTCCCCATACCCTTCACCCTACCTTTTTTTCTCTAGCAGAAAGGCAAAACCTGGCTCCTCAGAAAGCAGAAGTGCCCCTCTCCGGGCACTCACGGGGGCAGGCCATGTGGTCTTCCTCCAAATCATGGTGTGCTGTTTGCTTTGAGGGCGTCTAACATCAGTTAAATACTTCCCTGACAGGGAAGTTTTCTTTACCACTTGTGTGGTCCAGCAAGGGCCCACTACTGTTTCACAGTCACAGCCCCGACATCGCATTGTCAGGAAATGCTCAAGCCTAAACAAGCCTAAGTTCTTAACCATCATCACATCCTGGATCTTTCCAGGTCAGCCTGCTTTCACGATCTAGTGAACCTCATAGCTGATCAGCCAGACAGAAAGATATTTCTCAGTGGGTGGACACAGAGGCACTGGTATGGGGATTAAAAAAACAAAAGACACACAGGGCTGATCCATGAGCCACTGTGATTCAGCCCAGTCCGTGATATGCTGCAAATCACCATGCGGCACTGGACACGCCATGCACACCCTGCTGGGAGGAACAGCCAACGTGCTGATCTATGAGTACAAATGTATCAGCAACAGCAAAGAGTATCCACCTTGCACAGGACCACTTTCTGCACAAGATTGACCCCGGCTGGGGGAGCTCTCGGTTGGCGTGTTGTGTCTCCAGTCCCGCAGCGAGCTCAGCAGAGAACTCCAGGAAAGTGCCTTGCAGCAGCCTGAAACTGCTGCATCTGCAAACAGCCCAGATGTGCACCGTGGCACCAAGCTGCCTTCTGCAGGAAAAGCTGACCCACAAGTGACGATTTAATCTCCTTCTCTATGCAATTTGGCTCAGCCACGTGGCATCTGCCTTCCACTGCACTGCCGCAAATACGCGCACAGCAAATCCCTGCCTAACAGAGAGCGCTGGGATCGGTGCACGCTGCGGCAGTGCGGGATGGCTGGCTGCTGCTTGGAGATCATGCTGATCCTCCAAAGACAGAGCAGTCAGGGAGTGTGTTGGTGGGAACCCAGGTCTCTGACCTCTGTCAGCCTGCGACCATCTCATGAAAGCCCTGGAGGGTGTGCAGTCTGGGAGTGGAGCAACGCACTGAAGATACCTACCCCCGATGCTACCCTGCACATTTCAAGAGGGAAGAAAAACAGCTCAAGGCAATGTAGACACAGTGATTTAAAAGGAAACAGATTAAAGCCAGACACGTGAGTGCAGCTGTGTCCCAGCAGTTATGCCAAATGCATTTATAGGTAGACAGATATCTGGTGAAAATCCCTCCCTTCCCCCCCGATAGGATGGAAATCATGGGAAGGGCAATTATTCATCCTGTGGCCCGCTCATTACATCTGAAGCTGTGTCAGAGGGTTACCAACCAGTGTCGACTAGGAGGACTCGTGGGTTTCACCTCAGGGAACCAAATAACACAGGACAGTTGGAGAAAGGGGACTGAAAGGGTGTATATTTGACCCAGGCGTGGTGAAGGCAGGCCGAATTGCAGAGATCTGGATGGTTTTCCTGATCTCTATGTGCTCCTACAGCCTCTTTTTGACTCATCAGTATCTCTGGCACACAAATAGCGAAGTGCCTTAGGGGCATTTACCTAGGGTTAGAGACCTTGGCCAGTGCTGATGGCTGGTAAGTGTACAAAAATGCAAAACAGCTGTCAGTGGAGCTGAGTTTTGAACTCTAGGTTGTTTCATTTCCAGCTGAGCAAATTTTCTCTTATTTTGCAGGATACAGAGAGAACATACTCTCTTGTGCCTAAGCACCGCTCCCTGTCTCTGCAATACAACAGAACAAACAGCCTAATCAGGCCAAAATGCAGAGCATGCTGAAAAACTGGGAACATTCACGATGTAGCCAGAGAAGGTGAAAACCTCCTGTGTAGCCTGGGAGGGCTGGTAGTGCTGCTCTGATCACTGTGCATAGGGGCAGAGGATCACCTGGTGAGAAAAGACAGAGTCACATTCCCCCATTGGAGAGAAATCACCTGGAGAGGGATGAAGTAATAAATCCTACGGAGGGCGATACACAAGTGGGGAAAGGCAGAACTGGGAGGGATGGAAAGAAGCAAGGAGCAGATCAATGTCACTGGGCTCTTTTGGTGGTGGTGGGATCACCTGCAGGAGCAAACGAGTGAGGCTCCATAAAGTGCAACACAACCTTGTGCTGATCAGAGAAGCAGAGCATGTGTTTTCCAGCTTCTTCTCTCCCAAGATCATTCTCCTGCACCTTCGGTTTCATCAGAGAAACCTGATCTCAGTGGTCTCCTCACATCCGTTACAGGGAAAAATAACTGGATCTGACCCAAACAGAAAACAGAGCCATGCTACGGTAACAAACCTCCTGGCAGCTTCAGAGGATACTGCAACATTTTCCCTGTCTGTTTCTGATCCTCCTAAACAGACACAGAGCAGCTCAGTTACATGTACACACACATTTGTATGCCTTGTGTTTGCAAACAATCTCTGATGTGAAGCCTCTCGGACTGCTCTATGGAAATCCATAAGCCCATAGCCATCTCTGTGTTCCCCTTGGTTTACCAGCACATCTGAAGAGTCCCAGCAGCTTAGTTTGCTTTCCCACTGACAAATGCACTTTGGCTGCCTCTGATCAAAGCTTCTCCTCTCCTTAAGTTGCACAGATTTATTTCTGATTTTCTGCCCACTGTGCATGCTCACTTAACCGGTCTGCAGTTGCTTCCCCCGATCACCTGGCTTTCCACTCCAGTTGGGTTTGCCATCGAGTAACACATGGGGCTCTGCAGGCTTAGGGGAGAGGTGCTGCCATCAGCCAGCTACCAAAGATACCGGTTCTGGCTTTCGGGCTGTCCCAGGCAGCTCTACATCAACCTCCTCCATGCCTGTGCTACTTCAAATGAAGTGTCCTTGGAAGAGGCCGACTGAAATAACAGATCCTGGACTGTGATCAGTGCAGAAGACTCCAAAACTTTTACTCTGTGGTTCCTTGGTTTTCCTAAATGTACAGTTTTCTGAAATATTCTAGTACTGTATTCAAACTTGCTAGGCTCAGCCTCTGCTGGCAGATGGATCTTTTTCTTGCCTTTTTTTAAACAGAACGGAGAACAAAAACAACAGCAAACCCACAAGATATCAGAGCAATGGAGTCAAAGTGTAAGTTCCCTCTGGTTTGTACCTGGGAGTAAAGTGACTTCTTTGATATCTAGTAGGGGTGAACCTCTTAAGACAGTTCCCCTCCACGGCATCACAAACTCAGTGTGGGGGTACGCCCCACTGGTCCACATATTTTCATGCAAATCATAAAAGCTTAAGAATTCTGCAGCTTTTATTTATCAAAGGTGGCTGAATTTGGCACAGAAGTTTAAATGTCACTGAGTGTATCATCTCATGGAATTAGAACTTACACGGGTAACTACTGTTGCTTAGAAAGGCAAGCTAGAAAGAGAGAAGAAATGTTTTTCCATTTTTATGAAAAGACATCTTGGGACAGGTTTTGAACAGCTTTTCAGACAAATTAATTGAAGGCAGAAAGCAAATATAGCCCATAGAAGGAAGAATGACTGCGAGCTTCCAGAAAGCAGCACTTGTAACAGAATGCTTTTGTTTGTTATAAAAAGACTAATGGCTGTTTTGGTAGTCATTAGAGCACGTATAATAAATTTATGCTATACTGCGTATCTTTAAAAATCCCTTATTTTTCAAAATCTGCTTTTGCGAAGTTGAAAACCTTAGTTACAGATCTCTTTCTGTTTATCCTTCTGATCAATTTTAACAGAAATAGTTCTTGCTCACTCAGACTTTTCTACAACCAGTATTTCTGTATAAGACTCAGATTCAAAATAGTATCACCTCTTGGAGGATTAGTGATTATTGGACCAAGAAGTGTCTTGGTTACAACTAGCAGAAATATCTGAGCCTTTACTATTATTAGTGATGTTTGTTCTCATTCTTCCATCTGTGGCTAGGCAGCTATTTTCCCTTGGTATTTATCTGACTACCATTACAAAAAGCTCAGCCCCTGTCCGAATACACCCTGAGGAGCTAGAGCAGACATTTAATCCTATCTTTTGTACAGCTCCTCCTAAAATCACTGTAAAAGCTAAGAGCAGATCTTATTGCTGTCTTCAGACACCACATGGGAAGGTACGGCAAACAGAGTCAGACTCTTCTCGAAGGTACATGTTTATGAGACAAGTGGCTACAGATACAACTTGGATTAGAAAGCAGAAAAAAAACATTTTCACAATGAACGAGGTCAAATATTGGACCGGGGTCTACAGAGGTAAGCAGAATAACCATCCTTGGAGACATCCAGCTCTCAGCTGGGCAAGCCCCAGAGCAACCTGATCTAGCTGGATCTGCCTAAGTAGGGGGTTGGACAAGATGACTTCCAGAGATCCCTGCATCCTAAACTATTCTGGGGTTGTGTGATTTTGTTTGACCTGAGATATAACACTCAGAATTGCCACCTTCCCTTGACATTTGCATCATATGCCTGAATACAGCTCCAAAGACATGAAGCTCTTGTCTGGCAACACCAAGAAAAAGGTAAGAGCAGAAACCTCTTGAACAGCTGCAGGACGGGGGGGCCAGGGGCTCTCTTGCAGGTTTTTGCATGTCTGCAAGAAGGGCAAGAAATAAATCCGTGAGGACTGGAAAAGAGAAAGGCAATGGCAGCTGGGCCAGGTCATGGCAGCTTAGCAAGCTGAATTTTAAGTAGGAGTCCTCACTGCAGGCTATGGGGGCTGTAGAAATGTTTTTCTTAGAAATGATGTAGCTATCCTGCCTATGAAGAAAATTTTCCAAACGTGGGTTAAATGTAGGTGACAGCACTTCTGCTTTCATATGTCAGAGGAGGCTATGAACTGGTTTTTGCTAACTAGCTGAATCCCATGCATGTTTTCCCAGACTGAAAGTTCCTTGCTCTTAATCTGATGTGGAACAAAACTATCTTCAAACACGGAACTTTTTCCATGGGGAAATCTCCTCTGCCAGCCAGCCCAAGAGTTCCTGAAGCTAGGTTCTAAGGATACACACAGTACACAGTCCTTTCTGTGACAGAAAAGACAAAAGTTCATACTCAAAGACAATTCCAATTCTCTGTTTCCCCAGATTTTCTCCCTAGGCACTGCAACAATTTCCCATTGTTGGAGATTTTAAAATCAAGATGGGATATTTCTTCTCCAGTCCTTGCATAGCTATTAACCTTCAACTGGGAATTTCATTGAGGGAACTTATTTCACTGCTACGATAGAGAGGTTCAGACTAGACTAGCCCAATAATCCCCTCTGGCCATAAATCTTGCAAGAATTCACCTCTCTTCAACGTTAAGGAAATGTTGGGCTTTTATGTCCTAAAATGCGAACTCTTTAGGGGAAGAAAAGCCTTTGCTTCACTTCCTGGTGCAATGTTAGACACACTGACAGTCTCTAAAGGTTAGCACAGTATTAAAATAAAGGATGGTCTAGAGGCCAGAAGCACCCATAACTTTACTTCTGCCTCTTGTGCAAACCCTCTCTTTAATTACTTAACTGCTATTTCTCTCTGGTATCATATTTTATTATTACCTACTTTTCTTGAATGCTCATCTGATCCATCTTAATGTTCTTTTAATATGACTTTGGATGGGATAATAATCTGCTTGTACTTCTCCAGCACCTTTAATTCTGACAGGTCCTAGTGTGCTTAACAAGGAGAAAAGCAGAGGGAATGTGCTACATTCATCAGACAGGGCAAGGTCATGCAGGATATCAGACAGGCTGAGAAGAAGACCTGACACAACTAAAAGTGCTGGGGTGTTTGGAGGGGCAGGTTTAGCTGATGGCCCTGTACATGCAGAAAGTGCAAACCATCCTTTGAGCTTTAGTTCACCGCCTGCATGAAATTGCCAGGGTAGGTGCTGATGTGATGTGGGTGAAGTGGTGTCTTTTCAGTGGTGCCCAGTGACAGGACAAGGGGCAATGGGCACAAACTGAGGCACAGGAAGTTCCGTCTGAACATGAGGAAGAACTTCTTCCCTCTGAGGGTGACGGAGCCCTGGAACAGGCTGCCCAG
>Ga0065711_1026758_pt1 | contig 60447 bp, 26 predicted proteins | sample Hoacrofraction12_FD_59098 | JGI IMG/M metagenome (GOLD analysis project Ga0065711, IMG submission 59098) | Hoatzin crop microbial communities from Cojedes, Venezuela - Epithelial fraction 12 v2 (version 2) | ecosystem: Host-associated > Birds > Digestive system > Esophagus > Crop | place...
TTTTTTTTTTTTTTTTTCCTCAGTATTATTGTTGCCTGGACTAACCAGAGCTGATGCAAAACCTGTGTTCAGCTCTTGATGATCAAATTCTCTTTCATTTCCGGCCTGGCTAACAAACGCATTCTTATGGTGGAACAATTTGGCAAACCTTTCCTTGGCCAGTACGAGCCTTATGACAGCAACTGTCTTGTTTCTTATATGTGGAATATAGTGCCTAGTACACTGCCCTGAAGTGGACTCAGTGCTTCTAAGTGTATGCTATGAATAAAACAAGCAAAGCTATTAATTTGTTGAGTTGGCATAACATCTATTCTCCTTCTTTAAATTTTCTCCCTTTCTTTTTGGATCCAAGGTGGTGGATCTCACAAACACAGGCATCAGAGCTTTTTTCAAAAGGTTCAATCCCCTATGCCACGCCTCCCCAGAAGATTTCAGCCTTTAAAGTTTGATCATATGGAAAGTTTTATGTGGACACTGCTAAAGCTGGGCCACAGAGCCCAGACTACATTTTTGTGCAAAATTGCAACCAAAAAACTCACTGATTTTTCATAATTACCAAAAGTGTATGCTACTTTCAACTTCTGTATTACATACAAAAATTTTCTGACACACCTACTGTGGTATCAGGTGGGAAAAGTAAGTCTCTGTGTGTTTCTGACGCAAAACCATTTTTATTTTGGCAATGTCACATAAAAAGCATTATGTGGGTTTTGTTCATCAAACTCCTGGTCTATTTTAATGTATCTCTTCCATTTATGCTGCATGGTGTCTTTTAGAAAGCTGTGAAACCTCCAAGGGTTTTTCAATCCTTTTATATCCTTACCACAGCACATATCAGACTTGCTCCTGCAGAGAATTCCTCACTGCTCTTATCAGACCACAGCAAAGTCTCAAGATAATCTTTCTCTGTGTCTTAAAGTGTGGGAGATACTTAAGTATTTAAATATCGGTGTGTACAAAATGATTATTACAAGGAAAAGAAAAACCTCTGGGACAAATTCACATATAAATAATGTCATTGATACCAATAGAGCAGAGCTGTATTTACAACATTGTACCTTAGAAAGAAATTCCCCTATCTCTATCCTACCTGAATTTATAACAGATGTATAAGTACTCTTTGGGATACATACATTATGAACATGGAACTATCATCACGGCACTCAGGACCACATTTTGACCTGTACATGTGGTGTACACCTGTGCTTTTTCTGGAAATGCACTTGATTTGCAGTGTGGGAAATTCCCAGATTCAAAGCTAATCTGGTGTCTTTGTTCCTCTTATGAGATCTTTTTAAGCTTTTCTCTATAATTCTTACACAGCTTCTGGAGTAACTGCATCTTCAGTTCCACCTCCTTTAAGAATATGGATCTTATTTTCACTAATACTGTGTTAACTACTAAGCAAAGGACCCGTTACAGAGCACAAAGGATTATGATGTGTCACAGTAATGTTGCTGTTCAAATGCCCTACTCTATATATTTTGTCTCAAAGTCAATAATGTTCAAGAAGAAATCAATTTCATCAAATTAAAATAAATGGCAGTCAAACCCCACACCTAAAGGTAAAGCTGCTTCACTGTTTCACTTCAAAAACCACAATCACTGTCTCTGCTATGTTTACCCTGCAAACAACCCTTGCACTTTCATGTGATGAGCACTGTGGAGACATTAAAGAACTACTTTTCTTATCATTTTACTCATTCCAAAAAAAGATCACCAACTTCTTCTCTTTCTCATTCTCCCTGGCCAGACTGCTTATGGACCCAAGTGACACCATCCATCTCTCTTTCCTTGTACTTGCCTCACCCTCCCTTGCTGTACTGAAGGCAGCTGCTGCATCCTAAACTCAGCGATAACATAAAGCTGCATCCTAAACTCAGCGATAACATAAGTTGGCTATCTGGACTTTTACAGGCAGAATGACTATATCCTATCTCAGGCGTACACTAGCCTCTTTGTAATTTAATGCTGGCATCTTTGACAAGGTAGCTGCATTCTGTCTCACAGCATGTTGTATATTTTAAATGCTGTTGTACAACTGCTAGCCAGACCGCACAGTATAAAGTAACAGCTGAACAAAACAGAGATTCAGTACTAACAGGCAAACCACAGAAGTTTTGGCTGAGCATCCAAAACTGCTAATGCTTATCGAGACCTCCTGAGAGCCCCCCTCCTTCCTGCAGCCCAGAAACCTCCACCGCCAAGTGTCCTGATCCTCATTAACTTCACATCACTGTCATTTGCTAGTTTTTTGCAGCAGCGGCCTCCACAAGCTGCCTGGCACTTCCCAAACACAGTAAGAGACATGCGTTGCTATTGTTTTCTCCTCTTTTTTTTTGTTTTTCCTTTTTGGGAATGGCAGGAGACATGAGCTGTACTGGAGAAATTACAGAATTAGTGTAAACCCTGCTCTGTTTCTGTGCAGCGATGTGGTGCCCTCTGATGAGAGCTGAAATCTGGCCTCCCCAGCCCTTCAGGGGTCCTTTACTATCTGTCACACCACCAGGCCTCCAATTCTGCCGGCTTAGACTGAAGCATGGAAGCAGCTCCATTAAGTTCAAAAAGAGACTCGTTTTAAAAGTTATGCCCGAGAACTTACGTCTTAGCAGGGACAAGGACTCTTGCAGACATGATGTGAGAGTGCATCTCAGTGTAGTGAAGGGAAGTTTAAATACAGCTCTTCATGTAAATACCTACACCAAGCATTTACCTGCCAGACAGCAACTTCTCAAGCTTTTTCGTCCCCTCCCTATTCCTGCTCAGTCTGTGTCTGCGGGAGCAGGACCACAGCTGCCATCCGCACAGCTGTCAACTGCAGTGCTAAGACTCCATACATATTTCTTGACAGAAATACCATCACTGATCCTTTCCTCTGCCAATAAGCACTACTGCAAGATCATCTGGGGCTTTATGCAGTTTCTTAGAAATGGCCTGGAACCACAGATGAGCTTCAGGATGCACCACATAATCACAATTTATCTGAAAACTGCAATTACCCTTCCAAAGGACACAAATTAATAGAAGGCAACACAGACTCTATCACAGGATTAACTTTTTTTCCCCTAATTCTCTTTTTCTTTCCTTTCTCTTCCTCTTTATCTGGCTGCTGTTCTTCTCCTGCTGTTCTTTCACCCATTTGGTTTCCTGCTCCCTGTCCCCCTCTCTCCTCCCTGTGCATCTCCTGCAGTTTGCAGTGCTTTACTTCTACATCAGAAGTTATGACTTATCACAATCACAAGACCCAGTGTCTGAATGGCCACTCATCAGGTATGATGGCGTGTGTGTGACCTAACACGAGCAAAGAGATAAGCAAAACTAATTTTTCTACAGATTACTAAGAATCACAGTTTTACGGGAAAGCAGCTACTCCAAGTCTCATCAAACCTCTGACCTGGCAGTGCCCTGAGGAATATCTGTTAGGTGTCACCAGCACTCAGATGAAAGCGCTTGCTAACATGATTTCACTCACTCAGAGTGTAACAGTACGATGTTATCCCTTGGCTCTCATCCACAGTACCAAAAAGGGTAAGGATGTGTTGGGTTTTTTGTTTGATGGTTTTTAACAATAGCAAACATAGCTTCTGGCTTCCTTGTGGGTGGTATATTAAATGCGAATTTTTTCCCCCTAAAGAGGTTCAACTATGAATTTATTTTCTCCCCGCCCTGCTTGAACGATAATATTGTGCTAATATTAGTTTCACCTTGGGGTTGCTACAAATCAGATATGCTGATTTTAGGATTTTCTTCTTGTTTTATGCCAAGAGCTAGGAAAAAATTAATTAGCATTTGATGTAGCTCCAGAAAAGTCCTGATTCCCAGGATTTTCATAACATGCAATGTCTTCTTACAGATATAGTCTTGCTGTAGATAATAAAACGGTACAGATTCAGTAGTTGTGGTGGTATTCCTTAGCAAGGAGCAGCAGTGAAGCTTGTGTATGAAACAGCAAATTGTCAGAGGTATCATTAGAAAATTCCTATGATCCCCCAGACATGTCTCCACAGGAAATGCAGTGACACAAGTACCCGTGAAATGGCTCTAATTAACAAAGTAGGGTTTGTTGGCAGTTGAAAAACTAAATAATCCTTTATCTTATGAAAGAAGTTGAATCCAAATAATAATTCTTTGAGGGAATAAAAGCCGACCATGGAGTACATCATTCATTGCTGTTTCATTTCTCACTTCGGTAAAGGGACAAGTTTTTCTTTCCCCAGCTGGGGAAGAAGAAAATAATGCACAACTCACAAAGCAGATTTGTCTTTTTTAACTACATATTAGAATAACTCAAATCATTTAACATGCTGCATTACTAACAAGAAATTGAATTCACAGGTATTTCTGAGCAGGTGTGTTAAGAAAAAGAAGGAAGAATCCCCAGCTGAAAACATGGTATTAAAGGTTAGAATTGCTCACGTGAAGCTGTGATCTTGCACTAACTGCCATCAGCAGACACCATGGTTTGGCCTGAGATTACACACTGACTGCTTACATATTTCATGATTACGTATTATTTCATAGATACTTTGTATCAGCTGCACTCCTTTCTGGACATACTTCCCTCATCCGCACCACTCTGCTCTATAACCACGTTTCACCGAAATTCTGTTTTACTTAAGCTAAAAATGTGTGTTCAAAATGGCTAGCAAAGTTTCATGAGTAAGAAACTAGGCAATGTGCTTTCTAACTCATCTCTCAAAACCATCAGAAATAGTGACTTCCCACTTAGAAATCCCCTCCAAGTACTTTGGTTCACTGGCTGGGCAGTGTAAGAGGAGTTTACATATACACTGGATTATATACAATCTTTGTCTGGCTAAGTCTTTTGCTTTTAAGTTTGTTAATCCTGATATCTTTGGGTTCTGACTCACAAGTCAGATAGTTATCTTAGGATGTCTGTGGTGATTCCTGCTCTTTGGTGCCTGGACCACCCGCCTCTTGGAGATGTCCCCCCAACTCCACCTTCCTCCCATTGCAGCGTGACTCATCTGCTTGTGGACCAGCTGTCCCGGTCTCACATCTTTAAGTAAGGAGGGAATGGCAAAAACCCACACCACCCCCAGCATAGCATTCATCTGCAATGTGGGCGAAGACGACTTGTGTTCTCTGACACTTTAAAGGAAGTTAAACTCGGTTATCTGAATTCTGGACAAATGGTAAAAGGCTCTCTCACCTCCTTACCTCCCTTCCCAGCACCATTTTGCTCTGCTCTGCATGAGGCCCTTTTTGATGAGATTAGGCCATGCACCCGCACGTTCTCGGAGGCTGCTTTGAACAGCCATGTGCATAGTGCATCATTTGTCAGGACCTGTGAGGTCTGGCCATATTCACAAGCAGATATTTTGGGTGTTTGGGCATTTTTACTGTTGAAATGTAGTCATGTAGGAACTCAATCAAATTGAGGTACAAGCTGCAGGGGAATTTTTCAGGATGTACAATTTAAAGTGCCCAAGTCCCTTTAGAGAGCTTTACACACCAATTAGTGACTGTTTCTGTGCTAATGAAAAAGGAAGCAACAAGTATGAAAAAACAAAGTTTGCTGAAACGTGAATGCCTGGCACAGAATTTGAAAGACTCTGGTAAATGACATAAGGAGTGACAGGAGCAGAATTTCCTTTTTGACACATGCGGCTTTTTGGTGCTGTTCTTATGATGACAGAAGTTAGTAAATGTAAGTTTGCATCTGGTAGCTCATAGTGGACAACCCTCTGGTTGTGAAGTAATGGGCAAATATCACAGATTTGTACGAAATGTTAGAAACTCTCTCTGAGGCCAATTCACACAGACTGCATCAAGCTTTTAATTTTTCTGGGGGGCAGGGGGGGGAAACATTCTGGGGAGAACTGACCTCTCTGAAAACCTGCTCTCAAAGCTGCCAGTGTTGATTTTGATCCCATGGAATAATATAATGTTTTATGTTGTTTATACAAGTCTTCCCATTATTTTTGTTTGGTAATGGAATGAATATTAATACAAAGTCTCACATGTTCCCACTTTGAACAAATCATCCCTGGTACTGACATTCAACCTAGGAAAATCTATTAGTACTTTGCTTAGTACCTATAGCTTTTCTATTCTTGACTTTTTGACTGCAAACTTTGTTTCAGCTTTTCATGTCATGGTTCTCAGTCACCTGTTGAAGTAATATTAATTAAAAGGGTTTTTATTCTCAGACAGTTCTTCACAGAATTTTGCCATCTGGCCATCATGCCCTGTTTTTCTGCATCTCATCTGTTTTTGATTTAACAATTCTAGTTTATAATTCAGAAACTCTTGTCTGTGACCTCTGTATCTTGAATATCCTCTGTGAGTCACCTTCATCATCACTGTCTTCTAATTCCTCTCATTTCTTCTGATCTCCTTTTCTTATACCTGACTAAACAGATTTGTTTATTTTGGCCCTAGTCTAGCCTCTGATCTTGTGCTTATTTAATCCTTAATCCTCTTAACACCGCAGCTGAGATACATTTTTCTTTTTGGGCTGTCTGTTCTTTCTAAATGAATTCTTAACTGCAGTAATGTCTCAAGCAGCCGCTTAGTGTTTAGATCTTCCTCTTTCAACACTAACAGCACTCAAAATTTGTTATCAATGTCAGTAATGCAGTGCTCAAGCAGTAGGTGGAAGACAGAGCTCAGTTAAACCAGGGCTCCTGTAATATTTTCATTGCTCACATAAATTCAGCTAGACACATGAGCTTAGACTCTGAGGCAGAAATATCACCAACATAAATTTGGTAGCTGACAAAAGGAGATACAAGGCTATCCTTGGTGTGACTTTTTGTCCATCAGTAACATTACGTCCAGGTTTCCCTCTATTGCTTGTGAAGAGGCAGCTGTGTAGTACCCATAACTAATGTTTTTCAGTACAGAACTTTGTGGACCACTGGCCACCTTTGATAGATTTTCCTGTTCCAAAAGGGATGAGTGATCCCTAATATTTCCTCATTACCCCTGTATACAGTATTAAATTTATAAAAATTATATGTATACCTGCTAGAGTGCAAGAAAGATTGACTGAAATAATTTATGCATTGATTCACTGATTTATCCTACTTCTGCCACAAGGCTAGTATCAGGACAAAATTTAGATCACTGTTACAGTGACTGGAGCTATAGAAAACCTCATGCAGTGGACCGCAGTCAATAATTTAGCAATTTTTTTTATTTTTACTAATACAGCTTCTCTGGAAAAATGACCTTCTCTGTTTGCCTAACTGTCCTACCTTGAGACCACCCGAGGTAGCTGTCAGTCAGCCTGTGTGGTGGGAGCATCACCCAACACATCAAACATCCTTGTCACCTGTTTGGTTTTCAATTTTGCACTACTTCAGTTTGTCATGCATTCACAGAAACACATCAGATGTTGGGCATACTGACTGCTGCTGTGCTATTGTCTGGAGATCTTCCAACACTGCTGACCTGGCTGGCCCAGCATGCTCTCAGCCACACCTTGGCACTTTGCTCTCTCCTACAAAGAGTGGCTGTTAGCACCCTCTGCATTAACAAGTGCAACTGTCCCAAAATGGCACTCTGTGTAGCTCCCACCATCATCTGCCCCTGCCATTGGAAAGCATTTCTTCTTAAAGACTGGGCTGTGGTGGCTGAAACATGGCTGTGCAGTAGGCACAGGGAAGAATTGGTTTGTGTTTCAGCTACACATCTTATTTAGTTATGATAAACCCATTTCTATAACAAGAACATGTCTTGAATAAAAATGGCAAACCAGTCTTCCAAATGTACTAGTTTGGATGTTCTTAATTGCCATACAGCTCTTTTCACAAAACTAGGGAAAATACCTGAATGCCTGCAATCAGAATATTTCTTGTTCAATATTCTGTACATTGTACATAATCCTTGCTTGAACTCTTGACAAAACTGTGAGGCTATCCAATATACCTGCACTTGTCTTAGAAGTGCTTTTCAGGGACAGATGTTTAAGGGAAAACTTATGTAAATCCAGCGTTGAACAAATAGATGAAAAGTCATTAAAACTTCAGTCTTTGACTCAATACACTAGTACTTGTGACTTTTCTGTTTTGGAACATTTCTCAGTTTTCTTACCAAAACCCCCTTATTGGTGAGTCTTTGGTGACAACAGTATCTCATCTGTGAGAGATCCTGGTACAAAAGGCACACTTTAAAATGCTTTCCTTTATATACATGCTGGAAAAATGGTTCTATAACAAGAGAGAAAATACCACTGAAATGGTATTTAATGCAGATAGTTCTTGAATATTCAAGAACATAAGCTGACAGTAAACCACCTTGTTAAGGAAACGTGTATTTATTAGCACTTCTTTACTTTTTTGGGCTTTTTTTGTTCCTGTTTTCTAAAGGCTTCTTACAAGCATTTTGTATATGACATAACTTGAGTAGAACAACAATGAATGAGCTCAAAAAACACAAATTCTGTGTAATACAGCAAAGCTCTTTTGTTGTTATGGCAATTTGAATCAAAATATTTGATCAAAAGTATAGCTCTACAAGACTGCTAAAGGCACGTATGAAGTAGCAACAGTGTCAGTTACTAATTTCTGTCTTCATGATGGACATTAAAGAAGCGTACTTAGTTTACAAACATTTTCCACACTTAGATACATGTTATCAGTGATTAATAAGAGTTCGTGTTTCAAGAAGACAGAGATCGTGGCTTTTTCTTGAATTAAAATTGGCTCTTGGAACATAGCACCACTGTTTTTGCTAATGTAGTGGTAAAAAACCATGCTCGTACACAGATCAGTGAATGTAAGCAAACATGCCTTACCATACCTGGGCACCCTGAGGACTGTATATGCTGTGAAGTTGAACTACACAGACCCAGGCCTTGGCTACAACTTGGCAGAGGGACAATACGTAAAAATGTGTGGATAATTTTATTATTCCATCATCTGTGGCTTCAGTAATGGTGACATAAAATCAATGATAAATCACATCTCTGTGTGAAATTGTCACTGGGCTGTCTCTCGACTGTTGCGGTTTTGGAGTCAGGAGTGTGCTTCTGCACAGATCTAACATCTTTAGACAAAAAAGGACAAAACTTCTCCTGAAAGGCTCCCATTTCATATTCCAGTTGGCACTTGAGCTCTCTGTTAGAATACATTACTGAAACAGGTGTGTACAGCTTGATACTGCTTGGCTCTATCATATAATATGAAATATATATGAGAAATAGAAATCCTGCTGGTTTCTTCTAGCTCTGGTAGCCTTACAGCAAGCTGCTGGCAAATTTCAAGTCTTCTGCTTTGACTTAGGCTTCCCCCCTCCCCAAGTAAGAACAACAGTGCACAGATGCTTGTCCTTGGACCTTTGGGAATTGGCTGGAAATAAATACAGAAATACATAACTACTCTACCTTTAAGAAAGCAGAACTTCAACCTCTCTGTAGCTTTTCTAGAAGAGCTGCTGAAAAACTTGTGATGGTTTCTCTTTTCTGACAACTGCTTCATAACTTTAAATGTATTATCTCTCTTCTCATCTCCTTATTAGGTAATTTTAATCTCTTTGCAGACATGGCAAATTCAGCCCATTACTAAGGACAAAAAATCCCCATGCATAGCTTTCACAGTTCAAATGAGCAATGTTTCAGAACATAAAAGCAAATATTTTCTACAGAAAGATAATTTGTTATCCAAACAAATATAACTACAAGCAATCTGGTAAAATAACACTCACAATCCCAATTAGTGTACAAGAGACTAAGAGAAAAGACAAAACTAAACAGTACCTGGAATCTTTCCTGAGTGTTTCTGTCTGATTTATTCTAATTCATCCATTACTCGAATTTTAGAAGTGAACAAAGCAATTAGACTCTAGATTTTTAGCCAGAAGCTTGATGCAATCTTGCCATCCAAACTACAGACCAAGTCTGGGCTTTAACGACCTCTCTTCCTTGAAAAATACAGGAACCAATTTTGCAGTGTATAGGACTAAGTTTAACACGGGCCATACTAATTAGTATATACTTTACCGTAGCCAGCTCAAAGGAAAAGCATTACAAAAGCGAAAGATGAAGAAATAGCCCTCGTTTGTGCACATTATATACACAATTAAATGTATCGGTTTGTAATAATAACAGATCCAACCTTCCAGAGAGCATTGAGCTTTTGTGAACTGTTCAAGCATTCATTAGCTGTTGACATTCTTTAGAAATGAATAATTTATTTGAGTTTGGGAGAGTAGCACATGATCTAATAAAATAAACAAGTCATTGTCATCTGCAGGTAGTGTGCCAGATGTATGACTTAAGCCTGGGTCGAAGGAATAGTACTATTTGCATAGAATACTCATTCAACGCTAATGTTCGGAAAGCTCTGCTGACAGCTCTTGGCCTCTGCAGGGAGATATGAATCTTCACCTGCTGTCTGCTCCCACCTGCTGTTGAGGTCTCTTGTAAACTTAAGGACAGCCTTTGGCTCCTCTAAAAAAAAAAAAATCACTCATTCTATATATAACTACTCTGCACCAGTCATTTAAAGCATAACTCGCTAGCCTCAACTTTTTATCAGTACTTACATGAGCAAGCTAGACTGTGTCTTTTGTGAAAATAAATATGAGAGGAGTGATTTGTGACTGGTGCCTTCTGCTCCGCTCGGACTGAGGACAAGGATTGTATGCAACCTCCTACTCCCCGGCAGCCCTCCTGGCTGAGCAGACCTGTCGAAGGACTCCAACTGGCACATTCAGTGCTTCATGGCAAAAAAACGTCCCACCCAAGAGGCAGCCACTCCTATATTTCAATCCTTATCTCCAGAGACAACTGACTAGTCCTATGGAACTGAGTATGACTTGGCACAGATATCTTTAACACCAGCATAGAAAACTACATCAGGTCCCTCAAGCACATTACGTTTACTCAAATGCTCGCTATTTACCACGCTAAAGGGTTTTGTTTTGCCCAAAGGACATTAATAGAAGGAACAATTTAAAAGTTCGTGGATTTGTAATAAAATTGCGTGTTTCACCAACTGTTATGCCATAGGAACTGATAAAATGTACAATATCAATTGAACAGACTTGCTAGTTATTGTACAGAGAAAAAAGGCATGAGCTTTTAAATGTTCAAAGCATCAGCTTACAGAGCAGGAACTAATTAAGCATGCACTAATGAGGCATGATCTTATGAAATGGGAATTAATGAAACTTCAAAGTGCTACCTTTCAAAGTACAAAGCTGGCAAAAACAGCTCCAGATAATTGCCTAACTACTTGGCATCAGGTCCCAGCCCAGGCTCCAAGACTGGCCTAAAAATCAGTCGCCAGCCCCTCGCTTAGCCACAAGGAGGTGAACAATCAGTCCGGACTAACTTCTGCTAGTGGCATTTAAGGACTTGCTCCCCAACATATATATTTATATAATATGGACAACCTCCAGTAGGAAGTGAGCAATACCATCACCTTGCCAAGAGGAAACAGCTGGGGGCTAAACTACACAAAGCTGTTCAGTCCTGTGTCTGCAGGAGACTGTTTCAAAGTTAACAGAGAGAAGACAAATTCCTGATCTTGGCAGCTGGTGCTTCACAGCTTTGCTATCTGGAACTTCGTACGCCAGTGTTTAGGAGTTTCTCTAGCTCATGTACCAAGGGAGTGACAAAACCAAGGGTTGGAGTGTCCAACTCTTGTTGCTTCCCTCCCTCCCTAATGAAGAGTTAGTTAATACAAAGCAGAACAGCTACGAAATGAAAATCAGGGACGCATCCAGAAATAACAAATAGTCTGGTAGCTAAGGATGCTTGCCAAACATGCAGAAGACTGCCTTGTAGGTCCTGGCTCTGAACCGAGGCCAAGCAAGGACTCCGTTTTGCTATCTAGCACCCGTACCAGCAGGATACGGAGGTCATAAGAGCACTTGTATTCTCCATCAGCAAAATATTTTACTAGGCTAGACAATCACTATGAAAAATTACTTGTTTGGGAATTTTTCAGAGCTTATCAGTGTGAGATGTGTTTCTTCAAAAAACCTAGGGAGGAGGCTACCTGGGACAGAGAATGAATTCTGAGATACTTTTCCAATCAGTTCAGCCCTGTCATCTAATCTGAGCTTTCAATGCTGCAGTAACTATTGATAAACTGTCATTTGCAACTGTCAAGACCCTTTCAAAAGGTGCTTGATTCAAAAGATGCTGCTGCCGATTCTTTGGTTTGACTACATATTGTGCTTCGCAAGAATCAGTCCCTAACTGGTCTGCAGCACCATGGGAAGAAAGCATGTAATAATAAAAACCAAACTTCTGCACTGGTAAGGAAAATACAACCGGGAAACGATGCATTTTAACATGTTCTCTTCTAAATACTTCAAAGTCACTTACAAGAAACATAACTCTATACCATTCCACATGTCCCCTTCACCCAGAGTTCAGATCTCTCTCAACAACTCTCAGAGTTGTTGACTTTAATTGGAAAGACTCTCATCCCTTGTGTCAGGCAAAGACTTTAGAGGAACTATGGATTCTAGCCACTCTCACAAATGTTTGCGTACTACCAGTATTTAACATGTGCCTTGAGGAAGAACCTCAAAGGTTAACATATTTAATGCACTTTCTTCCTCTAGGTACTGTAGGAGAGCAATAAATGACACTCTTAGCCTCTGATGCGAAGCTTATTATTTGAATAGATCTCAGGTGACTCTGTGTGAAGCATCAAAGACACTGGGACTTCAGTCTGGGTTCCCTTCACAAATTAGAAAACGGTGCTGTGAAACAATATACTTCAAACTCCCCAGAGCAAATCTGCATACTGGGTTTTCCATATAAAGAGACAATTTTCACCATTTCATAGCTTGTTCACGCGTCCCAGGTTTGGATTTAGAATATTCCACTGTTGACCTACTACTCTACTGTGTCTTGGCATGCACTTCACCTTTTGCTGTGTGAACTGCTGCCTGCCCACCTTTTGCACTATGTACACTATCATAAAGGTTTTGAACCACATCTGAAATGTCTGGAATTTTATTCTCTCCCAAACTGTGCCTTTAGCTTCTTCAACAGCTCTAGTTTTGAACTGATTTATTAGTACTTGTCCTCCTTCTTTTTACTACACTTTCAAAGATGAAAATGAAAATTGTCATACAAATTATTGTTCTCATACATGTGCTGGAAAGCCAGATAAGGACACTGGATGTAGATGTAAAGCCCCTTTCTTCTATTTAAAAATAGTAGGATTATTTTCATTAGAACATCTGTAAAAGTTTAGCCAATTTTTTCATAGATACATTTTCACGCTTTATCCAATGGAAAAATATTTTCCAAGGACATTTGGGTAGGTTTTAAACAGACAGTCACAAAATATGTGGGATCATATCCTCATCTGGTGTAAACTGATGACAATCCATTCCTTTCAAAGCTAGCTTTGTGCAACCACCCTATTTTTCGCCAGTTGTGGCTCAAAAACTATCTGGAAAACAACCACTTTGGAAAAGTTTACATGCCTGGCTGGTCTTAGTCTACCCTCTTTTGTTTATATCTCAAATATTTTGGACCAGATATATGATTAATTCAGTGGAAATTTTACCCTAGTTACTCTCAAGATTCTTTACAGCGGTTTGATTTAACTTGAGGGAGTGGAGAGATTGTGTTTACTGATGGAGGAGAAAGAAACAGGAGTCATAAACTCCACACTCTGACACTGCCGATGCGCAGGAATGCTGCATACCACCCTGTCAGCATTGCAGCATGCTTTCATACTTCTCTCACAGTTTACCAGTAAGATTCAAGATTCCTACAATTCCCAAAGTACCCAAATCTTCGAGACTGAGGCCAAAACCAAGTTATCACAGTAAAACTCAATGAATTGTTGTAGCTTTTCAAACTGCATTTATAGGTCAAGAGGAGGATTTTTTTTGTTTTTCCCTCTTTGAAGCTTTAGAACGTATACTTTTTAACAGGACATTATCTTCTAATTATAAAAAAGAAAAGGCTTTCTGGCCCTAAAATCTATGGTGTGCAAAATAAACACACAAACTTTCTTCTTTCATGTTTCCCAGACCAGACATCTTTACACTCCTGGGAAGCTCCTACCTCCTGCTCCTATCAAAGGAGACAGTGAGGAGGGGGATAGGGCAAGCCGGGGCTTTCTAAATTGGTTTATTGGAGGATCAGTTGTAGACTCTGTGATGCTGCTTTTGTTTTACAGATACCAGGACTCATGGCTTCCTTCCTTCCTTCTACAGAAACCAAACCTCCCGTGTCCTCCCTGCCACTTCTGCAGCTATCAGAGCTTTCAGCTACATAGAAGTCATAATGAGAACAGAGATCCAATCTCCAACAGAGCCCAGCTAGCTAGGGAAATAACTTTCCTAAAAAGCTAATTCAAGCACAAGTCAGTCCCCAGCTCAGGTCAAAAAGAGCCCCTGCCACTGCCTGCTCTTAAGACTGGGCAAAAGTCACTTCCTTTTGCATTTTAATGAATAATTTTAATGTCACAATACTGACATTGCAGGTGATCTTGAGACAGATACCTTAAAAATACGTCATTGTACGAAATACAAGTTGAGAGAATATCCCACAGACAACCGAATCGGTATGAAGAAGATGAACACGTGAATCCAATTCCCACAATGTTGTTGAATAATGATTATTGCACCATAATTCCTTATAAGCAAGAGAAACACAGTGGAAGCACATCAAGTATTTTTACCTGCCTTTTAATGAGAAATAGCAGGTGGAAACAGGGAGAGAAGCAGCAGTTCACCGGAGACCACCAGAGCACCACAGACCACAGAGACCTTCTGTTGGGAGGGATTAATTCTGTAAAGCTGAATTAGCTTCCTGGTATTCAGTACAGCCAGATCTACACACACAGAAATTATGAATGAGACCCCCAGAATCATGAAACTGACTTTAAAGTGAGATTTAACAAAAATGTGACTGGTTTATTTGCTTTCTGGGTGTTCAGCCTCTAGGGTTAACATTTCCAAGCTTCTGTTTGTAATCACAAGAACTAGAAACCCATTATTTAAAAAATGGAAACTGAGATTTGTACATGCTTCAAGGGCTGAGGTGTGAAGAAAAACCCTAAGCCTTGTAAGAGATGTGATAAAGACGTCATAATTGGCAGTGATGTAGATATTATATAGTTTGGCCTTGTCTGGGAGAAAAAATATTCTCTCCAGCTGCTGACCTTACAAATTCTCCTGGTCTCTACTGGTGATACCCCTCAGTCTCAGGCAGTTCCTACACCTCTGCACAACTCTTCTGAATTCCGAAATGTTTAGCGTATTCCACAGTAAACTGAGCTCAACCCTGAACAGACTGATCAGCCAAGGAGCCAACATCAATAGCTTTTCACAGTTTGGTTGGCCCCAGAGTGCCAAATATACCACAGCAGATAGAAATCTGAGACTCATAATACTGCTTTCTAAAAAGAGAGCTAATTTTCTCAACATCTAATAGAATTCTCTGGTAGTTTCACTGAGATGTCTTGTGCTGGTTTCATCTCAACATTTAATGAATACTGATATTTTTAAGAAACTGTTTATTTGCATTAAAAATTTACTTTCCCACGTTCCCCAAAGTATCAAAAGAAATTGAATGTTAGATTTATAATTAACGTGGTTTGGATTTTAAAAGCATTTTTTTTACAGCAAATAACATTTCCATAAATCATGTCCATGATTGAAAAAATATGGCCATAACTGAAGAAAAAACTGCTTCATTTTTCATCTGTTTCACATATATAAATGTGTCAAGTTTACATAAAACACACTGATAAAGATGAGGAAGAAGGGAAGAAAATGATAAAAATAGCCTAGGTTGTATCTGTAACACCTCTTTTATTATAATTCTCTCTGATACTATCGTGAACAAACTCATTACTTTTCTTGCCTGGTTTAGTCACTTAAGCTATTAAAAAGTTAAAAGAAAAATAACTTTTAGCTCTTAATTCAACCCTGGAAAAAAGGTGGCATGTACAATGTGTCATTACCTTATTTTCTTCTGACCACTTCACAGACAACAGCCCTAAACTAGTTCATGACAAAAGCAACTTCTTTCTGCTCGCACCAAATGTGATCATATAGATAGCTTTGATTTCAGGGCCAGACACCCACCTGGGGTAAACTATCCGTATTCTGTCAGTGTTGGCAGGGCAATGCCACTTTGCACCAGGGGAGGACTGCCCAGCGCTCCCGTAACACAGCAGAAGTGAAACAGTTTGCTAGCAGAACCACTTATCCCATGTAATGTCCTACTTGTAGTTTTACTCCACAGCATAACATACATCTCCTGAATAAATAACTTTGCTGCTTAGTTGGCCAACAATCTGCTATTAATAAAAAAAGGAACGCTAATATATTTCTTCTAATATTTTAATTAAAATATACGTCTTTAATATATTTGACTTCTTTTTACCGCAGTGGTTTGGCATGAAACATCAGAGAGAACAAGAGTATGCAGCAAAAACAAATTAAGTATTTAACCTACCACCATGGTGATGGGAAAGAATACGTAGTAAATTTTTCAAACAGAGGTAAGTAATGTGCTGCATTAATTTTTTTCTCCTAACAAGTGTGTAGCTGGGGTGGCTAACGCAAAGCGTATCTCCCTCTTCACACACAAAAGTTGTTTTCAAGTTTTTTCCATTGATAGTGAAATCTCCTTCAGTTTAGTGAGGTCTTAAGTATTCAACTGTTCAGTGTGCTTAAAAAATATATGCAATTCATATTTTCTATAGCTTATTTTAGCAGCAATAAATTATTTAGAAAAAAATGTGTGTTAGAAATTTCTGCCAATAACTTCCCCCGTCCTTCAGCAGTAAGTTAGATTTCTTTCTGTGATGTGTCCATTCATTTACAAATTAACAGGAAAAAAAGAAAAATCCTTAAATATTCTTCAAGAAATGGTAGGTAAATAAAACTATCACTCAATTTTCAAGTGTTTCAATTAGGCACATTCATACGCAGGTTTCAAGCTGGAGGGAATCTAAATGAGACTGACACTGTATATGTGGTTTTACTTACTGATTTTAGTAAGTAAAATCTTAGAATCTTACTGATACTAACTTTGATCTGCCTCTGCCCTCTCTACATGTTAGCGATGCAGCGCGGTACCTTTTACTTCCACACGCTTGTCCACCACCCCCGCCTATGTACACGCATCAGCCATGGGGCCTTTGCTCCCCTTCTGGAGGCAGCAGCCTGCCCTTGCTGGCCATGCCTGGCGGGAGCCCCGGAAGGGCCACTCCTGCCACAGACACGGGGTGGAGGGGCCCCTCAACCACCTGGCAGCCAGGGCACAGGATTTGGCCCTTTACGCTCTGCTTTCCCATCCAGCCTCAGGAGGCTGCTAAAGCTGGCGTGCGGCAGGCCTCATTGTTGTTTTGTGCTTCCTTTTTATTTTAGTTGGCATTTATTTACTTGCTGAGGGCAAGGTAGCCTCTAAACTAAGGCAAACCGCATTTTTAGAGGCACAGAAAGAAAGAAGTGATACAATTTATGCTGACAAAATGGAAACTCGATTTGCTTCCCCACAGCCCCTGCAGCTGCACTGCTCCCCGGCCACAAGGCCTCGACACGGTCACCCAGCTGGGGCCGGGCCTGTGCTGCAGCCCTCACTCTTCGCTCCCTGGCCACCCGACATCACCGTGGCCACCAAGCACAAATATTCAGGAATATCATGGCCATTTGTGAACAGCCCCGCAGATGCCCTAATGGCCATTTGAAAAGGCTCTCAAAGGTGCTGCCCCTTCCCCACCAGCTGAGGGTGGGCCACGACCAGCGGCCGCCGAAGGCTGTGCTGTCCCCAGTGCCAAAGAGCTTTGCAGCAGGGAAGGACTTGGGCCATTCCCTTCCCTGAGGCTAGGAAGTAGCAAGCCAAGAGCCAAAATGCAGCTGCCCTCCCTGGTGTGGGCCAGGGGTCCCCAGGACCCTTCCACCTCCCGCCCAGCACCATGCTTGGCCTTGTGCTGGCAAAGCCCAGTCCCCAACCTGAGACTGAGGAAAACTCAAAACCAGACAACATAAGCGGTGGTAGGGAGGGGGGAAAGGCAGGACAAAGAAGAGAGACAAAGGTTTAAATAAAGACAAACAAAACAATGAAGCAACAGAAACTGAGGGGCGAATCTGAGGAGTGACTCGGCTACTGACAGCCAGACTGGCACTGGGTCATGGGCTGGAGCAGGAGGGCTTATTCGCGTGCAGGGGCTCAGGCAATTTTGGGGGAGCCCTGGCTGTGCTTCCCCCGTGGCTCCCTGAGCAGCCCTGCCTTCTGCACCTCTGTGCTGGCAAATTTCTCATGCCTTCAACTGGCACAGAGCGAGGAGGCAAGTGAGGAAGGATGCACCAGGGTCCCTTACTGCTAGAGAAATGCTTGTAAACCTGACAAGCAAATGGCCCAATCATGATATTTTGCCCCTAATGTGAATAAGCTGTATGAGAAATTTGTTTTGCATGAGCAAAGGCTACAGGACTGAGCCTAGGAACCACCTTATGAAGATGAAATATTTCTTCTGATTTGTTTTTTATATTCCAAATCCTTGCATTATCCAGTCTCCTAAATAGCAGCAATGCCAAATTTCCTTTTACTGAGCCTCAGTCAGCTTGCTTTAGGTGCCAAGTCAAATCCAAAAAAAAATTTACTGTGCTGCTATCTCTAGCTCCTAACAATCTATTACTCAAAAAATGAGATTTTTAACTGTGCCAAGCATTCTTTATCAAGGAGGTACCTGGATAGGAACCTATTTGTGAGTGCTTCTGCAAAGAAACTACTGCTTAATGCTAGAAACATTACAAGACGGATCTATTCTGGCTCTATAAATTTGAATTCTGTGCTGATTTAACCCCATATACACAAGAACATAAGAACAGTCATATTGATGTGCATCTAACCCCTATCCAGTCTGCAGCAGTCTCTCAGCTGGCACACAGGTAAATAAGAGGCATAGGTGTCGAATACTTCCAATACTGGGAGCATTATCCCAGTCTCCAACTATTTTCAGCTGTACTGATTCCTAACTCCAGTCTGGTTTGCTCAGTAACCCTCAGAGGGCTGCTCTCATAAGTCCTTCTCCAGTGTTGCCCAGAGCCCATGTGAACTTCCGACACCCAAAATGTCCTTGGTCCAGAGTTTCTTCTGCTCATCTCATGGAGAACTTGGTGTTTTGGACCTGGTCCCCACAGCCCTCACCTCTGAGCCCTCTTTCTCCTGTTAGAGACTAGCAAGAATCAATTCCATTCCACCCACTCACAATTTTCTAAACTTAAAAGAAAACTAAGTAGAAAGGCACTGTCCTTTTAAGAGGTGCGGAGTAAATGAAGAAAAAGGCAATTAGGAGGTAATAGCTCTACTGGGTGAGCTATTGAAACACTTTGATTTCCACATTAAACCAGAAAAACTCTGATGTTTCCAAGTTCACTGGGATGTGTGTCCAAATTGACCTTTTATTGCATATGGTCAAGTGCTGTGAAAAATCCCACCACTTAGCATCTCTCTGTTATCTCAGCCACAGGCAGGGAAATTCTCCCCTTCAAAGAGGACCATAAAAAGAGATAACAGAGACTTCTGTGCCATCAGCATTTCAAACTCAACAACCCCTCAGGAAAAGGGAGGGGGGTTTGTAAGGGAAAACAGGGTTATTTGTAAGAGTAAACTGATCGATGGCAGTAGTTTCTCACCCACCAATCTTATGCAACACAGGAGGAGGAATGCCTCCGGGCTCTCCACCTGGAAAATGTAGTATCAAACCAGTGCGTGTACAATTCTTGGAGTACTAATCTGGCACCGTGGTGTTAATCAATCAGCTTACCAAACACACAAGCTTACAATTTTCCCATATAGTTGGAGTGCAAAGACAGGTTTCTACTCAACTGTTACATGACCTCCTTTCAGCCCGCTTTTTACTGAGGAGCATGATTTTGCTCACACTAATAGATCTATAGTCAAAACTTCTGCTGTATACTGAATGCCAAAGTAGATGCTGCTGTATGTGGGTGGGAGGGGGAAGGAGTCTGCCAGTATAGCACATTTCATTCAGGGAACTGGTATAAACTACATACAGACAAAACACTAGCTTGCCAGTATAAGCTGTGGCTACACTAGGAAAGTGTGCCAGAATAGCAAACTGCCAAATCTTTTCTAGCATAGAGAATCCATGCTAAGCCACAGATAAACGTTGCTTCAGACATTAACTCTCACTCGTCTCACCATACCACATGTAGGAGCTGACACCACTAATAGATGCTACTACTTTTCTCCTTAATCTGTCTGGGGTCAGCGATTTCAGGAGGCCCAAACTGTTTCGGGGAAGGTGGGAAGGGAAGAAGCCTTTGGAGGATGGGTTATACCCCTGTAGGTTTGTTGCAATGGGACAGATGCACTGGGGCGTGGGCACTGCCACATACAGAGACAGAAGACCTGGCTTTGCTGCATTAGAAATTAAAGGGGACTACCATTTTGTTTCGCTTAGCGGGAATAGTCACTAGTATCCTCAACGGAATTCATCAAGCTGTCTTCTATCATAAAACATGAAGGAAACGGATTTCACTTGCAAGTGAGAGGACTAGACAACAGCTTGACAATGAGTTGGAATAACAGCATGTTATCACAGTACGAAAAATATCACTAACAGTAATCATTTCACAGGGTTTCCCACATGTTTGTGCAGGACCTTTTCATGTACCACCTGTGGCCACATTTCCTATACTTTTACCTAGAGTCAAAGCAACTATGGCTACAGTTCTTCAAAGACTTACACGCTTTACAAACTAAGAGGAGACACCGAAAGTCCAGAACATCTAGCACAGTAAATACCATAGCTGGAGAATTGGAATTATCAATCTAGCACAGAAGACAAAACAAGTGCATTTCTTTTTTTTTAGATGGCACTTCAGGTTAATATCAAGAGCTTTGCTGGGAGAACATATGTAATATAATACAATCATATATGAAAACACAACAAAAATTATTTAAAAGATCATGCTGTACTCAAAGTTTTCATCACAGCATGAGAAAATTCCTTTTATTGCTCAAAGTAGTGGTTGACCTCATCATCTGAAAGCAGATAGATGGAGGTAAAGCAGTCAAATCAATCATTTAGCAAAGCAGCGGGTTGCATATATGGCTTTTTCTGTGCAGGTTGTGTTTTTAATGGAATTTTCCTCACATTCCCAAAATCTTGATAATTAATATGCTAGGGACATTTAAACATTATTTGTTTAGAGCACAGGAAATAACACGATGGAAACCACCAGAAATAACCTCACTTTACAAAATTTTGGAAGTGACGCCCCAAGGCCAGCTTTTTGCCGGCTCTTTTTTTGTGGCTTTTTGCCACAGTGAAATAATTAATTTCTGATACAGGTTTAAATTCCAAGCTTCCTCCCAATTTTTTGAGAATTTTTCTTTCGTATTTGCAGCTAAGTGCTTTGATTACTTATTTCATGTATATATATTTCTTTTCATTTGTTCCTATACCATCCTGTCTTTGATTAATCTAATTTCTGAGAAAAATGAAGTCTTCAGATTTTCCCTGCATTCCCAGGCTGGCTGGCAGTTGGTCCTACACTTTTAAAGGAGAGATGACAGTTTATTAAGCATTAAACTACAGACTAATGAGTTCTTGCCAAAGCCTGTCAGGATTAATTCATTTTCCAATGAAGTGAAATGAGTGGCTGAATGCTTGACACAATTGCCTGCAATCAGTGCTCCTCCACAATAAATGCAGGAAAGGCTGCCACCAATGTTCTGCCGTACTCGCCATCAGTGACTGAAGTCTCACATTACCCAGCTTCTCTTCCGGCTGCTTTTGCAAAAGTGCTCTGCCAGGGAGGGTAAGGAAATTCAGGCAAATAACAGTGTTGTTAACTAATTTCTTATTCTCATCCAACATTTTTCCCCTTATTGCCCACATTTGCCAGCACTCATATTTCATGTCTCCTTTGACTTTCAGGAAGGAATATTTCAGTTTCTCGTAAGGACCAGACTTTGGCTCTCTTACCACTGCATGGGATCTGGCTTCAGAGATAGTCCTACAGATTTCTGGGAGGGGACCAAAAAAAAAAGCGATGGTGGAGAAGGGCTTCAGTTCAGTGGAAATACACATTCCTGGGTTAGGCACTCCTCAGTGTAAGCCAAGGTGTTAGTGTGTTGCCACCAGGTTGTCTAGACTAATTAACTTGAAACACCACTGTTTATTATTATAAATTATTTCACAGCTTTGTCTGTTATTCCTGAGCTCCTGAGCTAGTTCTTGTGATTCATTCCTCTGAATGCTCCTGCTCTGTCCCCTCACAACTAAAAAACAAAAAAAAAATTAAGAAATTCCCCTTCTCCTGTGCCCTGGCCACCCTTCCTGGCGATAGTGTGACCTAACTCACACATCAGCTCTGGAAATGCAGAAAGCTCTGGGATCCCTTTAACATAGCCACTGACTGATTTAAGAGGCAATTCTTATTTATTATACATTACGGCAATTCATTTTTCATTGTTTGGGAGATTCAGGGGGCTTTGTGTTACCTTTAAAGAAAGTGCTGACAAGCTACCACAACTGTAAGGAGAGAGGCCACACAAGAGGAGGAAAAGAAAACCAGTGCTAACGGCTGTTTGCTCAAATATGGCTGATACTCTCCATTCAGTCTGTATTTATTTAAGAACTCAAGGAATATTACAATTGTGGCAACTAGTTGGGGGCTACTCCATTTTATAAACTGGTTCACTTACTCATATCAAGTGCTCAAAGCCAATAAATGTACTGGTTTGGGATGTATGACACCGAAGTGCAGAGTCACCGAGGCAGGCAAGGAGCGCTCTCCCTTACTCCAGCACTCAGCACTTCGCAGTCGTTGGCTGCTGCATAAATCCTGCACTGTACTATGATATGTGCTAGGCACAGCCGTGTTCTCTAGTTGAACCCCAGCACTGCTGCTTTGGGTCTGCACAGAAACAAGTCAGCTCCTCTCTTTGGACTTGGACATAAAAAGCAGAACCCAGTTTTCCTCTCTTGTGTTTACTTCTTTCTTGTGTCTTCTTATTTTTAGACAGATGAAATTTATTGGCTTTCCAGGATCAAGAACTTAAAATGTTGATAATGATCCCATCTCAGGATACCTTCCTAAGCAAACTCCCTGAGAGATAACATTTGGTCTGTTACAGCAGAGCCAGTAAAGCCTGCTTTCCTAAGCATTTCTGTCTGATACCAAACTGCTGCATGGATGCACTGTTATCTGCAATAAGAGATTAACATTCATTACAACCTGTCCTTTGGTAGGGACACAAGTTAGGTCCCTTTTCTCTGCTGGGTTATTTTTACAACACAAATGAAAACTGAAGCTATTTCAGAACTCTCCCCTTCTGCACAGTTCAGTTTAGGTGTCATTGGATGAAAAAGGAGGAAAACTGACCGCCGAAAAACAAAATCCTCTAAGAGCATTAAGAAAGAGCATTAAGTACTGTGTAGAGCAAAGGTTGGGAACTCTAGTTAATTCTATTGCAGGTAAGAAACAACTGGAATAATTTTTTCAAGGACCGCATAATTAGGATTTAGCCTATTAATAAACTATTAAAGGCATTTATAGGATTCAGACAAGGATGAGGAACATGCAATTAAAGTCCTTACATTAATTGCAGAATTACACGTCATACACTGTAAATTGGACATAAATAAAGTAGTAGTGTGGTGATACTCTCATTTCTTTTATACTATTTCTACACATCATCAGTATTTTTTAATTCTAGCTAATTCTAAGATACATTTTATTTCCTTTCAGCTCTGCGTTCTGTGGAGATAACATTATAGAACAAATCTTTAAATCCAAGGCCCCATGCTTGCCTATGCTCCAAGTTAATATACACATGCATTTGCCCTGTGCACAAAAAAGGGGACAAACATCACATGTTTAAAAGAATAAAAATGGCAAATATGAGGTTTGTTTTAATGTAACTGTACAGTAAAGACCTTAATCCTTGAACCTGCCACAGTCCTGCTCTACGAAGTCTGTACAGAGTTTACACAGGAGTTACAAATCAGAAAGATATAGCACCAAAATAAACGGTCTGTACTTCCTATGGGATAATGGTATTGCACTCTGCTGAGCTGCAGGTTAGTTTTTTGCTGTACCTCTCCTGCATTTGAAAAATCAAATGTCAATAAATTAGAAATTTAATTCCTTTCTTCACTTACCCACATCCGCTTCCTTTGCAAAAGCAATAAAGAAATCATTACTTTAAAGCCAATATCTCAATACTTTGAGGGAGATGGAGGGAGGGGAGAACAGGGAAGATGAAAAGGACCAAGTCACAGTTTTAGAGTTTTTACAGATACTATTATATGGAGCAGCCTGAAATAAATAGGCTGAAACGAACATGCTCTTTCAGCAAGAAAGATACTCAAATTCAGAATGTGCTTTTGATGTCTGTGCTTAGAGCCAAGCTGGTCATTTTTTTTTAATCCTATATTATTTCCAATTTCAAAGCAGAAGTCTGCAACTTGGTTACAAGGCTCTCAGATATAAACTATTGGACTAAGGAACAGAGCTCCCTCTAATGGTACTTCTATACTTACACTGATTTATAGTATGTTGTGATGTCATGTTCTTCCTACTTGTTGCTAATAAAGTTACATCAAACTCAGGACTGCCTTTGTTGTAGATATTTGTGTTTATTCATTCTCATTTGGTGCTACAGCTTTTCTCTCTGAGAAAAGAGCAGTTCATTGAAATGGACTCTGAATATCAAAGGGAGCTTGTGCAGAAGAGGGTCATTATTATGTATTAAGCACCCAAAAAGGGAGCAAAAGCATTAGCATCTAGATAGTCTTTTATAGGCTTTTTTCCTGTTTGTAAATAATGGCTGCTTGCCTGCAAAAAGCATGCATTCAGAAAGATAGCAATACTTTCTTTGTATGTTTTGATTTTCTTTATTGCTTTCTCATCCTGGCATCCCATCATGGGAGAGGCTGCTGCTGTCTTTGGGATACTGCCAGGCATATAATTGTTGAGGTGGGTTGAAGACAATACAGGATTCAAAGAGAAAATCTGAGGAAAGAATTGTAAACACTTGACAAGCCTTAAGTAAGATAATATGAAAACTTGCTGATGCAGAATGGTAGTCCATACTCTTGCTTTTCATCTAGAAATTGGCCAAAACCAGGCTTATTTCACATAATTCTTCCTGCTCCATCCCACTTGTTGCAAGTTCCAATGAAACAAGACCCAAAGGCAAACCACTACTAATTTTGATCCGAAAAACCAAAAATTACAACGAAGATTCTGTTTGTTTGTTTGCTTGTTTTACCCCAAAGCACTCCCATTTTGCCCAGAAAATCTCTGAATGTTCCAGTTTGACCACAAGCAGAAATACTCTGCAGTGCCTCATCTTTCCCTTCATTTGTGCACATCACCAAGCTTAGTAAATTAGCAAAATTACAGCTACGCAGTGAAGGAATAAGCATAACATGGAAGGGATATTGCTGCTGTGAAGTAAGAGATATTGCCATGGTTGTGTACAGAAGTCAGCACCATTAATTCCCTCTTAAATATAAGTTAGAAACTCATGCACCCATCTTAAAAGATAGAACTGGACAGAAGCTTTACTACATAGTGCTGAAAGAAGAATAAAGCAAGGACAATCTGTCCAACAAAAAATAAAAAATAAGAGCAGAGACGGGAACAGAAGCTGTTGGAAAGAAACGTGGCTTCGCAAAACAGTAACTATGCACAGCTATGCTTATATGCATTTTGTACTTTATAAAAAATTATGAGTATACACCATATTGGTTTAACAAAAAGAGCAGCATCAGTGCTGAGAGAAATAAAACACACCCTTGGCTAAGTATCTTGATCTGTGTCCCTGAGGAGAGAAAGCATTTTTGGTGGTCAGGCAAAAAGGATAGCAGGGATTCATTATTATTACTTTTGTAGAACTATATTCTACATGCAAAAGGCAGAAATATGCAGAGGGCACTTATTTTAACTTTCCCATGTACTTAATTGGTAGCACAACTTCAAATAACTCATTCTCTTTCTGCATAGTACCTGCCTATAAAAGGGTTGGCCAGTAACCAGATCCTTTTTTAAGTTTTGAGCATTTTTCAGTTGGTAGTGTTGAAAATTGATCTCCTCAGAAAATCATCTCACAAGTTCAAAAATCTGGAAATCAAGAGTTAACAGAGGCATCGCTCAGCAGCTGGGGCACCGCAGGTGTACAGGCTGCAAGTCCCTTTTAGATCACAGTAGCGGATGGTAGTGGGTGGCATAGCGGTGGCTTATTTGATCCTAAGTTACCTTCTTATTTGAGTTTGAAAAAAACGCCTATTCGTGGTTTTCAAATTATGGAATGAACTTAATTAAACTGTAAAACATTAAAAAACAGTAGGAAAGATTATATCCTTGTGGGGAAAAAAGAATAAATCAAGTGCCTTAGTGACTTGGAGAAAATAAACATAAACTGGTTGTAAAAGTAAATCAACAGTTTCCAGTCCCACCCACCACCTTTTCAGTGGAGACAGCAAGGTGAGCTTGCCTTTCTAAAGAAAAGTTTATGCAAGAAAAAGAAAAGAAAAGGCTGATATATAGATTCAGGTCCTTGAGAAAAATATCACTGCCTTTCTTTTTTCTTTCTCTTCCCCCCTGCCCTCCCCCCGCCCCAACGTCACTCTGTCATGCTAAGCGCTGCACACTCCAAACAGTTTAAATGTTTTTCTGAAGCTGACGAAACATGGTAAAACGTGGAGCATTACAACATTACCGCTCTAATTTATCAAAAGTTTGGAATGTTTCTCGATACGTGTGAGTGGGAAGGCAGAAAGAGGCATTTTTGACATGTAAAATCATGACTGGAGAACTTTATAGAAAGCGCAGGCAAAAAAAGGAGAGCAAAGGACAAAAGAAATAAAACAATCAACAAAAGGATAAAAAATTATGGTGGGGAAACAAATTCACAAGCATATCTGACAATCATTTTTAAAAATATAAAAAACAGTCATGAATTGTAAAGATTTCCTGCAAAGCAATTGAAAGAAAAAAAATCAGATGAAGTCTTCTACACGAGACAAAAAACTGTGTTTCTACCAGCTGTCATGAAAATATTGCACAATGACTGGCGCAGAAGACTAACCCTCAGTGGTTTGGGGGTTTTTCTGGTGGTTTTTTGGTTTTTTTCTGTTTTAATTTATAATCAATGCATCAGAAAGCTAAACTGGAAAAAGAAGCTGCCACATCGTATTTAACTTTCAGACAAGCAAAAGCCTGATGTTTCTCTCACTCTGTGCATTGCAAAAGTACTGAAGACAACGTCATACTGAGAGATTAATTCAACAAGGTACCTACACGTGTGCCCAACTGCAAATCAAAGTGACTGCTCAGTCAGGTCAGTGAAACTCCCTGAGTCAGGGCTGCAGAAAAAATCAGGGACAATCTTAATATCTCCTGTATAAGAAACTGTCAGCAAGAAATTAAAGTCCTTGGTCTTTAGAGGGCTCTCCGAATTGAGTAAATCACCGAGATTGACGAGGAATGTGAGGACAAAGACTGTCAAAGAGACAGGCTGGGACTGTGTAACACCTTACAAACAAGGAGAGCAATTTCAAAATCAGTATGGTATTTGACTGGCAGCCAATACATTTTCAAAATAAATCAAATGTGCTCCTGTCGTCTCCTTTTCATAAGAAACCTGGCAGCCACATTCTGTGCTAGCTGGAGTTTATGTAAAGTCCCCGGTTCCCTTAACACAGTGAAAACCCAGCCTACACTACAAGTATTTTCACTGTTCATCTAAACCATACTTGCATCCTCAAACACCACTCTGCTTTCCCATGATTTTTCATCATATTGCATTCATGAAGAATCTTTAAAAGGTTAGATTGCACTGATGAAATAAAAATTTAAAAATTTACGTGCAGTGCATGATCTCTGGAACATCATAAATAAAAGATTCATTCTGTATGTATAGTTGAATGCTAAACCAGATATGATCATTTTCAGAAAAAAAATTAACTGTTCTTATTAAAATTCTGAATGAATTATTCTTTTCTGAGATTAATTTCACATTAGTACATGAATAATTTTTTTTAATACAGTATTGTCCTTTTCCAAGCACAATCTATTAATACTGAGAACTAATATTTGTTATAACAAAAAATATTTCAGTATTTCAGAGCAGGATTTTGCATCACGTTGGTGGGGGGGGCTGGAAAGCAAAGGTATTGCTAATCACTGAAAGGGAGGGAAAGATGTATGCAAGTATGGTGCAATAAATCTACCTTCAGAAAACAACGAAACCAACAGCCAAAATAGAAAACAAAGAGCCTTGCCATGATGACACACAATAATCAGCAACCAGATGTGTAAGTGGGGAAAACAGTTACACTGCTTTGTACAAGCTAGCACTCCAAATGGCATTAGTTCAATTTGATTTTTAAAAATCTAATTATATATAAGAGTTCAGATTCTTAATATCAGATGCTTGAATGTAATTTGGGAAAGATTCCATTAGAATCCACCAAGACTGATACAGCAGCAGAATTTTAGGAGAAAGAAAAAAATGCAATGGCTATAGCGTGTTGTCATAAATGTCTTTATAAGGGCAAGGAGGCAAACAGCAAGTGACTGCTGGATAAATGCTCGAACGGATTTTAGTTAACATCTTTATTAATAATCTCTAAAAGGGAACACACAGCACATGAACTAAATATGCACAGCATATAAATTAGGAAGTGCTACAAACATCAGAAAGGACCTAGAGACGTTTAAAACCCCAGGGAGGAAAGAACAAATGAAGTACCACCCAGATAAATACATTCCAGTATAATGGGGAAAGAGGCGGTTAAATTCTGCACTGAACCTGGCGGTCTAGTGGCTCATGCAATATATGCTGAAAGCAAGTTAACTGTGCAACACTTCCTTCACATAATGCTACACAGATCCTCTAGAATATTTTGGGTTACCTCCTTTTAGACAGGGAAAGATACTCAAACTTCATTGTGGCAGTGCTAGCTCTTCACAAAAATGCTTCAAGGGAAGAATGCAACATTTGCCTAGGATTTGTTTAGATAACCAGATGAATTATTGTGCTTTTTCCTAATTCCTCTAGTTTACATCTTCCTCCCTTTTTAAATGAGAAGAATCCTCCCCTCGATCCCAAATATGAATTCTAATTTTAAAAGAGAGTGCAATGCAGCCTGATTACTGTTTTACAAGTTATTTGTCTAAATTATGTGGCCTCTGTAAAAATAATTACTCTTTATCATTCAACTTGCTTACTATAAAGATAGCTGAAAGCTAATTAGAAATTGTTCAGTGGTTAGCCAATGCTGTCTTTGATCACTTTTTGCTTTTAAAGTTTGTTCCTGTGCCCATACTGCATTCCCAAGACGTTTTCATTTACCATCAGGAAAGCAGATAGAATTAGATCATGTCACAAGAGAGGAGTACTGAGAGGATGAGTAAAATCAATGCAAAAAGAAGGCAGTTACAGCTTATCTCACAAGTTTTAGGAAAAAAAAAACCAAATTGGGTATTTCAGAGTTTTTACATATAGAAAGGAAATGGGTACAGTCCTTCCAACATGCTTATGATCAAAACCACAATGTGGCAGCCAAATATCCAGTGCCCATTGTTCATTGCTTCAATAGCTCCCTGTTAATTCACTTAACTCAAATATTGAAGTTATGTTTGGGAAGCCCCACTCAAAATTTACATGGCCAACTGACTCAGAAACATCCCCCTGCCTCCATTAACTCTTTTTATATCTTCCTTTCAAAGCCTCATCAGTCATGGAAAATGAGGCACTCATGGAAGGTTCTGATTTTGATGGGAACGCCACAGGAAAGGTGATTCACACATAGACAGGGTGGGCGAAGGACTGTTTATGTAGCACTCTCCAAAGCTCTTTTGGATGTTCCTATATTCAATATCACAGTAAACGAGGAAGTTATCAGGATGGACTCCACACCATTGGCCATTGGATACCTGATTATGTAGCAGGTTTGCCAGCAAGCTTGCTGAATAGGCTTTAAAATATCTTGTAGGGCTCAGTGGTCTCATAATTCCCCACTATATGAAACCTGGAACATCTTTTTTGGAATTCACCTCTGCTTCTCTCAGTGTAAGTCTGTCTTCAGCCTAAGCAGAACATATTGATCCCATTTGATTCTACAATACATCTGCTTCAAAGAGGTTTTGCCATTACAGCTTTTATTGGGAGGAACCTTCACTATAAAGGGCAGCCTGCTGCCTGCCCAGCATTTACCAATACCTATCTTCAGGGAAAACGAGCTCATTAGCAAAGTGCTCAGTGGAAGGTCTAGAAACAGGGAAACTGCGGAGCAAATGACAACCCATAAATTAGAAAGTAAAACATGCTATAGCAGTGATGGACAAATCTGACACCACAACAATGTCCTTGCCCATGCCCAGTGAGTAAAGGAGGTCTGCACTGTGTTTGAAGTTAATGCTAGAGAGTAAACAGTGCTTCTCTTGCATTTGCCTTGAAGAATTAGCACTGTGGCTAGAAATTGCTCTTCTGGGAAAAGCTTCACATTTTATGTTCCACATCTTCTTGGGAATTGCTGGCACCTCTGTCTGAATCTTATCAGTAGGTTTTACCAGCTATGTCCTTCCTCACGCCAATTAGCATAGAGAGAAAAGAGCATTTATCTTTTTCTTCTTCAGGGGCTGAACAAGGTGATAGGAGTGGCAGATAATACTGGATGCATTACGGGAATTTTTTAACCCATAGTTGCATGTACTATGCCCTGCAGCACAGGATTTGAGTTCCTGGTGCTCTCCAGCCTCTGAGGTCTTCTACAGCACAAAGCCAGGAGGATGGTACACAGGGATGGGTATTTCAAATAGTGTGAGTGGCCTCTCTAATTTTTTTTAACAGAAATTTGCTTACCCCCTTAAGAAGACAAAATCCAAGCTTTTCATACAAGAGTGTCAGTACTGGATCAGATCAAGGATTCATCCAGCTCTGTGTTCTGCCTCTGACAGCAGCCCCTAGCAGACAAGGAGAGGACAATAAGCATCATCTGAAGATACACTTACAGATGAATGTGCAGTGGTAGTCCCTCCAACACCTGCCCTCTGAACTTCCTGTCGTAAGGTGGTATAAGGATATCCAGAGCTAGGAGCTGCACCTAGACGACAGATTTTAACAGCCCCTAAAGGATTCAGCCTCCATTAACATATCTAGTTCATTTTTCAATCTACTACACTCTCAAAATTGCAGGTCCAAGGTTCACTGCTTCCTCCCAGTCAGCTCACAGGGGAGGAAGAGGCAGCCAGAACATGCAGTCGCTGCTCGCTGGCTGCTTGGCTGTGCCTCTTTTGGAAATTTCCTATGATTGCTGAGGTGACACTTGAGAAAGGGGTAAGCAGGACTTCTGTTTTCATCGTGTTTAAAAACAAACTTCCAACACCACACAAGCAGTCCGGCAGCCTACACTACAGGGAATTGTATCCACTCTTGCAAGTCCTGTGTGGGAGATCAGTACATTAGATGTGAAACAAGCAGTGCAGCAGAGCAGGATTTGATACATGAAAGACTAGACTCCTCGCAGACTGTCTCTGCTATTGAGAATAAAGCGGAGTCTTTTTCTAAGAGATTAGAAGGTGCTGAAAACAAGTTTGCTGGTCTGCAAATTGGCTGTGCTGGATATGTTGGCATGTTTAATATGTTGCTCAAGGAAAATAAAGTGCTACAATACAAGACAGACAAAGTAGATAGTGAGGCCAGAAACAGGAATTCTAAGAATAGTTCTACACGCCTGAGAAAACCGAAACAGGGAAAGGGGATGTTTTCTCTGCACAGTGGCCTGAGGATCTGTAGTATCGGGGGAGGACTGGGTGCTGATCACTTTGATCTCTGCCAGAGGAGCACCACGGAAAAAGCAATATATTCTGCAGGACTCTGTTACCCAGCACTGGAAGCCCTTCCACGCCAATGAGAAGCTCCCAGAGACTGGGATATCTCAAGGGTGGCTCAAGGCTGGGGAATTAACTCCCCCATCTGCTCACCACTTCTGCTCCCAGGGTAAAATATGGCTTTTTGACCTTGTCTTCTCTAACAATTGCACATAAATTGCCACAAAGCTTGCCATGGTGCAGCCTCTTACTTTTGGGATGGGATGATGCTGTGATTCATGCATGGGTGGAAAGCACCCACAAAGTGACAAGTGTTCCCCATAGCCTCATTTACTTGCTCTGGTGTCTTATTAAACTGACTTTCCTTCCTGCTAAACACAGCATCTAGTTGCTCATTTCACACATGAATATTGTGTTCCAGTCACATTGAATATTCACCTTAAACTAGCTGAGTGGTCCTTTTCTCAAAATGTTTCTCTCTCAAGCATTATATCAGCCAGATGATAATAATAAAAGTAAGCAGAAATTCTCAAAATCTATTTTCTTTTTTTTTCTTTGACAATCAACTCAATAGCACGTTCCTCTGACATCAGCCTGCCCATTTTTCCAAAGCACAATATCTACTGAGTACAATAATTTCAAATTTGAGGTAGTGATTCTGACACAAGGGGGATTCTCTTGATTTGCATGTGAAAGTAAGTATGCACAGATTTCTATCCTGAAATCCTTTTTTTTTGCCCCCCCCCCAACGGTTTGCTGCTTCTTGCCCTCTCTTCCCCCTTGCAGTATTATCAGGACCTAGTTCAGAAAGAATCTTGAGCATCTCCTGCTCAAGAACACCAGTGAAGCAGCTGTTTAAAATGCTCACATGGTTTCTGAAAAGAGGTCAGATAAACACGCATGTTGAAGTCTTTCTGAATCAGGGTGTTACTCTCACCACAGGCCATTGTGCAAAGCCTTAGCTAGTCAGCTGGTCGGAATAGGGACTGCTCATCTTTCTACCAGTGCTAAAAACACAGGGTTTCTAATCCTGATTTGTTCTAATGTTGCATAAACGGAGACCTTTCAGTGCCTGGTGAACACAAACAGTTTTGGTGCATACAGCAACTCCTCTACATATACAGCTCCAATTCAGCTTGTTTAGATACCCACAAGTTGCATGCAAATAGGTTTGTTCTGTTACCCTGCCACATTCTTGTCCCGTCCGTCACTGAACGCTGCCGCAGTGGATGACAAACAACTCCCCACACAAAAGGCAAGCTAAAGGTCATACTGCCTCTTCATTCCTAAAGCACAGCTACTCCACTTCATTTCCTATGAGAGAAAACACAGTCCTCTTCACAAGAACTCTTTGCTGAAGCTGTATTACTTGGGCCTGTATACAGAGGGTAAGAAGCGGGGGCATCACCTTGCAAACACCCACACACAGAGGCAACCTGACGCCGCAGACTGCCCCGTTGCCTCGCACAGTGGCTCACGAGCACCAGTGCCAGGCTTGGGGATCACAGAGATGTTTTGTAAACTTTAGGAATGACTTCAGGAGAAGGGTGCAGAGGGGGTATGCAAAATTCAGAAACATCTACTTTGATGTTGCACTCTTTTCCCCTGTCATTCAAACACATGTTTTTTTGTCTAAGGATGATTAATATATTTTTAATGTTTTTCCTAACTGAAGGGAAGCCTGTGCTATATATTAAAAGGGGCTAGAAAAACACCCCGAAAGCTGAGCTGGCATAAGTGGGTAGCCTGTATGTGATGTTTATTATGATTTTTCGTTAAGATCCTTGTCTCCTCATTTTTCACCATTTCTTATTGCACTTGTCACTGCTCTATTTGAGGCATCTTGTCTTCACTCCCGTATTAGTCCAAGTTCCAAGAAGAATTCAACCCAAAACACCCTTTGTGAAAGCTTTAACCAGTACAAAACTGAGCCAAGCTCCACGCAGAGTCTGCAATACTTACAGAGAGCCAACTTTACTGCCACTGACATTCAACTTGCCAGAAATCTGGGTTTGATAGCGCAGGTTTCAGGGTGTTTGTCAGGTGCCTGTGTTAGGATACAGCTCAGACCATTCACGCCTGAGTACGGGAGACCCAGAGCTGCTGCTCTGGCAGGAAAAAAGGAAGATTAGCCCTTGGCACGCAACATGCCAGCAGTCCCAGTCCAGGGCTCCATGCTTGCCCCGAGCGCAGTGATGAGGCCCTGGCACGGCTCTGCTCCAGCCGCTCTGTGGGATCCACCTGCCCCAGCCCTGGGGAATGCGCGTGCCTCACCTCTGCCTGCTGCACATAGAAAAGCCATTTCAGCGTCTAACCCTGAGCCCAGGCAGATACAGCAAGCCCTACCGAAGGCAGGGGGGTTACCCCCTCTCTCATGATGACGTTTGTCTAGCATTAGCAGGGGGAACCACAGGTGATGGCTGCGCTTGACACAAGGGAGAAAAAAATCAATAGCAAGAAAAAAAGTTTCTTAGCAAACATTCAGATGTGAACAGATCCTGGAACTGGATTCACAGCACCTGTTAAATGCTCAAGCTGGGGGAGGTACCAGGTTTAGCAGCAACGGCTAAAACCGAGCTCAGGTTTATGGGTCAGATGAAACAGCTGCTTAACTGTTCAGGAAAAATCTGAACTCCACTGGCATGTGGACTTGATGATCTTAGAGGTCTTTTCCAACCTATGATTCTATGTGGCTCAAGCTGTAGCAGTTATCATATAAATAAACAGTAGTCCTTGAGGTCCTCAAATTCATTAGTTTCTATTCCTATTATTTTCATCTTGCAGATAAGACAAAAAACCTCATTATATTTTACTTTTCTAAGTTTTATGGCTCTGACATATACTCAGAAAGATTGCCTTTGCTGCTGTTAACTACCCGCCGGCACTCTCATTAAGGTCCATTTAGGAATAATCTATTACCAAAAAGGAAAGGTCCAAGTTTCAAGGATGGATTATTTAAATCACAGCATGCCCTTCTGCAGCAACAGGAAAACGGCCGATTCCCCCCACCAGCACCTTTCAGAGCTGCTCAGTGGGGGACGAGGCAGCCCATGGGAAGGTGTATTGAATTTCCAGATGGGAAAATAACAGCAGAAAACTCAGACCACCACATCTCTGGACAAGTGCAAAAGAGCAATATTTCACTCTAGTATGAAGAGCTGCCTATAAAGAATATACATTCTGCTCTGCCCCTTAAAAACTATCCAGAAGGATAATAAAAACATTTAAGAAAGCATGTGCCATGTAATATTATTTGCACATATAGTATTCTTCTTACATGTATTTATAAAGTAAAGATACAGAAATTACTAATATTTTATTGGAAAAGACACAAACATAGGCAGAAAACAAAGCACAAGGCTATTCTAAACTACAAGTAATAAAGCATATACCCATTTTTCTTTGATTTTAAAAATTCCTCTAGAAACTTGAATGCATGCTTGAATCAAAATTTAACAAATATTATAGTTTATATTACTATCCAAGTACCTTTGATGGTTCACTTTAAAACATTTCTGATCTATTTTACCTTTTAAAATGCATTCAAGTACAAATATTTTAGGAAAAAAAATGCTAATGGAATAAGAGGGAACAAATCACGTAATGTTGACTGACACATAAAAAGTAGGCTTTGTTAATGTTATATTCATTACCTTAGAAAATGTTTTACAGGAAGTGTAGTAAATCCACCACAGATGTGATAAAGATTAAAACCTCTTTTAAAGCAAATCTGTCCATTTAAAATAACCCAAAAGGCGTGTGCAACATTTCTCAGCAATTCTCCAAACAAGTAGCTGATTAAACAAACTCACTATTAAATGAAAGCATTTCATAAATTCTACGCAAATACAGTCCTGTTCATCAAGATGAAAATCACCAAATCTCCACTTTCCCCTTCATCTCCAAGAGATATTAAAAAGTACTTAGAAGCTAATTTGAAATCACAGTCCGTTTGCTCTAGCACTGTGCTACCTACCACGACACACAAAACCACTTGCAGTGTAAAACACAGGAGAATATAAGCACTGCACATCCCTTAGAGCACTACTTAAATTTAAAAAAAAACAACCCAAACATTTTGAAATACAAGTATCTAAATTAAGAGCACATTATCTGATACATTTAAGGGAGGAACTGTTACTATTTTATCCACCATGTTTCATTTTGGTTTTTAACAGACCATCTTTAGATGAACCAGGATTAAATATTTGCATTAAGCATACCTATAAATGCCATCAAACAGCTGGGTCCAATCAACCCAAACATCACAAATGGCTTGCAAGATTCTGATTACTACATGCATATTAAATCAGCATTAACATTTTTTCCTAAAGGCTATATGACAGCACAGTGGAGTTAAATGAGAGTTTAAAAATAAAGAATTAAACCAGCCACTTCATCATGATAACATGTATTTCATTCTCCTCCAATGAGTGTCCCTGTCCTGCAATTTTCAGTTAGGATTTCTGCCATTCTTCCATATATTTCATCAATGTTTTAAAGCAGTTGAATTAAAAGGAATATTTAGACCAACAATAGACATCCAAAAGAAAAATAATCACTTCTTCTACGTATAAAAATATTTTGCTATTGCTTTGTAAAACATGGTATAACGTGATCATTACATACTACTCCCACACATGACGGGTACAAGAGCATACAAAAAAGTTGAAATGGTGCAGCTGAAGAGGAAAGACAGCCTTGAGACCCAAACCTACAAACATTTTTTCCCATGATTAACTACTCTGTCATGAGGAATCTCATTTGAATCATTAAGAGTACTCAGAGTACCGAAGTTAAATACATACATAAGTATTTATAGGCTAGGACTTTGATATGACCCGACAAGGCAGCAGAGAAACTCTGTCCCTATTTTTCTTTATCCTCAGCTGAGCTAATTCCCATCACCAACAGGAAGGATTTCTTCAGGAAGCCCACCAGTCACTGGATGGCAGTTTCCCTGGGGTACACAGAATTTTGATTCAGGTTTCTAATTTGAAAAAAAAGTTCTCTCTCCCCCAAAAAAAGCAGCATGAAGAGAACATGCGTGCAGATAGCAGCCCGTAAAACATCTATATATAACGTTAAATGTTTGCATATCTTCTTATGTTAGCTTGGCAAGAATTAAATTTGCTGCTCATGAGTATTGCTGACATTCCAAGTTCATGCCAAGAAATGTATTTACTACCACACACTGCCATCTTTTATGTAACATAACATATGTGTGTGTTTATATACATATACACATACACAGTCAAAAAGAGCTGTGCCATAAATAATAATAACAAATCAAGTGAAAATAACATTTAACCCACACACCGCACACTCACTAATAAACACAAGCAATGTATAGACAAAACCTATGCTTGACTGTCATCATGATGTAATAACTATTTCAGATCAAACTGAGAAAATTAGCATGCTAGCCAAACGAACATGAAGTAGGCTAATTTGGCTAAAACGCTCAATTTCTCACTTTCTGCAATAAAAATATTACTGAAAAATTCCAATTATGTAAATAATGTAGGAATAAATAAAGTGTTAAAAATATAATTCAGTTCCAATGGAAAAGGAACACATAAGGGTATGAACCCTGCTTCTTAATCAGGCTAATTCTCTGCTGAAAAAAAGAGTGCGCAGATCAGGTTACGCCAAAAAGAACATAAGCGATCCAAAGACAGCACCGTGTGTTACAAGGAACATGTAACTTTTTTTCTTAAAAGAAAGCAATGCAGCAAGTATATAGACTTCAACGCTTAAGAAATTTTCCCCATGGATGGCATACATAATTTGATATATTATATGTATTTCCTTGTACATTTCCTCCAAATTCCTATACTCAAATTAAGTCAGTTGTAATGCGCTATTTCTCAACAGGAGCTTTAACAGGCGTCAGATCTTTCACTCATCTGTGACTATACTATTTTCTCTCAGAAATAACCAAGAACCAAACTTGCTTCCAATTAATTCCTTAATGTCCCATGTGTACAAAAGAACACGGCACCAACCGAAGTGGAGCCCACAGTGCGATAGCCATGGTACAGACTTGGAGAAAGCACAATCCCTGTGCCCATGGGGTTGTTGCATTATATTTGCATTCTCTGCTGCTCAGAAAGTCGGATGTGTTCAGCACGGAGCAAAAGAGCCACGATTTACCTTTCACATCTGCCTCAGGGCTTAAGAGGACTATATACTGAGATGCCGGGTGATGTGCTGTGTTGGTACCAAATGTCCTGATACAACTCTTGGGCCCCTGCATTTGTTTTGTTCCAAGGAAAAGGGCATCTCCTTGTCTAAAGGGCTTCCCACCTGCTGAAACAGGTCCACTTGGCATAGTGGCCATAACTTTGGTATAAAACAACAAATACAGACCCCCAGAGCAGCTACGAGCAGAGACAACCATGTCTACTCCATTTGTGTACCCATATTGACTTGGTTCTTCCAAGTCAAGTGCGTCTCGCCTGTAACGGAGACTAGCCCTGCAAGAGTTGCAGCAACGCTTGTGGGTCACCTCATGGCAACTAGCAGAAAGACGAGTATGCTCCCCGCTTCACAAATTCCTCTGACCAATATCAAATGTTTATGTGGTCTAAGACCACACCAATTATACAAATTTATGTAAAGTTCACCATAAAAATAAAAATATTTGGGTCAATACACAAAATTCTGCAGAGAGCACCCTGCGGATTTCTACTAGCGAGACAGAGCAAAAAGCCCATAAAATGTAGACAGCTGGTAATAACAGCACAGCAAGGAAGCCTCTACATATTGCTGAGAAGCCCAAGTATATTTCAACTTGAAAATGCTTAAGCAAACTACATAAACTGAGTGCAAAGCATATTTCAGTAATTTACCTTCTCAGTAAGAAAAACAACTTAAAGAGAGACTAAAATATACAGTTTTAGAATTTGTTTGCATAAGAAAGACACATCCTAATTTTTGTAATGTATAGTGTTAATAGTATATATTTAAATGAGCCTCTATAATCTGTCATCCTGCTACTTAAGTGTTTCTTTAATCAGCAGAAGCAGGGGCCTGGATGTCAGCCGTTCTGAGAAAACACAGCTCCCTTTACCTTCTGCGAGAGCTGGGTGAAGCTCAGCCCTCTCCGGGATGAGGTCTCTGCAGGCAGGATGGTGGCTCTTGCTCCGGCACAGCTGCCACCGCTCCACACTGCGCTCTCTTCCTAATGTGAAGGCCTCAGAATTAAACCTAACTTTAATTTAAGTTGGAAAATCACAAATACTATTTTAGTGATATCCTAAAGCCAGCACCAGCCCAGGGAACTATTAGTTCCTCTCTACCTTTCCAGATACAAGCCAGCTACAATTCCAGGAACAAAATGGACACTACCCACAAAACTCTTGTGATGTTACTGAAGATAAGAGTAATAAGTGGAGCAACCAGTAATTCCTATAGTAGAAATTCAAAAAAATCAGCATTCCAACAAAGAGTTCATAAAAAACATCCATCTATTCAAGAAGAAAAATACATTGTGGATTTTTTTTAACTTCAAAGTAATTTATCAGCTCCTGAGAGGTATTAGGATTGTATGTTGCAATGCTCCTCTGGCATAAAGTTGCCCAGGTGGTAGTTTAGCACTCTGTGGAGAAGTTTTGTCTAATGCCTCGGGGTCCTTGAGATTTCTGGAGACACCAAAGCATCACTCCAGTCCCACTGATCTTTGCAGCAGGATAAATGGCAAAGGGAAAGGGATGCCTCCTCTCCCTGATGTCCCAAGTGTCCCCTGAGCACAGCTAGGTCTGGCTGCCAATGTGGGCAGAGGGGCTAAAGAGCAGTGACCCTGCAGAGTGGCGTGGTGCGGGCAGCGGGAGTGCCTGAGCTGGCCACCTCCTTCCCCTGCTCCAGGCTCACAGCCTTCCACAAGCTCTTCACCTTTCATGAGCCGCAGGATTTTAAACCAAGACATGTATTACAGCAGTTCTGAGAACACAGGAATATTTACCTGTCCAGAGATGACTACTCCTCTGCACCTTGCCTGCCAGTAATGGGTACCAGTGCGGCAGGAGGAGATGCATAAGAGCTGTAGCAATCTGCTTGTAAGAACAAATTCTTCCAAACCCTTAGTCTAGGATCTGAACATCTCCACTTAAATCTGTTCTGAGTTTTTAAGCACATTTGGCTGTATTTTGATATATGTAATAATTTAATTGTAGTAGCTGTCTATGAGATGTGCTTTTTGTACAAATAAGCTTCAGACAAGGCCCAGTCACTTGGGGGATTTAATTAACAACTACCTGGAAATTCTTACTTGAAAACTGGCAAAGTTGATCAGTGTGCAGGTGACTGTTGCTAGAGAGTCACCAAAATCATTTAAGAAACTTTAAAAAAGGGAAGAAACTGCCCTCCCCAGTTTCATGTTGATAAATGACACATGTGAATGTGCCCTTAAATAAATAAACCAACCAAAACCAAAACAAAACAAGAAAAAAAGGTTTCCCGATTAAATAATGAGCTATTGCCTGGAACAGCAAAAAACATATAAACAAATACAGTGACTGTGAGAGCTAAAATGAGGAGAGAAAAATAGTTTCAAGTGAAGACTAAGAGCCTCTCCAGAGCACGAGCTGTGAGCATTAAGCCGAGCCCATGTCCCCAGTATGGCTGGCCCCAGTTGATGCTGAGGCCATGAGTTACCAAAATGTGCTGGATTCTCTTTAGCACTGACCCCAGCTCCTTCCATCTCCTGGAGTGCATGTTTCTTTTTTTTGTTGTTGTTATGGGTTTGTTTGGGGTTTATTTAAATAGCAATGCAAAGTAAAGAGGTGGAACAGGTTGATATGGTGATGGCATTAGGTTTTGATCTCTTGCTTGAAACAAAAGATGCACACCCTGCTATCAAAATATAGCGAACATTGTTTAATGCTACTTGCCTGACTTTCCCTCGCCTTTTACCTTGCATAGTCACACAGATCTGAGCCAACAGTATACAAAATGTTACCCAACCAGAACTATCCACAATGCAGATATTTGATACCCATGTTGCCTCTTCTAGTTTCTAAAGTCCTTTTATAAATGTCCTTTTTACCTTAGTCCTCTTTGTAATATTTAAGTCATTTTCAAAAGAATATCAAACTCCCTCCTCATGCAGTGTCAGAAAGGGAAACTCATTCTTCCAGGACAGCCCCCCTTCCTCTCTGTCAGAGAGAAGCAGGCTGCAGTGGGTCCCAAAGCAGGTGACTGATCTGCAGAAATGTTATGTACAACTAGGAAACCCTTCTCTGTTAAGCCAGGAAAACAGCAGCTGCTACAAAGTTATCAGCTGCAGCATTATATGCAGCATTCTTTTAAATGGCATAGTTATAATATTGATGTGCAATTAAGAGTTTCCACACAGTCTGTTATTTTAATATTGTCCAACCACAAACTTGTCAATGTATGTATTATTCATAATGATTCCAAACTTATAGATATCTCTAGCTGGGAAAACAAACAACGCACCTCCCTGCTCCCTCCAAGCCTCCCACTTCCTATTCCTGTAACGCAATAAAAATGCTTGCAAAAGTTTTTGGACAGTCTCCTATCTTTTCTCTTGTTTGAGGAGAAAAATAAATGTTCCCCAGATTCCTTATAACAGAGAGAGGTTTAAAATAGTTTTGAAAAGATTTGATAGCATCTTAAAATAGTCTCTTTTATCTTTTATATTTTTCTTACAGTGTCTGTAGATTATGGGCTGAGTTTAAAAAACCCTTGGGTGTTACTTTTGGAGTTAAGAGTATGCATATGGTGCGCACATTTCCAACTAAGTGATGACTTCCATGAGACGTAGTACTATATGTGGGTGGGATGATGGTAAGTAACAGATTTTAATGTACAATTCAAATAAGGGCATGAAAATCCAAGTTTTGCAATAAAAGAAACATGTCAAAATTCAATGGGACAAATTTAATGTTATTTATTCTCTGTCTTCAAAAGAGCTGGGATTTTTGGTTGTGTCCTGAGGCTGTACAAAATGGCTACATGGAAAATCTGTCTCCAACCAAATCTGCCTGGGACTGCAGGCATTAGGCTGGTTTTGTCATGTCATCTAGAGTATTGTTTCACAGAAAATATGGAACTGATTCCATTTTGCTAAGTGAAGTGGAAACAAAAAGATTTCTGATGCTCAGTTATAATCACTTCACATCTTTCTGCCCTCAAGAGAAACTTTACCTGTCAGCGACTTCAGCAGCCTCAAATGAGGTGTGCCAATACATGATGATACCATGATGCTGCCTAAGAAGCAGGCTCTTGATGTTAGCCAGGCAATAGCTGTGGCTGCATTAGGACATGGACAGTGTGGTCTTTCAAGCTGGAGTAGTAACACTACAAAAATTCTTTGCCCAAGGCATCAGCATAATTAGGAATGGCTCTGATCATTAGCACTGGAGCAGCAGTTATATTGTTTTGCAATTTATCCAGTACCAGAAAAATTCTCAGCTCTGTACAGTACATCGTTCACATTTATTTCCTTCCCCAAGGAAAGTATAGATTGACCACACCACAAAATGTGCTGTGACTGGGACATTGTGTCCCAAGTATGTTATAACATGCTCTGCTCTTTGTTGTGTAGACACTGTTACTGAATTGTGTTATAGCCCCACATTAATAAAATATTTTTAGGTCTTTAAGTGTGCTGAAAGCATAGTACGTAAGAGATTCTTGAAAGTTTGTACAGATCCAAGTGATTTACCAACCAAAGTCAGAAAGGAAGGATTTGTTATGAAGATGCTTCCTGAACAAAGAAAAAGTAGGTGTCTGCTTACTACAAAAATGGGAAGATGTTCTTGCAAACAGAGTGGGTGGGTAGTGACAGCGCAAGGCATAGGAACGTAAGTGGGAGAAGGATGAAAAGTTTGGGGGATGCGGTATCAGGAAAGAGCAAGAGGTTATGTAAAACTAATGAGACATGCAGAGCCCTAAAACCACAAGCTATTACCCAGGGATAAAATCCCACAAACATCCCGTGCAATTTAAGAAAATCATTTTTCCTCCTCAGATGTAAGGCATACAATATAGTAGGAAAATAGTGTCTCGTTTGTTTTTTTTTTTTAAGCTTGGCACATCATCAAAGTCTCCCGTGGAGCCAAAGAAAAGCACCTCCACCCTAATCTGAGGCTTCTGCATGCGGAAAGAAAACATGTCCCCTTCACCAGCTATTTCTACCAATGAAAGCAGAAAGTAGGTGGGAGACACACAGAGCCATCAGCTCTTCCCATTCCACCTTAACGAGGCTGGAATTTGGCCAGGACACTACTTTTACAAAAACGCCATCGAAACCTGTAGCAATCCAGTCCACCCCTTCACAAAGATGGCACCTTTGGAAGCCCACTGCTAACGTAAGCGCTGATCTGCCCCTGACTGGGAAGCTAACCCTCCTGCTCTGCCGCCCGACGAGCCCAGGCGCTGGGGCCTTTCCAGGCGACGTGGAGGCCTCGCCCTCGCCTGCGAGCTGACGGCTCCCAGGCCAATGGGGAGAGGCTGCAGACTTGAAAGACACGCTGCTTAAAAGGCTCTCTCATGTTTCAGCTGGCCATGTGTTTTCTCTTAGTACCCTGCAAGTTCAAATACCTCCGTATAACAGAAGTCAGACTGAAAAGACATTGTGCATAAAATAATTCTTATCCACGTTGGTACAAGCCTTTGTGCTTTTTAAAAGCATATATGAGTAGGCAGGGTACTATTCACGCTACTTGGTGCATAGATTGCGTCTTGTTCAAATTCAGTGATCAAAAAAAAAAAAAAGGCTTGCAAAGGTTTTTTTTTTTAAACCTGATCTGTAGCAGCACAGAAATATTTAACAACATCCACATCGTTCATAGGTAGCTACCTTTTGAGAAAGACCAGATTTCTCCCTCTTCCCATGCAACACTGCTAACCTGAATGTGTGTGCCAACTGCAGGATCAAGCTCACAGTAATGACACAGTTTGCAACAGCATCCTACTAAGTTCTAAAGCCAATCCCAAATCACAGTTTTTTTCTGAAATAAATCTTTAAAAAATCAAAAATAAATAAATAAAATTGTAGTAGTAGAATCATAGAATGCTAGGATAGTTTTAAGTAGTAGTTCTGTGTTATTGAAGTAGTATTGAAGGATGCAAGTCCACCAGTGACAAGAAATCAGAAATGCACCAACAAGTTGTTTGGTGAGCACACCCCAGTTTAGAAAAAGTGTATGTTACCTCTGATTTTTATTACTTATAAAGGTACTGGTTTTACAGTTTCTTCAATGCACTCAGAATGCCACTACATGTATAACCACTGAAGTAAATCTTCCACACAGAATGAGTAGTCACTGTTACAAAATAAGGCAATATTGATTCAACTCAGAAACTGGGACTGCTTGAGGACAACAGCTTAAGACAGAATTTTGATTAAATTGAGAGGCTCATATTTTCCTAAACTTTGCTTTCTACCAAGTTATTCATTGTCCATAAGCAAACATTTCAATAGCACTCCTCAAAGTCTTTGCATTTATACTGTAAACTTTGGCACTTGCTCATAGACGTAATTTAAGACGATGTGATAGACTCTGCATATTTGATCTCATTGTCTACCTACCAAGCTAAGCCCATTGCTCACCCATTGGCACAGGAGTTAGGAGACAGCTGAGAGATGTCATCATTGATGATTTTAGGTACTGACATAGCAAAAAATAATCTCCTGGTGGTGACTTTCCAGCCTTGCAGATACATGGTCTAAAACGAAGTATAGACAGACACACAGACTATTCCACTTGGTACCCTCAGCCCAGGGTGGCGTGGCAGGCTTGCTTTAAAGACTCAGGAGAGCGTTTCAGCGCAGGGCCCCACTGTACAGCACTGTCCTTGCTCCACAGCTGTCACATCCTCCCCCTTACAGCCCCAGCATGCCTTTACTGCTCCTGTTTACTCTTTTTTCTAATAAGAACATAATATAATAAGAACAGGTTTGCCCACAGACTACTCCAAACACACGCAGACCTGCACTTAGATTAATGATGCCAGGCATTAGGGATTTAGCCAGCCATCCCCACAGGCTACCAGGACTCGTCTCCCCTAACCAGGTCAGTAGGGCTGGGGAAGCTTCTTTTCTTCTGCGCCACGGAGCACTTTGCCGCTGCATCCACCCGAGCGAACCATACTGCCGCAGCTCACAGCTACCAACAAAGTCTTGCGGAAGGCAGCACAGAGGGTTTCCTATTCTCTACCTGCGGTTTAATTTCCCAGTTTCCCCTAATCAGCTTGTGTAGAGCACCTCACCACTACAACCGTACTTTTCTGAGTACTGAACTCATTCTCTGGGTTGTGCTGTACAGACCGCTCTTAGCAGTCTGGGAAACGCAGACTGCATGACCTGATGCTCTCCTACGGGTTTTAAGAAACTCCAAATGTTGGTAAAACCCATGTTAACATATTGCACCGCATTGTCATGAAAATCTTTATCATTACAGAAAAATTCCAGTGTCATGAGAGAATTTACAATAATGACTTCTATGTCAGAATGGTGTTTTACAAAAGCCTTTTTCACCTGACAAAATTCAACCTACTTTGTTAGGTAAAATGTTCCCAAGTAAAGGCAAGTCTAATTCAAGAACAGCAAACAGGACTAGAGCTTGCATTGCTTGTATCCGAGCCAGAAACAATTAGTTATGTTTATTAATGTATACCTTTACTACTATGTTGAGTCAGACTTCTGTGTGTTTCTTTTGCTTATCCCCCACTTTATATTGTCCATCCTCTCTGCTCACACAGAAACCTGAGACTGGCAGCCGTTAAGAAGTGTGTTAGCTGGAAGACCTAGAGGTGTATTCCAGATTTCATGTATTAAATTCCCTCAGTCTGCTGACCTCTTCTATTCTCAGGAAAAACACAGGCTGCATCACTGAGCAGGACTTCAGAACGATTAGGGACAGGGAGTAGGGACTACTGGACTAGTCAGGGTGAAGATTTTCTTTTCTTTAGAAAATCTGCAAGAGTCATGCTTCAGTTCTCATTTGCAGCTTTTCTGGAGCACAACGTGTTCCGTGTTGCTACGGGTTATGAACATGTGTTAGGGAAATTAAATAAGAACCTAATCCAAGCACCACTCAGTTAATTAATACTGTACAGTTAAACAGGGGTTATAACTGCATGCATGAGAATTAACAAGATTTGTTTGCATTAACATGGTCTTACCTCTCCCAGGTGACAGCAGGGACCATGCAATGGGGATTTATGCTCTGCTCTAGCCGCTGTCACCAGAGGGGCTGGTCAGGGACCCCGGCGCAGGTGACCACGGGGCTCTGATCCCCACCCATCACCTCCAGTGCCCGCTGAGGAAGGCCACCACTCGCTCCCACTATTGAAGCCGACTGTACTTTGCATGGGAGAATTACTGATGGCTTGGCACAGGGAGAGGGGAGATGACCCTCTGGCCTGCTGATTAAATGGACTAGAACTGAACTTGCAACAAAAATAAACACAGCAAGAACACAAATCAGCAACACTTGCGTGACTTCATGAAGACAAAAATCAGATTACTTCAAGATGATCTTTACAATTACGTTAGCAAGTTCAATAGAGCATCAAAGTTGACAGCTGTAACTTTCTGCGGCGAGGAGCCTGCAGAAGGCGGTGACAGAGCTTCTACGGCTTCGGCAATAGTGGGGCTGAGCCCCTCTTCCCTCTCATTCCTCAGCCATTACTCACATAAGCACCATGAAGATTTTTATTATACAGCATTGGGAAGAAAGTTAGGACAGAAATGACAGTCCTGCTTTGTGTTTGGCACTAGTTAGGTGAGACTTCTACTATTTTCAGTTCGTGATTTCCTCCTCCTGCTCCTCTTCAGCTGTCTGCCTCACCAGCCTAGCAATCTCCTACATCTGGAGAGGAGATATACCTGCACTGCTGCCTGCACACTGCCAACAGCAGTGCCTGCAGCCTTAGCGATGGGCTCAGGGTGCTGGCAGCAAAACTGTGGCCATAACTCTCCAATAACAGATGGGGTTTGCTCTCTGTCTGTCTACATGGCTATTTGCTATTAAAAGAAATGATCTTGCTTGCTTTTATCAATTTCAACTGTAACAAGATTTTGCATTAAATCATTTACCTCCAGACACTGGATTTGCCTCTATTACTACGAGTTAAATTTATCCGTTTTCAGGAGCAAGTAGGACAGTAAGTCCCACAGCAATTTATAGATGAACACCACACCAAACACAAGGTTTATACCCTTGAAAGGTCAGTACTACAAATTTGATGTAGACTACACAAGGTTTAGTCAAATGCTACAGGCCACATTATGGGGCAAATTTCTGTAGATTTAAGATGAGGTCCACATATTCTGCTAGTTTTCTCATTTGCAAACATCTGTAGCAGAACACACTGATCTTCCACTAACAAAACCACACAAATGGAGTCAGTTCCATTTGTTTTCCTTATATGGGAAGAACCATCTCTAAACAAATTTAATTTCTGACTCCAAGTGGGATTGAAGATGCTTTTCAGATAAGAAGCGGGAAAATAAAATCGCAAGAGATCACAGAAAATGATGTTGTTATTCCCTTCCTTCAGCATCCATCTAATTTTATGTTTCGCATTGGGGCAGTTTGGCCTTCTCGCAAGACCAGAAAGACAGTAGAGAAACAGCAGTTCAGCGGTGGTTAGACTGCACTCATGTAACCCAGCAATCAGAATTCAAGGGAGAAAATAATTTCCTATCAGAAATATAGACCGAAATTGCCAAGAAAATCTCTCCAAAGCTACAAACCTATCACCATTCATCCATTAGACTTGCGATGAGGACAAAAATCAAAATTGCACCACTTAATAAACCATGGATGGAATATCACACAGAGAGGAAGAAAAGAAGACGTAGCCATGAAGTCAGCTTGAGTTCTACTAAATACTTCATTTTGAAATCACATTTCTAAACAAATCAGAGAAGTAGGTAAAAATACTATTGCATTTACAGCCTACCCACTGTGACATTTTTTTCCAGACAACTGGTAAGATTTTGTATTAGCTACGAAGCCATGTCTTAACAATCTTGTGGATTCACTCATCTCTTCATCCTTGGTGCCAGAACTGCGGTGTGTGATGAACAGCGAGTTGGCTTTGAGACACCATGCATATGACGTGCAGTTGAGGAGGACACCGACCTGGGAGCAAGTGCCTGGATAACTATTCAAACCTTCCTAGCTCCATTCCAGTTTTCATAAGGTTTATACCAGTATTACAGTCTTTTCAAGTTAAAATAACCAAGAAAGGAAAGTTTGAGGGGTGACGTTCCTTGAGCTTTTTCAAAAGTATTTGCCCAACAATAGTGAATTTCTCTCCCTAATATGGGGTGTTCTGCTCCTTTGGCACCAACAGTAGGAAAAGGGAAAAAAGCCTCCACGGTGCGATTTCCTGATTAAGCTGCTTATAACCTGTAACCTTCTTGGTCTATTTTCATCTGGTTTGTTCTGTTTGTTTTTGGTTTGTTTTTTTTTTTTTCCTTCAGTTTCAACTGCTGAGCCCAAAGGAGAGCTGTGTTAGAAATGGATGGCTAGTTCATAGAAACATTATCTCGTGCAGCATCAGAGATTTTCAGACATGAAACCCTCGTCCAGTTTTTTCACACTGGTGGCTATAGCAGATAAAGCATCATCACTAATGCATCACCAGTGTGTTATTTCAACCTCCCAGTTGAAAACAGACTGGTAATTTAATTATCTATTGCCACGAGTCACTTTGTTACACCATGACAATAAAACCCAAAGTAGACTGACTTTTTTTTAATAGAGCTCCAGAACACAAAACTTATGAAGAAATGAGAAACACAGTAAGAGCTGAATCTAACTATAAATGCTGACATATCTCCACTAATAATGATTAATGACTAAGAAAAAGAAAAGGGAGGCTGCATGCACAAATGCCAACCTGAACTGACATTAAGACATACAACTATTTTAAACATTTTCCCTTCTAATTACATATTTCTTACTACTGTAAAATATCCAACATACAAAACCAGATTGGCTGTACTGGCTGTACTGCCTGTCTCAAAAACAGCAGGCAGTCAAATAAGCTCTGAAAAGTTAATTCAAATGCCACAAGTAAAACAGCACTGCCGTTTCTTCCATAGAAAAGCCAAATAAAGCTCATTTACTTCTCTTGTGAGTATAAGGCAAAGGTATTAACACCACAGCAGAGTTGTTCCACAGTAATATGTGAAAAAGGGGACTGAATGCCCAAACCTGCAGTCTCTACTACAGCCTCCAATATTTTTACTTACATTTCAGTGGGAGCACAACTCATTTGATTCATGGAGAGGGCTGTGGCCACACTGACTCGGCTTGTTCACTATTACAAGAGTGACCTCCAAAAGACAGAGCTCAGGAGTGCACTAGTAAATAGCATTCAGGGTACGCCACTTTGTTCACTACTTTCCAAGGACCAAAATTTCTTTTCCTGGGCAGAATGGCTCTTTTTATGACAGCTTTACAACTAATGCACAGCCCACCATATTCTACGTGACCTGAGTTTCACCGTTCAAGTGCAAAAAATGTAAGTTTTAGTATTTCCCTGTTTCACTGACAGGTGTAAATGAGAGCGTGTGCGTGCCACAGAGCATATCTGGACAGAGCTACGCATGCAGGAGTAAAGGCTGTTGGAGCTCTGTGGGTCCACATAGCAGCACGTGTTGTATCAGCACCATGACAGCAGCAGGAGGCTAAATGCTTGTGGTATAGAACATACCAATGTCATTAGCATGACACCAGCACAATGTCCCACTCTGCACCCCACTGCTCAATCCACCCTGATCATGTGTTGCTTCACCTTCGCCCTCCCAGCCCGGCTCCCGGGGAAGGACGACATCTCTGTGGCAGCACAGGAGGTCAGCACGGCTGGAGGGGGGCTGTGGGTCTCCTCCTCTCCAGGAAAACTACCTATTCAAGCCAAAGCTGCTCAGCACACGAATTCTGAGGCTGTTTAGGGTTTTTGGAGGTGGGTGAGGGACAGTTTGGGTCATGCCAGGGGTCCCAGCTAGGACTGCTTTCAGCAAGGCCACATCTGGCAAAAAGCAAGTGCCCAGTGACCACAAACCAACCCCATCCCTTAATGCCACTGACCTCCCATACAAAGAGCTTAATACTGTGTTGTTATTTGGGGATCTCAAGGTGCTCTCTTTGCTGTCAATTATCACGCAAGATCGAAATAGCATCATTTGTCACTGGTGCAATGCCACGTAACACATCTGGAAGCAGGGTGTTGGCAGTGTTTGTGTTATGCTCTCAGTGGGAGACGATTTGCTAGTAGAGATCATGACAGCACTGCTGGAGATGAAAACACCCAAAAAAGTGTCCCTGACTGGCAACTTTTATTTTGCAACATATGTCAAACTCCTGTCTGTGATGTGGCACGACTAGCTATTGTATGATGTAAGTGCAACAGCACATATTTTAACATACAACACAATTGTCTGGGAGAAGTTAATTCAGCTCCCCACTGTGAGATGCATTACGTGATGACCAAGTCCTGAAAAGTGCTCTGGTCCACTTAAACCAGTGCAGTAGCTGAAAGGGCTTCTCACAAGGCAGGGCGCACTGGCAGAAATTTCCAGAAGTGAACTGTAAATGGAAAACCTTCAGACAAACACAAATATTAACCAAACTGGATGCAGAATTACTAGTTTGGGTTGGGCCTCCTCAGAGCGATGAAGCAATTCCCTTAGAAATGCCTCTATATGTTCAGAGCCTGCACTTAAGGCGGATTAGCCATGTTGTCATCTTATGCGAATACCAGTCTTTGCTTGGGAAAATGAATTAAGACCACACCAAAATTACTCCAGTGAAGAGTGCTCAACAGCACTCGTAACCTCAGGGATGCCATTATAACAGCAAAACGAACCAGCAAAACACAGACTGGTTTACCAATGCTGCTTTACTGCAGAGCAAAAATACGGTTTATGAAAGTGAAACACACTAAAGAAATACTTTGCTCAGACCCCAGCATGATGGTGCCATTCCTCAAGACAAGAAAGTCCTTCTTCATCCCTTCCAACATGGAGCTTAGGAAAAAATCACATCTGACGTGAGTCATCTTCTCATTCAGACATTAATTCAGTTTATCCTTGCTGGAAGGATGACCTAACTCCTACCTTCTCCAGAATTTCTCAACAGTGGATCCAGGCACAGGGTCAGAGAGGAGCCGTGACAGAGGTGAAAAGAGGAAGGAAAAACATACACAAACAGACAGAAGAGCGATAATTCTGGAGTTTTCCTCCAGGAAACCACGTGCCACTGCACAGCAACAAAAATAACCCAGGGGTTCCCTCTCTGCTCTGGCTCCCTGTGAGGAGCCACTTTAAAGCTTTTAGAACATTTGCAGAGTTTGAGAGAAATGGTTTTTGTTTAACTTCAGCTACTTCAGAAATGCCTGGGGCCTGAAGAAACATATTTTTGGATTGCTCTTAAAGAACAGGCTGAACTTTGAAGTTTGGGGAATTTTTTTCAGATCAAATGTTAAATTAATAAACACCAACATGACAAATCGGTCTGAGTACTGAGGAAAAAATTAACAATCACTAAAAAAATCTTCTTGGATTAATTGTAGCATATTGTTACTTATGCTAATAATATGTTGATGGGTCTGGCACTGCAAGTCCTATAAGCCATGCTGCATAATGTGATTTTGTGTCCTAATTAAGCACATTTGATATTATTGTCCGTTTGCCCCTACAACGTAAAAGGCATATCATCACCATTGAATAAATACCAGTTTGGGTAATGATGAGATCATGAATAACTAGTTTACTTATGGACCATTTAAGAAATGTGCACAGAAATTCAAAGCATCTGGAATCTAAATTACTTCTTCGTACACAGCCTCTTTATAAAAGAAGTTTCATCAATGCCACTGAATTTACCCTGCACTTTCTTGTTAATTGAGGTGCTCGACTAAAGCGTCTCACGTGACTCATTTATTCTTCACTGTATTGCAAGAAATGGCTGGATAAGGAAACCTTGACTCCATGGGAACTCATGGGTCAGTCAGCTACAAGCCACACACAGGCTATTAATTACAGCTACGTGGTTGCAGAATCATCTGCTAACACTGTACAAACAGGAACAGTATCATGCCAGTATTGCCACATCCACATTTTTGTATTCTCGCCTCAATTTTCCTCGCCCTATTTTCAGAAGAAAAAACATGATTCATTCATAATAGGTGCCCTATTAAGTACTTAAAAAGCAATAATGTAAAACAACCTTCGCCTATAAATACTGGTAAACAACAGTTCACTCACCGCTGCAGTTCCTCACCATCCCAGTGAGGTATAGAGGGGAACTCTTACTTTCCTGTAGATTTCAGGGACATTTTTTCAGGAATCTGAGGACTGTAATGCTTCTGCAGCCCAGAAGTGTTCCTACCAAGGACCACCAGAACAAGTTTGCTTCTCACAAGTTAGCTAACTTGTAAAAAGAAAAGAAAAAAAAATACATCTCCTCCATATTCTAGTCTCTGCTCATTAATGCAAGCCAAGCTAATTGTACCAGGACATTCCTACTGCAGGATGGAGCTGAGATGGGAGAGTTCCTACTGATTTTATTCCCGGGAATCTGACACCAGAATCACCTCCCTGAAAAAAGCGGTCCATGCAGAGGGCCAGATCCTCAGCAGGCACTGACGGTCAGGGTGCTTTGATTAACACAACAAGCTCCTGACCCAGAACATCAGCGCCCTGAGGAGGATTCCAGCAAACATCTGTTACCATTAAAGATCGCTGGTTGAGATCTACACCCAGAGAGGGCTAGGGCTGAAGGATTGCATAGTTCCTCTCTGAGGCTAAAACAGCACAGAGATTTGAATGTCAGCAGAGCAACATTTAAGGAAATCAGCTTCAGAATCAGGAATGAGGAATGTGAAGCTATTCATTTAGTGGTTTCTCTAATGCCTCTCCATTTAATATTTGCAAATTTAATATTTACACATGCAAGCCTTACAAAAATTATGTTATGAGGAACAGCTTCTGCAATTTTCATCATAAACAACCAACCAAACTAAATGGTATATATAGCAGGGGTTTACAGCTGGGATCCTATATTACTTCTTAGAGCCACTTATCTAAGATCTGGTATCTATAAAAAGCCTCTCTGTTTGCTATTTACACAGGTGTCCTGGAGCATTATATAATCATGTAGCAGATCAACATAGCCTTAGGATCTCAAAGTATAGTAAAAGTACATTAGGATCATGACATAGAGGGAAAGAGTTGGCTACCATTTGACACTGGTCTTTCATTCCTTCCAGAAGTTCACCTGGACATGGAGGATAGATGTTTTCAGTTCTTCATGAGAATAAGGCAAAGAAAACACATCTTTTCCTAATCTCACTCACCTACTTTTTTTGAATGTAGACTCAAGCTGGCTCCTCACATAAATGTTGAAACTTTGCCACTATTATTCATGCTAAGTAGTTCCACTAAACTTGGCAATAGATCTTCTACAGTAAGGTCCACAAGCCAGGGGTCTTACAAGATCTCTACTTTCAAAGAGTCAGGCTTTAAAACAGTAAAGCCATAATAACTTAAAGTATTCCAAATGTACACCATCAAGGAGGACAATAAGACATGAGAGGTGACAGAGTCCACACAAGGCATAGATGTTTCCACATACTCTCTAACTACAGAGAGGATCAGAAACTACATTACAAATCAAAGCAGATTCTATAATAAAAATGCCCTCCAGAAAAGGCATATATCATCCCTTAAAAAAAAAAAAAATCAACGTGATGTATTATCCATAAAATCCCCCACAATGATTAATCTATCATTTCAGTCAGCCAAATCCTTTAGACACTGTTTGAATCTTAACAAGGTAACAACAAAATCCACTAGAATGTAAGAACAAGGGACATCTTCACTTCCTAGTACATCTGGCTCCATCAGAGCTTACTCAGCTTTTACTCTGCTATAATGAAGACCTTATGTATGAGTAAAGATCTCAGAATTTGACATTTGTATAGAAATATATATTGCATGCAAATGACATGGCAAAGGTAACACTAGTATATCAGACCTTGTACTTACTATGAACGAATTACATCCTTCGTTCATTAAATCCTCCCGTCATTCTTTTCAAAAGCATCTGTTACCCAGGATCTCTACATACTGCCTTGTTACAGAAGACAACATCAGGATGAAGAAACTTCCACCTCTCGTTCCCTAGTCTGTGCACAGTTGCTGCTTATGCCAAGGTGTTGCACCCTCTCCCATAATTTTCATCAGCCATTAAGATTCCCATATATAGAAGGCTGTAGCAAAAAACAAAATTCTTACATAGAATGCAATGCAAATCATAATACTTTTACAAATTAAAAACCAAAATCCTATCATCTATTTTCAGGTACAAGCATGTCCTCATGCATACTGAGGATTGCCAGAGGTCATAACTAACAAGCATTCCATATAATGCATATAGCTAGCAAGGAATTGTTCCCACACTATTATCACCAGCATTTGCCTAGTTGTACACTTACAAATCAAACGGCACTGTGGCTTAAAATGGACATACTGTCTTTGGCAGAAGTTACCATTTGCCTGCTTGAGAACTATAGCAGCACTAACTCTTCAAAAACAAATCTGTTTTGAGACACCTTGAGCTGTTCGTTTTCTTTACAGTGTTTCTTTGGAGCCATTTCTTTGGTTATGGTTTTCCTTCTAGTTCATTAAGTCCTCAAACCTGATTTACTTGCAGGCTCTTTACCCACAAAGGTACTCTGTGGGATGACAGGATCATCAAGGGGAGACTTTCATCCAGAAAGCACAAATGCAGAAATACATAGATCTTCAATTTTACACAAATATCAATCAGCACCAATGAAGACTGCTAACAAAGCCAATGTATTTGCCCACCATAGCTTAGTCTTTCCCCCTTTTTCTTCAGATATTTACTAGTTCATTTCTTGCTGAGTAACAACTTTCTTTTTCATGCTGTGAATCCTATCACCCAAAGGAAAGCACAAAAATACAGCTGAAAAGTATTTCACAGCATTAATGACCTCAATCTCCCTGCCCCAAGTAATGGCCAATTCAAGTTTGCTCAGGGATTACCCTTTGCTCCTCCAAGGTTGCCGATTTACAAAGCAAAGAGATATCTGAGAAGTCCTGAAACGATTTCCCTACCAAGCATTAGCTTTTCTGAAATCAATAGTCATGGAAAGTAAATCCCAGCCTATACTTGAGAAAAGCTGTGTAAAGATGAAATTCCTTTCATGAAAAACAACAGGAAAACCTACCGGCAGATGGACTTGCTCCCCTGGTGGAAAGAAGAGGCAGAAAGCAGCAGCCAAGGCTGTAAGGACTAGCAAGCTGCAGCTGTTGCCCACTGCTAATGAACTGCCAGGGGAGAAGCAGGAGGACGCTCTGGGCAGCAGGTGGTTTCTTAAAGTGGTACTCATAATGCGACTTGTCACGGGAGACCTGGGAGTCACTGGTGGAACTCCACAGAGATTATCACCTTCTATTGCAGGGATCGTTGCCTTTGCTCAGGGTGTGCCTCCCAGAAGAGGACTTTCAAAAAGAAATTCTTTAAAAAAAGTGGAACTTTGGAATGGGCTGCTTTCTAAACACTAAACAAAACCAGAAAGAACTGTGAGCCATGCTATGAACTCTATGCTACAGTTTGCATTTTCAAAATTCCTCGCAATGGATCTGGAATAAATCAGCAATGGGTCAAACCGCTTAAGAAAGTGTTTGAATAACTGCCCATGGAGTGTCCGGGGGTTCTCCGTCAGCTGAGTATTTTGACTGCTGCTGTTCAATTACCATTTGAGAAAGCAGGACTGCTGGGAAAGACAACACAATGTAAACCAACATTGGCTATAAAAGCATATAGTGTACCAATGCACAGCCCCAGTTTCAGAGATGTTACCAAAGGCAACCTCATATCACACTGCTCAATGATGCTTCTAGCCAGCAACGTTCAATACAGCCAAAGGTAAGAGGTCTTCAAGAAATCATGAGAGCCAGAAATATCTAATTTTACCTCTGTAATAGAAACAGTAATTGACAAATCATCTTTTACATTTATAAAATATATGACGAGGAATGTACCACAAGCATTCTAGACTTTCTGTCTGCACTGGAAATCAACTGGGAAATTAGGAGGTATGGCGTAGAAACATCACTACGAATATACTGTATTACTGCTTTTGCAGCTGCAGTCCCAGAATTTGTTTCACAATAATTCAGTTACCCATGTTTAAATAACCAGCCAGCAGAAGAAAGGCTGATATATTTCATATGCATTCTCTTTGAGCAGGGGGGCCTTCACGTCTGGTCGAAAAACATCAGGCTCATATGACACCACCAAAGTCAGGAGAGATGCCTAACCATAACTAAAAGCAGAATTTGGCCAACACAATTGGAAAATACCAGCAAAGTATATACAAATGCACACACGCAACTTCACGTAAAAGCAGAGCATGAGACAGATTGGATTTTTTTTAATCACACCTTTTAAAAAAAAAAAATCCATGTGCTCCTACGTGGTTCATTTATCCCGCTGCAACATAAACAGACCTATCAGAGCCTGTAGTAGGGGAGAAAGTTTATTTTTTTCCTTTTTTTTCCCTGCCCCCCTGAAGATTTTAAATACAGTTTGAAGAGTGAAAATACAGATCTGGCCTGCCTTCCAAACTCACTTCAATAATAGATACGCAATTTTAAGACTACCACAGTCAGCAAGTATGTCCATAAGCTATACTTTAATGTATTTATCTATATTTTTAAGAGAACTTTATTTTCCCCCTTTGTTTTCATAGTTTCCTCTAGCATATAGTCCAGAAGAAAAAACTAGATGTCTTTCCTGATTCAGCAAAACCACCCTTCCACAATGAGTATCCTAAGAGTTTACATATTATTTCTCCAGAATCCTTACCCAAAGGAAAGCAGGCTTTTCGTCAGCTTCGGTACCAGTTTCTACAGATGTTGCATAGTCTTCATAAGATCGTTCTATCAAACATATCCTTCAGAAAGGAAGGATTTTAGCTTGCTTTCTGCTTGCAGTGTCTGACTCGAAGCTGCCGTTCACTTCTTCAAGTTTCTTGCCTGTTGCTGGCACGCTTCCTGCTAATACCTGAGGCTTCAATCTTTTGCAAAAACACAGTCAAAATCAGTACTGGCAAAGCCATAACCAAACATAAAGATTTGAAGAGATTACTAAAAGTACAAGATTCTGAACCAGGGGATAATAGCATTTTTAACAAAATTGAACAAACTTTGCTGCAAATTAAAAACAATTATTTTGTATCGGAGCCCATAATGACTATTTTGAATATAGATATTTACTGCTGCCAATAAAGAATTTTTTTGGTAACTTTTCTATTATTGGGAAGAGCTTGAATACAATCCAATCCAAAAAAATGCTGACTTTCCTAAATAGGGGCTGTGTTTTTGCAATAAAGAATACTGGTCAATATACAAGTGAAGGAAAACTGAACCAGATGTCAGTAATAGGACCACAGAACGTTGCATTTGCCCAGAATCGCTATTTTAAACACACGATGTTGGTCTACTGGTTTGTGGGATAATACATTCTTGGCAGCCAGAAGGAGTTTCGATATGTTAGAAGGTTATCCTTGAGCAAAAAAAAAGAAAAGAAGCAGAAGAGAGGTAGAGAAAGGCCACTCATTCATCAAGCTTCCTATAGGGGAAACAAAATCGTGACTTACTCGGGAAACCAGTTCAAAGAAAAGCCAGTCTCAACACAGAAGGCTGTTTTTTTACATTAATTTTCATTATCTGCTTTGCTTCCTTACAACTTCATTGTACTTTGCCTTTTTTTTTTTTAAAGGATTCTTCCCTCCATACATGCTCAGTTTCCAGGCAAGAAGTCGAAGGAAAAACTGGTGAGCTTTTCCCTTGCAGCTCACGTGCAGTCAGATGATGGGTGGGAGAACAATGCGCAACCCAAACCGCACAAAATCCAGGCCTGAAAACTTTCTGCGCTGGAAATGTTTGCTCACATGAGGATCTTGCTGCCATCACCAGGATTACTGGAGGAAGCTGTTCACAGGATCAGGCCCAACTGTCCCACAATCACTACTAGCAGTGCTGGAAGCCGCATGCACCAAAATAGCATTAACCCAGGTCCCTATCCATTGTCAATGAAGTACTCGCCCATCTCTGAAATGCTTTCTAGTTTCGAGTCACAGCGATTTGGGATTGGATTTTTGGGGGAGGGTTTCCCCTTCTATTTAAGAAGTAGTTACATCTGTATGCCTTCTTTAGACAGAAATAAAACTTCAAGATGTATTTTGTATGTTTGGCGAACAATCACTTCCCTGTTTTACCACGTAGTAAATTTAAAAATCAACTCTGTTCATTGTTTTAACAAACCTTCCTCTGAAAGATAATTAAAACCACTTCCCAATATACAACCAAAGTTTTATTTTTATAGTCTATCTTCCATTATGGCATAATACTTTCTTTTTTTTAAAACCAGTGAAATATACAAATCACGCAAGACAGAAATATGTACATTAAATGTACAGAACAGAGGAAAGGACATAGAGGATTTACATATCTGAATGACAAGCAAAATATTTTACATTAAATAGTGTTTTAATAGCTAGGGTCATGAGATTCAATTCTGCTCAGACAAAAGTCACTAAAAAGGAACATGAGGTGATTCAGCAAATGAAAAAAAAAAGGATCATGTTTTTTGTACAATAAAAACCAAAGTGACATATTCAATGAATTAGTGCTTTATTTATTTATCTTACTTTAAAGATATTCTTTGCAAACATCTGAAGATGAGGGGTAAATATTCCTTGTACAATAAATTAAGAGCAACAAAGCGCCATTTAAGAAGCTGATAAATGATCAAGATGAACTTAATGATACAGCTTAAAGGCTCGTGAAAAGTTAAGGCTTTAGTACAACTAGGCTAAAGTGAAAGATTTTCCTCAGTTGGTATTTGCTAAACCATTTTCTTTAACTTGTTGGATGGGACTAAGTTTGAAAGAGGCATCCGAACCAAAGATGATATCCTGTGTAATCACACAGCACTGGGGGGAATGCATATTGTTCAACAGATAACAACTTCCATTTCAAAAACCGAAAAGCAAGGCCTGAATGCAGCACATTTTAGAGTTGGAAGGTGTCTCCTTTCAGCAATAATCAATAATGCCCTTAACGTGAGAGTGGAACAGAAGCGATCTCCAGACCGATACCAATTCAAGCGTAGGGTGCTGCCTCTACCAACCACCCAAGAAAGTCCTAAAGCTGGGAAGAGGCTTACTTCTTTGGGATTATCTTAAAACTTTTGAATGATAAATCTTTTAAAAAATAATAAAAAAAAAACCAACACCAAAAAGTCAGAATCAATCTAAAAACCTGAAGAGATCTGAAAAAGAAAATGGGTGATGAACTGCCCCTGTAATTTAGATGTTTTATTATTTCTTAAGTCATTAAAATATATACGTACAAAAAGCTTTGAAATATCAGACACCAGCAGACCACAGTTGTCCCATATATATGTAACTGCTCAAGTATAGTCTGAACAGTTGTAGTGTATATCTGCAATATATTATCTAAAGCATGTGTATTAAAGACATAGAATGATAAATTTGGTATTGCTGCAACATTTCATTGAACTATAATAGTCAGTTAATGTTATTAAAATACGAAACTGTTGTCTCCTTGAGTGAAAGCGTTCCCAAAATCTGAGAAAAAAAAAAAATGAATCATTCCAAGAGTGGGTATCTAATGATTTATTTTCTCACATAAAATTAGAGGAGTTATTTGTCAAGCTGTGTTTTGAAAGACAGCCAGGTATTACAACATTTTTAAGGCATTTTCAAATTTGGGGAATTCTATTTTCTATGGGCTTTCCAGGCTGGGAGACCAAAACTGTTTGCAAGCATTGCAGCTCCCTGCCGCCCGGGTACTGTGCTCCACACAGTCTGCACCTCGGCGGCTCTCCATACTAGGTAGTAGTGAAGTACTGCTCTGGAAGACGAGACACTCGAACATCACAACTAGCTAAGAAGGCCAAATTCTGCCTTGAAGAGTATCTTCATTATTTGTCAAGGCAGATTTTTTTTCTTTTTCTTTCTGGTCTTGTTAGGTTCTGGAACCAGACACAGTGACTCTGGAATAGCGCAGCTGTAGCCTTTATGATCCTTTGCTCTTTACCCTCCGATGACATTGCATACTTAAGTGGGCACATTCAGATCTGCCACTGACACGGCACTTCATGATGAATATACCCCTTACTTACAGAGCCCTAAATGTACTGAACAGCTTTATATACCCTATTCTGGTAACTTCTAGTGTCTGAAACTAAAAGTCATGGACAGGTCTGTGTGTTCCTCACATCCATAAGGATTGTTCTAACATCCCAAGCACATTACATGGTTGCTCTGCCTACTGCACATGTATTATGTCCCATGGGACTAAATTAGGATATGTTGGATTTTCCCCTCAAACTACTCTATTGTTTTTAAGAAACGTCAATTTTTTTTTTTACTTTGTAAAATAAATATTCTCGGGTTCTCCCCCATTATTGCCAAAAATATAAGCTGCACACAGTTCTGGGATGGACGCAGACAGGGTTTCCAGGCACTTCTCTTTACAACCTCTATATTTTTCTTTTTTCGTTCCTTTTTTTTTCCTTCCCCCTGCCTTTTTTTTTTTTTTTTTTTTTT
>Ga0065711_1001392_pt1 | contig 60421 bp, 54 predicted proteins | sample Hoacrofraction12_FD_59098 | JGI IMG/M metagenome (GOLD analysis project Ga0065711, IMG submission 59098) | Hoatzin crop microbial communities from Cojedes, Venezuela - Epithelial fraction 12 v2 (version 2) | ecosystem: Host-associated > Birds > Digestive system > Esophagus > Crop | place...
CGCCTGGACAAGGTCCTGGGCAGCCTGCTGTAGGTGACCCTGCTTCGGCAGGAGGGTTGGACTAGATGACCCACAGAGGTCCCTTCCAACCCCTACCATTCTGTGATTCTGTGATTCCTCCAGCTATGCACTGGCATTTCAGATGCGTTCTCTGAATATCAATGGTGACCATGCAGATCAACAAAATAATGCACATTTTTGATGGCACATTTGGCTAGAATAGCATTAAATTTACAATAAATTCAATTAATAGAACTGTTCATTCCCCAGCATTTAACTTATTTACACTGAATAAACACATCAGACAAGCCCGTCTCTAGAGATTATGCACAAATGCTTGGCAATGGGAATGTACTCCTTGGTGCGTGTGGGTATAATGGAAGGAAATTAATAATTTTTTGCAGAATAATAATTATTTTGCGTTTATATCAAAGGTTATATTCAAGGATCTCAGATCCCTTAACAGGTGAAGAATGATACAATGCTGTCTTTTTTTAATCTTGACCACCTGTATATATGGAGTTAGACCTATAGCATCACAGTATGATACTGGCTCCAGTACATAGGTCCTGGTCACAGAACTCCAGCCTTCCTGTGGGCACCCTCCCTCTGCCCAAGCAAAGGCACACCACAACCATGGACGCCAATGCCACAGAAAAAGCAAGCAGACCCAAGGCCACACGCTGTCTCTGCTGGGGCAGAGCACAGATGGTGCTGGGGAAGGAGCCAGGCTTCACTGCTACTGGAGGAAGAGTGATAATGCCCTGAAGATCCTGCCAAACTGTCCCAGCAGAAGTTGTCTCCAAATCCAGACACAATTTTAATCTCAAAGGGCTTTGGCACAGAGAGGTAGGGAGTCTGATCCAATCTTATTTTCCATTCCTGAATGCAGACCTTTTCTCCTTACTCCTAACAGTGAACAAGAGTTGAGATAGCCTCACACTCAGCCCCTGCTATGTCAACAAGCAATGTGATTTTGTTGGGACAATACACTCATTCCTCTGTCCAAACAGCCTGAAAGAGCCAGGAGCTAGCCAGCCTCTGCTATCACCTTTAGATTTCTCTTAGGTCCCATTTCCTCACGTTCACACTCTCTCTTTGCTCCCGGTGAGAGCTGCTCTCCTCCAGAGGAGCAGAAACCCCAGCAGACGCTCATGATTCTCACGGTGAATGGAGGGGGGGCAATGTGGCTGGGGCTCTGTGAGTTGTTGTCTTCATTAGGGAATGCAAATGGGACTGCTTGAACTCATTTCAGAAATGGCTGTCACAGCGTGGCTGATTGATGCATAGCAAGGGGATCACTCCAAAGTCGGCAGCGGCGAAGATCTGCATAATACAGACCGGCTTTTCCTTCCCTGCTCTCCACCACTTCTCCTTTTGCTTTCAGCATCACAGGCCTCTGCTTTGCTTCCAACTAATGGCTCCTTTGGCAAGTCCTTTCAATAGGCTGCTTGAAAGGCACAGCTCCGCTGCAGAGGGAGGATGAGATTAAACGGGAGGGAGAGACAGGGGAGAGGATGATGAAGGCAGGCAGAGATCAGCAACGAGATGGGAAAGAGTGACGGAGGAATGAGAAAGCAGGGTGCAGAAGGCAGTGAGGGAGAGACAGGAGGGAAGGATCATTTTCAAGTTGTTAACAGCATGGTCCTGAGCATGCCCACAGACACCGAGGACTTTGACCATGACCACAGGGGGAAGCAGAGGAGAGGGGCAGGTGAACAAGCTGTAGTCCCAGCAGCCAGGCACAGGGTGACTCCCAAAGATGCCGTTCTCATTCCGGCAAGCGAGATGCTGGTCACTCAGTGCTCTGGTCTCCCAAATGAGGAGTCCCTTCCCTTCTGCCCCCACCATAAAGCTGGTCCTGTTGCTGCCTCCCCAGCCCCCCGGCAATGACAGTGCCTAGGGAACCCTGCTCCTTCGGGTGCCAGCAGCCTTCAGAGGGAGGAATACCCAGGCAGACCAAATCCCTGGCCTTTTCTGTTCTCTGTCTGCAGGTTCATTTGCTCAATCAAGCCACCTTGGCTACAGCTCAGCAGAGACACCCAGGGCCACTTCATTTTGCCTGTTTGTTTGGGCAGCCAGTCAAGCAGCTAGCAGCAGAAACAATGGGATTTTCTCTTTTGTGCGTGCAGGCAAAATTAAATGTGATTTGAACTCGCTGCTGGATCTGCACCAAATGAGCCCCCCAGGGCACGAGCTGTCAGGCAGCCGAGGAGCAGCAGCCCTTCCCAGCACAGCCAGAACTTTCCCAACCAGAGCAGCACAGGCAGCATGGCCGGGAGATCGCCCCACTTCTGCAGATCACTTGCTGCCAGAAGGACGCCTGCACTGCCTGCCACAGAAGAGGCTGGTGGCCTCTGTCCCACTCCCTGCTCCACCTGTGGGAAGAGCGAGAGGCGTGGGACGGCCACCTCTGCATGCTCAGGGATGCTCCTCCAGCACACGCATGCCCACTTGCTCCCCAGCCTCCCAGGGAACTTGGGTGTCCCCACAAAACTCACTGGACTCAGGCCCCTCTCATGACTTCTGCTTTGGGCCGGCTCCAGGACCATGGTGGTCTCCTTGGTCAGCAGCAGAAGGAATACTCAGCATTGTCCAAAAGAAAAGTCCACCTTGCAAAGAGGCCAGCGGTGACTTCCAGGAGTCCAAGGCTCCCTCCTCTTGGCTGGCTGCCCTGGGAAAGCCAGTCCCTGGCTGTCCCAGCAGCCGACTGCTGACGTGCTGTGCTGCACCCTGAAGTCTGCAGCAAAGGAGAGGTACTAAATATGGACCTGCTCTGCGTACATGACTCACTCCGGCAGGGTCATCCTGCTCTCTGTATGTGCTCAGGACTTGCTTTTCTCAGCCCAGTGCTTTCTGCTGCTGCTGTCCTTCCTATCCACCCACCCTCCTGCCAGGGCTGCCTAATAAGACCATGAAGATAATGAAATTTGTTCCAGTTGTTAAAATCACTACTTGTTCACAAATTTCCTGTTCGAAACACCTCCAGCTGGTGCCACGACGTGCAGCTCCTGCCCTTTCCCAGACAGGTCCATCAGGCTCCTTTCCCTCCTCCTGTCCAGTCTGCTGCCTCCAGCTCAGGCGCCGAACCCCAGGACTAACTCTCATGGCGTCAGACTCCCCGTGTGCCCATGGGGACTGCAGACAGTAGGGCCCCACAGGGCTCCCAGCCAAGGGCTGTTCCCCTAATTTTGTAGCTGGACCAGCCAAGGGTCAAGTAGTGATCCAGACAGGCTGCATCGGTTTCTGCTGAAGTCTGCTGAAGACGCTTATTCTGTTACGCCAGCCCTTTTGCAGCCCCACGTCCGTGAGGTTGCTCCGTGGAGCAGCTGGCTGGGAGAAATCTCCTCCTCCAGCCTCCTGTGCCAGTTGCCAGCAGAGGGGCCTGAGGACACCTCAGTCTCTGGGAGTGCTGACAAAAAAATCGAAGACTGACCAAGTTGCCAGGCTTGGCAGGGAAAGGAGTGTGCTTTGCCAGCTGCATCGCCTGGAGAAGCAGTCCTTCTACCCCCAGGCCTGGAGAAGGAAGGGGTTGATACAGGAACGCCCAGCTGACACCTTCCTCGCCTGCTTCCCCACCTCACAGCACAGTGTCATGACGGCCATGAAGCTAAGAAAAAAGGCCAGGGCTTTTTTGTTAAGCACACATCACATTTTCAGGGCCAGAAGGCTGCAAGCCTCTTAGGAAGGAGTTCGGAGATGTCTGAAAGCAAAGCCCCCCAGGATACCTTCCATGAGGGGCCTTGAGTGCAGGGGGTTTGGGCTCCGAGGACTCTTCCCTCTCCACAGGGTCATCTATGGGAGAAGTTTTCTTGGAAGGAGCAGCACCTCACAGAGGGAGAGAGACAGCGAGAGAACTCGTTAGGGGGAAAAATCAAAGCAGTGTGTATGCTAATAGGACAAGGTGAGGGAAAGCAGCATCCCAGACAGGCAGGAGGGTCCCATTCCTCCCGCTCCCTCGGGGGTTCATTACAGGCTGGTATTTGCGAAGCGGCACAGCCACCCGATCCGGTGTCACTCCCCACCACCCCGCGTATCGACAAATCCACTCCCACGGGAGCCCAGTTAATTTGCTTCCCGTCTATTGATCCCTGTGGCAAGTCACCATTAGCGGCAGCTCCACCTGCCTCCTCCTCCTCGCTCTTCTCCGCTCTGGGGAGGAAGGGGAGCAGCGGGCTCGTTACTGGAGAAAGGCGTTTAGGGGAGACGGGAGATGAAAGGTGCCGAACTGCTCCCTGGGCCCGCTCCCCATCAGAGAGAGACCTTTCTTATTTATAAGGCCGTCAGCATCCCCTGATCAGCCAATGCTTTCAGGCTCCCTCGCCCCTGCACTCAGCATATTGATTACCCTTTGTTCACTGCCTTATGAACCCGTTCGTTAATGGGCTGGGAGCTTGTAAACGCGCATTGGATTTCCTTTTAAATCTGCCTGAACAAAGGAACCGCTGAGTGTTTACAAGAGGCAGAGTTACAGCCCTGCCACCACCGCTAGCAAACTTCACTGACGGCCAAGAGCGGGGTCACCCCTTCCCTGCCTCACACCCCCATCCCGCTCCACCTTGGCCAGGGCACAGTTTGCTGATGGAGATCAGAGGATGCGAATAAGGGGGTTCAGGAGGCTCCTGCCTTTTGTGCCTTACCCCATGCTATGGTCCCTCCTAGGCTGCGCCCCAGCTGGGGCTGCAGAAGGGATCAGGGCATACCACAGCTTTTGACCCCTTTCTGCTCTCCCCACTGGTCTTGCTCTGTTGACTCTGCCCATCGGTGTCAGCTCTTTGGTGTCACCCATGGGATGTTCCTCCACCTCTCGCTGCTGTTTCTCTCTGCGAGGTACCAGCAGCATTCCTGTCCCCTGCCCCATCCCCATCACTAGGAGGAAGAAGAAGGCATCAGCCCCCAGGGAAATAGATGGGGAGAGCTCCTGGTGTCTAAGGGAGCGCCCTTTCCAGTGTCACAAGCCCTGAGCATGGCAGGAGAAGTTTTGGGGGTAATGCCAGAGCCTTGCCACAAGCCAAGGCAGATCAGACCCTTGCAGTTGATCCTTCCGTGGTCACTTACAAAAGATGCGTTTACCCTCCTGCTCTGCAAGTCACTCCCATTATTTTGAATGCTAACTGGATTCAGTGAAATGGCAGATGGCTGGCATTCCCCCCAGGAGGACAAGAGGCTGAGCTGTCTGATATATATTGCACGTTCAGTCCTATTTGCTCAGCTGTAGATCTGCCTGTCCCAGACTTTACTAGCCCATCCATCCTCTTACTATCAGACACAGCCAGGACGCCATCGCTTACTCCTAAAAGTTTGATAAAGCTGACTCTGAGCGCTGCAGCCCAAGGTGCTCCTTCCATTGGTTAAACCCTCCAGTTTCAGGCTTTGCCACCTCCTCTTCCTTTCCTCACTGCAGTTTGATTTATGAATCAAACTGTAAGGTCTTCTCAATGTCACCGAAGTGGATATTTCAGGGTTATTTTGATTGCAGATTTTCCAGTTTGGAAATGTTGGAGTGTCTCCCACAGAGCTCACAGCAGCCTCTGGTAGGAGGGACTCTCCCCTACCCAAAGATACGTCTCTGTTTTTCAAGCTAAGAGTCATTCTTTCAGCAGAAAGTCAGTAGAAAGCTACTATAGCCACCTGAGCTGGCTATTGCAGGGAAACATTATCGCATGCACTAAGCTAATGTATTGCTTTTTCTTGCAATACTCCAACGTATTGCTTTCACTTGCAGTTCACTGGGTCTTTCCAGGGAACTACAAGCCTAAACTAATATTGCAGATGCATTTTCCAGGTACACCGTACTGTTACTTGCTTCCCTTATTCAGAAAGCAAGAAAGTAAATGTAATAAGCTTGATGCAGTGTTGTTGGTGCTGTAAACCAGTAATAAAACCAGGAGTCTTCAGCCTCCATGTTGCTAGCAAAGTGGGACTCTGACTTATACCATTTAAAATGGGCAAGGTTCAGGACTTTTCACACTTTGAGATATGTCTTGGGGCTCTCATCTGTGAGACCAGGGAATCATTTCTGGGGCCTGACAGACATGGGAACAGCACCCTGTCAGCCAGCGGAGTCCCACCTCCTAGTCTGGAGTCTATTCTAGTGCAATGGGCCCCCGTTTGCCGAATCCTGTTCGACCTGGAGACCTTCTGCCTTCCAGGGACCTTCACCCTCATACATCTTGCTCAAATGCTGCAGGACACACCATGTGGCAAAACAGCAGAAATCCCACCTAAAGGGACAGGAATATCCACAGTCATGACACTCTCTTCCCCAGATGGCAATGACCTTCTTTACTGTGGCAAGACACAGCTCCCAAGGAGTTTCACAGAGCAGAGCCCATTCTCTGGCTCTGCTGTCTTAAAAATCCCACTGTGGAAGTAATTGGAGATGGTTTTTTTTCCCTCCAGGGGTGCATCTACCTATTCTTCCCACTGAAGAAGGAAGCTTGCACTATCCTCCAAACTATGTGTGCCCACATCTTTGGTTGGGTCCTCGGTTGGCTCTGGGACAGGAAACCTGCCAGGAGAACGCAGGAGCAGCAAGAGGTAGCCTTGTGGATTCAGTAACAGGTATTTCCAGTCTGCTGTGAGGTTCCCCTCTGGATCAGTACTGACTTCTACATCCCAGATCAGCTTTGGAGAAAGCCATCTTTTGCACCATTGTGAAGTTATGCCTCTGATGATTGACAACTACACAAGACCTCCTGGTGCTTTCTGAGCAATGAGGTATTTCCCATGGGAAATGGGGGATCACTTACATCAGTACAAGAGCAAACACAAGCCAGCACAGAAATCATACTGTAGCTACGGTAGAAGATTTAAGAGAAGTTACTCATCAGATGACATAGCTGCTCTGGGCTTACAGGTGATGCACAAACCCTGTTAATATTCCTGACTCACCCTGCAACCCAAAGAGAAAATCTGACTGGAAGAAGTTTTGATGATCAGCAGAAAACAAAGTTTTGTGAAGGTTTTCTGCTAGATCAGCAATGCCCAAGGGGACCTCATGAAGACTGATTCTCCAGAGACACAAACATGAAGCGGGAGACCTCATTTAGGGATTTTCATTTTCCCATCTGGAAACATAACAACAGAATAGAGATCCTCAGTGCCAATTACTTTAAAGCTGGGACAGAAATTGCCAGCCGTCTGTAGCAGAACTAGAGAAAAGTCATCCAGAGACTTGTACCAGGAAGCCAGAGAATGGACTTGTGGCTCTCTCCAGTGAAGTTTGTGTGTACTTTGTTATCTCCCAAAAAATCCAGAAGTCACAAAACAGCTGCCACCTAAATTTTCCTTTTCAGTGCATAAGACGTGAGGAAGGGGTATGTTTGTGAATATAATCCACTGATAACCCAAAGCCCAAAGTGTACCGAGATGCTGTTTAGAGAGGTCCTGGCTGGAAGCCAAATGCCTTTCTATGAAATGTTTTACCTCCTGAGATTTTAAAAACTTGCTGCGTTCCTTCAAGGGTACCTCCTTTCCTAGAAGCTGCAGCAAGGTCTCTGGAATAAACTCCACCGAAGAAACACTGTAATTTATCAGTGCCTTCATTTCTGTCTGCAGCCTCTCCCGCTGCAGCATCCTGATCCATCCACCCACCTATCCAGTCACATCGAGACAGCAAAAAGATTACGCTAGTTCAGGGGACCTTTGGAGCTGACTTTCTGAGAAAACAAGTTTGTTCTTTATATCCGTTTATTTTTCTTTGCAAACAAGAGACACAGAGATACTTCTTGCCACCACCTTTTCTGCAATGCTCCCTGCCTGCGAGCAGCAGCTGACAGCAGTATGTTTCACCTCAGGTCTGTGACTTTGTCCTTCGTAAGAGTGCTTCAGAGTTATCACCATCGGGAGAGCCAGAGATCAGAAACAGGTTGGGTGGAGAGAGAGAAGTAGCTCAGCTGCTGTAACACAGGGAGAGAGCAGAGAAATACCTTTTCTTTGCCAGAAGTGACCCCATTCCCAGCAGTCCCATTCAGGAAGGCGCTGGCAGCTGGCTCAGGTGCTCCGAATGTGGCCGAAGCTCTGTCCACACATTCAAGGTGGAGAGGCTCAGCTCAGAACTCCGAGCTGAATCCTGCTGTAGTGTCCAGAGAGACAAATCATCCCTTCCTGGTCAGCCTCTAGCCAAAATTAGGAGTAGCTGGTCCTGAAGTAAAGAGCGCACAGCACAGAGACTGCCCTTGCATTGCCTTGGAGATGTCACACAAACACTGCCAGCCTCTGCTTTTCATCTGGTACATCCTTTGAGGGATGGAAACATGGCAGGAACATTAGAGGAGATAAGGGATAGCAAAGAGGTAGGTGAATAGTATAAGATTAGAGCATAAATTGGACTGTGGTAACACAGAGGTATCCTGAGTGCTATAAAATGCCGCAGATGGGGAGGCAGCCACATAAAATGTAGTGGCAGTGCAAAAATCAAAGTCTGGCACTAACGGCTGTGATCTTTTTTAATCTATTGATTAAACTAGTGATCCTTTTGAGCCCTAAACACTACTAATCTGTTGCCCTGGGAATAAACTTGGAGCTAGGAAGAAATAAGTTTCCCTCTTAGGAACACTTTTCAAGCTTTTAGTGTTTTTATCATGCTGAAATAGGCTTTTGAGCTTTCTCATAAAGAAAAAAAATTAAGAAAAAGCACAGAAAAGGTGACACTCCTCTAATAGCCAGAGAACTGGGGTATATGGAGGGGAACAGCACCCAAGCTTAGTTAGTGACCTAACTGCCAGGTTCGAGAACAGTGACTGAGCCCTCGCTGTCTCTCCCAGAGGAGCTGTCTCACATGGTGACAAGTAATTAGGAGAGACTCAAGCCATGTAACACCCATACAGAGACAGAGAGACAGATAACCTGGAGAGACAGACTTACATTACTGGGGCAACTTCGAGGTGCCAGCTCTTATTGTATGTAGAGCTGCCATTTCTAGGTGGCAGCTGGGAGGATTTAACATATCACAGTGGCACTTCAGAGCCACATTCAGGCTGCGTATGAGCCCTCGCTGTGGCACCTACTTCTTTCTACAGACTGTACGTGAAGCGAGGCTTGGGCAGTGGAGGATCAGAGTCAGGCTGAATTGCTAATCTCACCCAGCCAGAGCAGTTGTAACATCTGAGGATGAGGGGAAGGAATAAGCCTGGAGTCAGCCAGGAGAAGAGTTGGAACCCCTTTCACTGGAACCAAGTCCCCATCCAGACACACTGGGATCATCTATGTGGGTGTCAACATTGCCGGACGCTTCTTCGATGACAAACATGTGCAGATGTTGTCCAGTACCAGTAATCCATTCTTGTCTCCTCTTCATGCCCTTTGAATCATCCCCTAGAAATAAATATTTTTCTCTCTCTCCTCCTCTTGCTCTCATTGCAGTCTAGAGTAACCCCAGCTCCCTCCCTCCCCTCACGCCTGGGCCAATTTAGAGTGTTAATTAGTGATGAATTAGCAGCACAAATCCCATTCGAAGCCCCAGACCCACAATGATGAATTCCTACGAGGGACCTGACAAATCTTATGTTAATATCTTCCTTTTCTTCATCAAGCAATTACTTCTCACTTCATTTGTCTGCAAAGTCTGAGCCCACACTCTCAGCTCTGGTGCTGGCATGTGTGGTTCAACTTTGCCAATTAATTATTCAATGGCTTATTTCACACTGTTAGACTATTTGAAAAAAAAACATGTGAAAGCAGCTCCTTAATTATTAAATTTCAACATGTTGGGCATTAAAGCTCTTAGAGGGAATGCTGATACCAGCCTTTCCCCTCCTAAAACTTCCTGCCACCACCACTGCAGCTGAGTCCCTGGTTGACTGTTTTACTTATGGTGGCACTTCACCTTGCTGTGTGGAGACCACAATGAGTCCAGACCTGATCCAAAGCCTGATGAAGTCAAGGAAAAGATCTACATCATCTTCAGAGGGACCTGAGTCCTTCCCAAAGACTGATGTGCTGTTAAGACATCGATGCTTTGGGGAATCTACCACCTTTCTGATAAGCAACATTCAAAAACTGACTAGGGTAGTTGAGACCAAAGGTCCTCCTCCACCAGAGTGATTCACAAAGGTTCAGAGCAAGACAAGCAGCCGTTTATCCTGGGTCTTCCTAATAGCACAGCTTGTTGGATTGCAGTCAGCAACCTTTGAATTAAGCCCAGAAACATGGTGTCTAGCCTTTTTTTTGTTGATCAAAGACCTGAGTCCCAACCTTAGTGCTACTAACTGTCCACACCCAAAAGGAAACCAATTCTTCTCTGCCCAAGCTGCCAAAGGGAAGGATTCAGTCCCAAACAGCCCTCTGCTCCCCTGCTCCCAAACCAGAGACCCCAGGTCCTGGCACCTGTCCTCTGGGGACCTCTCTTCCAAGAGGTGAGCTCTTGGCGGTGACTTGCTGAGCTTGCAAAGAACAGGGGTTTGAAGCAGACTTTTTGCTTTTGCCTGTCAGCTCTGCTCAACATCCCACTGGGGGGATGTGGGCAGAGGCCTGAGCAACTCTGCATCAGCACTGGAACAGCTGACCCATCTCTGCTCTCCAGCTGGCTGCCAGAGTAGCTTCAAGTGACGGGCTGCCCAGGAGACACAGCAATGGTACCCTATCCTACAACCTTTTTTCCTGGCTTCCTCCCAGGTCAGCAAGAGAGAAGGATCTCCTGGCAACAGGAGCAGCTTACATGCCTCCAGCTGAGCCCACTCTCTGGTTTCACCACTTCCCCCTGGAGCATTCAGGAGGAGGGAACATCTCAGGGCTTGTGACCACCATGGTCTTGCACAGCCGCATCCCTTTAGCAACAGCGATGCCTACAGCACAGCCTCAAAGGCAGGGCAGCTCCTCACACTTCCTGCTGGCATTTGCTCAGTTCCAGCCCAGCTGCTGGGACTACCACGCTGCACCCATTTTTTTATGGGGAACCAGACCTCACAAGCTGTTAGCAGGCATGCCTGCCCAGTGAAGGCAGCACGTAGGTTCAGAGGACGGGACTAACATCATGAAAGGGCTGTGGGGATACCTCCAGCCTGGTCCTGCTGCTCTTTCCCAGGCAAGCCCCAGCAGGGAAGCCAACAGCTGAGCCCAGGGCCTGCAGCACAGCAGCACCCACAGCCCGGCCCCGTGCTGTGCATCAGGGTGCCAAGAACGGCTACAGAGCTCAAGAGCGGGGAGCAAGAAAAGCAGCTGCCCTGTGTGTGGGAGGAAAGGGGTGAAAAGGAGCACCCTAAGCTTCAGAAAAGACTCCCTCCCTCTCCCTCACAATGGATTAAGGACTCGTGGGCTGTCTACTTGCCTATATCTATCACAGGCATCACAGACTGCAGCGCCTGCTTTGACTGCAGTCACTGGGGCTTGTGGAGCCTTTCTTTCACTGACTTCAGTCTGCAGCAATAAAATGCCTCTCTGTTCCCTGCAGCTGACTTGCAAACCACGGCCCTGCATGTCAGAGAGAAGCGAGCAATTAAAGAGACAAAGTGCTGAAAAATACATAACAAAAGCCCTGCAAATGGGTACTGGGAGCCTGGAGTACAAAGGCAATGGGTGTTAATGATGAACATGATTTGGTTAATTTTTAATAGTCCATAACAGAAGCGATGGATGGGAGAAGCAAACGGGTGTCAGGCAGGAAACTCTTCCTTTCTTTGCGGTGCCCTCCTCATCAGAGATGACAGCGTGCTCCCTTCCTGCCCGCTGGGGACTGTCTTCACGTCTCTGACCCATGAATCTTCCAAGAGATGCAGCGCAGACGGGTTTTTAAGTTTTACATATGAGCTCCTTGCACCCAGAAACACAGCCCAAGAACCCTGAGAAGGTCTGGCAGGGAACAGGAAGATCTCAGCTCGTGATGCTTTCAGAAAGTTTAAGCTCAAAGACTGTGCTGCTTGGCCCGGGATGAAAGTGTGTGTGCCCACGGAGCTTGCTTGGGCCCCTTGCCCAGCTGCCTTGCTGCAGGAGAGGTACCATAGCCATGCGTATGCTGAAATGTCAGAGCCAGGGACACACATGTTGGCTCCTAGCTGGGCATGTACATACATATCCCTGAGTTTGCATCAGCTATTTCTAGATATTTCCCCAGTCTTTCCTCCTCCTGCCCTCTGTGATCATGTGAAGATCAAAAATACTGTCTTGCCCAACACAGAAACGTGGGATGAAGAAGGGTAACTAGGACACCGAGGCCAAAGGGACTGGGAAAGTGACATGCTGTCACTCTGTGATGGAAACACTCTCGCCTCTGTTTGCAGCTAGTGGAAACACCAGCCAAAATCAGCCCTGACAGTGCAAGCAGGGGAGGACACGTTAACACCACTTTGACGTGACATGGAGGACTAGCAAGAGCGCAGGGTGCTGTTGCGGTGGCGGGCAGCTTTGCTGCAGACCTGCCCCTCGAGAAGCCGCTCCCCGCCTCGCCCCCCAGGCCCACCCCCGCTGACACAGCTCAATGCCATCAGGATGCCCGACGCATTGTATCGCAGCCAGGGACAGCCACGCAGGCTTCCCGCTCTGCCTCAGTGCCTTTGCTCACTCCTGAGACCTCCCTTGCTGACCCGCTGCTCCCCGGCAAGTGCCTGCCTCCTTTTGCTGGCCTTGCCCCTTTCTGCCCCTCCATGAGCTAGCAGATCTGGCAGCAGACACCCTCCTGCGCCCCGGGCACCAGCACATCGCCCCGCACGCACTTGCAACATCAGAGCAGCACAGCCCCTCCGCTCACAACCCTACCCTTCACATGCAAGCCCTGCACTGACATCGCCAGAGCCCCTGCAGCGTGCCAGGCTGGGGAAGGAGGGACAGAGTGACCCTGAGGGCATCCAGCGCGTTGTGCAGGTCCCAGCTTCTCCCTGAACTTCCCTTTGTTCCCCCACCCTTACCCACTCCATCGCTGCAGTCTTCCCCATCATAGTGAACGAGGCTCCTAACCCCAACTCATAATTTGTGCAGCCATTTTTTCTGCACTAAATCACTCATGTGAAAATCCCAGATGTGCTGAAGCAATCCAAGACCTGGGATTTTGGGCTGAATCCTTTCACCCCTTGCTCAATCTCTGTTGAGGGGTGGGGGGTCCTCCAGCAAGTGCTGAGCAGCATGATCAAGTCTGCCTCTCCAGACATGCAGCTTCACCTGGCTTACAGTACTGCCAGAAGAGTCTCCCCCTGCCAGCAACACCCCATCCCTCACCTCAGCCTCTGCTGCAGTGCAGGAGAGAAAGGGCATGGCAAAATGTGGCTGGGGCAAGGGATGGGCAGCTGGGCGTGGGTCTGGTCTGTAAGCACAGAACAAGAGTTGATTTTGGCAAAGGGATGACCACGTGCCATGAAACTCAGGATCATCATCAAGTCACTTACTTAGGTCAAGCAGGAGTTTGGCATGATCATCACACCCAGCCTCTGGGAGACAGTCCTAGGGAGAGTCCACCACCCCAGCATGAGCTGCTTATCGGGGTGAAGCAGGCACGGGCCACTCACTCAGCAGATCCTGCCGCATGGACTACTACTGCAGCAGCTTCACGTGAGCTGCTGAAGCCCAGAGGAGCCCCCACACATGTTGATGTACGCACTGTGCTTTCCTGAGCTCTCACCAGGTACCTAATCTTCCAGGGCCACAAGGTCCATCAGGCAGCGTGGCCGTCCCACCTCCGCAACAGGAGAAATTGGCACTGCGGATCCCAGCCGAGGGGGCTGCAGTGGGGACGGGAGAGGGAGGGGACACATTCTCAGGAGCTGCAGCCTGGTGAGACACTGGGGAAAGAACTGTCAAAAACTAATTTAAAAATGTAGCGCTCCGCTTGATTTCATGTCTCAACATGTCGCTTAACAGCAATTTAGTCATTCCCCCCTGCCTTTCACTGAGGCACTGACACTTTTTTAATAAAAATACATAGAGGAGCTTCAGGCACTTTATTAAGCACACAGCAAGGGTGCCGGCACCCATGTCTCTGCCCCGTGCTCCCTATTAGTGTAATGAGAGCTTGCAGGAGCACAGGAGCCAGCGGAGCCCCTTCCATGGCTCCAGCTGAACGCTCACGACCTGATTTCCCAGAGCACATGCTTGGCTTCCTCTAGAAATCACATCTTCAGCTGGTGCCCAGGGGTGGGCCCTGCCTAGGTGAAAGGCATTCGGCAAACCTGATCTGCCAGTAAGCTTATATAATTATTAGAATTTCTAATTTTTTTCCTTTTCTTTTTGTCTTTTTTTCTTTTTTTTTAAGTGTCCCCAAGCCATGTTGCAATGCAGAAGCTCCTGCTGCCATGGTTACACTCCCAGCCAGCCGATACCCAGATCTCAGCTACAGCCTCCAGAGGATCCTGAGCCCTGGGAGCCAGTGTGCCACGCTGACCCCCTTCCCTGGGGACAGGGCTGCCTGGCACCGTCCCCAGCCAAAAGCTTCTCTGGCTACCCCTGCATCGGATCTCTGTGCCCACAAGCTTTCTGGCTTTGAGCTCAACGCAGCCCTTTTGCACCAAGGCACCCAGCAGACCGTGGTCTGAGGCAAGCCCGGCACCAAGGGAAGCAGCAGTGCTACTGCCGGCAGCCAGTGCGAGCGGGTCTACCTGGTGCTGGGGCTGCCCATCAGGAGACAAGCCCCAAGGTGGTGTGCTGCAGGTGGCCGTTGGTGGGCTGGAGCTGAAAAGGTAACTTCCAGGGCCTTGTGGTTCATTTTGTAGGCTGCTTATCTCTTGCTTGTGTGTAAATGTCTCTCACCTTCTCACTCTTTCTGAGAGGAACAGCCAGTCAGTGCCCAAGGAGGTACCACTGCACGTCAGCTGAGCAACCCCAAGGCCTTTTCTTGCCAGGGAATAATTACTGCCCTTTCTCCATAGTCATCCAGTGTCATGGCTCAAGTTTCCATCTGGCTTTTCCGGAGCTCAGGCTCATGCTGAGTGCAGGTGAAGTGTTCTCTGTGCCATTCCATTGATGGCCCAAAGCATAGCCCAAGTTTGGCTGTTTTCTTTGGGACAAGGGACCCCAAGAGCAGAGAGACAATCTGCATAATCAAGATGGGTGAACAGTTTATGGGATCCTCCATGCACCTCTTCCAGTGGTCCTGCAGAGATCTAAGCTCAGTTCCCGATCTGGACTAGGAGATGTCAGTTATCCCGGAAATCCTGACCTGATGCCAAACCAGGAATCTCAAGGGAAGCCCTCTTCTCCTCTCAGCTTCCCAAGCCCACATCTACACCCCAAGCAGCCCAACTAAGTCCACAGCCACTCTCTGGGTGCTCTTTGCATACTTGCAGCTTTGCCCATCCCTTAGCCAAATCCTCCCTTCCTGCATGCCCGACTGCGTCCCACCACCTCAGGGCTGCTGCTCTAGGGTGGCAGGGACATTTTCCTTGCCCAGGTCAGAACAGCTAGGCAGTTAAGCCCAGGCAGGCAGCCTGATGTCCCTCCCACCCCAGAGCTGCCTCACACTGCCAGCAGCACCCCTGGACCATTGCTCTTTGTGCCAAAGCAGTGGGCAGCTGCCTGAGCCTCCCTCCTTGCAGGGATGGGGAGTAACTATGGTAACTGTCTCCGACTGCATCCAAGCTCCATGTTTGCCTCTTCTCAATACTGCTTGTGTTTATCTTCGATGCTCCTCTCGCAGCTTACTCCTCCTTTCTCCCGATGAAAGGCAGAAAGCGTGGTCTTGCGACAGCTTCCAGCCTCCCCTCCCCGCAGACAGTGCTAACCACAGACTAGCTGAGCTCCGCAGGTAAGGCATTACCTCGCTCGACACCTTCCCTGCTCATCACCCGAGAGCCCTCACGGGTTCACAGCAGGCTGGCTAATCCCCGAAGCGCAAAAGGAGCAGCTGTGGCCTGGCAGGAGCCTGGAGGTGCCAGCGGGAGTCAGCAAGTGTCACCCGAGAGGCACGCTGCGAGGGCCGGTGGGGCAGCACGCTCGCAGCTAGCGCGGGGACACACACCAGCCGGGGTTGTCTCCAGAATTATCTAACAGCGCAATATAGGCGCTGCCCTCAAGGCCTGCATAACTTCTTCCCCCAGCTGTAGAACAGGGTGACTGCACTTCCTCCTGCACCTTCCGTCACCTCCATCAAAGCCTTCGGGGCACGGCCACTGCCACGTGCTGCAGCGCCTGGCACCAAAATTTATGCTCCAATCTCAGCTGTGACCGTTCAGGTAAAAATTTTCAAAAGCTTCTAAATGACTCAGACGCTGAAAGCGGATTTGGGAGGCACTTCCGAGAACGGATCTTGGGCTCTTGACACTTTTGAAATGTTCCCCACAATAATTTAAGAATGTCTAAACTAGCAATTAGTTCTTGATTAACAACGGCATATAGGAGCCCTGTGTTCTGCTATCTCTCTTGCTGTTTCAGCTATTAATGACAACTACACCACGGGCTGCCGGGGGAAATATTTAATATGGGAAGCCATGATTTTTTCTTCCTTTTGTGTTTTAAAAATAAGATGATGACATTCCTTTTCCCATCCTTCTCTCTTTATTTTTTTTTCGCTTTGCTTTGTCATGCCAAGCAGCATGTCTGACACCAGCTGAAAACATCTGGAATGGTTCTGATAGGAGCAGAGCCAGCTGCCTTTTCATATTTCTCTGGGACTGGGAGATATATATCAGATGTGAGTGTCTCTCCTCACTAATAATATGTTATCTGAATAAATAACTGGTGGTGGCTCAGACCTGGCTGAAGTATCCTTTTGCAGGATTTGATTTACAATGTCTTCTCTTGCTTCCCACTGATTCTTATTTTACTTTAGGGTTCTTTTTATTCAATCTGTTCTTTTCTTCTCCTCCTTTCCCTCCCCTCCCCTCCCCTCCTCAGGCATTCAATCACCGCTGTCTGCGAGGGGGGTTGCAACCTAGCTTTTCGCCTGCTTGCACTGCAAGCAGAGGAAACCTGAGAAGCAACAGTGGAAATATTTGCTACTTAGTTCCTGCCCAGATCACTCCTGAGGATCAGGGCTTGTCTGGGAGGCACGGTTTGGACCTGAGCCTGCCAGCGCAGGGGAAGCAGGACAAGATCTGGCCATGCCCAGGCACACAGAGATGATGGGGAGATGTGGTGAGCTTATTCATTGGCACTAGGTGAGCCAGCACTGCAGTCCCTGTGGGACTTGCTTTCCTCATCCCCCTACATCAAGGGGGCCACTGTCAGTGACTGGAACCCTCTCTGTTGTCACAGGTGACCAAAGACACCCAGTGCCTACCTCCAAAGGTGTCACCTTCCTACCTGCTGCGCCAGGAGCACAGCTGCCACCCCTTCCCATGAACAGAGCAGAGCTACCCAGCAGGCAGCTGCAGGAGGCTGAGCTGCACAAGACATAGAGGTCCCAAAGGTGTTCCCACATGTCCTTGGGCCACCAGGGTCTCCCAGCCTGGCTCCCTTCCCTCTCTCATCAGAGCCATTCGGTCACCTCTGCGTAGACATCCCTGCCACACTCAGATCACCCCTTCATCCCACAAAGAACATCGTGTTCGGTTTTGGGCCCCTCACTACAAGAAGGGCATTGAGTTGCTGGAGTGTGTCCAAAGAAGAGCAACGAGGCTGGTGAAGGGGCTAGAACACAAGTCTTATGAGGAGTGGCTGAGGGAACTGGGGTTGTTCAGTCTGAAGAGGAGGCTGAGGGGAGACCTTATGACTCTCTTAAAACTACCTGAAAGGAGGTTGTAGCAAGGTGGCTGTGGGTCTCTTCTCCCAAGTTACAGGCAATAGGACAAGTGGAAACGGCCTCAAGTTGCACTAGGGGATATTTTGACTGGATGTTAGGAAAAATTTCTTCATTGAAAGAGTTGTAAAACATTGGAACAGGCTGCCCAGGGAAGTGGTTGAGGCACCGTTCCTGCAGGTATTTAAAAGACGTACAGATGTGGAGCTTAAGGACATGGTTTAGTGGTGGAATTGGCAGTGTTAGCTTAATGGTTGGACTCGATGATCTTGACGGTCTCCTCCAACCTAAGTGATTCTATGATTCTATGAAAGTCAACACCGTCATCTCCAGCTGTCAGAAGCAGAGGGCTGTGATGAATCCCTCCTCTCACGACATCTGAGGGCTCTGCAAATCTACAGAGGCACCTGACTCCAATGGGCCATCCCTGGCTGGGCGCTGGTGAGGGAAGAGCACACTTTGGGATGCCAAGGGCATTTCTGGCAGCAGAAGCGGTTTGAGGCAAAGAGGAAAGCAAGTTATGTGACAATGATGAAATGTGAAACCAGCTGCTTTTAAGGACTTTCATCCATCATCCTTGCCAGCCTGTGACAGTGACAACAAGAGGGAGGGTGGGACAAAGGGAGAACTGAGAAAGAAGCATGGCAAAGGGAGTTGGCTCTGAAGGCTTGGCATATATTAAAAATAAACAGCTCTCCCTGCTTGCCTCCACACCTTAACACCTATTCCTACCCGTACAAATAACCTGATTGAGAGTGATCCTTCCAGTGTTGGCTCTCTGCATGGGTCAGTTTCAGCAGGGAACTGGGTCTAACAGACTGTCCACCAAGTCAGCTCACAGGTCTCCTCCCCTCCTAGGGCATCGCCTTCCCTCACACAGGCGCAGATCCCCTGACATCTCCATACAAGGAGTTTCTCCCATACAGGCCCACCGGGCCTCAGCCCCACAGGGCAGACCCACACCACAGCAAAACCAACCCCACCACAACACATGCTGGGAAGCAGAGCCTCTTGACAAAGTTGGATGGGAGCTCCAAAGGCCATGGTAGCTCAGGTAGCTCCTCATCCCCACCAGACTTCTGGAGGGCATGGCTAGATGCACTGGCAGTGCCATTTCGGAAGAGGAGCTTGTTCCTGTCGCACTGTGCATGCTTCACAGAGGTGGGGGGTTCGCCTCCAGAGCCATCACTTTTTCTGATTGTTATTAGGAAATGTGGTAAAATCTTGTTCTGGTTTTTCCTACAGGAAAGTGTCTCTCTCAGCCTGGCAGCGCAGCCAGTCTCAGCTTCTTCCAGTTGTTTGGAAGAGGGAGTCCGCTGTGGAAGAAATTATCTTCTCCTGAGGATCAGAGCACCAAGGACACCCCAGCCGTGCCATGTAAAGAAAACCACCATGGGAAGAACCATGCAGCAGGTGAGGGCGCTGGGGCAGACAGTGATGTTCACGGGTCATTGGCTGAGATCCTATTCGGTGCCCCTTAAACAGCTTTTGCTGGAACAACTGGAGGTTCAAGTGTGGAAGTGGTTTGCATCACCTGTCAGAGGACAGCAAAACACAAGGGAAGGGGGCAGCATGCTCCATCCTAGCAAAGGGCTTTGGATGAAAAGCAACGGCAGAGTTGTCATGCAACTGTTTGTTTGCATTATTTTGGGCTCAGATGTTTGCAAATACAGCTTGTTCTAAACTGATCTCTCTCTTTTTTTCAGACGGCGTGTGATAAATGTGTTAATTTTGCATTCAGCTCTGGGAGGCAAGAGGGGGCTGAGAGGAAGCGCAGCTGAGAGAAGTGACTCTGCTTGACTGGAACTTGGTTTAGCGAGCGCCTGGATCCCTGTGAGCGTGGGGGGGTGTTTACAAGTGACTAATCACCACCCTGCGCTCCCCAGAGCCTTCCCCGCCGACATCGCTGTACTCCTCGCGGACACTAATGAATTCAGCCTCGCAGCCCCCAGGGAAATGGTTTACCCTCCCCGCACTCCGCTCGCAGGAGATGGAGCCGAGACACAGATGGGGGAAATTACTTTCCCAAGGACATGCAATCCATCTGCAGCAGAGCATGCAAAATCTTGCTCTGCCCTGGCTTATCTCCCCCCATCCACCAAGTGAGGCCCAGCTTCACCCCATCATGGGCTCGAGCTGGCTGTGTCCACGCCATCCACGTGCAGACTTCAAGTTTAAGGTGCAGGACTCAGTGCGGGCAACCAAGGAGCTTGAGCTGGCATGCAGAGCTAAGCCCTGAGCTACCATGATTGCATGGACATACCCAGCGCTCTCACCTGTGCTTGAAATGTGCCGCTGTTGAGTGAACCTCCAAATCCACGGCGCCCCACTGCTCCTTATAATTGTAGCCACCTAGCACTGCAAGATTAAAAATAAATGCTCAACATCCACACTGTCCTCTCTTAAAGCAGCTGAGCTCAGCTATGTGAAGCCATCCTGGGGGTCTACATGAGCACCATGGGAACCTTGGACCTCTGGCCAGACGATGCACACAACATAATCCATCCTAAACAACACAACATGGGCCTCCACAAGGCTTTTGTAATGCTTGCTGCTCTTGCTTTATTTGCAGTGCCACTTTCCACACCAGGCAGCAAGGCAGGGAGCGTGGCAAGTGCTGCATGTCAGACAGCTGAAAGCATATCTAAAGCCACACAGTCATTTCAGAAGCAAAGTGAGAAAGACCCTTGAGGAGAGTAAGGCTGAAATGAGGCAGACAGCCCTGCGACAGCTTTTTGTTTTAGAAGACCTTCACCAGGGAAGTAGCGTCTCAGGGATATGCTGGAGAGCCGATTAGCAGCAAGGACAGCAGTGCAGCTGCAGCAATTGAAAATCAGCGTGGCAGGAGCAGGAGCACATTTTAGGGGTGGTCCTGAACAGGAGAAGGAGCCTATTTTCAGGGTCACTGTTTCTCTCTGAAAGATACATTTTTGGGTTGACCAGGCCAAGTCATGGATCACTGCAAAAATCAGCAAATTATTTCAACTGAGGGGAAGAAAACCGAGAAGTTCAAATGTTCCACTTCAACATTTTCTGAATTGGCTGTTTCAGGTTTTCTTGTTGAAATAACCATTTATTTTTACAGATTTCTAATAGCCCATTAGACCTTTTTTTTTAGATCCCTAAGCAGAACATTTGCTTTCAAACTGAGTCATTTACTCAACACGCAATGATTTTTCTGCTTTTCATTTCAGCAAGAAACTGAAAAATAAGGAATTTCACAGTGACCCCCAGTTGTGGTTTTGGGTTTTTTTAATGCTGCTGGTCCTGTAGCAAACCAAAGCAGTGCTTATTTGCACAGGTATAGTCAAATGTCACTTTCCTCCAAAATCTGAGGTACCTACTGACCAGGTAAGAGCAAGAGACTGCACAGCTGCCTGGGAATGCAAGTGGCACTCTCTCCCAAGAAACACAGAACCCAGGCTGCTCGTTATCTTAGCTAATTGTCTGCAGAAGATGGTTGGTAGGTCTTTTGTTAGCCATTTTGCAATGGAGTGAGTTTTGCGACGCGGAAGATGCCATTCCTGCCACAAGAACACCTGTACAGGATCCCACAGGATCCTGGGGTCCTGTCCCTGACAGCGGCCACAGCAGAGCAGGGCAGGCATATACAAAACTCACTCTTAATCCCTTTCCTCTCCACTTATTTTCAACACAGAGACTTCCTCAAACAGAGGCAGTTTCTTCATTCTTAGTAACTACCTGTAGGTTTTCCTCGTTAGGACTTAATGGAAACTTTAGCATAACATCCTGCAGCAAAGAGTGAGGCAGACTAATTACCTCTTTTGGGAAGAGATGTCTGGTTTTGCTTCTTTCAAGCCCGTCTCCCGCTGGCTTTATTTGATGCTGCTCGCTCCTGAAGTGGAGGACAGAGGGAACAAGCCAAAATCTAGTGGCACTGTCATTCCTCCAGAGATTTTGGGGAACTCTCTGACCTGAGTCCCAGACCCACAAAGCTCCTTGTGGGACACCTGGCTGGGGTGAGGAAGGTCCTACCTGCAACACAGCAAGGTGGAGTTCGCATTCAGGAGACCAAAATTTAGGCAGGGAAGCCTGCTGGCAAGGCTGGGCACTAGGAAGGAAGAAACGTCTTCCTTGATCGTTTGTGCTTTGTGTAAGGGTGGCAGGAGGCAAAAGGTATAGCTTGAGGAGCACAGTCTGTCTGGAGATCAGGAGAGGGACTGTTAGGGGAATGGCTGGTTATGAAATGTTGCCTGCAATCAATGCCAGCAATAATCAAGACAGCTATAACCAGGTAAGAATTCAGGGTGGAAACCTCTGGAAGTCACCCACTACAGCCTCCTGTGAATATCTCCAGGATGGAGACACCACAGACTCTCCGGGCACATGTTCCAGCACTTGACCACTCTCACGAGGACAATCATTCTTTCCTTTACGCCTGATCAGAATTTCCCTTGGAGTGATATGTGTTCCCCGTCCTTTGCTGTGCACCTCTGAGAAAAACTTGGCTCCGTCCTATTTGCAATGGCTCTTTTGATAGCTGAGCAAACAGCTCCCCACTTCTCCAGACTCATCTTGCATGTCAGGTGCTCCAGCCCCCAACTATCCCAATGTCCCTCCTCTTGGCTCATTCCAGTTTATTGGTATCTTTTCTCAAGGAGCTCCAAACTGGACCTGGTACTCCAGATGCAATCTCACAAGTGCCAAACAGAGGGGAGTGCTGACTGAAAATAGCACGTTTTTCCTGGGTTTGCAAACACTATCTTCGCTCTTACCTGAGCTTTCCATCATGATTATTGCTGGTACCAGTGCAGACTCTGCCTGCCAGCTTTGCCTGCCCATCTTCTGAGCTTGGAACTAGCCAGGTCTAATCCAGAAGCCACACGGCTGGATTATCAAGGTGTGACACTTAAATTCCTAAGCCATGCTGAGGAGACAGGGGCAGGACAGCTGCAGCTCAGCGCCTTACTAGCAGGGGTTAACAGTAGTGGAGAGCTGGCTCATGCATAACCAAGAGGGGAGGACTGAAAATATACACTCACATCCATCCGCAAGAGACTGCGCAGACACCCTGTCCCGTGGATGTGCAGTGGGATAAAGATTTTATCCCACCTTACATGGGGCCTCTCACCCACTCAGTGGTGGAGATCAGAATACAATGCAAGAGTGGAGTTTCTGACAGGGAAAGTGGGTGTTTTAATGAACCACTTGAGATGCAGAGCCATGAATGTCCAGACGTTCTTGGAGATGTTTTAATAAATAACAACGAAGATAACAATTTAAACATTGTGAGCAGGAAATGCATTATTGAACATGCATAACACAGTACAAACTCAGAGCCCTTTCAAAGCCTTCAAAAAACAGCCAGGCAAAATTCAAATGAACAGAAGCAGACAGGCACATTTGTGCTTTAAAGGCTGTCTGTGGCTTCTAGAAAATGCGTGCTGCAACAATGACCAGCAGCAATTCTACATATTTGTGCACCTGCCTGCTCTCCCCACCCCTATGCAGGAATGTACTTGCCCCTCCAGCCAGGATGGAGAAGCAGGGCACGGGTGCACACATCGGTTTTGTGTGTCTGTGGGCTTGTGCGTCTGCTCAGCCCGCCCATCAGCCAGAAAGAAGGGGTGACAGGGACAAGGACAAGCACAGGTACTCACTGGGAGCTGCCTCTGTTTCCAGTCTCTTTTTGGACCCATATAAACTCTGGCAGCTTAACACCATCTGGCAAGCTGTTCCTCAGTTTCAAAGTCCCACAGATCTTTACTGCTTTGAGTCCACTTCGAGCAAAACAGGTATTTTCACATTCCTTCTGACTCTGTAGGATCTCTGGGCCTCAGATGGATGATAAAAGCCACAGGGGGGATCGTGCTTGAGTCGTTTTCAAAGGGAAGGAAGGGTTGATACCAAAAATTCAAGAGGGTAGGAAGGTTACTAATTGCATGCATACATATGCAGGACATGCTGACTTTGAAGAATGTCATTTTGATTGCACGGCCTCCTAGGACAGGGAATGATCCAGTGGATGATGTTCAAAAGAGCCACAGCCAAAGCAGGGAGCTCTGCTGCCCCTACAGCCAGTGCAGGATTAGAAGGAGAATTCAAGGTTTGCAATAAGTGCCAGTGGAGCTGTATTACTATGCAATGGTGATGCCAAATTAGGACATGATCTTTAGCTTAAGGTCTCAGTTTTAATGTCCACAGATCAGTGCAAAGTGAAGAGCAAGATAATAAAAATTTCGCAGTAACACAAAGGGAGGGGAATTCCTGAAAATGGCTTACGATCTCTCTTTTTTTCTTTTCATTTTTTTTAATGACTATAAAACATGACCTCAGTGACTTAACTCAACACCTGTCATAAGATGAAAGCTAAACACCTTAATGAAACTGAGCCAAGCACACGATCTCTTTAGGTTTTCTTCTTTGTATCTGCTACTACAGAAAAGCCACCTTTCCCTCCAGCCTTCTACTTTTAACCATGTCATACTACTCCCTCCTGAGAGGAGGTGGAGGAGAGAGGGGACTGAGTCTCCTAGAAGAAAGAGAAGCAACGGATGCTGAAGTGTGGAGACAAGGCACAAGCCAAGTGAGCTCAGGCTCTGGCTGTTTGCGGGGTCAGGGGAAGAGGTGGGGTGGGAAGCCTGCACGCTGCTGGGCAGGACCACAGCAGTGCTGTTTAAACATCCTCAGCGCAGAAATCAGTGACACAGTCTCCTGATGGATGAACACCTCTGATGCCACAGCTTTGTATCAGCACAGCTCTGGTCTGTCTTACATCTCTTAGAGGTGTGTCTCCAAAACAACGTTCACTACATGGGCAAGATTTTTGGATCAGTGTCTAAAAGGCCACTGTGCTGTTTAGTAATGGCAGGGGTGCTGGGCTTGGTAGCCCAGGGTAGCAGGTGAGCATTAGGGTTCTCCAGCAAAGGCACAGTGTGCACAAGGCATAGTAGCTGCCTTCCTTGTCAGTCCTACAAGAGGTCTCAGTGCTACCCTTCAAGCTTTCATAACCCATCCAGGGGTTTCCTGGAGTACTGCCTGTGGTCCAGGTGTATGCCTTCTGCTTCTTTTGCTCAGATAAACCCTTGTACTCCAGTGGCTGGAGCTAGATGGGCTTCCAATCACTTCTCTTCCCAGTGGGAAATAAGGCCAGGCTTCCAAAAGACAAGAGGCACAAGGTGAAACACCAGGAGTATCTCATCCCCCTGAGCTGGACTTCTAGCGGGTAACAGCAGGGAGGACCCCACACTGACTCTGACCCTAACAAACTTTTCCCAGACACCTGTACCCCAACTTCCAGACAAGGGTCTGCGACATCCCTCCACACACTGCAGGGTTTACAGCTCAAAACGCTGCTGTGGACCCTGCAAAGATGAAACTCAACCCGCAGCAGATTTCAGGAGCTGAGATGCCGCAAGAAGCTCAGTGTCAAAGCAGCGTGTCTGATTCACTCATGAGACTTTCTTTGGAAATAATTTTCCTTTGCTGGCAGGTTCAGAGCTGCCTGTCTTCAAATGCCATTTTGCACTCAAACCAGCCTCAGGATCCCAGGGTTTCTCATCAGAGCTGCTTGGTCACACCAAGCCCTCCCCTGAGAGGTAAGCATATTCCCACAGAGTCTGCCCTGCTATTTGAAGCCTAGCCCTACCGTAGCCTTGCGTTCCACTGAATAGATAAGGAAGTTTTTATTTAAACCTGGTTTCTATTCGCTGTCTGGGTTGACAGAGACTATTCCTCAAGTACCTACTGAAGCAGCGATCTCCGACATGCTCCCAAGACCTTATCTTTGCCATTTTTTTTGGATGGGGCTTGATTTTCCTCTCGTTTACACCTGCTTCACAGCAGGGTAACTCCACTAAAAAGACTCCTCATTTACACATGCGGAAGGAAAAGAAGAATTAAGGCCATCCCCTGCAGGAAGAACACAGATAAACTACCATCTACACTATGTGCTATAAAAAAAACAATCCCCGACTGCTTCCACCATCTCAGCACAGAAACTCCTCTCTCCAATGTTGTTTTTAATAAAAACCTTACAAAAAAGGAAACTGGCTTCCCAAGCCATCCTGCACAGACTCAGGAGAACCATTGGGCTGGATCGTGACAGTATAAACTGGTTTATTGCCAGAACAAGCAACAGATGCCAGCAGTGTGACACGGAGCGAGGATTTGGCAGTTTGTTCAAACACTCTGACAGCAGCAGGCATTTTAGACTCTGACAGATAAGAAATTGGCTAGCAAAATGCATTGATGGAGTATATGTGGGCTGCGGAGTCTGCCCTGCCACCTCCCTGCAATAATGCAGGACTGAGCCCAGAGGGAGTGCACGGCTTCTGCAGGGTGGTGGGACCGCTGGATCCCACACAGCCAGTAACTCAGTTTCTGCAAGAAGCCATTGTTTAGAGAGACAGCATCTGCCGTATGTTTGTCTGGGGGTTTACAGAGCTAGAAAAGGGTTCATCACCATATTTCACAGGTGGAGAGCACTTTCTGAGCGCTTTTTTGTGTACGCAGGTGATGCCTTGATACTGTGATTATTGCCCCTGCAGAAACACTACTCAGAGAGGGAGATGCTACCACCAAACAGTGTAATGGGTATTCCTCTGCTAGAGAGAGATGGGTGGATTGATGTAACAGTAGAAAAAGGAAGACTGGAGAGAGAGAGACAGAGAGAGAGGGGCAGGCCTTCTATCTTTCTCCTATTTGCCATGCTGGCTGGCCAGCATCACCTTGGCAGCATCTGTCCTCTCCTCACAGCCAGGTACCTACTGACAGGGCCAGGAGATGGAGCACAATTGGTTCATTAGGTCTTTCCGGCTTGAACCCACATTGCTTGTAAGTACAGAGCCATGTGGGGTTCATAGTTCAGGTTCAGATTCTACTCGAGAAGCCAAGTCCTCTCTGCTTGGGTTGGCCTATATCCCCTGCAATGCAACAAGGAGAGCCGCCATGGGTTACAGGGTCTCCCTGGAGGCACAAGGGTTGGGGTACATCTAGCTGGATCACTAGAGAAGAACAAGGACAGCAGGTTCTCAAACTACAGCTCAAAGCGGCAGTGAAGCTGGCTGGGAAAATGCAATATCCTAGTGTGCAGAATTGTACAGCATATCCAGATGTTTGGCTTTTGACAAAATATAGCATAGTAGTTCAAACGCTTCTCCACTTCCCTCACATCTCCCCAGTTTCTACATTTCACCTCCACCTGGTGATGTAAGCAACCACTGAAATGTCAGAAGTCCCTGCAGAGAGTGGATCCAGATTTTGTTCAGTGTCACGCTCTGCCACTGCTGGCAGAGGCTCTGCAGCCCTGTAACACATCTGGACAACATTTCCAAGAGAAACCAGCCCCTTCCTGTGGCTAGGAACAGTATCTGAAGCAAGACCACCTCAAATCCAAGCCCACATCCCTCCCTTCGGTATCAGACCATCGCTTTCCACCTCTGCCCTTCCTAGAAAAATCTGCCAGCAGGTTTCTGCAGCAAAGCTGCTCACAAGATCCTTTCCCCTTTCACACTGGCTGCAGACAGTGTCTGTTCATAGCAAGGGCTTTATTTTTCCACAATGCTGCAAGATGTAGAGCAGAAGCATCCCGGGCAGCCCTGCCCAGTGTGAGCAGCTGCTGCCCCATCTCTCCCTGTATCCACCCTGGCACACGTGAGAAACCTTCACCCTCTGTGCAAGTACGCTCCCCACCCATGTCCCAGGCTTTGCCAGAGGGCGAGTGCCGTGGCCTGACACAACAGCGACAGCCAATTACCGGCTTTAAAAATGACGCCCCAGGTGAGTGGGCTGCCCAGCTCCTGTCAGACAGATTTCAGGTTAGGCTGGAAATTGTTAGCTGGCTGTCAGAGTCCCTGGTTAGTCTCCACTGCCCGAGAAGGATGTGCCAGCGCTCTCCACGTTGTGCTCCGCTCAACTTTTATTCCCACCCCAGCAGTTGGGGAGGAGGTCTTGGAGAGGATCGGAGGTGAAATGCACAACCCCTTGCCAGCCATGCTGGGGAGAGGTGGAGAGGCTTCGTCACGCTGGAGAGAGCAACTGGGCAGGGAGAAAAACCTCCCTTCTGCCTTCAGCCAGGGCCAGCCTGTGCTGGGCGAGTGCTGGGGAGCCTGAGAGGGGAAGGAGAGCTGAGGGACAGCAGGAGGGAGCTGCTGCTGCAAGAGGGCACGGGCAGAAACAACACAGTGGGCTGTAGCCACGGGCAGGCAGAGGGAAGGAGGGTAGAGCAGCACAGATGAGGCTGCAGCAGCCGCACAGGTGGAGCCCCCAGCAGCAGGACCCAAGGAGCCAAGGACAGAGACATGTCAGCACAAAGCCCAGACCCAGCACTAAAATGCAGGTGGCGGCAGTGCCGTCAAACATCGTGTGAAAGGGAGCACCAGGAGGGCTTCACCAGACATGAGAGACCATGTGGGAAGGGGCTGAAACCACGTAGAGCCACGAGTGGGGTATGTGGCCTGCGACACAGAGATGAGCACCAAGCCTGTTAACCCCCAGGGCTTAGGGTGCAGCAGCAGCCATGGAGGGAGCCCGTGCAAGGAGAGGGCAGCCCTGCCAGCGTCACCCACCTCCGGCTGCTGCCAGCACCCCCTCCACCCTGACTGTCCCCTGCCCCAGCCCCAGCAGCAGCCACATGTCACATTTGCCATGCAGGGGTTTCCATTTCAGACACCGTGATTCAACTTTTCTCTCCAGATAAAGTTATTAAGGCAAATTTGATCAAAATGACACATGGATTACAGTGTGTGTTGCAGACTCTAATTCTGTTTACTGTTCTGGGGGAATGGGCAATTATTACAAAAGCCAGGACAGAGTGTTTTCAATAACATTTCTTGTTAAGATTTAATTACAGGAAATTGTATTTTCTTAATCACTGAAAACTCAACTGCCTGGGAAATTTTTTTATATAATTTCGTTTGCAGTTTATTAAATCCTTAGGTTATTCCTTTTCTGAGGCTTTGTTTTAGTCACTCACTAACTGCTTCTTAACATGTGTAGGAGCAGATTGCTCAGAAGCACAAACAAAAGGGAGCAGACTCTGGGAGGCAGGGCTGGCCTTTGACAAAGCAGATATCTGAGCAGGATTTAGAAGGCCTAAGGTATTCTTTAAAAAAAAGAAAAAAAAAAATCGAATTCCACCACTTTTCCCCCCAAGACCTGCTTACTTAGCAGCCCAACCGATGCTGGTACCCGTGCCCTCCATGGCTGCTCCCCCTCTTCCTTCACTCCCCAGTGCACCCCTCTGAAGCAAGGGACTATACAAAATAAGGGGCAACTTCTAAGACAACATGTTGGGGTAGGGGCATGAATGACCAGAGAGAGTGAATGGAGGCCCTGAAATACAAGGCAGGGAAGAGGAAAGAAGGGGGTGAATGACCCGGTGTCCTGTGCATCAGTGGTCCCCATGCTGAAGTGTCATCTCACAGACCAGCCAGGGAGAGGGACTGGGTCACCTTTCCCTGTCCCTGAGGTGTGAATGGGCACACCAGAGCACCACTCCCAAAGAGGGGTGCCAGATCTTGGCACCCAAACCACTGGGCGGATAGCCAGGTCAAAGCGTCCGCCTTGGCAGTGCTGCCGAGTACCCACTGCCCCTCTGGGTACCGGCACAGGGAGGGGAGATGATGGCCCAGCTGAAAGCCCTGTCCTTGCACAGGGTCAGGATATGTTGCCCAGCTGCTCCAGTAGCTGTGTTACCGTTTCAGTGCTGTGACTGTTGGTAGGAAAGAGAATTGCTGATCCGAAGGAGCTGGGCAAGAAGTTCAGCCACTTCAAATCTGCAGATCTCATGGCCAAGGGCTCCCCAGCCCGAGGTTCCGCATTCCCGGGCTCTGCTCCCAGCCCCTCACAGGGGCGCAGAGGGGAGCAAGGCAGCTGAAAGCAGGGAAAGAGGTGATTGTGTTGCTTAAGGCCATACTGTCTCCCGCCGGCATGTAAAGCAGCCTCATTTTGTGTGCAGGGCTAATGCTCACAGGACATGAGACCTCAGGGCAGACAAACTGCCACCTCTGCTGCTTGCCGAACAGGGCACAGGTGCTTTCCACCCGCCCGCAGCCCTTCAGAAAGCAGCTCAGTGCTGTCAGCTGACCACCTTATCTCTCCTCTGATGCACACGTGGGGGTGAGTGGGCTTATGTCTGCCTCATCCCCATTCTGGGGTGAGGTATTCAGGCCCCGTGAGTGGCACAGCCAGCCAGGGATCCTACCTCTTTGCCAGGTGCCAGCAGAGCAAGGAGGCCACAGGGGCACGGGGGGCTGTGACACCAGGAGACCAGCTCAGATGGGGTCTCACCTAGCCCTGTGTCGAGCTCTGCCTGAAGAACAAGAACCCCCTGAGCAGCTTGTGCCTTGACTCTGGTCTGGCATTTCAGGAGAGGAGGTGTACCTGTGAGGTTGCCCTCACTTTGCTAAAGATGAAGCCATAGGGTGACATCTGAGACCAGATAACTTTCAAATCCTAAAAGTGATGGGCAATCCACAGCCTGGAAAGCTGAAATCAGCCTAAGTCTGCCCTTAGACTCACCAGGGCCTAGGTCGAACTGGGCAGATTTCAGTGTATTTTCCAAAGCCAGAGATGTTTGCTGTCTCTTCCGATAACAGAACTAGTTGGGGTAGCATCAAATGTATGTAGGAAGTGGCTGGTCCAAAGCAAACAAGAAATGTTGGTTCTTCATGCAATGCTTCATTAAGCTGTGGGACTCCTTGCCACGGTGTGGGATGTTCAGCATCAACATAGATTCAAAAGGCAGTAGACCAAAGACAAGGAAGACAAACCCATTGATGGCTTAACCAAGCAGCCCTGGTGAGAGAGTCCCTGAGCTGCAGATTTCTGGGAGCTGGGTGAGTATTTTGGAGAAGCTGCACTGCACATTTAATCTCTTGCACTCTCCCCAAGCACGCATCACCAGTCACTGGGATGCTGAGCTGCATGGGTGTTTGGCTGGATCCCATACACCTGCAGGGCATAAACACCCTGCTGTGCCTCCTCCACAGCAGCTGCCGCTCACATGCACACTATCAGCTCTGCTCTGCTGGTTGCTCCCACACTTTGGTGTCCGCAGGAGCCACACACTCTTGCAAGGCTGGTGCAGGAAGGACAAACAAAAATCCCTCTGCTCTGAGGTTTGAGTTGAGGCAGAAATCATAACTTTACCAAACCGGCCAGGTTCTCCTCTTGGGCACCCCAGTCTTTAAACCCGCAGTCCTCGCTGTACTCTTCAGGACATCCACGACTTATGACACTGGCAGGGAACATTGAGACAACTGCACAGAGGAAGGCAGAGGGGTGCATTTCTCCCACGCCGTGCTTGCTGCGGGTAGCACTACCAACTCCTTTGGGCTTGTTAGCAATTGCACTCCCTTCAACATATTGATACTCCCTGCTGCAGTCAAGCTCAGCTGCTTTGACACATAGAGGTACAAGTGAGGAGGGCTATCCCCTCCATCCTGACCTTTGCCAGATACTTCACTTACATGCTAAGACCTTTGACTCCACCATTTTGGGACAGTGCCATAGTCTTATAGCACCATCCCCATTGCACCTGCCTCTGATTATTCTGAGCACCATCAGCCTCAGCTCAGGTCTCACAGCTCTGTCTCTGCTCCAGGACAGTGACAATCAGTGACTTGCAAGCTTCTCCAAAACACTGTACTCTTCATTTCAGGACATAAGTGTTGAAAAGAAACAATACCTATAAACAACATGCCAAACACATGTTCCAAGCTTATCAGGTAGTGTTGATCAGCCCCAGTAGATCCTGGTCAGGTCTGACATGAATATGTCAGTCTTCTGTTCCTGCTCGGGCTGTGTGTTTTTCAGGCAGTCAGGGCTGTTTCTTTAAACCCATCATCACCTTTCTTTCTCTGGTTTCTTAAACCAGAGTAAGTAATTTTTCCTATGAGAAATTTCTCCTGTGTTTGCAGATCAGCGACTTGTATTAATTAAACAAGGGGGACTTATCTGGGAGGGGCATGGAGAAAGCAGGAGGCAGAGCCCCACCATCACCATTACCCAGTGCATTGCTTCTGGTAGGTGGTAGGAGGGAGACTAGCTGTGCAAGCAGCCTGACTCCCTCCCTGGCTGCAGCCTGCTGCCCCGCTCCCTTTCCTTTCCCCCCCTCCACTCTGTCCGTCCTGTGCAGCTAAGGAGCCCAATGACACGTGGCATTGAGAACACTGATGGAAGAGTCTCTCTGGTCACTTTGTGTGTGCCTGGCACAGATCACATCTCAGGATAATCATCTTTGAAAGTCCCTTGTTTCCAAGGTCTTGCATCTGTCACAAGGAGTATTTCCCATCTGCTGGGATTTACTCCGGTTTCCTGGGACCCAGCTGATCCCTGCCTACCCGCCTTCAATCAAGAGCAGTCACATCAATCTCTAACCTGGCTTCAACTGTTATCCCCAGGGCAGGACCTGTCGCAGAGAGCGCGTGGGCTTGCGCACCAAGAATTTCAGCTGGTAACTGCAGATTACTTCGCAGAGGCCACAGCAGTCTAAGGCCTCTGCCCCCAGACCTCCTGCTTCGGAACTAGCAGGCTCCTGTAACCCAAGAGGGTGGGTACACACTGAGGGAAGGCCAGGCTCAGACTTGTGGGATGCTATGGGAGACACTGGGGAGTGCAATACCTGCAAACCCTTTGATTCCCCAAGATGGAAGGATGACATTAGGAATAGCTAAGTTTTCAGACCACAGACACGCTGCCCCCATGTGAGGTCAGCAACCATTTTCAACAAACTCATAACTCCACCAGGTTTAGTCACAGTGACCTTTCAGCACCCATCCCAAACCACCCTAGCTAGCTGGTTCCTCAAGACTCGCTGGCAGACAGCGGAGATCAGCTTCCACACCTGTATCTTTGCTTTTTGAGTCCAGGGAGGAAAGAGAAGTCCCTCTGAGAGTGCAGCCTCCTCCAGATGTCCTGGATTTGTGGGCTTTCCTCTGTGAAAAGCCTTGCTGGGAGACTGTAGGCATGCAGCAACATCTACAGAAATTCAGGGTGTACTGCAGGCTCTACGGAGAGAAGCAGAGCCAGCAGCAACAGGGAGCCAAATCAGCGCTCTTTTAATATACATCAGTTTTCCACATCACCACCTTTCCATGGCAGCCAGAAATGTGAGAGACATCTCAAGCACTGAGCAGTAATTAGAAAAGGCGAAACTTGGGTTTGTTTCCATATTATGTGTATCGAAGCTCTGAAGTGCGGGAGGCTTTGGTGCAATAAGCCTTGAAATATTCTCTACAATCTCCTAAGTCTTAAGAAGCAGCAGCTCAGCCTGCTTCCACGAAAAAAGAAGAACCGATGGGCTCAGTGTAACCAGTTCTTGGCACTGGGCAGTGCTGGACTCTTCCAAGGGTGACAGAAATAAACCTGAAGGTATTACCTATTCCTGGGGACATTTGTCCCACTTCAGTCAGTCTGTATTACACACTGTGAGAGAAGAAATACAAGGTTTGTGAAGGTCACAAGCCCTTAGTGCTCTATGATCCACATGCTTTTGTCCACGGTGCTGCTGGTAGTTTAGACCTGCAATGTCTGTGGGAGGTACCAAGCTTGGGACATCCCTTGTACCCAGGCTTGACCCAGTCCGTGTTCAATTTATCCAGCATACAATAACAGCCTGTTGCCTATGCTGGGGCAATCTCCTGGCCCAAGCTGGAGTTTATAGTGCAGATAGTTGGCAAGCCTGGACCAGCTGTGGGCTACAGCTAACTGAGGGCACAGACAAGCTCCAGACCTGGTCCAGTGAAACACAATTCACCTGCACATGAGAAGCGCAGGCACTGCCGTTGGTGTTGCTCTGGTGGGCACCAGTGAGCCTCGGGGCACACGGGTGAACCTTTGCTCTCCAGTTAAGTCACTTCTGGGCTAAGTTAGGAGATGTAGCAGCATCCCAGGCTGATCCCACCATCCTTCTCACCTAGAAAGCTTTTGGCTTCAGCCCCAGCTTTGATGGGAGTCCTAGAGCAAGGCAAGGCTGAAGAAGGCTCTGAGCACCGGCTGCAACGGAGGCTCCCAGGTGCTGCGTCTTTCACCCAATGTGACCCTGGCCAGGTGAAACTCTGGCCATAGCCACAAAATGCTGTTAGCAGCAGGAGCGATGCAAACAGGATCCTTTCTCATTTTTCAGATTCTGAGTGTTCCCAGCAGCACTAGAAAGCTGAACTAAAAGCCAACATCTCAGGCTCTGTAAGCTGACCTGACTGTGTACCACAACCGGGAAAGCTGAACACACGCAGCACATTCAGAGAAAGAAGAAGATCTCTAAGTGATAGCCGCAAGTGCAGTGGCATCATTACCCTGAGCTGCAGCATTTGGGTTGCTGCTGTGGTGGTGTTGTTGTTCGGCTGAGGAGATGCACTGTGACATTGCTGTTATCTACGACACAGAGAGCGGAGTAGCACACATCCCCAGCGTGTCACGGATTATTGTCTCCCAGTACAAACACCTTTCTGTTGCTCTTTTACAGCTGAAGCTGTCAGTAAAATACACAGCTCTGTACCAAAGGAAAAAACAAAAGAAATTATCTTTCTCAGCTGACAGATACATCACTGTTTTGTTCCCTATGGCTTGCAGTTAACCCTACGCCACAGCTCCTCCATTAACCTGAAGTAAGATGCAACATTGACCAGCACATGAGTGCGGGGCTGAGCATTAGGATGCACTGATCAAATCCTTGCCTGGATGAAGGTACCTGAATTTCCTCTCTCTCCCTCCTGTGTTTATAATCTTCCAGCAGTAAGAGTTTGGCTGCAGTGGCTGGCCTAGGGTTCATGGCAGAGGTTGGGGTGTGCATGTCCAGACCTGTCTGGAATCAGCTTCTCTCTTGGAAACCTCAGCTCCGTAGTGCTCTGAGTCCTGCAGCGAGCTGGCTGGTGCTCAGGCAGCTTTGCACTGCAAGGCACACGCCAATGTCCATGCCAGGCATATACAGAGGCACAGCAAGCAGAGGGAGGGACAACAGAGCCCACACGTGGGAGTCAGCTCACAGAGATGTCCTAGGGTCTCCTCTCCCCAGCTCCTCTCACCTCCAAGTGATGCAGCACCTGCACACCTCTACCTCTCTCCCCGCCAGCCTCCTCCCCAGGCAGGCTAGTGACAACTCCAGGAGAGCAAAGGTGGAAGCAAAGCGACCCATGAAGGGTGTAAGCCACCATGCCAGAGCAGGAAAATTCAGAGCAGGCAGACAAACATTTCCCAGTGCAGTGTGTATAATGTTCACTTTAGCTCACTGCTCATGCCAACAGAGTGCTGCATTTCTTAGCAGGTTGCCCAGAGGTGTGAAACTGCTGAACGGAGACATTTTCCCAGAGAGTACTGTTAAAGATATTTGGTATATTACGGGAAAAGATAACCCTCTGATAACAGGAAATATTGCACAAATCTCTGGCAGGGAGCATCAGGGAGGCAGCTCAGGCCAATTATAGTGACACATTTGATTTCCCCAAACCTAGACTTACAGCAACCTAGAAAAGCATGGAAGATTGTATTATAAGTCTGCTATGTCTGTATTTTTCCCAATTTAGGAAGCCAACAGGAAGAGGTGAACTTTCCGCCAGGGCTTAAAAATGATGATCTGGAAAGGGAAAGAATATAAAACATAACACTGACCTGCTTATGCCAAGGGACACTCTTTCAAGCTTCAGGTTTGGAGAAATACCCTAAAAGGTGAATTTGTCCTTCCTGGCAGTTTAAAAATACAGGGTTGCAACTGAAATACCTAAGTCCAATCCCCTACTCCCTCTGGCAATCAAATGACCGTATTCCTCTTATACGTCGACAAGTTCCTTCTTAAACCCCACTGGAGCTTTTTTCTCCCCATTACATCTGCTAAGAAAATACTGCAGAACCTCACTGCTTTCCAGTGCTCACAGAGCCTTTTTCCAGCCTACTTTTATTCGTAAGCAGACCTTCTGATGGCAGTAGCAATTGCCATTCTTTGCAGGAAATACCTTATTTGAGAGGACTGGCAATTGCCTTTCTCCTGGCCGTATCATTTTCACACAGAATCACAGAAACATGGAGGTTGGAAGGCACCTCTGAAAGTCATCTTGTCCAACCCCCTTGCTCAAGCACGGCCACCCAGAGCCAGTGATCCTGGACTGTGTTCAGACAGCTTCTGAATATTTCCAAGGATGGAGACTCCACCACCTCTCTGGGCAACCTATGCCACTGCTTGGTCACCCTCACATTGAAAAAGTGTTTCCTGATGTGCAAGAACCACCTATGTTTCAGTTTGTGCACATTGCCTCTTGTCCTGCCACTGAGCACCACTGAAAAGAGCCTGGCTCTGCCTTCTTTGTACCCTCTCTTCAGGTATTTGTACACGCTGATGAGCAACAAGTCGTCATTTTTGCCAGCCAATATGATGCAGTAGCTTCCCCAGGATCTCTATCTTCCCAACTGTTTCAAAGACATGGACCCCCAGCTTACAGCCAAGCTTTTCATAAGAAGTTTCTCAGACCTTCAGACACTGCATTTTGTAGTATCAGACCTTATTACCTCTCTATTATTCCAGTCTTCAAAGTGACCCAATTTCTGCTGCATGAAATTCTGATCCCCTTCTGTCCTGCTGATGTCTCCCACCGTTGTGTGAATATCAAATTCTACCAGAGGACACCTATGCTTCCATTAATGAAAATATTAGATCAGTCCTAAGATTAATCCTAAGAAACACCACCAGATCCTGAAGCCTGGTCAGTACACTCTTGTGTACACATTCTGCTGTCATTTCCTCTTAAGCCTGTTTTTTCCCCTAATTGTCAGCTCTACTGATCTCCAAATACTTCAGCTCCACAGGTTTCTCAGTGGCATCCTACCAAAAATGTATTTGAAGCATAAACAGGTCTCCTGTATCTCTTTCATCTAGAAAACCAGTTGCCTTCTCAAAGATATCAGATTACTCTGCCACAATCTGCCCAGGGCAAAACTCTGGTTTCACTGTATGACCTTTTCCACTTACCTCTGCTAATTTGTCCATCCTTCACAAGTTGCTGAAAAGCTTTAAATATTGCTGAGGTCAGACACCACCATGTACCTGCCCAGAGCACATTTATTGCTCTTATTAACTAGAGATACTACCTTTGCTAATCTCTAGTCGGGTGCTACTCACAGTTTGAAGGATGTATCAAAGCTCCATGCCAGCTGCTTGTCATTTGCATGCAAGCCTTTCGGTGTTTAGAAATGCAAATTACCCATGCTTCCTAAAGTGACCACATCCAGTATTTGAAGTCGGCTTCCACTCTGATGTGATTGCTCAGCTGTCTGGTACCTGATGCTCTCAGCTGGCCATCTAAAGAGCAAGAACATGCTGATAGTTTAATACAGCTGTCTCTAGCCAGAAAGCAAATTGAGAAGGGCCAGGCTGGGAATGAGAAGGGGGCAGCCCTTGGTGGCTGATGCCTGGCAGGTGCAGGATGCTCAGAGACTCTCCCAGGTGGCACCAGGACTGCTTCTCCTACAGGCATCACCCACAGGTTTGGTCTAGGGCTTTCGGGAGCTCCAGCACAGAGGGACTTATTTTATTCCCTGCATTAAGAAAGGTTGGTCAGCTGGCAGATGGGTAACTGTTGTGGTGAAAGGTTGTGCTAGAAATAAAGTGGGTTAGGAGTAGTAGATCAAATTAAGAGAAAAACATGCTAGTATCTTGGCTGAGAAACAAATGAGGACAGCATGTAGCATCGACAGTTAAAATTAAACACGTTGTCCTCATTTGTCCCTTAGCTACCCAGGCAGGTTTCTTACATGCTGCTGCTGCCAGATTATTTTCTATGCACACACAGAAAAAAACTTCAGAAAGTATCTGTGCAATAATCCAGCTCTCCAGAAGTTGTGTCATCAGTACATGTCCTCAGGACACTGACTGTGTGCAGGCAGGCATTAGGTGGATGGGTATAAAGAGATATCTGGCTCTCTGCTGGGGATATCAAAACTTGCCTTTATTTTATGGTTTTTTTTCCCCCACTCTGTACCAGAAATCCTGTTGAGCAAAGAAGCAGATTCTGATGCTTGTTCAGTGCTTACAAAAATGGGCATTTCTAATGGCATTCATAAGGACTTGCATTTTTAAGTTTGACAGCCCTGTACAAATTTTTTGAACCTTGTCGTCTCCACATCTAAACCAATTTGACATCATGCAGAAGGGTGAGGATGTTCAGATACCACTGTCTGAGTTTGGACCCTGAGGTTATATTGATGCCTACTGTCATAGTATCAATGACTACAAACCACTTAATACTTGATTTTAATAATCTTTTTTGCATCTCAAAATCAGGCTGAACCCATCACAAGAGACCAAGGTAACATGTTTCCCACATAGTTAATCCATTCACCACTCTGCTATGATGTCTCTGCAGACTCCCAGCCTCTCTGGGCTGCTCCTCAGGGGGTTGTGGGTCCAGTGTGAACCCCCTGGATGCCGCAAGGTGTCTCAAACAGCACAAGGCACCTGTATTTTGGCAACTAAATCCCACCTTTGCCAATGCAGGCTCACTGCACAGCATTTCCCTCTGGGGAGCTGTGTTGCCCTCCAGACTGTGCTGGCTGCCTTGACTCCATCTCTGCTGGCTAACATGGGAGCACTGAGCCCTTACTCCACACCAAACATTTGGTGCCTTCTTGATCCCACCCCTAAACATTAGGCAGTCCAAGCTGGATGAGCTGGTTGCCTCCTGTGGAGCACTGCAAATGACGTTGTTAAACCATGTTTGCCCCATCTTCAGATAGATTTGGACGCAGAGGTAGTCAGCTGTGACACTGCTGATGATCATGGTGTGATTTAGATGTGTGATTAGCCACCACAGCTTATCTTGTGCCAGCAAGACAGAGTATATCTTTTAATGTCATACTAAGAGGTCTCAGACACATATATTAAAGTTCCTAGGGGTGACATTACCAGGAAATGTAGGAGAAAATTCATCTGGGGGTCATCTGAGTCACTGTTTAGAAACCACCACTGGATTTCAGATGTAGCAGCGTACAGGAATGGAGCAGGCTGTTGAAAGGCAGATGCATACACATACAAAATCAGTATATTAAGAGGCAAAAGACTCATTTGACAGATAGTGAGCATGAGAAAATGAAAAGCAAATGGGATGCTAAAATGTTTTATGCTACATACTCATCACAGAGAAGGGGAGTTGTGTTTTTAATGAGCAAAGATGTATCATTTCACTTACTGAGCCTTCCAGCTGATGATAAAGAGACTTGCTTTAGAGCAGCAGGATTAAACAAGGTGTAGATATGGATTATAAATTGCTATGTACCAAATGTAAACAGATTGCCCTTAAATGTCATTCTTATGTAGATAAATCAATCCGAGTTGAAAAGAGCAGTTCAGCATGGGAGGAGGTGAAGGAAAAGGCAATGTACCTGTCTCCTTTTATGCCTCATACAGGATCTAGTTTTAATAACTGATCTGCCCCAGGCTTTATTCACCCGTAAAGTCATTTGTAAGGCCCTCAGCATGTGTCACCCTCTTTGTGGTGCTGAGGGAAGCTAGACAACAATAGACTCTTGTGCAAGCCCCTGATGTAGCCCACGCAAAGCTTCTTCCACCTCTTGCACCTGGGCTTGGAGGTACCATGGACCATCTCATGCCTCCAACAGGAAAGACTTCTGTCTTACCCCTCCAGCACTCACAGCACAGCATTTCCCCTGGCTTAGATCCCCAGCAAACTCTTCAGCCCCCCACCTGATTTAGCCACCAAACCCTGCAGTCTTCAAACGCTGAAGACCTTTTCTTCCCTGGGGCTCTTCTCCTCATCTCATGCAATCCCAGCACTACTGAAGGAAGCAAGAAACAAGACGGCAGCAGCCTGCAGACTCAGAAAGTGATTTCATGCAATTTATCCCCCCTTTGCTCCCACTGACTGAAATGCAGGTCCTGCCTAGGCACCAGCCTGCAGCAGTTCTGCTGCTGTGAGGGAGCTGACCTGGGGAAATGCTAGCCCCAAAAGCCTCTCCAGAGCACCACAAAAGTGATAGCAGAGACTCAGTCTTGAAGAAATTAGCTTTGCAACAAGGCAGTTTCCCTTCACAGCCTTCATGCCAGCCTTGGGGAGGTAAAGAGGAGTAAGGAGTGCACATTGGCCATCTGAGGCCTTACATCTCGAGGTGGGTGCTGGTCTGTACCAGCACTGGGGAACCACAACTGTCGGTCCGTGGATCAAAACAGCTGGGACATCTCTGTTCAAGGCACTGCCAGGAGCAGGAAGAATTGCCAAAAGCCAACTGCAAGGGACTGCTAGAATGAGGAAAGACACTGTAGGGAAAGAAGGTGCTCTCTCCTCAGCACACATTTGGGGGACAGGGGAGTATAAAGATGAGGACAGTCCAGAATCACTCTTGTCAGGCAAAATGGAAAAGGGATTGCAAAGCACTGAGAGGATGAGAGAACAGGTGCAGGAACAACTTAATGCATCCATGGATCACAAAGGCACAGAGCCCCAGTGGTTTATCCAGGTCTTCTAATTCTTATGATATTTCATTAAAATAAGCTACGGTATTGAAGGAGGATTAGAGGGCAGTAAAGGCATATCTATCTTTAAAATTGGCATTAGTGGTGATCCTGGGAATTACAGACCAATGAGCCTTACTCTCAACTAGGCAAATTAGCTGAAAAGATAATTAAAGCACAAAGAATAAAACATCTAGATGACAGTGGCGATATAACAGGAACAAACCAACACTGCTTCAGCAAAAGTATTCATGCCTCACACATCTACTAGGATGCTTTGTACATGTCAGCAAAACAGCAGACAAAGGAAAAGTGAGGTGGTTTATTTGGACTTTCAAAAAGCCTCCATCCACACTGCTCACGCTGACTGGCACCATTTGAAAGCAAAGCAGTCAAAAGCAAGATGTAAGGAGCTATTGAAGATCAAAAACAGGTTCAAAGAACTGCTAAAATACAAGCAAGTGGTCAATCTGGCAAGGGATTTCAAATGCAGCAGCACCTATATGGGTAATAGGATTAACAAGTGATCACAGAGGCAAGAAGACTTTAGCTATCTCCTCCTCTCTTTATGTAGCTCTATTACAAGAGTACCTTTGCCACCTCTTCAGATCACAAGAAAGTCTGTGTTTATCAGTCCTGGTGGAAACTGTGGAAAGCCAGTTGAGCCTGTGTTATCGTTCTTCATCTTCTTCCATAAATCTTATACTATTTAATGGCTAGGAAATGAGGGAATCTCAAATCCTCACTTCCTGGAGGCACGCTATTTCCTGAGCATCTCAGCTTGCCTTCTCCCTATAGATTTTCAAACCACATGACTATGGAAAAGAAAGCTGGAAGCTGCATTTGATAACCATTTTTAAAACACAGATAAAAGGAAACTCAACCAAAAAAAAAGAAGACTTTACAGCAACATGACTTTGAAGCTGACTTCATTTTGGAGCTGCCTTCTGCTTTGTGATGTGTTGGAGGACCACAGCTGTGATGACGCAGGACTCTAATGACAGAAGCGAGTGTGGCACAGCAAGGAATGCTGGTAGGAAGCACACCTTTCCTTGCCAGATGTGGCACCCCAAAGGGCGTCCATAAAGCCAATGCCACCTGGACTACGTGTCGCCAAGGTCAACACAACATCTGGGTGCATAAAGGATGAGACACAAAGAACAGAAGCCTGATTATGGCCTGTCCTTGCTCTGTCATCGTGCCACCCCAGTGCAGCCCTATTTGATTCTGCAGGATTGAAGTCTGGGACACACAGGGATGAGTCCCATCTTTACGGTTTGACTATGGCAGCTCTTCCTCCAAAACAGCACAGTATGAACAGAGAGTATATCAAAAACGATCAGAAGCCAGTAGAGCCTTCTGAATTAGGAGAGATAGGGAGACTGAGGCAGAGTAATATAGAATGAAGATGAATACAAGGGACAGAAAAAAATAGGTACAAAATAACATCTGGATGGGCAGAAGTAAATCATTCCCTCACATAGACTACCCAATAGTACCTGAACAGAGGACATGAAATTAGTGTGAAAGGCAATGCATTTTGAACTGATAAAGGAGAGACTATTTTCACACAATGAACAATTAACCTGTGAAGTTCACTGCCACGGGATTTTACCGAGGACAGAGGCTTAGCAGCATTCAGAACAGGAAAAGCCATTGATATGAATAATGAAAATAACCACCGTTACACTTGACAGAATAAAATGTCTTTGGAAGGGTTTTTAACTCCTCCCGGCCCAGTGTAGGACCTCTGCTGCTTGACTAGGAGGCGAGTGAGATGTCTCCTGGGCATGTGCTTTGTTCTAGCCTAAGGATGCCCACCACGGCAGTTGCCACATCCTTCTCTGCAACCCTTGGTGCTGGGAAGAGAAAGAGGACAGATACCAGGCTGAGAGACGGCAGAGACACTCTCATATGATAATTCCAGCATTCTGGTAGAAGGAACTTTAATTGTTTTTCATTTCGATCTCTGCATTGTTCAGCCATCTGCCAGTTCCCAAGGACTAAGAAGCTTGATGCCTCTGGAGGAAAGGAGAATTCATCCTGCTTTCTGTCAGATGAGGCTGTTGCTTTACCTCTTGCAAATCTGACTAAAGTATCCCTTCTTGACAGAAGAGGTGGCCAGTTTTCAGCCGTCTTGACCTCGCTCATACCTTTAGCATTTTCACAGGAAAGCCCAAATTATAAAATAACTTCAGTTATCTGAAGCTGCAGAGTAAATACTTCAGTGCTAATGACTCTTTAATAGATTTAACAGAGGAGACTGGACTTGTTTCTATGCCATATTGCACTTAGTATTCACCATCTCTCAGAAGAGCTCAGCCACATTTACCACTGCTCCCTGAGACCAGCATTGATGGTTCCATGTGAGACATGTTGCCTTATCCTTTCTTTCCAGAAGGAATGAGAGTGGCAGAGGGATGTGGTTCACCATCTATCCCAAAGAGAAGAGTTGTAATAGATCATACAGACATAGAAAGTTTCCAGGGATGGGGCATCTACCACCTCTCTGGGCAAACTGTTCCAGTGTTTCACCATCCTCACTGTAAAAAATTTCTTCCTTACATCTAGTGTAAATCTACTCTCTTTTACTTTAAAGAAATTAACCCTTGTCCTACTGCAACAGGCCCTACTAAAAAGCCTGCCCCCGTCTTTCTTATAAGCCCCCTTTAAGCACTGAAAGGCTGCAATAAGGTGTCCCCAGAGCCTTCTCTTCTCCAGGCTGAACAACCCCAACTCTCTCAGCCTGTCCTCACAGGAGAGGTGTTCCAGCCCTCTGATCATTTTTGTGGCCCTCTTCTGGACCCGTTCCAGCAGCTCCATGTCCTTCCTGTGCTGAGGGCTCCAGAGCTGAATACAGGACTCCAGGTGAGGTCTCACCAGAGCAGAGTAGAGGGACAGAATCACCTCCCTCGACCTGCTGGCCACACTTCTTTTGATGCAGCCCAGGATAAGGTTCGCCTTCTGGGCTGTGAATGCAGTTTGTTGGCTCATATCCAGCTTTCCATCCACCAGTACCCCCAAGTCCTTCTCGTCAGGGCTGCTCTCAACCCCTTCATCCTCCAGCCTGTATTGATACCAGCGGTTGCCCCAACCCAGGTGCAGGACCTTTCACTTGGCCTTGTTGAACCTCATGAGGTTCACACAGGCCCACTTTTCGAGCTGGTCCAGGTCCCTCTGGATGGCATCCTGTTCCTCAGGTGTGTCAACTGCACCAATCCACTTGACATCATCTGCAAACTTGCTGAGGGTGCACTCGATCCCACTGTCTACATCACTGATGAAGAATTTAAACAGTACAGGTCCCAGTATGGATCCATGAGGGACACTGCTTGCCACTAACCTCCATCTGGACATTGAGCTGTTGACCACTCCCCTCTGGAAGCGGCCATCCAATCAATTCCTCATCCACCGAACAGTCTGCCCATCAAATCTATATCTCCCCAATTTAGAGAGAAGAATGTTTTGAGAGACTGTGTCAAAGGCCTAACAGCATTCCAGACAGATGACATCTGTAGCTCAGTCCAGATAGACAACATCTGTAGCTCGGATATCCTAGGCCTTCAGGCTAAGGCCATCTTTCCCTGCCTAGGGATGATCACATGTCAGGTCTTGCCTCTGTGGACCATCTTCTATCCCAAGAATGCAAACTATTTCATTAAGATTACCTAGGCAGCCCAGCACACCAAGGAAGCAGCTGGGTGAATACCTTCTCCATTCGGAACTGAAAAATTATCATGTGAATCAAGGAGCACGTATGACTACAAAATGCAGATCTTTAAAACATCTCTGCAGAGCCTGTAAGCTACAATTATTGCTCCATGAGCAGCTAAGAGCATTGCAATACATCAACCAGGCAACCCTCCACCTGCCTCCTTCCCGCTGCTAGGCCTTTTCAGAGCATGCTGCCGGAGCCAGTCACCGTGAAAAGCACAGCCAGGGGAACGGTGCTGCTACCTTCCTTGCAATGCCATAGCTCTGCTCAGCAGGTAAGAGGCACAGCCAAGGCATGGCAAGCCCAAGTGTGCCTTCTACCTTTGCCCCTGGAGAAGGACGGGGCAATGACCTATTGCCACCAGCTCCGGTGTTCAGCTTGGTGGCTCCTGTGAGGTTTGGGCTTAACTCCCCATGAACACCACTGGGAGTTCAAACCATTTCCCCCACGGGATGAGGTGTGTAAGAAACTCCCTGAGGCTGGCTCAGTCACACCAAAGCCCATCAAACCAATTACCTTAGTTTCTGTATATTTAGTAAAATAATTTGGATTACTTCTCCATGAACCTATCCAACTTCCCCTTGAACATAAATAAGGTTTAAGCACACATATCATCCTGTGGCAAGGACTGCTACCACTTAGCTACATGACTTGTGAAGAACAGATGCTTCCTCTTTTGAACCTGCTAGCTGTCAGCATGGTTTGATGAGGTCCTGGTTCTTGCACTGGACAAGTGAGAAGTGGAATGCCAGTGTGAGGAGAAGCTGTGTTTTGGGCATTGCTTCCTGCTCTCAGGGGAGGATTACAGAGGCTCAAGTGGAAGTACAAGTCCCAGAGGAAGGCTGGGTTAGCTGTGACCTTCTCTCTCCCTACCACAAAGACAAGGTACCTAATCCTGGGCTCTGTGGGGCCAGATGCTTCTAGGTGAGGTACCAATCAACCCATCTTTGCAAGTGCAAGTGAGTGGCAGATGCTTGCTCACTCTCATGCACCAAGCACAACTGCACCCAGCAGCCCTTGCTCCCATGTATTGCTGAGGGATACACCAAGTCACTTCACAGGGTCACCAATAGGGAACAAATCAAACCTATATGATACTAGAGGCAGAGGGGGGAAGGAAGGAACTAAGAGCAGAATGCAAAGCAAATAAAAATCTACTGTTTGTGATGGAGTGCTATTAAAATATTGGAAGAGATGCTGAACTTAGCATCAAAGAACGGTACAGTATATACCAGGCAGAGGGAACAGTCCAACACCCATGGGGGTTGTGATAAACGGAGAAAATTATTAATCTGTCTAAAGAAACAGGAAGAAAGAGATAAAAATATTCTTCCTATAGTGGATTTTTTATAACCCAAGCAGCAAGGTATCACAGCTGTTTTTGTGGATTACTATAGGCGATTATGTACACAGCTAAGTAGGATGAAGTCAGAAGAGGGTTGATCGTCTTCTGGGAAGACATGAATTAAAGGGATTTTAGAAGATGAATAAAGAACTTCAGATAAGGCTTTAATGGATCAGAGGATATTGCAGACATGCTGTTGCCACATTAGGGTAAGAGCTACCTGGGGGAGGCTTTTCATCAGCAATTAACCCTTAGTCATTCAGCCTTTCTAAAATGGGTAGCAAAGGCATGGTGCTTTTGCACTGCTTACAGACTGAGCCTGTCAGACCTTGAAATGACTCTTCTTGGGCCTTCTTGCATTGCCTCAGACAAAGGCAGCCATCTGAAACCTCCAGAAAGCTTGTGATTTGTCTCCAGAGAAGCTGAGGAAGAACATTGCTGGTTTCCCTCCCTCTGCCTTGCTTTCAAGTGGATCTGGCTCCAGTTCTTAAGGCCTCAGATCGTAAAGGCTGCTGGATTCTTTGCTGCTCACAGCCAAGCAACACACAGCCCCTGGTTTCTGACACCTATACCTACACCCTAGGATGTGAAATAAGCTTGCCAAACTCATTTCACACAGAAGCTGCCATGCATTCACCAGGCCTTAATAACATTAGCTGACAAATATTTTGCTTAATAGAAAATGGACTCTTCCAAGAGAAGCTGGAAGACCTGAATCTCTTCTCACCTGAATAAAGCAGACAACTAGCTTTTTCATTGCATGAAAAGTTTGCTTTACTGAACTTAGATAAGACTGGGAAAAGGTAAAGCAAATAACTTTCAGTCTCCACCTGTGACCAAAACCCCACTGTCCTTCACAGCAGAGCTTACGCTAGGTCTCAGGGCAACTACCCCAGCAGAGCCCCTGGAGAACAGGTCCTGTGGAAGCAGTGCTCAGCAAAAGGGCAGGTGGAAAACACCGAGCCTGTCACTGCGGAGGTGAGGAAGCCAAGAACCCAATGCTGGGAACATTTTCACAGGAGAGACAAATCCTCCCAGGGGGCAGTGAGGAACACAGCTCAGTGGAGCGGAGCGAAGGGAGCATGCTTTGATGGCTAATGTGTGTGTCTGTCCCAGCAGCTGGGCGTGATACAAGGGACCAGCATGAAGTCCTACGGCCTGTTTTATGCAGGTGGAATGAGCTACTGGTTTGTCTGGCCTACAAATCACCATCTACAACTGTAGAGCTCTGAAAGAGCAACCTCCAGAGTGGCCACAAAAGAGTCACTGCCTGCCTCCCTTCTACACATTCCTCTCACAGCCATGGTGAAGCACAGGCAGGGAGTCAAACCCACCTCGGACGCACCCCACCTTCCCTGAAGCCTGGTGCCTGGTCACCTGGAGAGCATATCCCTGCTCCCAGCCCTCTGCCAATTAAAAGCACTCCATTTGGTGTCTTTGCTGGGCAGGACTGGGGGGAACGGTCTGCTGTTGAATGTACTGGGTTTGCAGCCCAGCAAACAAAGGCATGTTGGTAAGTCCCAAGTCGACTGTGAAAAGAGAAGAGCTTGCACAAAGTAAGTACTAATTCTAGCAAGGCACCAGCCATCCAATGACAGAGGGTATTCTTCTCTTCCCCACTCCCCCTTTCCTACTTCGATGCTCAGCAGAGGAGCTTTCAAAGCATTCTGGCAGGTACTCACTTCACCTGTCTTTCAATAGACAAAACATTTTTACTCTTCTCTGCTTCCAGCTTTATGCCAGAGAAGGGCAGCCAGAGCTACTGCAGCTCAAGCTGAGAGAGGCAGATGGCAAGGGTCAGGATTTCCTACAGTCCTGCAAGCTGTCCCTACAAACTCTGGGACAGACAATGTCTCGGGAGCTGGCTGCTGATCACCCTGTGCCGCCTGCGCTCCCACATCAGCCTCACCTGACCAAACAGAGTTGGTTGTTTTCCCTCCCTTCTCCAGCCACAACAGAGGACACGGGGAGAGAATCCCAGTGCCTCCAACCTATTCATCTGCTGCTTCATGCTCTCCTGGCATCATGAAGGAAATGCATTGCCTTTGTGCCTCTGTTTCCCCAGGTATAAAAGACCGATTTTTTTTTGCTGTGTTTCCAAGGAGCTGCAACCCTTTACTAATTAGTGTCTGTAAAATGCTTTCAAGCTCCTCAAAGGGAAGGTGCAAAAGAAGGACTAAATATCATTAACAGCTTTATTTTACACACAGCAGAAAATTAATGAGGTGTTGGCTCCTTGTGAACTGCAAGTACTGTCCTGATGAGTAAATTTTGCTTTCATAGCAGGTATAGCCCACATCTGTGTTCCTGGAGCGCTGCTATTTGGGATGTTTTCCTCTGAACTGAACTCCTGGTGTTTGCTCTCTTTCCAAGGCCTGTGGACCTGTCACTCATAGCTTTTCTGTTCATTTCCCTGGAGGTGCCTGGGATGCTGGTGACAGGAGATGGAGGCTGGAGGGGGAGAGCCAGGAAACATTTCAAAGGGGTGAGGTGTCTGCTTTCAGATTCCTAACAATAAACTGCAAAGGGAGGCAGAAATTAGCTAATATCAGTCACCAAATTGAATGGCTCTGAGGGCTTGTCCAAGCAGCTCATCCAGAGTGTTTCTGTTGCCAGTTCCCCATTGTCAGGGCTTTCAGATGGCAGCTTTGGGTCCCTGCTGCTTGCAGGGCTGGCAGCCACTCTGGGACTGCAAGAGAAGTCATAAAAAAATTGCTCTTGCTAATTTAAAAGTCAGGTCTCCTGCTGAGCACATTTGGAGTTGGAAGGAGCGTTGCCTCAATGCTGACGGTTCACGGAGTGGGTCTTACCTCAGCTGGCGTGCCTGCTGCCTTCATATGCCAAACATATGCCTGCTGGGGAAAACGCGTTTCCCTCGGCAGAGACAAGAACACAGTAGGTCCCAGCCATACCCTAGGCTCCTCCAGGGCAACGCAGCCTGGGCTGGGTGATGGGGACTCCTCCTGCAGCTAGGCTCTGCAGCACCCTCTGCTCCCCAGGGACCCTCTGCACCCATGGCAGGGCAGCACAGAGCCACAGGGTCTGCAGCCACAGCTACCCCTGCCCCACTGTTTCACCCTGACTTCAGTTCACCCGCATGCTTCACTACACTGCACAGTCCCTCAGAGCTTCCAGGGAAAAGCAGACAGGCTCAACAAGGAGTTAGGGCTACCACAAGCTGGACTGACCATCACATCATCTCTTTCTTGCCCACATACTGGGCACCACTGGACGCAGAGCACTTGGACAAAGCTGTCAGCTGCCAGGACTGCCCAAAGTCGGGACAGCCTGCAGGAGAAAGTGCTGCCTTCAGTGCACTCCTATGGATCTGCATGTGGGAAATCCCAGGAGAACAGGGATCTCTTCCCAGGCTCCTTGTCTCTAATCCACTGCAAGCTCTGCTGCTGGCAGAGACTTCCAGAGCCCAAAGAGTGAAGCAGGGCAATGGCATGCTTGTTCAGGGAAGGACCCAAATTACCTCCATCTGCAAATTTCCCTGCATGGGAAGCAACCAACCTCACAGGAGCAGAGTGGCAGGAGAGCATCCCTGTGTGGGAGTGCTCCAGAACTAAAATTTTCATGGTATTTCAATGTCTCCAGTCCCAGCCCGAGTCCTCCTTCATTAAGGGAATTTACAGCAATCTTAATACATCAGAGACTGGTGCTCCAGGTCTCAACATGTTCCAGTAAGGTACAGGTCAGTTTATCCATAAAGCCCTCAAAAGAGCATTTGCCAGTGCAAGTGAGGTCAGTGAGACATGGTGTTTGCTGGGTTGCATGTCAACCGAGACAAAGCACTCCCCTTTGAGCCAAACTGTAGAGATGAACATGTGTGGAAAACACCTGAGTACTCTCCACCTGAGAGCAAAATATGGCTCAGCCATGTTTGTCATTTTTAGCAGCAGCTGGTACAGAAAACGGCTCTGTCTGTCTATTTGTTTCCCCTACAGATTTCTTCTTTTCTTTCATGGCACTTCTCCAGCCTCTTCCAAACGCTGACAGCATCTCTGAAGCAATACACTTGATGTCATTTCAAGGACTGGCAATTGGCATCTGGAGCTACGTAGTCTGGCTAATTTCCTTCTTTCTCCAGGTTGCGAAATCTGGGAACAGCGGAGTCCTTTCATAAAGTCATCAAAAAGCATTCAAATCCCACCTGCATGTGTCACACACAGTTCAAATCCCAAATTAGAAAAGAAAGTTCATGCCTTGTGCTGCAGCCTCTTTCCCCTACTTCTTCCTTCCATGCCATGGTGTCCCTCCTGCCTGCCAACACCATGCTCACAGCCAAGGTGATGGCTGTGAGACACAGCCCAGAGCAGCACAGCCAGCTGTATCTGGCCTCATCCCAGGGACATGCAAGCTGTCCCAGGTTCAGAGCCATCAGGGGAATATGGAGTGGTCATATTCTTCCTGGGAGAGGAATGAGCCCAACCAGGGCAGCTGCTTCATCCTTGAAGTGTGAGGCAGGAGAATCATTTTTCCAACTGCTGTAGCTGGAAAAGACAGATGAGCTTTTGGACATTTAAACATTTTCTCAGGTCCGAGACACAAGTAGAGAAGATCAGGTGAAGGACAGAATGCAGAAAATGGTGCTAACATTTAACATCTTTACATTAATCAGCCAGACAATCTGCGAGAAAAAGGTAATAAGGCTATTAGCCTGCTTCACATTGCCACAGTCTCTGCTGTCCACAGAAGGAAAACCTTGCAGCAAAGGGGACTCCCCTTTCACACCAACATCCTGATGGTTGAGGTGTAACCCTTGAAACAAGGCAGAAGCACATCAGACTGTGCCTGAACCACTTCCCTGCTGAGCTAAAAAGTCTCTTGGTCTGTATCCACATTGCTCTGTCAGAGCAGCCTCCAGAACCAGCAACAAAAAGGATGCTCCTGCATCCTCCCGGCACAGCTTGTACAGGGGACCCCATCCAGTTTTTAAACTGTGTTTAAACTGTATGCACAGGTTCACCCGACCTCCTAGGGGATCCCATAATTGAACGCAGTTTGACTGAGCTAAAAAAAATACACTGTCAACCATGAAGCAATGCTGAGAGGCTGGCTATAAGGGGAGAGCTGGAATGGGGTCTCAGCAAGGTCAGAGACCCTGTAAGCATCTCATCGAGTGCAGGTTCAGTTCTGCTCTTACAGTCAGGACTGCTCAGGCCCAAGGAAGGGCAACATTGTCCAGCACACCCCACAGCCAGTGGCCTGAGCCCAGCTCCCCATGAGGGACAGGAAGACGGTCATGCTTTGTGTGCCAGAAACACAGTCTTCAGGTTTCACCCAGAGCTGTTTCACCTTTGCAGGAAAGGGAAAATACTCAGTTCTCAGCACTGATTTCAGGAAGATGCCTACCTAGAGAAGCACCACCCACAGTCTTGCTTGTTGGGGTCACTCCTCCGCAGGCTGCTCTGATGCTCCCCCTTCAGGGGCTTGCAAAAGCTGAAGGGGGTGCAAAGTATCTCTGAAACCGGGACAGTGTTGCATTGCCAGGAAAAGGAAAGAAGTGGGAGCCTGAGCCTCATGGAAACACAGACCTCTCTTGCTAGTAATTTCACAAGAAGTGTCTTCCTGCTGTGTCGGAAGAATCCCAGCAGCAATTGACAGGGAGGATTTCAATCAGAAATCCATCTCCTGTAAGGACTGCTTTGGGGACCGAATGGAGAAAGCAACCTGCAATCTACTTCGTATTGCTGAGCAATAATGGGCCCAGCTCAGACAGAAAGCAGATGGAGAGAAAGTGAACAAGGGCTCCAAACACTGGGGAGAGTGGAAACAATCAGAGCACCTACTGCCGCAGTACAGGCCAATGCCACTTCAACCAGCTCTGCAATGATCAGAGCCCCAGTTCTCTCTCCCATCTACATTTGCCTCATGACATTCAGCCAGTGAGCAAACATTTTCCTGACCACAGACTAGATTTAAAACCACTTTGGCTGCAGCTTATCTCAACAAATAAAAGACCAGGAGCTGGTCAGCGTGCGTGACTCTGCTCAGCTCTGTCTACAGACAGCTTGTGCACAGCTGCTTTCATTCTCCATGTGGGATGAGCACCCAGCGTACTCACGACCTGATGGATGAGGTGCTGTCTGACTATTGCTCTGAGTAGTACCTAAACCGGAGCTACAGCAAGCTGGTCTGACTGTTGCTGCCATTGACGAGAGGGAAGTGAGGGGAACATCTGCAAGGCATTCAGGTGCAAAAGCAACAACTCGATTACCATGCACATCCCACCTCCTCTCACCAGACAGAAGCGGTAACCCTGCTTCTCCCAGGCGTTCCCTCTCTGAGCTGGCCTTGGCTCTGCCACTCACTCCTGCCCGGATTCAGCTGGCTCTGCCTTGGCACCTCCACCAGCTGCCTACGCTGCAGAGAAGCACGGAGCTGCCTCTCCACAGGTCAACCGGGGACAGCATCACCCAGCCAGCTCTGCTGGGGCACGCTCCAAAAGCTGCCTTGCAGACAGAGCCTTGCTCTAGAAGGAAGCCCAAAGGACACAGTGGCCAACACAGGGCAGCGAAGCCCAGCTATTGCCTGCCTTTCTCAGGGTGGCAAATAGAGGACTGTAATATTTTTTGACCATCTCTGCACTAAAGGAAAATCTTCTGGAATTGATTTTATTCCCCAAATCCCTGCCCCAGTAGGTTCAGGGTTCAAGGGACAATGTAGAGGGAACACAGACCATGGTTAGGTTGGAGAAAGGCTGGAATATATCAACTGAAGTAACATAGGAATGGCTTCTTGGTGCCCAGAAGGATTTCTGGCTGAAACAGTAGGAACATAGACCTATTAAGGCCATGGAGAACCCCATGAGGAGAGGAGCGGCATCCTGCTCCCTTCACCATGTGTCTTTCATTCTCCTCCCCCGTCAGGCACAGTGCTTGGCATGGGGTCGTACTGAAGCAAGGGCACAGGCCAGACTGGACTCGCCATCTGCTCCAGTACCTCTATTCTTCCTGAAGAGCCCTGGGAGGCCGCAGACACACCCCTGTGCAGGGAGGAAAAAGGACTGCAAAATCTCAAAAAGTTTTATATAACCGCAAAACTGTTTCTCAGGAAGCTGTATTTGTGCCATCTTTTTATATTTCAAGTCTGTTCCAGTTCTCTTTTTTCCCCAACACTAGCAGCAGCAGTGTACTTAGCCTGGTAAATAATGCATACCACTCTCACTGCTATGCAGACAGACAAAGGCAGGTAGTGTATCAAAGAATAAAATTGTACAGCGAATTGCAGTGTAATAGCTGTAATTTAGCGCCCTGTGGGTGATCAGAGATTCAGAAAGTATCAGAGACCCATGCTCTGCGCTGACTGGCAAGGTGACTGGAGACACAGCACAGTGTTTGACCCTTGGATTGTTTCCAACCTAAGCAGAGCAATAAAAGATTCAGGAGACCATGCTGTCTCCCAGCAAAATGGTTTGTGGGGTGGATAAATAGATGGATTTCGTGTGTACGCACACACGATATATTTATGTGGGCGCACAGAGATAATCAAAGAAACACTGATCAAGACCCGGACTACTTATATAACAGAAATGCCTGGGGGAGCTGGGGGTGTATCTGGGTTGTTTTTTATTGTCTGCTTGCAAAAATGAAGGGAAGTCTTCGTTAGGGCACCAGCTGGATCCCAGCTCAGGAAATCTCAATTCATTTCACATGCAGCCTAGTGGCTAATGATGTGTGTGACTGTCTATCTGTCTGATTTCAGTTGTTTGGCCATCTCAGTCTTGGGGGCATTCAAACTCCTTGCCAGATTCCAATTTCTGGAGGATTTGTCTTCGCCAATCACTCAGGAAGTCATCTGAGGAGGCAGAAATGATAGCAGGAGAAATAATACTATTTTCAGACTCTCTAGTAGCCGCTCGATCAGAGGCAGCAAGACGCATATTCCCTTGCAGCTCAGCAGAGACCTGGAAGGATATAATCACTCTTTTTCTACCTAAACAATACAAGAGCATGCAGGGATGCAGAAGGCTGTCACCTCCCACTTGCAGACATCTCAGTGTAGAAGCAAACTCCTTTCTTCTCCCTTCCCGGGGAGCCCCAAGCATTCCCTGTCCTCACAAGCCTATCTCCCATTGCCCAGGGGAAATGAGAAGCAAAGGGTCAGCCACCTCCTACTAGGAACATGGGGGCCTGCCCACAAGCAGCGAGCACCCAGCTAAACAAGAGGGACTTTGAAGCAGGAGGGTGACTGTGAAGGACAGCGCTTAGCATAAATACTAGGCATTTCCTCTTCAAGGAGCATTCTGCCATCCAGAAAACCACAGGACGCATTAAAGGGTGAGTCCCTCACCATCCCTGCAGACGGGGACGGACTCAGCCTGACTTCGCAGCAAGGTGTCTGAGCCAGGGAATACATTTACATGGCTGTCCTCTCTCATAACAAGTGACAGCTCTGTTTGGATCGGCCACGGCACTCAGCAGCCTGCTTGCCACATGACAGGCCTGCAGAAGAGATGGTGTAGGAGGAGGCACGGGTTTGCCTTCTCCCGCCTCTGCCAGCAATGCTGTCAAATCCTCAAGCACCTCGCTACTCCAACAGCACCTGGAACCTTGTAGAACAAGTTCCCCATGGGATCTGGATGGAGAACATGGTGCTTTTAACAAACAGCAATTGTGGTTCAGCTTCCTCATGACTTTCACAGCACCATCAACCAAAACTGGAGATATTAATACCCCTGGGACAAGGAGATGGGGAATCCTACACGGGCATAAATTGAGTGGGAACATCAAGATGGAAACAGAAGAGAATCAGGCACTGGCCCATTAACTCCTAACGACTGCCAGGCAAAGGAGGCAGACCAGGTGAAAACAGGGTGACTGGGGCAGGAATAGAGACTAGTCACCAGATGACTGAGCTAGAAACCAGTTGCCCAGCACAGGACCAGAAATGCAGTTGCTGCCTCTGATGCCGGCACAGATGCATGGGTGAGTTCTGCCTCTCCAGGCCAAACTCACCACCCTAAATCTCTGCGGCCTATTTGCCAAGTAAATACTTTCTGGGTCCCTGGAGCCTGCTCAAGGGGATAGACCTCCAAGAAGGGGCTTAGGCTCTTCTGAATGTAGCTGAGGGACCCCAAGTTAAAAACATGGCTATAAAGCCAGTCACCCCATTTTGAAGTGGCATGGAAGACCAGGTGGGTCTCCTCTAGGGACCTTCCAAGACCCCACAGGCAGGTCAGAAGCAAGCTTGTCTTTGAGAACAGCGATGGCCGCATTTTCCCTCTCCTGATACTTGCCAAATGTTAAAAGCAGGGCATGCTGTTCCACTCAGCCATGCTCTAAAATTCATAGCTCCCCGTGACTTCCCAGGCAACCAGCAGGACCCTGTACTGCCTCTGCACCACGGCACCCGTCTCTGTGATGGATGCACCTCTGCTGGCTGCAGAATAAACTTGGCCATGGGGTTGTGGCCCCAATAACACAGCACTTCATAAAGCTGCTTGGGTCTCTCTCTCTGTTCTTAGATATTTATAAGGGGCCCATCCCCACAATATATCTGAGCATTTCACACTCCATCAGACATTTCTTCTTGTAACTCTACTCTTATCCTTGCACAGTAGATAGGAACTATGCCCATACAGCTTTTTAGATCCTCAAGGTGATGCAGTGTGTTCATAGGAGGACAGCAATGCTTTCATAAAGCAAAGGATGTAAGTGGCCAGGACAGGCCAAAAAATGCCTCCAAACTGGCACCTGCATAATAAGACTTGGGCTGACACATCCTGGGGGAATTGGCAGACGAAAAAACAGAGGGGAGTCTCCAATTCTCAGTAACTGATTTGGGGAAATCTGTACCCCTGCTCCCAGGTTTGCAGAGTGGGATGCACCCACTGGACTCATGGGTCCCTATGATCTCTAAAAGGTCCATTTCTCCCACGTCCTCCAGACTAACACAGTACGATTTGGAGTTCAGCTTCATTCAGCATCAAAGCGAGATCTATGATTACACGCTGTGCCTGGCTCTGTGAAAAGCAGGACTCCATCTGTTCCCACTGCAATTACTGATCTGCATGGACAGCCATGATCTTGCATGAGGCACACAACTCTGTCCCTCATGTTTGACCGAGCCATGTAGGACACGGGATTTCATCCAAACAGAATCTATTGACAAGGGCAGGCACCAGCCCTGGCTACAGAATCCCTTCTTGGCTCAACTCTGCATTTCACCAATGCCAGTTTTGTCTCCGGATAGGTTGTTTTGATTAATTTAATTAATCCTATCAACTCAAGCTGTTCCCAGAATCTGTGTGGAGCCCGTCAAGGTGGGAGCAGAGAACATGATGCACACAAACTGAAGATGCAGTCCATTGGCTTTTCTATATTTAAATTCCCAGAGGAAAAAAACACCTCACCCTTCAGGAGCATCTTTCAGCCTGTAGAAGTCTGACAGTGTTTTCTGCTACTCTTCTGTTTCCTGGTGGCATTTAATGCTGCATATGTCCCTCCTAGGGGCAGACACGTCTGCACCAAAATTTGTCATCACCACAAAGATGCAATTTCATCCCTGGTTACAGGGCTTGGGGAGAAAGGAGGGAATTTGTGTGTTGGTCCTGTAGGAAAGAAATTGGAGAAAAACAAAGCTCCAAAGGTCAGTTCTAGCTCACAGCACCTCTCAGCTTACTGTTTGCCTCCCTTGCCCTCAGTTTTTTCTTCCTCCAGGAGGTCAGCACACAAACTCTGCCCCTGGTGACATTTCCTGCTTATTCCTTTGTGCTGGGAGTGGCCCATCCTTGGCTGTCCTCAGCAGCAAGATGCTTCCCTCCATCTCTTCACAGGTGCAAGTGTACTAACAGAGGAAGACTTGCCCTGACTGCTCTCACCTCAGCTTTCCCCTGCAGACAGGCTTCTCCCTTGACATGAGGCAATGACTTCCTCCTGTGATCCCAGTGACCAGCTGCATTTGGCACAGCAGGGCTGGGAGGGGAGAGAAGACATGGCTAGAGTTGTACACCCATCATGTTGGGGAAACCTCTTCTCAGAATGTCCCTGGAAGGTCACCTGCTCTCTCATCCCTCATGAGGCATTGCCTGACAAGCTGGGGAAGGACATGCTTGGGGGACGGAGGACTGTTGCCCATGGTATAGCCACGGATAAGAGGTCAGGCCCCTGAATCCAGTGCTAGCACAACTACTCACTGCAGAGATTGGATCAGATACTGCCTCACACTTCACATCTATAAAGTGAGATGTCTGGCCTCAGCTTCCTCTCGGACTTGTCAGAGGACTGATTCATTTGTGCTTACAAAGCACAGTGAATCTTGCAGATGGAGCAGGCAAAATGAGGTAGGAAGGCAGTAAATCAGGAGTGCCCAGGAACACTCTCCTAGATAGATCCTGCAAACTAGCACTGAATGGTTAACATCCATATTATTAAACTCTTTTCACCTCTGAAACAGCGTGAGCTCATACAAAAGCCTACTGGGAACAGTCCTCTGCCTATGATGACTCCCAAATCATGCCTGGAAATTGTCTGGGACAGCCCTACTGGGACAAAGCCAAACTGTGCCAGGGGTGTGCTGACACTTAATACTGATGATTGAGTTTGTATTCTGGGAACATTTCCTGACGTTGTTTAATTTACTAGTAAAGACTTAATTACTAGTGAAGACTTAATGTCTGTTCCATTAAATTACCCTCAAAGTCAGCACTGCCCTGATAAAAATCAGCAAGTGTCCCTAAACCTTCTCAAAAAATGTTGATTCCTCAACCCTTAGTCATTACCTTTCCATCTCCTCAATGAATGTGGAACAAATTATTAAATAATCAATTTCTTATCACTTAAAGATAATCAGGTGATAAGAAAAAGCCAGCAGAGCTAAAGCCAAGAACAAATCATGTCAGACCAGTTAACTTTCTTTGTCACAATAACTGGAATAGTGGAGAGAGCAGGTGCAGCAACACAGGCTCTCTTGATGTGTAGTAAGGCATTTTGAACCAAGCCTGTATGACATTTCTCACACGTATGCGCTCTGAAAGTAGTTATCAGTAGTTTGCAGTCAGACAAGGAGGACTTACAGAGATCAGTCTCAGGGGTGCCTGGCCAGACCCATCAACTAGTTTCCTCAATGACTTAGATGATGAAATAAAGTATATTTATAATACATAGCTGGCCCCAAGTCTGGAAGAGCTTGCAAGGCTGGAGGCAGGATAGGAGAAGAATGGTCTTGACAAACTAGAGAAACAGCTCACAATCAGCCAGCTAAAATTCCATAAAACTGGTGCAAAAAACTGCACTGAGAAGGGGAAAAAAAATAAATGCACCTGTAAAGAAACAGGGAACAGCTGGCTAGACCACAGCACTTCGGAAACAGATTGAGGAGTTACAGAGACTGTGAACCAAATATGAATCGCCATTGTGACGGAACTGCGTAAAAAGGCAAATTTCATACTAGGGCACACTGCCTATAAGATTAGGGAAGTAATTTTTTGCTTCCTCAATACCCTCAAGTTAGAGACACTCAGTAAGGGAGGCTTAGTCTAGGTTTAGACTGTAGGAAGGTAACAAACAGTATAGGAGGTGCAAAATGCATAGCATCGAAAGAAAAGGATAGAGTCTAGCAGGGAGTAAACAGAAGAGGGGATATGATAATGAACCTCACATATGTAAGCTTGTTATAAGAAAGGTGCTGATCAATCATTTCTGGTGTCACCTGAGACCAGGTCAAGATGCAACAAGCTCAATTAGGTTGTAAAGAGGAGGGAAAGGTTCCCAGCTTGAGCAGTCAATCAGCAGTGTAACAGGTACTGAGGAGGTGGCAGCATCCCTGGTGTGAGTTAAGGGCAGATAAGGCAAACACCTGCTTGGGTGGCATCAGTGTACCTGATCCTGCCTCTGGGCATGTAGATGGAGTGACTTCTCAATGTTCCTTTCAGGCTGACACTTGTGTAATTTTTAGTTTCTAATGTACTTCATCACTCATTTTGGCTGCCGGGATGTGACCCCCAACGCAGTAAGGACAGCCTAATCAGAGACCCTGAGCAGGGTCTCACCAGGGCCTTAACCAGTCTCATTACTGGATATGTTATTTGGTGTTCACCCTTATGTCACCATATCCTGTGCTTTCCTCTTACAGGCTTTGTGCTAGAACATCCCATTCAAGAGCTTGCTAAAAACTATTTCATTCTTTTCCTCTCACCCTTCTGGCAGGAGGTGTGTTCCATAATCTGATTGCTCTCACAGCTAGAAGCTTCTGATTTCCAGCTTACATATGCTTGTGGCCAGTCAGCAGTCACTTCATATGGAGTAGTTCAAATTCATGCTCATGTCTGTGGATATTCTAAAATACAGAAGCTGATGTCACTGCATATGAAAAACTTCCAGATCTGTTCTTCAGGTTTCAAGATGGAAAATTTATAAATATGCTGAGGAAAAGGAACAGTTTTTCTTTCTTGTGTCAGTGCGTAGATGACCTGAATGACAATACAAAGGAAATGAAGATGTAACACAGGAAAGGCTGAAAAGAGGGTGCCAGCTGAGGGCAGAATCAGGAGACTCAAGACCAGGTGACAGGCATAATGAGGTTATCAGCTTGATGGATTCAGGAGGGCCAGGAGGAGTAACACATGAAATGAAAACTGCTGCTTGCAGTAGTGGGAATGGTGCCTTGCTTGTGAGGGAAGAACCAGTTCCCTTCTTCTGTTTTCCCAGAAGATGTGACAACAAAGGTCACACTCGTCTGCCCACAAAATAGTGTATGTATGTCCCTCTGTGGGACATATGTGAGAACTGACAGTCGTCTCCTGAATCAATACTCACCTTTATGAAGGAGAAAATGCTTTCTGCTGGACTGACGGTTATTTCATCCCATTGCAAACCATAACAGATGGGTTTTCTTCAAACCTCTATGCATTTTAAGATTGTATTTACACTCACCAAGCAAGTCTTCTGTCTAAGAAGGGAAAAAATAACATTCTCCTGCTTCTTCATTTTCTCTCTCCCCCTGGTGCTGTGCTTTGCCAGCGCTGCTGGCTGGGTCCTACTCAGCTTCTTTACTGCCTTCTGACCGAGCTGCTTCTGCCTCGTAAATGGTTATCTGTGTCTCACTTTGGAGGCAGGAGTTCTGGCTCCTTTGAGTTCAGCAGTGGAGGCTCTGTAGTGTAGAGTCAAATACCAGATAGAGCAGAGAAAAATATAGCTATCCCTCATTTTCTCCAGAGAAAAAGTGAGACTGATGCTGTTACCAAAATGAAGACTGATGAAAATGAGACTGATGCTGTTACCAATATGTGCTACTTCCTGTAGTAAAAATGTAGGGGGTTTTTTGAAAGAAAAGTGAAACACACAAATTAGGTATTAGTATTATCACTCTTTCTATGACAGGCATCTGCACTCTTGCCATCCTAGCAAAGTTTCAGTTAGCAGAGGATATTTAGCCAAAATGAAAATTCAGTCTGTGTGTATAATAAATGCTGCTGCCGCCCAACCTTCCATTCTTCAGTCAGCAAATAGCTCTGTCATGTCACAGTCATGTCCTACCCTGAAGACAGATGCATTTCAGTGGTGTTTCTTGCTTCTTTTTTTTTTTTTTAATGTAAGATAGCAGTGTTTCATAAAAAGCCTGCTTGGGTCAGGACAAAAGCTGCCATGCATATGTAACATTGTGATTAGCATCTTGCAAGGAAGTGGCTAGCGCACAAAGTGCTATCTCCTGGTAGATCAAACAGCTGGCTTGTCCTGCAGCTGCTTTAGCATAAAGCTAGTGTTTGGGAAGGAAGCCTCAAGGACAACCTGAAGTTCTCAGTGACGGCAACACACAGCAAAACAGCAGTCCTGTTGGCACCTTGCTTTTCTGAGAGATTGCCTTATTCCTAGGTGAGCCCTGATCCCCAGCAACACAGGAGCTGGGCTGAAGCAGCCCAAGCAGTGCAGAAGCTCGAAGGGCATCAAGCTGGTTCCCCTTGGGGGAAAACCAACTGCTCAGTCCGGATCTGGCCTCTGACAGGCCCAGAGGGCATTCCCGGCCAGACAGCACGCTGGAAACGCCCGCCAACACCCACCCCGAGGGAGCAGCGGTCTCTGAGGGATGGTGAGGCAGGACAAGGCAGATCCGAGAGGGACGGAGAAGTCCCACCTCGGCTTCCCGGCTTGCCAGTCCTTCCCCAGCCATCCCTCACCCACCACCACCCGAACGGGCAGAGATGGCTGCGAGCAGCGCCGGCACAAAGCAACAAGCACTGTTCTGGCTGCTATAGGCCGTCCCGCGGTACGTCCTCAGCTCTGTTCCAACCACGCCAACACGGGCTCGCACGGCCAGAGCCGCCGCCGCCACCCTCCCCGGCCGCAGCGCCCTCCCCGAGATGGCGGCCGCCCCACAGCGCCGCCCCTCACCAAGATGGCG
>Ga0065711_1026759_pt1 | contig 60419 bp, 30 predicted proteins | sample Hoacrofraction12_FD_59098 | JGI IMG/M metagenome (GOLD analysis project Ga0065711, IMG submission 59098) | Hoatzin crop microbial communities from Cojedes, Venezuela - Epithelial fraction 12 v2 (version 2) | ecosystem: Host-associated > Birds > Digestive system > Esophagus > Crop | place...
AGGTTGCTCAGAGCCCTGTCCAACCTGGTCTTGAATGTTTCCAGGGATGGGGCCTCCACTACCTCTCTGGGCAACCCGTTCCAGTGTTTCACCACCCTCATTGTAAAGAATTTCTTCCTTATATCCAGCTAAACCTACGCTGTTTAGTTTAAAACCATTACTGCTGTCTCTACTAAATATCTGCCACACCCTTCCCTTGGGTGTCTGAGATGGCTGTAGGTGATTATGTTGAGGCACCTGAATCCTGTTCCTTATCAACAGACCTGCAGACTGGTGCTGCTTGCTCTGAAACAGATACCTACTTTGGATCAGCTGAATTGTACTTCAAGTCATGGCAAGTTGGTCATGTTGAATAACTTGCCCTAAATGTATATTTTAACTATCAGTAGTAAGCATTTTAAATGTGTCAAAGTATCTAAAATACTTGGATGAGATTTATAGCACTATATGAGATCTATGATGTGACTGACGGGCATGTCAGATACCAGATTTAGTCAACTGAACTGAGTACTTACATTTCAGTGCCTAAATTTAGGTGTCCTAATCTTGAACACATTGGTACCTATGTTGCTGATAGGTAACAGGAAGAATAATAGCATAATACACAACAATTATGAAATTAATTAACCTTGGAGGAAATTTCTGCTAAAACTTTATTTTCATCTCTATCTGTCATTTAGCGATGTAGTCTAATGCAAATTCTTAACTTGTGAAAAAATACTTCTGCTCCCAGTTCAAAGGCTGGATCTTCGTCTGAGGACTGTAAAATCTCCCAAGTTATGAGCCTGTTAGCCAGACTGGGTAAGCTAGATCTAATGTTTCTGACAATTCTAAGAGAAATAAGTAATCAGAGAATAGCTTTTTAAAAGTAGTTCTGGAAAGGGTGATTTCAGCTTTCCTTCAAAATCATAAAGAGCATGACATTAACTAAATTTTATGTCTTAGGTCAACTGTTGTTGCTGAGAGCATCATCTGGAAGGATAGTTAACTTCAGAAGAAGCATTCATAGGACTACGGTGTAGTAGGGGTAAATGAGAGGAAGAGTTTCTGTGTGAAAGGAATAAGCATATACTGAATGTGTCCAACAATCTACTTCGGGAGTTTCAGCAATAAGCCAAATGTGCTGTCCTGGAAGAGGCATATTCTGTATTAATTATTTTTGTGACAGTGGCATTTAGCATAATCAGTCAGGACTGAGGTGCTGAACAAAGATAAAGCAAAAGATTTTTCCGTTGTTTACTTTGATTCACTTGCAAGACTGACCCCTGCAAGAGAATCTTTCAGTCCTTAGTCCTTTCTGCAGCTGCCTGCCATTAAGCCTACAACTGTAAGTCAGAATGCTGTCCTTAGTGTGGCAGTGGGCCATGCGCCTCAGTGTCGTGGTTTAGCTGGGCTGGACACCAGGTGCCCACCAAAGCTGCTCTGTCAATCCCGCTGCTCGACTGGCCAGGGGAGAAAAGATACAATGAAAGGCTTGAGGGTTGAGATAAGGACAGGGAGAGATTACTCACCAGTTACTGTCATGGGCAAAACAGACTCAGCTTGGGGAAGTTAGTGTAATTTATCACCAATCGAATCAGAGTGGGATAATGAGTAATAAAACCAAATCTTAAAATCACCTTCCCCCACCCCTCCTTTCTTCCCAGGCTTCCATAACTTTACTCCTGATTTTTCTCTACCTCCCTCTTGAGTGGTGCAGTGGGACGGGGAACGGGGTTGTGGTCTGTTCATCACACGTCTGTGCTGCTCCTTCCTCCTCATTCTCTTCCCCTGCTCCAGCGTGTGGTCCCACCCATGGGAAACAGTTCTCCATGAACTTCTCCAGTGTGAGTACTTCCCACAGGCTGCAGTTCTTCACGAACTGCTCCAGCATGGATCCTTTCCATGGAGTGCAGTCATCCTTCAGGAACAGGCTGCTCCAGTGTGGGTCCCCCACAGGGTCAGAAGTCCTTCCAGAAAACCTGGTCCAGCGTGGGCTCCTTTCTCCACGGGTCTACAGGTCCTGCCAGGAACCTGCTCCAGTGTGGACTTCCTAGAGGGTCACAGCCTCCTCTGGGTCATCCTTGGGCTGCAGGTGGATATCTGCTCCACCGTGTGCCTCCATGGGCTGCAGGGACACAGCCTGCCTTACCATGGTCTTCTCCGTGGGCTGCAGAGGAATCTCTGCTCCGGCGCCTGGAGCACCTCCTCCCTCTCCTTCTTCACTGACCTTGGTGTCTGCAGCGTTGTTTTGCTCACGTTGTCTCACTCCTCTTTCCTGCTGCAGGTGTTTTTTTTCCCCTTCTTAATTATGTTATCCCAGAGGCGCTACCACTGTCACTGATGGGCTTGTCCTTGGCCAGCAGCGGGTCCGTCTTAGAGCCGGCTGGCAGTGGCTCTGTCAGACAGGGGGAAAGCTGCTGGCAGCTTCTCACAGAAGCCACCCCTGTAGCCCCCCTGCTACCACATGCAAACACAATACACTCAACCTATGAGGAGTGGGAAGTATATGATTTCTAATGTCTACTAGTGTTTTATCAAAACAAACAGTGAGAATGTTATAAAGATTTCCTTTGTGGTTTTGATTTTCCTATGAGCGACTCGACTGTGATTCATTATGTTTTTTTACTTTTGGCTCTTTGTAGAATGCAGGTCACTGGCATCAGTCCCCAGATTCCTATTGTGCTCACTGGAACTGGATAGAATCAAATCTACAGAAAAAAAACACCAACAGAAAACAAAATAAAGCAACTGTCCTTTGTCTGATGAGAGTAAGTAATGTAAGAAGTACATCTTTAGTACTTCTTAGGTTGTTAAACTCTTTGCCCACATAATTACAGAGAATCTTAAGCATAAGAAGTAGTTTTGCTTATCATTTGTATTGTGAACTGATTCTTAGTTTCGGCACTAACTTAGCAGCTGGAGTCACTAGGTAAACAACATGCTTGGGCCCCAACCCTGACATGATTAGGCAATGTACCTTCTTTCCTCACACCATATCCTCCTGATTTTTTGTTCCCCAGAATTCCTCTTTATTCCTCACTATGAGCAAAACAATTTTTGACTGTATTTTAATTTGCTAAGGGTCTTCAAGGCTCCTTGCTATTTCTAGACTGTGAAGAACCTACCTTGCTTCCTCCAATACCTGTATTTGAGCAGCTCTTGTTGCAGGATGCTTGTATTAGCAGAACATCAATATCTGACTAATTAGAGATGAAATGCCAAGTAAGTATTGAGTAATGCAGTTTTCTAACTTTCTAATTAATTGCAAAACACATGAAAATGTTAATCACAGTTGGAAATATCCTAAGTACCATTTTGTGAAGAGTTCTTAAAATTTCAATTGCAAGAAACGATGCAAATAACCAAAGAGATAGTATTTGAAAATAAGGTTTCTCATGCCACTTAGAACACAGACATAAAATATTTTCTGGCAGGTGGAATTGTAGGCTTCTACAGAAATGTGAGGATTCAGCTTCTTTCAGTGAATAAACATTATCCTTATGTGCTTAGCTGCCTCCTTCTATAACAAAAAAAAAAAGTTTTAAAATTTGCTTTTAAAATGCTTATACAATGAAAAAAAAAACATTTAAAAATTCCTGGTACATTATTTGTGGTAACTTGTGATAACTGTTATCCCAGGTTTAATAACTAATGACCTAATTTGTCTTTAAATGCTAGAGTGGATAGATGTACTTAGACTGATGGATACAGTTTAAAACCCTAGGGCCTGTCTATAATAGAAAGAATTAGCATCAGCAATTTGTACAGCTGAACTGATGGTGAATGCAGTTTAGATAAAAATGAATGAAGGATGAACTTTGTTCAGCCCTTGTTCGAAGTAACCGTTACATATTGGACCAGGTTTTGACCAAGCCATGTGCCTGCATATGGATAGAATGCCCATGAGCAGCACGATAACATCTCTAAAGCAAGACATCTCATGGTTAGCAACAAGGCAATGCTACATCTGTTTTAGGCCTTTTATTTTTTTTTTTTGCTGAGTTCGTACAAATGCATTTCACAAAACCAAGTACAAACAGCTGCCCAGCAATACTTGTGCAAAGTGAAACATTTCTGCTGAACCCATTTCTTTCCGTTATCTGTATCTCTTAGATGGCATAGAGGTCCTTGGAGGTTGTAACATGGCATGGTCTCTAGGAAGCAGCTCACATGCTGTACACATACTGTATGTACCTGCTGTAAACAAATGCAGACTTAGAATAAGAGCAGAAAATAAAACTGATCTATCTTATCTACTTGTTTATGTACATGGTGGCTTTTGTAGGACTAACAGTAATCAGTATACTTATATGTTGTGTTTGTAGTGAATGTCTGTCGAGTCATGAAGTTCTTTCTCCATATTAAGCAGATTGTGTTATTAACTTGGGTTCACTATTTGCATTAAATTTGAAGCATTACCTTTGTAGCTTTTGGCAGGTTTTATTTTGATTGCTATATAGATGTATTTATCATCAGCTCACATTTTTGTAATAAAAAAGGAGGGAGATAACAGAACTTTGGAAACTCTTCAGAATTGTTTCACCTTTTGTTTCCTCACAAGCCTTACCAAATGAGTATATTAGCATCATTTCCTGGAAGAAATATTGCTACTCTTACTTAGTTCTTCATACAGTTTCATTCCTTTCCCACAGAAGCGTAGAAGAGAGCATGAGAAAAATTCTCACTAGAATCTTGACTTTCATCCTAATTCCACTCTAAACGTAAACCAGGAAGTCTGCTTTCTGGGGAGCTCACTTGATTTTTTGTGGTGTCCAGCTGACCTGTTGGGCTGCATCAGCAGTACTGCTTAGTGCTAATGGGGATGAAACTTCAATGTGAGGAGACAGCAGATTTTATCTTGGGTGATGTGGATGTCTTTCTCAGAGCCAATAAACCCAATCTTCCCATCCCCTCCAGTGGCAGCATCTTTTGGACATGAGGTCTGCATTTTCAGCTGGTGGATATGCATGATACTTTATGTTAGGGGTATGAAGTCCTTGTAGCTTCTATTGACTTCAGCTATAATTTGCAGTTCTGCAGCTCTGAGTGGAAACTTTCTAGAAGCACAAATTAAGATCGCACGTGTAAATTGTGAGACAGCCTGCATAACTTACTGTCATTTGTGCATGTAAAAAGATTATGTGCATACAATTCAGCCCATATGCCGAAGAAACAACACTGTGTTTTAATCAAATTCCCTAATTAAATCAAATTTAAACTACTTGTAACTCTGTCTGCCCTGAAGAGTCCTGACGCAGATCTGTATGAAACACTTCTCTACACTAAAGAAGCAGCCATTGCTAGATCAAAATTTTGAAAAACAACTGGAGATACAGCTTACTCAAAGGCAGTCAGGAAGTCCTGGAAAAAGGAGATGAACCTTAATAAGGTTTGTGTTCAAGCAGTCTACTCAAAGAAACTAATTCCCATCTCCAAACAATCTTCACCTAAATAATGTTTTTGCATACCTTTACTATAATGGTATCTGTAGTGGGTTTTATTTCCAAGGACTTCTGCAAAACATTCCCAAGAGAAAGTAGTTTGATGATTGCAAGTAGTGTGTCGTGTGTTGAATTTCTTTTTTCCTCTTTCTTTCGCTTAACATTTAATTGAAATTTTTGGCTTCCAGCCAAATGTGATTTAGAACATTTTTAGGTCTCGATCACTGAACAAGCTCTTGTAAGAACTGCATCCTCCTTGCACAGGGGAGGAGTTGGCATTTCTAGTTCAGATTATTTAGTTCAGTGATTGTAGCTATTATGCAGTACAGGTGACAAGAAGGACCTTCGCCTCTGTGTTTTAGTTAGAAAGCTTAGTTAGCCAGGAGATGCTGTCATCTCAGCTACAAGGTTAGAATCACTGTGGACTGTGGATGCTTGGGAGAGCTGTTACAGCCTTAAGATAAGAAGATGTGGTTCTTTAGTGCAAGAATTGATACTTTTTGTTGGGGCATTCACTGTTTCAATCCCTAGTGAAACAACCTTGAAGTAATAATCACATTAGTGATTCAAAACAGCATTTGAATCACTTTCTCTGATGTAGATAAAGCTTTCAAGACATCTGCATGCTATTCTGAGGGCCAGATCTGAGTTTTCTGCAGGTGCTTTAGATTGGTCCATAAATATGCCTAAGCTTGGGCTGCAGGCAGAAAAATTTCAGCTCTCAAACTCATGTATTCTCCTGTAGTTCAGGACTAACAGATTTTGGCACTTGATATGTGTTGGATCTTTTGAAGTTCTACAGAGGAATGCTTTTATAACCTTACCTGTAATTATTGAAAATGCTGTATTTCCACATCATAGTTTGGAGAGCAATTTTCAAAATTGTGGAAAATGAGAGCTTGAATAGCTGTGGAGTTATCCATGATGACCTGGGCAATTTGTATTGACCTGTTTAATTTTAAAGGAAAAAGTATCTGCTTTTACAAATCTTACCTTGCTTACACATTCTGTTTGATTTCATGATATCACTGTATTGTTGATGCTTCTGTATACAGAAAATTTACCATCTTCTCTCAGGGATATGTACTGTGCGTCTCATACCAGGTGCAGTAGAGCTTTACTGAGCTCTAGTGATCACTTACTCAAATTGGAGCACCTCATCTTGTAGGAAGATTGGTGAATTAGGCTTCCGTTTTTTAAGGCTGGGTTGAGGTACCGGTTTTCAGCCCTTCAGTTTGAAGAACTGACATTGCTCCAGAAACAGTACAGAGAAGTTGGGTATGAAACTTGTTTTTTGACATGGGACCAGTTGACGTCGAAGCAAAACATACTCCATGGGAGGCAGCGTCCTCCATTTGGGGGCTGCTTGAGGGTAGCAGACTCTTGGAAAAAGGACTTGTCATTCTGCATAAACACCGAACACCGATGAGTACTCGTGCTCTGTCTGAAGCTGAGTAAGTGCTCTGAGAATATTTACGTAGTCAATTAAAATTACCCACTTCAGTTATGATGTGTCCTTCAAAGGCCTTACAGAGAGGCCTTCATGAGATGGGAGTTCTGTGGAGAAAGGCCATCCTCATATTATCACAAAGTGTTTCATAGTAGACATAGGAGCCAAGCAATTGAGCCTGTGTGTCTTGAAGGGAGTGCTAGATAGAGGAGTGTGACAACATTTGAAAAATAAATAAACAAAACCCACATCATTTTTCAATCAGAGCTCAAGATCTGTTTTTAGAACAAAATCTGTCCTCGATGGTTAACTTGAAATAGCAAATAAAACATTGAGGATGCTTTTCTTTTTTTGACCTTTCCCACTTCATACAGCTCAGCATAATGTTGTTTACGATGTAAATATGTTTAAGTATTTTAGGAACAAGAAGCAAGATCTCAGGTTCTGGAAGGAGCTGAAAAATGAAGTGAAACTTTTGGCTGCCCTTCAAAAATTTAAAATCCACAAGATAGTAGATCAATGAGCTTAGCTCATCTAGAGACTTTTCAAAGAAAGTGGTGTATTTACGGATCTGTGGCCTAGGCATAGATGTTTTCTGAACAGTGCCTGTGAAAAGTGGGTCAAATACTAGATTTCGTGATCTGCTTTCTTTGATTGCCCGGAATAGAAGACTGTTCATTAAAAAAATGCTTAATTTCTGTTTTCAAAATAAATTGACTGTGATTCTAGGAAGATTATTTAAATTGAGATTTTTTTTTGTAATGTCCTTGAAGAAGAAGTAATTTATAGTTTATTTTCTTGGTTTGGATATTTTGAGGACTTTTAGACTTAACTGTTAAAAGAAAAGTAGGATGCTAATATGAATGACGAATATCAAGCTAGTGTTGATTATCTTTTTTTCTTGCCTGTTGAAATGCTGTGGTTCACCTGCTTTGATTGTTACAGAAGGGGAAAAGAGTCAGCTTCTCTTTTCAGTGCTCTTAGGATATTTATTTACAATTCAGCATCTATGCAAAATTGTAACTTGGGGTGTGGGAGAAGTGATTTCTGAAGTGACGGATGACATTTGTGTGTGAAGCCAAACAGATGACATAGTCCTTTTCATTGTCACATTGAGAACTCCCTGAGAGCTGTTGCAAGGGCAGTATGACAGGAGCAGCTCTGGCACCGTAAGTGCTGGCAATTGTGTCCAAATTCAGCTAGCTGCTCCCTGGGATGTGGGACACCCAGGACTAGGGTGATGGTTTGAATAGGCAGTGCCAGCAGCTGGAATTGTAGAATCATTGAGGTTGGAAAAGACCTCTAATATCATCAAGTCAAACTGTAAGGAACGCAGAAAGGTTAAAAAGAGTCATGGGGGAATGGAGGGAGCAAGAAGGCTACAGGGTTCAGCACATCAGTAGTTTTTGCTTGGAAATGTTTTTCAAAGTCAATGAAATTTATTAGTAAATAGATTGGAAAGGGGTTGCAGATGACTCAATTTCTGTTTGCAGTGCTTTAGTCCTGAACTTGTATTGACGTGTGAAAGAAAACTAGTCTAAAGTCATAGCTCTCTAGAATTTGCTGGGAATTGGATGTGCAGAAGCAGAGGTGCATGTGGCGTTCCCTTCTCCCTCCCGTAGACCACTCACGTCAGTGTTTAGCTGCTTTTCTCACTCCCCGCACAGAGTTGACCTTGTTCTGGCTGGCCTTGTACTTTCTCATTTCTTTGTCTGTGTTAAAACCAGCTGGTTCACTCTATGGAAATTCACAGCTAGGACCCTTTCAGCAGATGTCTACATGGGTTCAGCAGCTCTTTTCCTATGCCCCTTCTGTGGCATCATTAGACTTTTACCCTCACATTACAAAGTGAAAGCTGGGTTACTCAACTTTCTTGAAGTGTGTAGCGATTTGAAGGCTATTTATAGTTGGACTTAAGAGCATATGGAGTGGGCATAGCCAGAATATTTATGACCTCTAGATCACTGCCCTTTCTTCACTCAACCGCCAGATTTACGTAAGGCATTGTAGCCTTTTATTTTTGAACCAGAATCTGTCCTGGTGCATATTGCGATTATACAAGAAGGTTTTCTCCTGGAAAATCTGCAGATAAGTTAGGCTGCTTTCCAGCAGCGTAAGTTCGCAGAAGTTTTCAAGCAGTATATAATAAGACTATGACTGTGAGAAGGGCACTGTTTGTTCAATGTGCAAGGGAGACTGAAGTTGGGCTTGGGAGATGGCATCACCTGGAAGACATACTGAGAAGTCAAATGATAGCATTGTGAAGGGGGTGCAGCAAATGATGTCTCTATCTCTGCCTGCTTTGGTAAAAACATTTGACAGTATGTACTTGCTACAGTTCCTTATTGCAAGAGAATTTTGCTGCTTTAGCAAAAGGCAGGCTCAATTTGCACCAAGCCAGGTGCCAAGACCTCTTTTAGAACACCTTGCCTGTGCCAGGGAGTGAGCAGAATTTTGCATGGCTGTTCAGCCTCCAAGAAAGGCTGGGAAACTTTCCCTCTAATGTCTAGGGGAAAACAGTGGTGTCGGCAAAGCTTTCTACCTTTTACAGCTGAGATTTTAAAACTATGCTTTCTGGCAACTTGTGCCATTCTAAAAAACCTCAGACCTATGTTTGATTCCTCAGGTTTCAAAACCTCCATCAAGAGCTTTCTACATGTTCTGCTTGCAGAAGTGACAAGACTTTGAGATCTCTGTACAAATACAAAGCTGGGCCAATCTTGTTTAGACCTGAGTTTCATCTCAAATCAAAATTTTGTTTAAGATTTGTTAAAGTTAGCAAGAATCTTGACAAAGCTTCACGTGGCGGTCTTTCTCTGAGTACTTGTGCTCTGCTGAGAAAATAATATCTTTGTAAATGGACAATGAACCCAAAAGCATGCTATAGTTTTTTGATGAGCATATGATTCTGATGTACATTTTGAGTGTCTTACCCAGCATTCACTAGAAGGTGTATGGGTGGAGGAATAATCTATATTCAGGGCTTCTTATGAGATCTTGTTTTCCCTGTGTAGGGACACATTCTTGAGATTATTTTTCAAACAGACAGTGGGTGAAAGCTGCCCTTCCTAGGTAGAAGCCAGATTCCTCTTCTGGTATAAATTGGCTGAGATTCCTAATGGAAGTTAAAAGTGGAACAATCTTTAATTACTACCGGAGAGTATCAACTCTACTTCATTTTCACGCTTTTGGGATTTGTCATTATCCTGGCAGGGAACTGAATAAAAACCTTTGCCTTGAAGTTTTCCTCCAAAGTCAGGAATCTGTTTTGGACTTCAGCACGAGCATTTTGAGAGAACAGGTGTGGGGACTAAGGTTCCTTTTTGGTTGTTGAAGGTACTTAGGCTCAGTTTCACTTTATGTGATCATTCTGGAATGGGAGACCATTTGCGTAAAATTGTCAAAAAGAGATTGTGAATGGACTCCTTCATTCCCTGGTTAGTTCCTTGCCATCTGTCTGCATTATTGTGACCATCTCTAGTTAATTATTCCTTCAGGCTCACAACAGATCTTGTACCTTCCAAGGTGATGCCCTGTGGAGGTTATAGTTTCCTTCAGGCCCTCGGCATAGCATGCTCTCTTAGCTGGGGATCTCACTCAAACTCCAGTAATTGAAAATTATGTCATGACTCCTAGGTATTTGCCTTGTATGCTTAGCAATGTGGGTTTTAGGGAATGTATTACAACACGCTTCAAAGATTGGTTAGGCTTTTTTTTGTGTGTTTGTCATAACGGCTTTTGTGTTATGATTCAAGGTGATGCTATTGATCTCCGTTTACCTGAGCTCGCATCTTAACTACCTGAGAAACCAGCAGGACAACAGGTTCAACAGATTGCAAACATTTAACCCAAATAAAATGATACTGTGACCTGTTTCTTCACATAACAAAGAGAACAAGAATGTTAATTACAAAGATGGGAGCCTAGGTGTTCTGTCAGGAAGAGCCCTGAAATGTTCTTGATCTCAAGATGAATATGGCAGGCAAGTGGCATATGTAATTCATGATGTTTGGAAGGGTCAAGCTTTGTAGTAGATCAGCTGTCTTCCATGCAGGACTGATCAGCTAAGGATCAGGAGATCCCGAAGTGCCCAAGGTTGGACAGAGTGCTGAAGGAGAATGGAAGAAGCCCTGGAGTCCATGTGGGAAGGAGGAGAAAGGAGAGAAGAATCAGACTGGGTCTTGCAGGGAGGTGGAGGGTCAGCACAATTTATCACTGAGATGCAGAACTTCTCACTAAAGGATGTTGTGGGCTCTGAAAGTTCACATGGCTTCAAAAATGGGCACTTCCATGAAGAAAACTCCACCAAGTTCTTATTGAAAACAATAATGCCCTCTCTGCCTGAGGATTTAACTGCGATGCAAATTGCTAGAGGTTGGCAGCATGTTCTGGGGAAATGATAACTGCACGTTTATCCTGTTAAAAGCTCTGTATGAACCTCTGACAAAGCTCCTGCTGTTGCTGTCTGTTAGAAACTGTTTACTGGAGGAGATGGGCTTTCTGTCTGACCCTATACAGTTGCTCTCATGCGCAGGCAGACTGGGTTTCAAGAGAGAGAAACCTGGGAAGAGTACATTGACCTCTGGTACGGGGAAGGACTCTCTCGTGTCAGCTTGCTGTGGATTATGAAGTAAAGTAAAAGTCCTCAGAAGAATTGTGAATTGTGAATGATGCATTTTCTGGACAAGAGAGGGTGGCAAAATGCCTTTAGCTTTTTACCTGGTGAGGATGACTCCAGGTATAAATTATAGGTTGCTTGGACTAGATTCACTTCCCATGACGTCTCAGTCCAAGATTTGACTCTATAGGAACTGTTTCATTGGAGGACCTGAGAGCTTGCTATTTGAGAGATTTTTTTTTTTTTTAAGATTTCTTTTGTTTCTCTAATTAAGTGTGAATGTGAGGAATAATATGGAGGCCACACATGACCTCGCCACCAATTATGATAAAAAGTGTTATACTTCTTTTTTGATGTTTCAGTTGTTGGTTTTCTCTAGTACTAGAAGCTAATTTTGAATTATTTTAGAAGAATCATGCCAGGCTTTTCTATTTAATGGTGGATTTTAAACACAATTTAAGGTGTCCGTTAACTTGACAATCCCTTACTGTTTCTTCACTGTAAATGTGATTCACATTGTGTATAATTTCTTCAAGATTTTGCATTGATCTATTTTTCAAGGTTCCGTAACTGAGATCTAAACAAAACCCAATTCAGAAAGTATCAGTGACAATGGTGGAAAAATCCTCCCACTCTAGATGGACATCCCACTTGAGAAATACAAGGCAGAAACTGATTTTTTTCGCAGAAAGTTTAGGTTAATAAAAGGTTATCAGTCTCAAAAAAGGTCTCATAAGATTACGCTTAAATTTCTGTTATGCTCAATCAAAAGCGGATGGCACAAACTTTTCAAAATGTTTGCTTTTAGTGAGTAGGATTTAAATTTTGGTTTAAGTTTTCCTGTTTTTTTTTTTTAGAAGCTTTTACTTTTTATGTGTTGCATATAATTTATCTAAGTATAGAGCTAAGATTTCATCATTTCTAATAAGACTCAAAAATAAGCAGACTTTAAATACCTCAAATCTATGCTTGAGATTTTTAGTGCTATCTCTGGGCTTTAACCATGCTGCTCTTATGGAAGTCTTCCAGTGGACTTTGAAAATCAATATCACAACAATGACCAGAGCATGCAGGTGTACATACCTGCATTTCTTATTTATGCATACCATGACAGTATTACTGAAGTGGAATGGCTTTTTCCCATCTCAGCCTGCCGACTGTGAGTTCCCTTCAGAGCTACATTAGGCTGCGATTTTTCTTCAGTCTTTTTCTGTTTTCTGTGATGGTTTTGCTTTGTCAAACATACGATCACCAGTGAGGTTCCTCTATGGATGTCATCAGAAGAGTGCTACTTACATGTGACATTTTGCTAATCTTTTGTGAGTCATTATTCTTGTTTTGGCTTTCTCTCCGTATAATCATTGCAGAAAAGTACCGTTAGCATAATGTTTGCCTTACCTCTCCTTCAGCCTTTACACGTGGTCCTTCAAAAAGAGAATGATAGAAATGATCAGTGAGCAACAATATGAAACAATGTAGCACCGACATTTGGAGATTGTAATTTACACAGTGTAACCTTTTTATTTTATGTATCCTGAAATACATTTTCACCTGATTTAGAGGTTCAGTGATGTTGTAAGGAGAGGCTGAAATGTGAAATAGAGTGCAATCTGAGAAACAGATTTGGTTTGGGATAAAAAGGGATTTTTGAAAACATAAAAATGTTCTTAGTTTTTAAGACAAACATCCATGTATTTGTTTTCAGGAAAACATAGAACGTTCTTGTGTTATAGAAATGCAATTATTTGATTGTTACTTTGAAATTACATTTTTCTTTTGAAGTGACCTGAATTCTAAAATGATTGAATAACCCGACACCAAAACTATAAAAAAGGCCTTTCGAGTCAAATGAAACCTACAAGTTTAAACAGATTTTTTTTAGTTCTTCTCAGTTACCTAAACAGACAACTTTGTTGTGTTTTAATTATTTTGGCCTCTTTACTACCTCAGCTGCAAACTCCAACATTTGTACAGGTCTGCTGAAGGATGGTGTTTGATACAGTATGTGGGGGCTGGCCATTTTATCTTATTTCATGCAAATATAATGGGATTCTTTTTCCATGTATCTGAAAATCACGTCATTCTTTTTTTGTACTTGTGTAGTGATGCAGTTGCTTGGGAACTAGCTTATATACCCTGGTGTTGCTTTCTAGATGTATTCTCTAGTTCTGATTACCAACAATCTCTTTTGACATCTATTACTTTATTTCTGAAGGAGGAGGGGTCAGAAGCGTCTCTTCCTTCCTAAAGAACTGTGCTGTAGGGTGAAACAGAGAGGTTTTGGGTAGTTTCTCTCCCTGTTCCTCCTCAGTGACTCTGCAGATGGGCTTGTAATATGTAATACCTTGCAGTGTACAGTACAGCATTTCCATCAATGTCCCTTTCAACAGTTATTAAAAATAAATATATAAGTCATGGCACTGTACCATGTTGCACACCTCTGATGATTAGTTTGTTAATAGTCTTACCTCCAAATTTCTTCGGAGTTTCTCATTCAGTAAGTATGATGTGAATAATTCAACCCTGATATACAGTTCTGTTAAAAGTACCAGTAATTCAAAGAAAACCAAGTTACCAAACCATCAAGTCACTTTGTAGAATCTGGTTTTTTTTTAACATTATTTTGGATTAAGAGGAGTTCCACAAATCTTATGAACAATAATTTTGCTTAGTAATATTTTTATCTGTGATCAAGAATAGATCCTATGGGATTCCACTGGAAACAGTTCCACTGGAGATGAATTATTTTTTGAGATCTTTCATGTATACAATTTTTAATCCATTTAAGATATGCTAAATTGATTTTGTGTAATGCATTTTCATCAGTATGTCAGACAGTTCTGAGTCAAAGGCCTCATAGATGTCTAACTATGTTGTATCAACCAAATTTGAAAATAGCCAGCTTCTGCAGATATATTTCTAAGAAATTTAATTTGGAGGTATTTAATGAGATTGAATCTAATAAAATCTACTTTATGATTGAAGACTCGATCAAATATTTCTAAATCACTTCCAGGCAGACACACCTTACTACGGCAGCTTAGGAGTCCTGTGGATATCTTGTCTTTTATACAGAAGTAGTAGAGAGACTGCAGAACTTTTACTTTTCTATGTACATTGCTTCAGCTTAACTCACTCTACCTTAATGTGAAATGTCATCGTGTACTGAAAAACTGTAATTATTTTTGGTGTGTGGCATGCTAATTTTAAGCATGGTTGCAGGCGGAGTATTTCATATGGTGTGCATTGGCTAACCTGTATATTGCATGTTCCTGTCATCTGCCTGTTTTCGCAAGCATCTCACCTAAGATTGCTTTTAGCCTGGAAGACTGTATGTCAAGCTCCTAAATTTCCTAGTATATCAACATTCCCTGGCTTTAAGCTGAGCTGCCACTAATTATGGATTGCTCTTCTGTTTTGTCTGAACAGAATACAGTTAGGGAACACTTAGAAATTGTGCTTATTTTATAAGCATACAAGTCACCTAAACGCTTAGGGCTTCCTGTACAATTATTTTTAAACATGTGCGTGAGTGTGTTTGTGAACAGATTTAGAAAAGGCTTCTGCTCGGATACTTATATTTACTGAATGGCAGAATGAGATACCTCTGGAAAGGGGGAAAAAAAGCAGATATATTCCTCTGCAAATTATTCGAGCTGACAGAAGAATCACTGAAGAGACAAAACCTGTCACATCTTATATGAATTTAGACTGGTACCTATCTGACCCATCTGCACCCATATCTGTATTAAATGATTCATAATAGTTACAGACATTCTGTTGTTAACTAAGCTGTCTTCAAAGCTTTCTGGTTCCTTGTTCTCAAAACTTGAGAAATTCTCCACATTTTCCTGACATAATCCTAGACATTTTGAAGAGTATAAAGCTGTTGATTACAGGGGCTGTGTTCAACTGCTCCTTTTGTCTACTTTCATACTGAGGCATTGCCACCAAAGCCTGAAGAAATATGTTTGTAGTTCAGTACAATAGATGAAAACTATCTGCAGACTAATGTTTTTCAATGATAGCTTCGATATTGTTGTGTCAGCATTGCTATTCTAGCATGAAAGATAATCTCATCCTTCCTGAAACTTCTGACATATTAATAAAAGCAAAAAAAGAGAAGGGAAAAATTATTTACTTTTCAGAAGGCCCTCTATCTTATTCGTTGTGTTTAATTTATGGGACAATTTTCAAATATAGATAATATGCATATGTATAGAACAGTCAAACAGTTTTCAAATAGTGGCCTGTACAATTTGTTTAAATAGATCTGCATAGTGTATGTTCTGTCGCTAATGTAACCTAATTATAGTTTCCCAGGGGGGGCACAATGATAGTTAAAAATTCTTAACAGTTTAAGTTGCATTTTGTTATTCGAGGTATATGGTTAATATTATTATTTTTCTCTGTCAGGTGTTTTTTTAACTTTTCTCTCTCCTTAATTTTTCTGATTTAGAAAGTGGATTTGCTGCATAATCTCCTGTTTCACAACAGTGTGGAAAGCAATTAAGAATACTTTTGGAATGGTTTGGCTCACAAAAGCCTTCCCCTGAGATAATTTCAACATTCTGAAAGCAAACTTTGATTCTTGGCAGCAGAAAGAATTGAACCTTTTAAAAAGCAGGCTCCCAGTAAGCACAATTCAGTTATTAGACCAAGCGAAGGTTGAATTTAGCCTCTCAAATAAACAACTCTGCCAGCTGCATCAGTACTGCACTGGTCCCAAATTCCCCCTTCTTTGATCTGGCATGGCAAATTCATGAAGAAGAAAAGGTGAGATTCTGCATTTATTTTATAGTCTGTCAGCTGGAGTATAGACGGAAGCCAACCTCCACAGTTGACTCCACAGAGTCAGAGGGACTCGTGGAGAGATCATGGGGAGAATAAATTATTTGTCCCCAAATTTATTTGTATGTATTGTCACTTGGACTCTCTGTTTCTTACCAGGCCAGTCTTCTTCCTGCCTTTTGTTTTCTTTTCTCCACCTGTCTCTCCTTTCTTCTGTGCTGAGACTCCCACATTACACACCTCTGGTGTTGTTCCTGCACCCTTTTGCTGGATCAGCTCATGTGAAAGTATTGCAGGCTGTGTCTGTGCGATACTTCAGAGGGAGCAGTAAGCAGTGAGGTAGTCCGTGCCACCCAGTTGTGGTTTCAGGCTGTGTGCAGACTCAGAAGCCCAAGATGACGTGGTGTAAGTGGTTCTGCTGGCGTTTGGCTGCTTATTATATAGTCAGAGGAACAGGAACCTGGGTGACAAATGCCCCTCAATGTACCCTGCTGCACCAAAAACAGGCAGAGGAGGATGCATGGCTGTGTTGAGCTATCCCGTTCCAGATTTTATGGCTTCTAATAATACTGTGATCAGTTTTTATGTGATATTGTATCATTGTAAGATGCACCAAGCTGTACACAGAAAACAGAAGTTATGGTGGCAGCTTCGCATTTCAGGTCTTTCTTGTTAGAACTTGTCATGACACCAGGTCTCTGTTATTCTTTGCACTACCTACCTAGATAAGGAAATGCAAGGATAAAAATTCTGGACTTTTTTTTTAAATTGTGTAAAAAACAGAAGTTTACCAGATATAGGCATATGTAAGTTTTATTTCAAATACTCAGTGAATGTTTTGTGCAGGATGGAATACAGTAGTAGGCCATCTTCTTCTGATGGGACATGGAAATTCATATTTATTGGCCTTAACAGAGCTGTTGGTACTTCCTTTTGATTTTTGCAGCCCATAAAAAGAAGCTGACCTCATCCCCCGTTCATCTTCACGGCAGTGTGTTTCTTGTGCTCTGAATTACTGAAATGACTGTTACAGGGATGCTTCAAGGGCACATGGTAGAAATGGGGAGAGAAATCAGATTCTTTTTCACTGAGGACAAGGATTAGAAGAGAGTTTCAGAGAAGGGAGAACTGAGAGAGAAGATCCCTCAGATCCTGTGATGAGGTTAGTGGACCTCACTGGCAAATTGAAAAGGACTTAGTGAAATATTATGAGTAATATAACTTGATCATAGGGGACCTCTCAATGGGAGCATCAGAACAGTCCTGTGTAATTGATCTGAAGCATGAACAGCTCACATCTTTGAATCACCTGTCCAGGGAAGTGAGATAATCTCACATTTAAACAGTGTACAGTCACAAGGGAAATGCAAGAAGATGAGTTTTGAACTGTATTTCCAGAATACATATGGTCCACGTAAAATTACTGCAAATTGGATTATATATGTACTTAAATATTTTGTGTCCAAAGATCATTATATTCTGTGTATTTGTCATGGGGATAACTATTACACAAAGAAAAGGCCTGAGGTGTATTGGCTTAGACACAAGGATGTGAAGGTAAGACATCAAATATGCTGTAATGTTGAGTTGAACATCATGATTTTTACCTGATTGAATTTATTTGTAGGTTGTGATTATGATGATGATTGTGGCCTAATATCTATTAAAAAGTCATAATGCTCCAGATAGTGGGAAGAAGAGTTGCAGTTTCCAGAATTAATGAAAAATTGTTTTCCAGGTATGAAGATTGCTGTAAATTGTACTGTAGTTTATGTGGAAGTAGTTTCTTAATTGCTCATATGTAAGATGTGTAATAGGGCATATAATTCTAACATGTGTTCCAAGAATTCTTTACAATTTTTGGTCGCTTATAAGTGTCAAAATAAGGAAAAAAACAAGGTGATTAATGAAGTAAAATCTGTAGCGACTAATCTTTGTAAATACAACAAAAAAAATTAAAGAGTAGTTTTGGTGTAATCTTGGAACAGAACAGATGTGCACTTTGGTAGTGCCAGTGTTCCCGTGCATTCTTCCTGTTCTTTTAGCTGAGAATATATCTAGAGCTGGTTGAAAAGGGCATCAGTTTCTTTGTGGTCAGTGAATCCTCAAACTGTGGGACATCCAGATGTTTCTGAGGGTTATTATTACTGTGCAGCTGAAAAGGGAGTAATCCATTATCTGCATGACTGTTTTCAATATAGCAACAAACCTTCATTAGGAATATTTGGCAATACATAAAATGTCAAAATGAAAGTATTTGAACACTGGCAGTGTATTCTTATTTGCGTTTATTAATACTAATTTTAACATGGATAGACATCACTGCTTCCAAACTGATGGAAGTTATTTGCTTCTAGTTATTTAACCAGCTTATATGCTGCATCCTACAGGAAGATATGAGAGAGGTAGTCATTTAGTCTTAGGACCACAGGCTCACAGGGTAATTCAGGCTAGAAAGGGCCTCAGAAGTCCACTCGTGCTCAAAGCAAGGTTAGGTTTGGTCAGATGGAGTTGTGCAGAGCTTTACCTAGTCTTGTCTTGAAAACCTCAAAGAAGGGGGACTGCACAATCTCTCTGGGCAATCCCCTCCACTGCCTGACTGCCTTCACGGTGAAATTTTTCTCCTTAAATCCATTGAATCGTAGAATGATTTAGAACTTCTTCATTCTGAACTTCTCATTTCAGGTTATGCCCGTTGTCTCTTGTCCTCACGCCATGAAGAGCTTGGCTCCATCTTCTTGTTAAACTCCCTCTAGGCATGGTAGGCTGCTGCTAAGTACCCCCAAAGCTGTCTCTTTTCCAGGCTAAACAAGCCCTGGTCCCTCGGCCTCTCCTTATAGGGCAAGTGCTCCAGCCCCAACCATCGTGGGGGCCCTCTGCTGAGCTCCACCCAGTTTGCATGTGTCTTTCTTATATTGGACATGGTTAGATGAGGTCTAGTGAGTGCCGAGTGAAGGATTAAGGGAGGATGATCTCTTCCCTTGATCTGCTGGCTGTGCCCTTGCTAATACAACCCAGGAGGCTGCTGGCTGTCCTTCCTGCCAGGGTGCAGGGCTGGCCCGTGCTCAGCTGCCCACCAGGGCCCTTCCTGCAGAGCTGCTCCTTTGCCTGTCTCTCTCCATGCTGAGCTGCTGCAGGGTTGCTTCCTTCCCTGGGGCAGCACTTAGCTTTTCTCCTTGCTGAAGTTCCCAAAGTTCTTTTCAGCTTGTTTCTCCAGCCCACTTGGGTGTCTCTGAAAGGCAGCTCTGCCCTCCAGCATGTCGCCTGGTCACTCACTGGTGTCATCTGCAGACTGGATGAATGTGCACTCCACTGCCTCCTCCAGGGCACTGATAAAAATATGAAGCAGGATAGGTCCCAGGCTAGACCCCTGCTGTACTCCATTTCTTACTTACCAGGATCTTGGACCCCAGTGTTGTGTGGTCGGTACAGCCACAGCTGCCACCCCCAGCCAGCTCTCCCTTGTCAGTGAACAGCAGGTACTGGAGAGCTTTGACCACTCAGTGCCTGTGTTAAGAAGTTCTCCCTGACACCTTCAGAAATCTTGACCGTTTGTGTCCTGCCGTGATGCCCTTTCAGCAAATGTCAGGGAATCTTGAAAACAGTGTAATGAATATTTTCAACCACTTCACTTCATCTACTAGAAGATTTTTCAGAATTTGTCGGTTTTTAAGACAGGAGAATATTGAGGCACGTGCCTTCAAGGAAATTATCTCTATAATTCTATAATAAATCTCTGCAGATATAGAGAAATCAAAGTTTTCCTGTTCAATATTTGCTTTTGTATGCTAGGCGATGATTGGTCCCTTGCATTTTTTGCCATAAGAATTATAAAGGTGGGAATGATGGAAAGCTACTTCCCATGATTGAATACTACTTTGAGTGCTTGTACAATATGCAAGAAGTGTTTTATGATATGATTATAACAATTATGACAGTCTGATGTTGTGTGCGCTGAAGTTTATGTCATAAGGTATTCACTTAAGTGCAAGTAACAGCAAAGAATCAATGACAAATCATCTGTCCGTAAATGTAACTTTTCTCCGAAAATGAAAAAGCAGAAGGAATTTCATTCAACAGTATAGATTAGCTCTGAGGCCTGGCCTCAGATTTTGATTTCATTGAATGAAATTATGTTAGCCAGTAATCATTAATGACAGGTTAAAACTTTGTAGAGACTTGGATTGTTGGTATGAGGAGCAGAGTTCAGGTGGGCTGAGCAGAGTAGGTATGCTGCTTCAGAAATCTTGTGCCAGCAAGTATTATGTCTTCAGATCCTAATTCTCTCAATTTTTGTAATCTTGAGGAATAGAATATGCCAATTCTGCCTCAAATTCAGCAGTGAAACTAATGTTTTCCCTGTGTAAACAGACTTGAATAAATTACAGATACCAATCAAATATTGGATCTGTTAAGGCTGAGTTTCAAATTAATTTTAGTTGTCCATGTGAAGAGCTTTATGAATAGATTTTAAAACCAAAATGTATTAGAGCTGAGAACTAACATCTAAAATAATAAATTGAAGCTCATGATAATGTATTTGTGTTTTTTAGGGTGGCTGAAATGTACATTGGAGAGAAACGTATGTTTCCAATGCCAGTGGCATTTCTGTTCAGAATCTCTTAAAACATATTATCCATAATTTTTTATTCATAAGAGGTTGTCACCATATTCCCTTGTTAACATCTTAACACTTAATAGCATTCTAAACAATTGTTGGATTCATTGCTGTTGCTAATTTGCCATTTTTTAATAGGAAGTTGTTATTGCGGGCTAATAAATGTTTCATGTTTGGAAATTTGCTTCTTTTGCTCTCTTTTCATTAAGTGAAGTGGCTGCTTAAAGGAGTTTCTGAAGAACATCAGTTTTTCATAGGGTGATAGTTACATTATTAGTCATGATAAGTTAGATAATTAAGCGGTTTTGAGTGTGAGAAAGGCAAGCTTTTAAATAGTTTTCAGGATTCTTGGATGGAGAGGTATATTGCAGAAAAGCAACAGCTCCAATGAGAATTTGAAGAAGGCTTCTAGACCATCGTGTTTTGTGAAAGCAGTTTATTTGATTTTATAAGAACATATTTAAAACAATAGAGTTTTTGCAGAATCTCCTGTTATACTATAAGCAGAACTTTGTAACTTACCACGAACTGATCTCTGTGTAAGTTGGTAGGGTACATGTTCGATGTTTTCTTTTTCCTGAGTATTAGGGGTGTTTCAGCTTTCGTGCAAAACTGGTTCTTTTTGAGACAAAAATTCAAGAGGCCAAGCTGATGGCAAGCCAGACTTGTACATGGCACTGCTTCATGTGCTAAATTGTTCCTACAGCTTGAGTATTGACTTAATTTGCCCTTCAGAAACACGCACTCGCTGTTAATAGGTTGTTTACAATGTTCTAATGTTCCCACAAAGCCCACTGAAGTAGAGCAAATTGTCCCATTTCATTAGTAGAGGATTCTAACTTTGAATAATTTTATTTCATGTCAAATAGCTTTTTAGCTCTGCATCATCAGTGTAAACAGTATTTATTGTTTTGTAGAACAAGTTGTTGCTGTTTCCCATTTGTCATCTTTCTGCCTTGCTGACTCACTCCAGCCTTTATTTCGTGATCTCAAACCGTGCACGCTCTCCTAAACGGATTGCAGCTAAATGTAACAATTTGCTGTTTTGTTCAGTTTTCAGTCTTTTTGGGTATCATGGATAAGTGGAGTCATGCAAAGGAGTTTGGTTCAGGATACCACCTGAATACAACTGCTGTCTTTAAGGAGAGAGGAGTAAGCACTTTTTTTCCTATTTGTCTATTCAGGACAGCAGAGATTTGTGTTTCTTATGTTATTACATGGCATACAGGAGCTGCGGAGGCACTGTTCTTCCAGATGTGTGGCCAGCACACACATGATGGGTAGTGCTGCGCTTTGTGATGACTTCCAGTCTGGTTCTGTGTCTTTGCTCCTTAGGTGATGGTTTATGGCATCAATACATTAATGTCCTTTGGAGGGGTACAAACTCATCTGATCTATGTGGAAGGATTCATACGCTTAAAGCCCAGAATATGTTTAGATGAAATAAAGAATTATGGATTTGTTCAGATGCTGGGCTGAGATGTGTGGGTTCAGGCTTGAGGAGACGTTTTCTGCCAGCGCTGCTCTCGCTGTGTGTATCCGATGGTCCTGCAGGAAAATACATGACGGAGATTTTTAGTGTAGTGAATAAATTTTGCCACTAGATGGTATTGTTATATGAGATTAAGTATTTGCTTTGTGCGAGGGGACGCTGAAGGGAAGAGGACCTTTCATGGCTGTTAGTCATGTGGGAAGGTGCCAATGGCTGCTTCTGAGTGAAGTGCAGACAGCCCCAGGAATAAAGCTTAGCAGTCAGTTAAACAATAATTTATGATTTTTTTTTTCCTGTAGCTTGTAGGCTTGTTTGAATAATGGAAGTATTTGCAAGTGAGTGACCTGTGTGTATGTTGACAAAACACTGGAAAGTGGGGAATGTCTTCAATTGCTATAATTGTTTTCCATGATATTTTACATATTGTCATCCACTAAGGGTTTGATTTTTGTTAAACACATCTACATGACAAACAGTAGTTTTTCAGGAAAGGTATGGGAAAGGAAGATACCTGTATGAGCAGGACCACGAGAAGATATGATGTTTAACCTGTGCGAGGCAGTGATACTCCTGTGATACTCACCTGACAGTGAATTATAACTTCTTAAAAATCCAGGAGGGGATGGATGTGTGATGTATTCCACCATTTGGCCAAGTTATTATGCATCCCATTTCTTAAAGAAAAAAATAACAAGAACTTCCAGCTGTTAATTGTTTGGGTGGTTAGGATGCTTTGTTCTGCAAAGTACCCAGAAAGTCTGTGTGTTTTATCTCACTGTTGTGTGAAAGGCATTATTCACTTAGCTTGGGATAAGGATGCAGTTCTGAACACAGCAAAACAGACTGTTGCCCTAATTTGAAAAACTACATAAAAAATGGAGAAACATGTATTTTTTTATAATGACTTTGACACTGCCTTACAGCTTTGTTTTCTTAAAAATATTGAGAGAAATCATTTTATACTTCAGCTGATTTGGAGTTTAAATTGCTTTTTCATGCCAGGCTTTGTTTGAAAATCTGCTGGTTTACTGCTTGAGTCACAGGCAGATGTATTGCGGGATCAGAGTGCTGTGACTGACATTTGCGTTGTTCCCATGTTGTTGCTGTGACAGTGCTATGCTGCCGCAGTCATAGACCAACCCCTATTTTTCTGGGAATTGTATGAATCCCCAGCAAAATAAGCTACCTTCCCCAGCATTCATATTAGTTTGTGTATTTAGAAACAGCTTTCAGTACAGAAGAGTGGCAGTCAACTGAATAATTTTCAGTCATGCTGAGCCCCCCCAGAGTCCACCAGCAGTTCTCACTAATCTTAGAGGAGACACATACAGAAGTCGCAGCTTTGTAAGGAGAAGGTGGAGCTCTTCGTGGTTGTTTCTCAGTGATGCTCTTTGTTCTTGTTAGACTCGAATGTGTCGTGTGTTTACGATCTATGCAAAACTAATGCCTGGCTTTTCAGAGTGCCTGCCTGGGTGGATGGCAGCGGGCTCGGGAGCAGCCGTTAGCAGCATACGGTTGGTCATCTTCCCCTTCTGGCATGTGGTGCTGCCTTGAAGGCTGTGTCCTGTCTGCATCGAGCGTCTGGTGGTGGGTTGGGCAGGCAAGTAGCTGGCACTGGTCTATGTTGTGCTGGCTATGCTGATGGGACACTGCAGGCTTCCTCTGCGTGGCAGCCAGGTCTCATCTTGAGAAGGGCCTCCAGCATGCTCTGAGAGACAGTGTAGACATAATCACCTCATGTATCACATGCAAGGGAAAACATGACTGAAAGCTGGGTTCCCAGCAGGTATAAATCTCTCTAGTTCTTATCCCAGTGGAAGAACTGGTGGAGGAAATTTGATATCAAGCTTACAATAATTACTAGGCTAAGAAGACTCACAGATAGTGAAATCCTGAACAGAAATGCTGCATCACACAATGTTGCCAACCGTCATGTAACAGAGAAATATATTTCATGTAAAAAGTCATCAAGAGTATTTTAAAATAACGTGGAAGATACTGGGATTGTAAAATGTCATCATACTCATTTCCTACATCAGTTTCTTCTTGCATTTTCTTCCTTGTATAATTTTCCATTGATTGGGTAGTGCTACTTCTTTTTCCCTGGATTTCATTTTGCTTGTTGTTTCGGTTAACTTCATGATGCTGTTTATAAACATTTGAGAACAAAAATGAAATCTACCTTTTTTTTTCTGTGTTTTATAAACTTCTGAGATTAGCTGGTCTGTGTTTTCTTTAACGGTTTTCTGGCATGAACCCTTGAAAACTGGTGAAGGACTTTCATTTTCAGTGAGGGAACCTACTATTAGAGATTTTCTTCTACTGTTGTATCAGAGGTAGATCGCAGTTGGGGTGGAATGCCTGAACAAAGTCAATAGCTATTTATAAATATGTATTTGTCCTTTAGATGAGTGATTTTTGAAATGACATTTTTTTTATCTTTTAACTTTGTGTCTCTGACAAGAAACAGTACTAGGTAAATTTTAACGAAAACAACAACTAATATAGTGAGCGGTTGCACATGTGATTAATATAATGGTACAGTTCAGTTCTACCAAAAGACTTTTAGGAATACAATTATTTTAAGTGTATTCCAAAAAAGCCCAAACAACACAAAACCCACCCAGAAAGATTTTCTTTCATTCTTTTCCCCTTCTGAACAAAGTTAGACAAACATAGTTGTACATCGTAAGCATGAAAGCTATAAAAACATGATATAAGAACATTCAGCACAGGATTCCTTAATCTGCAGGGAAGTACAGAACTTTCCTGTTAAACAGTAGACAGCAAGGTAACTTATATGTCATCAGTATTATTTTTAACAGATCCATCCCGGGCATATGTGGTCCTGGTAGTTATGAATTAGATCTTCAGTGACCTGTAGAGTTTAGCAAAAGGTGTAAGTAAGGGAAAATCCAGAAATTTTAGTGACTGCTGACCTTATTAATTAAGGTTGGAGAGCACATTGTAGCTGAAGAAAAGGAAAGCATATTTTCCTTATTTTCCAAGATTTGCTGGCAAATGCTGGAGGAGATAGTCCAGAAAGACAGCAATTGTTACAAAAGCTACTATTTTGTGGGAAGGAATGCTCCAGGTGGTCCACAGACTTGCAGCCAGTCTGTCCTACAGAAGCAGTTATGACCCTCTCGCACAGAGTCCTTGGGGATGCTCAGTATCAGATTTCTGTTTTACCACACTCTGATGACGATGTTAAGCTATGGATGTCCAAAATGTAAATTAAAACTATTAGTAATGACTCAAATAATCCTTCATCTAAATAATCAGACTGACTGGTGGAAGGACCTCAGATGTTGCCTCTGACTTCTAGTTTGATTCAAACCTTGCATTTGCTGTTAGTATTTCATAGCTCTTTTGCTCAACCTGGCAAAAAGGAAGTTGTATTTTCCTCTAGTGTGTGTGCACTGAAAGTGTACTGTGTATTCCCTCTGCAAGTTTAGCTACTGTGTTATTATAATGATAGTATCAACAGCTTTGATTTATATTCCTTTAGCAATACTACCTAACTTCTTGTTTGCTTTCTTTACTACAACTGGATACTTGGCTAAAGGCTTTAAAGGATTTTTCTATAATAACTTCCAATCTCTTTTTATGCTGCAGAATCTTTCTTTTAGCTGATAGTCTGTCAGTTTGGTTCTTTGTTCCAGGGCTCGTCAGTCTGCATTCATCTACATTTGCTTTTGGCAAGACCAGAGTCTTAAATGATAGAAATCTTTTCCTCTTCAGTTCTGGTTTCCATATGATATGCTGTGGCTCCTCATCTAATAACACTTACAGACTTTGAAATTTTCCCCTTTACCACTGTTGTTTGGGTCTTTTAAGAGGAAAAAGAGACAAAATGAAAAAAGAGAGGAGAAAATAAGGCATTCGGGGACACATCCCTGACTTTTGTAGCATGTTTTTGCTATACTCTTGTTAACCTGTTTATGTCCAAAATTTGACTGAAATCTTAAGATTTATATAGCCTTCCAGACTAAAACATGCACTTTGTTCACTAGATCATCCATGTCCTTTGTTGTAAAAAGCACATCTCCACCTGGTATATTATTTTGGGTCCTAATTCAACATAGCATGCAAGTCCCTTCCTGACAGACTAAAATGCTGAAATGTGTTTAACATTTCTTGTATTGTGGGAGCGAATGGGCTTGGTTAAAAAGCTGAACATTTGCCTCAAGGTCCTTCTGGTGCCTTATTTGAAGCCTGTTAGTTTCCTGGCAGAGACACGCTGTGGCTGCTCCAGGCATGGGGCATTGAACCGCTCTGGTTCTTGCCAAATGCTTGCGAGGTTCCTGCATGGTGCCCTGCAGCCCTCCCACTCACGGGGTCACCTGGCCCGTGCCGGGGCAGAGGCCTTCGGCTCCATCAGCCGTGGCACTGTTCCTCATCGGGTCTTCTGCCGAACAGCGGGATATTGGGGGTGATGTAGCAGGGTGGGAGGCAGAAGCTAATAGGGTAGGGAGCTAAATGCCTCTGATTTTCTGGGGAGATATCAATGCTTGCCTGGGTTGTGTAATGTTTTTTTTGTGGTTGCAGCTCTTATTGCCAGAGCTATGCTAAAAAAGAACAGACTAATTTCTCACTGCTTGCAAATGTTATCTTTCTTAACACAAGGTGTTAAAAAAATTTGCTGAATGAAATGTCCAACATTGAGGGTGAGACAGTAATTATCCTTAGTTTCTGGGAAGGTTTTTTAAACACCTGAGCACAAGAATGGATATAAACTGTGAAAGGTCTCTCGCTCAAAGATATTTCCACTCGAATCTTTTACAGCCCTTCTGATTTCTGCCCTTTGGCCTCCTTCCAGTTCGGTGGATGTCCTAGTCCCACACCAGGGAGAGCTTCACACTGTTCCGTCAAACTTTTGTCAAACAATTCTCCAGATAAAATGTAACTGACATTTTTTTTTCACGGCCTCTTTTTCACCCTGTCAGAACAGTCAGAGCAGCGATCAAACCATCCAGCCAGTGGCGTGGAAACACACCATGCTGGTATTTTTGGCGTGGCCTAGAACATCCTTTTCTAGGGAGACATGTGGAAGGGACATCTGGGGCTAGAGATTTCTTCCCATCCGTTCCTGGTGAGATGGCAAGGGCACTGAGGGGTCCTGCCTGCAAAAGGGGTCTCATGTCTCCAGCACGACCATCACGTGGAAGGCCTGTCATGGTTTGGGCTCCTTCTCCATGTTTATCTTCCCCCACCATGCACCTCACTGTTCACTTTAGATCATCTGTCAGTTCACCTCTTAGGGAGGGCTGTTTTCATCAGTCCTCAGTGGGAGGGTTGAGCAGAGTGCGGACACTGCCCAAGGCCGTGTTATTTTTTTTTTGATATTGCCAGTTTGTGCTGGGCATTGGTTAGACGTCCATCCTGCTCATTGCTCCACTGCCCAGTTTAATCTATTGTTTGCCACTCACTGGTATCACAGGTCCACATGGACAGGACTACAGGGATTGTGGAGGTGGATGTGCCACCAAGTCTGTGATGAATTAGTTGTTTTCGCTCGTGTCAACATTAGTTCAGCATGTGGCATGTTTTCCACTGGATCGGTTCAGCTTGGTTAACCTATCTCATTTGTGACTTTCCTTTGTCGTAAAAAGACACCTGCTCCAACTCTTTCTTGCACTCGCAGGACTTAACCTTTATTTTTAAACTAAATTTGAAGATACTGTGTTACATAGTGGAAAGCAAAAGGGAGGAGGTGGTTGACAGCTTTTTAACAAACAACAGAATTGGAGAGGAGGGTTTTCTCAAGGACTCTAAGAGTCATGTAATCCATCCTGGACCAAGAGAGGATTAATTGAACCTGAAGCATTCTGGGCCACGTTTGTGCAGCCTGTTCATTCATAAAAAACTTGCAGTATTTGGGTTGGGCTTCTTTCCTAGGGCTTCAGTAGCCTTTATCACAGAAAATGTTCCTCATGCCAACAAAAAGAGGAAGCCAAACAGCAGGGTGGCTTTGGGTGGTTTAGGCTGGAATCTGAAGCTTTCAGGCATGAGATGAGTACTGAGTTACTTGCTTGACTGAAAAATTATTCCCATAGTGTGAACAGAAGTCCAGAGGAGCACTGGTTGTGGCCGTAGCTGAATTGGATGAGAGCTGCTGGGTTGCGGGCGTTGGAAAACCGGTGGGATTCCCCTGGTGCCTGTGTGCCAGGGCCGTGCATGGCATGCTGAGTCAAGCAGGTTGAGGTGCTGTTCCGCTACTGCCATCCCTGCCACGCAGCACGGCACCGCAGCTGGTCCAGCCCCTTTCCACATGGACCTGCCCCCCTTTCCCACCAGCCTCCCTTTTGGAATATCGAAATGGTATAGAAGCGCTGTATCGCTTTCCTCCTGCCCCTCTATCTCCTCTAATTTTGTAGATGTTTTGGGGGTCCTCAACCCCAGCAAGGAAGGGATTGCCCAACTTGCTGTGAAGTGCCCATGTTCTCTGGGTCTCCGAAGAAGTTAGCTGGATGGAGAAGCCCCAGGAAATGTTAAACAGATTTATGCAGCACTAAACTGTTGAATTTTGCAGGAAGGGAAGAGCTGGAGGATGAAGGTAAACAAGCTCTTCTCTGTCAGTCTGTGTTGTCAGTAAATTTTTATAGAGTTGAGATTTATTCTAGTGTCAACCTCGTGTGGCTGTATATAGTGGGGGCAGGATGCAATAGCCTGTTTAAATAAAAGCTGTTTGGCAGTATGTAAAGCCACCTTTCTGTATTTAATCCTTAATGAATATTTTGTCTCTTCATACTACTCTTTCATTGTTAGCCCCTTTCATGCTGTTCTTCGTCTGAGCGATCCTGTGCATGTTGATTTTTCATAGAGGGAGATAGTTGGAGACAAATATTTAGTCAGAACTCCCTTTGTTTGGCAATGTACAGAGCTGATGTGTCAATTAAGAGAGGAAAACCTTGCAACTACCAGTCCCTTGCTCATTTTATTTTTTTAGGTACGGTCTTTGCTATATGATTGATGTTTCTTTCCATAGAGAAAAGCCCACACAGCCATTCGGCTGCTTGGCGCGCTGCTTGGGCGCGCGCTGTGGCGTAACCCCCCCACCGACAGCCTGGCCTGGAGGCAGCGTCAGGGACCGCTGGGGACGGAGGCAGAGAAAAATGTCTAATGTGGCATCCCATGGCCATCAAGCAGCGCTCACCGATCACATGGGGCTGTGCAGCCGCGGCACTGGGGAGTTTCCATGAGCTGGCAATTGCGGAAATGATTTCTTGCCGAGCGCAGCCCTTCTGCCGGTGTACTAACACAGGCTGGGTAGAAGGAAGATGGTTAAGAATTAAGGCAAACTGCACTGGAACAGAGAGCTGTGCTTGTGAAGGCTTACATAGTACTTGAAATAATACAAAAGAAATGCATAAAGCAGCCAGAACTGTCTGACTGGAGGATCTTCAAACAAGGAGTGATATTTGTACATAATTAAGTCAAATCTGCAATGTCAAATGCAACCAGAGATTTTGATACGTACTAAGCAGAAATCTGAGATTTTGAAATATTTGCAGTCTGAAGTAGGACTGCATAGTGTAGACATACTTTGTTTCTCAAGATCCTTGGAAATGATGACTTTTTTTGATGTTTATTTCAGATTCTCTGCAGACAAATGGTGTAATGGAAGGTAATATGTGGTCAAATTAAAGAGGAATTTAGTGAGAGAAATAACAAACATTGAAAGTAGAAGGGCCTGGTGTTTTAGTAAGAAAATCTAAATAAATTGTACCATCAGAGGAAGGTATGATTTGCTTAGAAGAGGAAAATATATAACTTTTTTAAAAATACAAAGGAGAAAATAACTTCAAATTAAAATCAGCATTGTGCAAGGTAGAATTACAAATAGAAAATTGAGAAGAAATGTCCTGATCTGTTGAAGTCTAAAAGGAAAATCATTAGCAAAACTGCCATTACTGTGATCTTTTAAATTAGCTGTAGGCTCACATAAACTGAATTATCAGACATGATGTTGAGAAGAAAAAATAGCATGTTCTGATTAAATTGTGCTGGTGCTTTCTCTCAGCCCCGCCTCCAGAAAATATCTAGGAGTAGTGTTAGAAGGCATCCTCAGCAAGTGTAACTAATTTGTTTACTCATTTGCATGATCAGAGGATCAGGTCTTATCCTATGTGTGTGTGCAGTGTTTGTGTGCGTATATAAAATCACCACTCCTTTTAGATGACATGGATTTTTTTTTTTTACAGTTTTATAATGATCACAGCTTTCATTCCTGGCAAAAAAAAGTCTGCCTTGCAGAGTCAGACAGAATAACTGTGTCAAATAAGATTTATTTCAAGGAATATAAATGCAGCTGCTTTTACTCACACAAAAATAAAGACTTAAAAAAAGAAAAAAAAAAGAAAAGAAAAGAAGCTTTTACGAACTCCTTTTGCTTGCTTTCTCATCTGACCAGAGCTCAGAGCCAGCCAGAGACTCCCACTGATTGAAGCAGCTGCAGAGGCTAAATGAAGTTTTTAGGTGAACACTTTAAATTGAAGCTGGCTAGGAGGTTCATGAAGTAATTTGAACTCTCAGTGTGTGCATGTGTAGTACATAGGTAACAGTATTTTACCCATTATCACCTCAGAAAAAAACACCGGGAGTTGTGGCTGTTTGGGAAGTTGTTCAGACAAGTTCTCACGGAGGCTTAGGGCATACATATGTCTGGATTTCTCGGCTTTATTCTCTAGATATCTTGGCACATTCTGAATACGTTATAAATGTGTCAGCAATTCAGGGACACCTGATAACCCTAGCCCGGAAGCCCAAATCCAGCTGCTGCACATCAGCGTTTCATAGTTGTCTCATCTGGGACTCTGGACATAGAAGCGATCTTACCTGGAGCCTCTGAACACGTGTGCTGTGTTGTAGAGCCACGCGTTGTAAGTTTGACACTTCTGGAAGGTCTTCTGGGCCTGCACCATCCAGTCGTTTTATGCATTTACGGTGGCTCTGATCCCTCTCCGAAGCCAAAGGCTTGATGTGCACATGCTTTACCGTGCACACACGTTTCAGCCTGGGAAATTCTGTATATGGAGTTTGATTCTGTCCCCATTGGAGTCCTCAGACATTGCTGTCAACTTTGAGAGTCAGTCCCAAGTGCCATCCTTTTCCTGGATAGTAATGTGGTTTTTAAGGTTAGTCTTTAATTTAGTGTTGCGTGACAGTCCTGCTAGCGGGGCACTCAAGTTAACAATATAGTTTTTCAAAGAAAAATATCTTGTGTATTTGTTTCTATAACTGGGTCATTCTTTCTGGTCGGCACCTTTCAGATGCTTGATCCCCTTTTCTAACATAAAACTGATGCCTTTTTCTGGTATCTTCTTACAAGACGTAGGTGGTGCCATTAGTAAAAAGCTTAATCTTTTCCCTGCTCAGCCTGTCCTATGTGGCCTGCGTTTTTCTTGACCTGGAAAGAAAATACTTAAATAAAAGTATAATTCTGTAATGAGTTAATGTGCTGTAGATTCATTAGTATTTTTACAGAAATTATTCTCGCTTCATTAGCTTGCTCTCCTCTTCCATCCAGTTTTATAGGAATTATTATGAAGCTAGAACTTGATTAGTGCTGCCTTTGTCAATTCAAGTTATTAATGATTAGTTAATTCTCTCAAGGAATCTATTTTTACTGTGGCAGTATTCATTTTAAGCCATTGAATCTCATGTTTAAACATTTTTAGTACTTACTTTTCAATTATGTAGTCACAGTAGAGTAAAAAAACCTTAAATACTTCCTTAAAGGTGACTTGTGAAACAGGAATGATTTATGTCTGATTTTCACAGCTCTAAAAATAGTGCACAGTGTTTCACACTGTATGTGATGCAACTCACGAGCAAAACTAGAGGGAAATAAGCAGGATTCTAGTCTTAACTTTGAATATCACTTGTGTAGAGGAACGAGTGACTTCTTCTTTAAGAAGAAACTCATTATTTCTCCGCTAACAGTGGAAGTGCAAAATTATTAAGGTGATTTTCCTGTTAATAATTTAAGTTTTGTCAACATTTTCTCAGCTCTTCATAGTGATTGAAGGGACGTTTTCCTTCCAAAATTTGCAGAAAAACATGTCAGTTGTATGTCTAGAATGACCTGACCTGGTGCATAAAAATAACTGTACTGTGCTAAAAATGACTGGAAATTCAAATATGAATTACTGGGTGCAAGATGTGGGACAAAGTAAATAGGGCAATTGCTGGCTGGGTTGTCTTTTCCTTACATCCTTGCAGAACGGCAGTCAAGAATAAATAAGTAATGTGTGCTTTTTGGAAGTTTAAGGCTGCCCTATTTGCTTTTTGTATACTGTGATTGGATGTGTAGAAGAGAGAAAAATAGAACTCCCTGCAGAATGTGCGTGAGAATATGCGTCAGGTCTCCAGGGAGTGTTTGTGCGGCTGTAGGAGCAAACTGCATAGTCTGGGGGAGGGACTAGGACTCGTGTTTCAGGGAAATACTTTCTTGCTCAGCCTTTGCATTGCAGTGCAGAAGTACCAGGAGTGTCTCATGAGGATAGCTCATGACAAAATCTACAGATGAGAGCAGCTGGAAGCGCCTTTGCTCACAGCACTAGGGTAACCAGCCCTTTAAGGGAACGTATAGTTGTATCTGAAGTAGAACAGTGTCTGGGATAGTCTACATAAGACCCATTTTAGGTAGCTTGACTGAGTAAAAGATGCAGAGACAGAGCTCACGATGCTTCAGAAGCTCCGTCTTCCACCCTTTTGCTGGTTACGCTGAATTCTCATCAGAGCTGAAAGCTCCAACTGGAGTCACTGTTTAAGAACTCAGGGGCCCCAAACACTCTCAGTTGCCTCTGTGTCCTTTTTTTTATCTCACACAGACAAATTAAAGAAGTAATTAAGTACATATTTTTAGTTGCTGACTTGCAGAATCAGATAGTGAAAAGTTGCATGGTGTTTTAGGAGATTGCTTGCTGGTATTGTTAAAAATACTTCATTTGCACAATTTTTTAGGGCTTCTTACATCCCTTCTGCAAGTTACATGCTCACAATTCCACCTCATAATTTTTCATGAGTTAGTACTCAAGAATATTCTGCTGGGAAGATTTGTTGCTCTGGTGAGGAGTGACTTTGTAAGTGTTCTTCAGACATGGAGAGTATCATTACTCAGTGGGCTGATGTGCTGCTAATATTTCCTTGCTGTCCATTGCTTGCTGACAGTTGATGTCATATTTTTGGATATACCAGCCAAATTAACTGAATTCCCTTCTTGCAACAGTTGAACTCCAAGTACTTATGTAATTCTCTGCACCCACTCTTCTGCACGTTTTTCTGCTGTTCACATGCAGTGTATCTAGTATGAAATTCCATTTATTTTGTCAAATTAAACACCAAGTTTCCCATTCAAAATTTGTTAGCCTGCTAAACTCCCTGTACAAGTAGGACTTTTGGTGGTATATGTGTTATAGGACAGCGGTGACATGCAATATGATTTTAAATTTCTGGGATTTTTTGTAAATTCATTAAATACGTCTAGGCAAACTTACATTATGTTGTCAACTTTTGACAGCATGGTGTTAAAACCACTGTAACTGGGGTGTCTGTTTCTGAAGAATAGTTCCATTACTTAACTGAGCTCTGGAGATTAGATATACTGAATGGCAAATTCGTTTTCTTTCTTAATTCATTTCTGTTTCATGGTTAAACAGACTATGTGCCATCTGAACCAATTCAGATTCTCCAAGTATTCCCAATATGCTTTTTATCAATAGCTAAGCTCTACAAAGTCATCACTGCTTTTTAACTGCTTCATCACTTTCTTTCTGGTTATTAGTAGGGATAAAATTGTTCCATGTTCAGGATTTGTCTTGATTTTGTCTCCTTTATAATGGCCTTTGTTTTTTTCCCTAACCACGTTTTAAAAAATAATTTCTTCTTCCCCTTTCTTGAGGATTAACTCATTTGGTTTTCATTCTCTCATTTCATTTCTCTTGTGGGTATTTCACGACTGTGCATATCATTGTCTATATAAATCACCAGTTCCCATTTTCAGCAGGGTTTCTTTTTATCCTCAAACCTCCAATCAATCTCTCTGAAGCCGAACTGGCCTTCTTGTTGAGCACTTACAGAGAAAAATCCTGTCCCGACTGAATTCAGTGGGAGTTTTGTCATTCATGTCAATGACTTCAATGCTTCACTCACAGTTAACATGCATTAGGTTTTAATTATAATGCCTTTTAGGCACCTCCAGCCTTCTTCCTGCTTCACGGCTTTTAATTACTTCCCAGTGAGCACACTATTTACTCCTCCTAATTCCACTCAGCCTGTTTTTTCAAATGCATACTTTTTCTTATTGCTTGTCAGTACACAGGAGAAGGATGATACCTTAGGAAAATATAAAGATAGCCAGAAGGGAATTATGGTATACATTAAGCATTCCTTTTGCAAATCATTCTGTGAAGGCAATATGCCTGTTAATTTCGGTGGGCTTCATGGGAAACCTGGACTTCTGCAGTCTTCCAGTGAAGGAATGGAGCCTTACAGAGCAGGATTATCACATCTCAAGCTCAAAGTGTTAGCCTGTTTAAGAATAAAGAAATGAAGAAAACCAAATTGTCTGTGACACATCTCATGGTCCCAAGAAAAGGAACTTCTAAGCTTTTATGCCCTGGGGAACACACAGTAACAAACACGATTAATAGCAGTTGCATATCAAACTAAGACAAACTGAATTTGTGGTCAGCTGATGTTTGTGAATGTGTTGATGACAATATCATATTTACTAAAGTACTGTGGCTTATTTGTATTTATTGCCTTGCTCCTTTTTAACTTTTTGAATACTGGTTAGACAGTTTTGCTAATTACATTCATATAAAAATGTTCCACATCCAAAGAATTCGTTTCCCCATAACCTCTATAGATGAAATAAACCTGAATCACTCTATTGATGTGGATCTTGTCATGACTGGCCTATAGTTCTGAAGTTGCAGATTAATTAAACTAGTAAGAGAAAGAAGATGGTTTTCTTTGTTTATCTGTGCATCTCATGATCTTATGGCTTATTTCTTACATGGGACAGTATCTATCATTTGCTACAGGTTTGTGTAACACCTTGAAGAATAAGGCCTGGTCTTACTGGTTTTTGCGTTCTCTGACCTCCAAAGCTCCTTCTTTGCTGCATGAGACAATACTCTGTTGTGTCCTGAAAAGGACAGAGGTAATGGTGCTAAATTTCTTTGAGCGAGATGTTCTACTAAGAAACAGAACTACTGGGAATAGCAGCTCGGTATTACGACCTGTGGCTTTTTGGCATGACTTGTGAAATGTAACTGGTCAGTATTATCTGCCAAGAAACTGTATGTGCATCTGCAGATGGCTGAAGGGGAGATCATCCTCCTGTACTATGGAAACGTGTGAGTTTCTTTCATGGTGGAAGTATGTGACGTGGAATACCACATCGTCAGTCAGGTGCTGAGTATGTGAGACTGAAAGTGTCAGTATGCTTCGTCAGGAACGGTTTTAAATTAAAGCACTAAGAGCAGAGGAGGAGAATATGCTGCCTGTAAATGTCTAAGCAGAAGTAATGACATTGACTTGTGGTCAAATAGTAAGTGTAGTAGTCCAATGAAGTTATATTGTTTTTAGAGAACTGATCAGTTTGAAAGGGTTTTGACAGGCTGAGTCCCAGAAGGTTGAAGAGTTATCTGAAATCAGCATGTATTTTTCAGACTTCAGAATGCAGCAAAGTAATTAGTGAAGGAAAGTTTCTTGTGCAATGGTGAGAGCAACTGTTGCCTTGTAGAATTATTTTTCTCTCTAAAGTATTGCTGTCAACTGGAGTCCCACTGCATGCAGCTATCCCGTTGTCATGGGGTGTCCTGTCCCTGTCCTGGCCAAGCGCTGGGAGTAGAGAAGAAACTACTCTGCGAATTCAGTCTAAAAATAGTTTTCACAACAAACAGGTGAAGATAGATAACTTAGTAGTGGGCAAGGCAATAGTGTGTTTTTATTTGTTGCTTACTGTGGCTGATGCTCCCAAGCTAGTTCATTTTTAAACAAAACTAATTTCCCCTTTGTCTTCTTGTCTTTGCAGAATTTAGATTTTGACAGTCCCGAGCCATACATCAATCATTTTGCCTTTTAAGTACTAAAACATCAACATCAATATTCTGAGATTTCAGCTTTCTCTTTGATGTCTTTTCTTTCTTGATTGGTAACACTAGCTGAGTGCTCTGAGTTGAAGTCATCCTGTAGTAACAGCTAGAATTAGGTCATTGCAGAATTTGTAGATACTGTTATTTTTCTGACAATCAAATAACATTGTTTCTTTTTTCCCCCTAGTGTTGGTAAAGGTGGTTTAGCCTCTCCACCATTCCTCTCAAAACCTAGGGAAGAGAATTCCAGTTTGTTTGGGACCCATTTCCTGGTACTGAACCCCCGGGAAAGAAATTTGAACCAAATATTATGGCAAAGAGATTAGATTAGCACTGTGGGATGGTTGTTTCCAAAGTGTTGCTTATCCAGCTCCTCTGTAACAGTCAAGAATCTCTTGTAAAGGAAAAAAAAAACAAAACACCAAAAGAATGTCAGATGGCCAACTCAACAAAACTGCCTCCTGACAGAAAACACCAATGTACTTCCTATGTACTTAGCTATAGCTAGTGCTGGCTGCGTTGGGGGAGCAACTCTCAGGCATTGAAGTTCCTGTGTTTGCCTGTTCTAAGGTCTTTCTGGGTCTGCTGCTGTTGTGTGGTAAGGAAAGCTGCAGATCCACTGTCCTGAACAGATGTGGTGGGGCCTGGGGGAAATAGGAGGAGGCTTAAAGCCTCTGGATGTTGCTCTTTGCTTTAAGAAGTCATCTGATCCCCCTTCACCAGCTGATGGGGGCTGTGTTCTGCATGTGTGGAGCAAGGAGAAGGTTTGTAGCACAATGGCTTGTTTTTCAAAGGCTTTGTATGCCCTTGCTAGAGTTTCAAATAACTCACTGCTCTGATTGTTGCCTTCTGGCACCTGAGGACTTCAGAATACTTTCCAACTAATTGATTGGCTGGAAATCATTCTTCAGAGTGGGAAAAATATTTATCTATTTCAGAGAAGGAATTTGTTGTACAAAGGTGAGGTAGGGCAGGTATAGACCAACTCTGTCATTGAGCCTAATCCCCTGCAGTTACTGAGGATTATTACAGTTATTACAACAGATGTCTTGTTCAGAGGTTCATAGAGCAGCTGCCGCACAGGATCTGATGTTTGCAGAATGTCTGCCTCACAGATAGTCACATATCATTGACCACAAAGTGAATGCTACTGCTCTGTGACAAATGCTAAGTCAAGACCAATGCAGTGGAAGGCCAAAAAGAGACAATACAGTGTCATAGTAAAGACAATAAGAGAGATTGAGGGAGTTGCCCATGTCCTGCGTCTCTGGGATGAGAAGGATTTAACCAGCTACAACTCCTGGATGATCCCAAGAGGCAATCAGATTCTCAAAAGTCCAGCGACCTCAGCTGATTCTTCTGGAGGATGAGTTCAGATTCCTTCTGGTGTGAAATCTGCAAGTCATTTGTACTTGCAGTGAGGCAGTAGCATCTATGCTCCTGGATCCTCTCTGTCTTGCTTTTACCTGGGGGTAAACTCCAATGCTTCAGGAAGAATAAAATTAAGCTGTCCCTCAAAATGAGTCAAAAGTCTACAAGAGTAGGACCCAGCTTGCTTGATGTGCAGTGTTTTAACTTCCCACCATCTCTCTGCTAATATACCATCCATCTTCACTAGTGCGAGCTATCTGTGGTTGAAAGCTGTCAGAATTACCTTGAATTGTGCTACAATTTCATTTGAGAAATTACTTATTTCAGCTCTTTTATGCTGTTGTTCCATGTCTGGATCCTTGTTGATGAAATGAGAAAAACTTGTCGGTAATATCAGCACTTTAGTTTGTTTATTACTTGTTTGCATTTTTTCCTGAAATTTGTGAAGCTGTATGCACTAAATTCTGCTCGTAGAAATGTATTTTCAGAAAATGATGTAGAAGAATATTTTGAAGGAAACAGTCCTGTCTAACACCATTTCTTTGCCCAATGATCTGGGACACTACTGCATACATATAATTACGGATGCTGCATGTCATTTAATATAATACTTCATGCAGTATTCGATTTTTCTTTTGGATGGAAATAAAATAGTATATTAAAAGAAGTCTGTCCTATTTTGTTCATTAAGATTCTGATAGTTTAAATACATTGAGGAAGATTTCTTGTAAAGCATACACTGAGGAAGATATTTAAAATAAAATAAATAATAAAAATAAATAAAATTAGCAGTTCTATGGCCAGATGCAGGCCTCTTGGTTAAATTCTGTTCTCTTAGTAAAAATTAATAAATCCTAAATATTTTTTCCGTATCTAGGATTTATTTCTGTTTGTCAAGTCACCAAAAGAATGTTCTTGTGTTGATGGTACAGCAAATGAGAACATGTTTTAGTGAAGTGGCAACTTCTTCCTGTACTGGATTTAGAAATGACAGCTGTGCTTAAAAATACAAAGCAAGGGTTTGTTCAGGTCCTCAGATGTTATTCTGGTATAGGAACTGGAGTTGCCTTGATATAAGGCCTCTTGTAAGATCTAGAAATAGCTAAAGTTAGTAAAACTCATGAATTATGTGTTGGGTTCCTTTTTCGGTAATGGGTGCTAATCAGGTGTTCCACGTGTGTTTTTTGTAGTGTTTGTGGTCTTGTTTCTTGTCATATTAATGCTGCTCTGTAGCAGGAAGCAAACATTAATTAGTGCATAATTTACAGTAGGAAAAGCAGAGGCTTGGTAGTTAATAAATTTTACCAGCGGATTTTATCTAGAGCAGTTTGTGGGATTTCCCGGCAGCACTTCTTTATGTGGTAGGTTTTTACTCTCCTCTCAGTTGACACTATGTTAAAAATGTCAGTAAGTAACTATTTTGGTGTCCTTAAAAGTCTGGCCTAAGATACGTAAGGCAGTGCACAGAAGCTTTAAACAAGCAGACAGTTAATACCAAGTTCACAAGGGACTTACCATTGCCCAGTTCCAGGTGGGTAAGTCAGAGACCTCAGTGATTTTAAGGTCTCCAGAGATACCATGCTGCCTAATATATTAAAAAAATCTTTTGAATAATGTTCTGTCCCAGATTTTTAGGAAGGACCTGGGATTTTCCATCTTCCCCTCTTGAAGCATGATTATACAGCTGACCAATTAGTCAAGTTGTCAGTGCTTTTGGAGGAAAGAGGGCCACAGGTGCCACTGTTGTATCTATTGACATGAGAGGGAAATGCTCCTGGTTTCTTGTCTCTGTGACAAGTCACACAACCTGATATGAGCTGGGGTCTGGTGGGCAGCCGAGCATGGACCAGTCACATGTCCTGGCAGCAGGGACAGCCAGGAGCCTCCTGGGCTGTCTGAGCACGGGCACAGCCAGCAGCAGATTGAAGGAAGGCATTATCCGCTTCTAGTCAGCACTTCTGAAACTGCATCTAGATACTGCAGCCAGTTTTGGGCCCCCCAGTGCAAGAAAGACATGGACAAACTGGAGTGAGTTCAGCAGAGGTCCATGAAGCTGGTCAGAGGCTGGAGCGCCTGTCCTGTGAGGAGAAGATAGGGGAGCTGGGTATGTTCAGCCTGGATAAGAGATGGCTTCAGGGTGACCTCGCAGCAGTTGTCCCATACGTAGTGGGTTGTTAACCAGAAGACAGATGCAGGCACTTCACAAAGGTGCATGATGGGAGGACAGGGAATAATTGACCTAAGTTGCAACAGAAGGGCTTCAGACTGGATATAAGGAAAGATTGTTCCTGTGAGAACAGTTAGGCAGTGGAGCAGGTTGCCTGGAGAAGTTGGGCAGTCTCCATCCTTGGAGGTCTTTAAGACCTGACTTAATAAAGCCTTGGCCACTGTGATCAATTGCATAATTCCCTCCAATTCCACAAAAAGTCTGTACTCTGAGTGCAAGAGCCTTGTCCCTGAAACATCGGAATACATTTGTATTTTCTCAGGCTGCAGAAGCCTCTGAACCCATCCACTTCTCGCTGGTACCTCCAACTATGAGGCAATACGAGTCTCTTTCTACCCAAACTGCAGTTTTTGGATAAAAATGGTTACAGCTCTTTTGCTTTGGCCAGTTTTCTCCTGTTACTGTGTGTTAGACTTGCTATAGACGCTTCCCAGATCACACCTCTGATAGGAGCACGAATGCTGTCTTTATGGAAGCCCTGCTCCTGCCTTGCAACTTTCAGTCCAGTTATGACTTTAATATCCTGAACTATTTACAACGATCGATAGTGACCAATTTTCGTAAGTGTTGCTGATTTTGATTGGGAAGGACCCTCTATGAGAAAATATGCAATGTTCTTAGTGTCTTCAGCGAAGATAATCTCCACTCTCAGTGAAGTCACTGAAAGGCAGCTAGCGGTTTATCTGCATTTTCCATTGTCAAACACTGCTCCTGGCTTCAGCCTCTGAGAAATGCGTGGGGCTGTTTGTTTTGCATGCGGAACAGAATGTCCCCATTTACTGAGAAGTAGTACGAGGTGGATATAGTTTCATTAGAGGGTGTTAAATTTTATAGTTCCTTCATCAAATTTGTCAGATTAATAGGAAGAAAGTGTTTTAAATGATTGGCTTTAATTAGAAGAATGGTGAAGTCTGCCAACAACAATAATCCATTTTTGGTGACCAAGTGTTTAAGTCATTTGGAAGTTATTACATTTATTCTTAATTATATTCTCATTTATTGAAGTTTAATCTATTTGGAAAAATACCAGTCCTAATGGTACGCTTCGCGGAGCATGAATTATGTTGCAGAATATTTAAAATAATTCTTTATTTTCTAGTCTCTCCCTCTTGTTATTACCTTCTGCAATGCTTTTAGCATCGTTTCATACGTCTGGTCACAATGTGTCATGTTGCTCTTAGATTTACCATTTGGTAACTATTTGCATCTGTTACAAAGGCTTCTTTTTATGGTCTTTGTATCATTGCCAAGCTGAGACCTTGATCAGCAGGAAAGATACAGAGATGCTGATTAATGCTTTTGTCATCTCAAGGGCTGATTACTGTAATTCACTCTTTTAGGGACTTTCAGCCCATGCTGTTAGGAAATTGCAACTGACACATTATGCTGCCATGATGATTCTCTTCAAAATGAGATTATTTGACTGTATTAGACTGATTATTAAATAAAACAAAAATCATGATTTGTTAAGTAGAAAAATTTCATATTAATGATTACATGTATTGGGGGATCTTAGAGTATTACCATTATGAGTGAATCATATGAGTAATCATATTGCTGTTCTGATCTTCCCTGTACATCATCCAATTTACGGAGCTATCCTGATGAAGTCTATTAGGATTTGTGCCTTGTCAAGAGAGTAAATTATCTATTGATATTCTCTAAGCCGAATTTGTGTTGTTTTTCAATCAATGTGGAAATGCTTTTTATTTACTGGAACATGTGAATTGCAGTTTTTCCTATTCCTGTTTTTAATTTGTGAGTGTATAATTGTGGACTGGGATGAGTCTTCCTGAAAGCTAATTAATCACAGATATTGAACTTCACCAAATGACAGTCCAGATTTGATGATAGTTTTGAATATTAAAATTTTATAGAAGACATAAAAAGTGGTATTTTTACATTTTTTTCTCCAGCTATTTTAGATTTTGACAGAAGAAGTAATGCTTTTTTTTTCTTCTTCTGAGCGTATCTCTTTTTCACTGTTCTATAGGTGAGAAAAATCTTGATTTTTCAGCTGTCCTAAGCAGAATAGTCAGAGTGGTTTTAGTAACATGAGTAATAGCGCTAACCTGTTTATGTATGCCAGTCAGCACCGTCTAATTAGCAACCTTATGTTAGTGAAGTCTTTTTCCCTCTAAGAGGAACCCTGAACCTCTAAAAAGTAATTTTAAAAGGTCAGTTTCAAAGGAAAAACAGCGTATGCTTTATATTATAATGACTACATGAAAGCTTTCCATTCTAGCAGATTCTTGCATACCTATTTTTTGGTCACCTAGAAAAAAAAAGGTCTACAGCAACACACAGGCTTTAGAAAAGCCCAAAAAATCCACTCCAGTGGATCCACTGGATCAAACAAAATTCTGGCAATTTAGAATTTTGCCTGGGTTGTATAGCGTTTCACTTCAACTTGCATGCCCTAAGAAAGCATCTTCCAATGTACTCTCTTGTTATGTGAAATGTATTACATCGTATTCTTGAGCAAAGAGAATATACAGGGAGACAGGCATCAAAACTTGGGAGCTGAGACCTGTTTTGTGCTGAATAACTTTTATCTAGCCTCTTTTTTACCTGTCTGAGATAACCCGAGGTGAGGAACCAACAGAAGATTCTGGATGTTTATCAAGTCTCTTGCCTGTTGAAGAGAAATATGTTATTTGCACTGAAATGGAGAAAAAAGTGAAGTTTAGGAGCTGGGTATGTCTTTGAGAAGGAGAAAGAGCACAGGCTCAGAGCCACACTCAGAAGATGAGGTGTTGCTGTATGGATTTCTCCTTCAACTTTAATCTCTGAGACAAGTTAAAGGATACTAAAGTAGCTAAGAAGGACTCTAGAATCTTCCCTGTTTGTAACCTTATTTCCAGCCTTGTAAGTAAGAGGTTGACATGTCTTGTTAAAATAAACATTTTCTATTTTGTAAAGCACTGTAAGAGTTTCAGTTAGGCTGATAGATGGGATATATTCTCTCTCCAGGGGTAACTAAAATAAGTAAAGCAGAATATATAGGATTTTTCATCTGCGTAGATGTATATAAGCACCTTGTGAGCCGCAGGGAGCTTGGAGCCTGGATGTGTCCCCTTGCCGAGCAGCATGGGGGGTGAGGCTGGGTTAGCTGAGCCTGGCTGAGGGGCAGAGCCAGCCTTTGCTGCTGCTCGTTCTGTGAGAAGCTGACAGCAGAGAGAGGAACCCTGAACCACCGCAGCGAGGAAGGCAAAATAACTTACTTCAAACCAGATAATCCTCCAAACACAACAGAAGGATTTTCTTCTGTTTTATCAGACATTTAAAATTCACTGCAGACAATAAAAAGGCTCCTTGGGGAGCCCTTTGGCTGGGTGATTGGTGCTTCGATGCTTGCCTGTGTTTATATTTTTGTGCTGTAAATTCTGTAGGGCAGAGATCATATTAATTTACATGTAGTTGAGTGCTGTGTGCTTTTCCTGGAGTTTAATTACGATATTTGCAAGAACTCATCTCTTCACTAGGGAAACCGTCTGTTTTTCAGCCAAGTTAATGTGGAGCTCAGCCTATGTAAGAGCTCTGGGATTTGAGCTGAGGGCATCATGTGTTGGTGAATGTCAAGATTTATTATTGTAGATTTATAATATGAATTATTGATCTTAGATCCACCTTGGTCATTACCTGTTTTGGGAAGTTAGTGCCTCTTGATGTGTTTGTTTTGTTGCTTTCTAATTTAACAGCATTCCTGAAACCATCAGAGTTAAAATAAACAAGTTTCCATGTCCCAATGTCTTGAAAAAGCTGTCTTTTTTCGTTTTAGCAACTGTTTAGAAAGGCAGGATTAAAAATGGAAAGAGTTTCTGCATTATAAATTTATTTTGCTTTACATTATAAATTTGGAAAACAACATCCTCAAGTCCTTAGTAAACCTATCGTATTTCAAAACATTTATGTTGCTGAAATCTGTTAATTTTTTATCAAAATTCTGGAAAAAGTTTGTCTTATACCCAATATCTGTCATCTTTCTATTTATTACAAAGTATTTCTTGAAGTTCTTCCTCTATTCCATAAATGTAATCTAAGAAAGGTAACTTGTTAACTCAAGTACTGTGGTAATGTTATGTGAGAAAGTTTTGGGGTTTTTTCCCACATGAAGAGTTTAGATACTAAAAGAGTATGATCCATTCAAAGTTATAATAAATTGCTGTGTAGATATACACCAAACTGTCTTTCAGCAGACAGGTCTTGTTCTGATACAGTGGTTTAAGTTGCTTTTACACTTTGTAGAACAGCAGGTGAAGAAGGTTGGTTGTGTTGCTGTTATTTGTCATTTCTTTTGCTTGGAATGGAAATTTTACGGGAAGATCATTGTATAGCCAGTTGAAACTTGTCTCCTTAAACAGACAATTTGAAGGTGTGTTCATATAAACTTTTCTTTGAGATCACATTTCTTGCTGCTGGCTGACTTGCTAAGCTCCTTAATCTCTGCTTCAGTTCATTAGACAGCAATGGGTGTTTCCAGTGACAAAAGCGGTAGGTTTGACTCCCGCTGACAGTAGCAGTGTGCCGGCACACGCCATTGTCGCTCCTTGCGTAAGAGAATGAGGCAGCTGAAGCAAGAGCAGAGGGTTGTGGCCATTAACTTTTCTTTAGCATGTCCAACTTTTTACTGTTTAGTCTTGGTAGAAATTTTTCTGTGTTGCAGTTTATAGCACTGAATTAAGAAGACAGGACTTTGCTCTGATACGCTGAATCTTACCACTCTGAATATTGGAAAAAATCGGTAGGGAATTATAATGACAAAAGAGGTATGCTTGCAGCTGCATAGCTGAAATAAAATTCCTCTTCAGCTTCCACAGTATCAGTGGTGCTGAGAAATCGGTTTTGTACTGATAAAGGGGATATTTTCCTTCGGGGAAAAGAGCTAGTGTACTAGATAATGCACAGCTGCCCCTTTTTGTGGAGATCCCAGTTTCGGAGGGCTGGCTCCCTAAGCTGAGGGAGCAAGTGTGGCCTCAGTTTTACTTTTCCACAGTTCTCTGTCTCATGAAGAGGTCGTTCTTCCATCCTCTGAATGTAGCATAATTTTTGTGTAGTCATTGGTGCCTTTGTAAATCTGATAGGAGTTTGTTGTGTTTCACTCAGTGTTGAGATTAATTTAGAATATATTCAGACATTTAGAACGGTATAGCATGCAGCAGTGGGGTTCTTAAACAGGGTCTCTTTCAGCGTATGTTATATGAGACTGTTTGACAATATTCAGCTATTAGTTCTAATACATGAGACCACGTTTCATTCTAAAATCATACTTTTTAATCCTTGTGCAAAAGTAAGCCACCTCTTAGGGACTGGCAAAAGCAGACAAACTGGATCCCTCCTTGTTGCAGTACAGTGGTGTTGGAACAGCACTCTGCAGCAAAGGGATCTCATGTTTTCCAGTTCACTTCAAGCTGTTGAATTTCAGGGTATGCAGGGTAGTCTAGCTGCTTTTGCAGGTAAATTAAGGGTACAATGGGACAGGAGCAGTCCCTGTTTCTGTGGCTGGGTGGTTTTATTATTTACTTAGTCTTATATTTGGCCTAAAAGTGCTCTTCTCATACTATTCTGTTTTTTTGTACTTTTATATTTTAATTGATATAAAGGCACCTTATTTTATAGCAAATATAGTTGAAGTTACTTTGTTTCTCTAATGCTCTCCAAATATTCCTGTATGAAGTAAACACAGCTTTGAGATATCTTTGAAGTTACTTATACATAACGAAATAGTCACTTCATTGCTACAGAAGTATGAAACAGCAGCTACTAAAGTGTTTAAAAACTTTGTAGTGTTTTCTAATATGCCAATCAATCATTTGGATCTTGGTGTCCTTGAAGTAATACTTTTTTGAGTCCATCATTTTTGCCATTTGTTATACACCAGGATCTATGGTTGAACCATGGCAGCCTGAGGGCTATGAATGTCATCGAGCACTATGGTTGAGGAAATGGGGTTAAGAATCTTGAAATTTTTAATGGAATTTTAATTTTTTTCATAGTGAAAAAAAAAAGGCATTGACATATATGACTAGGGTTGTGATTATGAGCTATTAAATGAAAATTAATATAAAATGTTCCTACTGTTAAAGTCCCAGTGCTACAGGGTAAGCCCTGGGTAACATGGCTCTTTCGTAGGACCAGCACTTCAGGAATTTCTCATGCTCCTTTTCTAAGATGATCCCAGTACTGTCGGCCTGTCTTTATCTGTTTTTAAAGTTTATTTTAGAAGTTACAGGCATGGGTATCTCTGGGAGTGTTCTTGGAGAAAAAAATCATCGAATATTTTGGGTTGTAGATCAAACATAACATCAGAACATCTTGTTCAGTTTTCTTTCTTGAAAAGACATTATTGAATATTTGTGTCTCAGTTTGTTTATCTAGAATAAAACCGTTCTGGAAAACATGGGGCATAATTCCTTGACCAGTTATCTTCAATTCACTAGCACTCTCTTTCGTAAAATAAACACTAATAAAAAGTGACTTGTATATCAAGACTCTGGCTGTTCAGTAATCCATTGATTAATCATATGACAGCTTTCAAATCTGTAACATGGAAAACATTGGGAGGTCAAAGAGACATCAAGCTGCTGAGTTAGTTGGCGCATTATTGGCAGTTGTATAGTAATGCATGATGATGCTTCTATAAATACCTTAAAAATGAGTGAAGACAATCAAGAGGAACAGGTTTTAAACAGGTGAATGTAACATACTGCTTTTTGAATGCAGGACAAATCCCAGACAAAGAAGACAGATAAGTCTTACCACTAGCTTAATATGACTTTGGATCAAACCCAATGGGGGCTCCAACGTTCTTCCTGCAGAAATCACTCTGAAGCTTTGTCTTTCCTGGGATCAGCAGCATTCATAGACTTTATTTTGTTTTGAAGTATTTTTCAAATGGTGTATAATTATTAAATCTTACATCATTAAATATCGACTGCCTCATGAAAGTCTATAGATCTAATGATTAGAAAAGCTCTGCTATCACAAATAAAACCTGTTGAAAAGATTTGATGGGAGGAGTCCATTAAAATTATTATCTTCTAAATGCTTACTACAGTTTGTGAAGCAAATAACTATAATCCAATTGATAAAATATGATTTAAAAGGGTGTGCTGAAAATATAAACAAATAAGGAACATGCATAGTATGAGGAAATTTCAGGATTGCTGCATTTATTTGTGACTATATTTTCTAGGCAATTTACGTACCACTCATTTGCAAAATTGAACCTTATGATTGGAGTCTAACTTTGCTTGTATCGCATGAAATCCTTTATTTGCATCATCTCTCTATGTGAGTATGGGGCTCGCATTGGAAGAACTTCTGGTTGTTAGCAGAGTTGACATCTGAACAGGGGATACAAGAACAGTTACATTTTTTAAAGGTGCAATTTCTCATACCCAGTGGTTAGCTTATACTTAGCTGCCTTGTGTAGAAGAATAATCATGTTCCAAATAGAGTTCTGACTGATCTTTAATAATTTACAGTTTCTTAACACTTCTTTCAGCACACTCAAATCTTTGGCCAAATATATCTTATATTAAGATAATGTGTCTGAATCTGTGTGAGAGACAGAAAGAGAAATAATCCATTTCTGTAGCCCAGGTAATCATCTGCCATAGCACATCTCCATGAATGTTCAAGAGATTGCAATAAGTTCTTGTTACGATTTTTAAGCTGTTGTTATTTACTTCACAGCAGTCAAAAGTGTGATGATAGACATTTTATACAACAGGGTCCTTGCTTTGGCAAAATAAGCTAAAATTATACCATGAGGTAGCTGCAGAGTGTCATAAGGATGAGGGGAAGAAATGCTGAATGAAATGACAGTAAGTTGATTATTGTGATGAAGTAGTCTCTTCTGGAGTTGAGAGCATAAGATATTCTTTGGCTAAAGCACTTGACTGAGGCTCAGGAATTGAGCCCAAATCCCTCAAATCAACGAATTTATTGTACAGTCCTTAATGTAGGAAAACAGGACGTGAGGGGGGTGAATGGATCATCAGGCAAGCTCCATAGCACAGCATCCTTCCCGTAAATTGCCTCATCTCAAGGGGAATGCCTAATTTCCCTGTTCTTTGACTCCTCAGCTGTAAAATAGGATTAACGTTTTCCTTCCTTATGAGAGGAAGGGATGTGGGAGGATACTGTTATTAATTGCAGCATTGTGCTCAACAGAATGATGAAAGTCAGACCAACAAACAAATTAGGAAGTCCTGTTAATAAAAGCTAACTTCAAATAATTTAAGCACATATAATGTCATGTCTAACTGCCACAGTTCTATTCTCTTTGCCTTTTGCCGAACTACTGGATTTGGGAGGTAGTTTTGAATTCATCCACCAGTCTTGCTGTGTATTGAGAATATGAGAACAGCTGTACTGGGTCAGTCCAGCCTGGGCTTCCTCGGTGGATGGAGACCTGTGGAACAGCATAGAACAGGACAGATTTTCAGAGGTCCTGCCTGCTGGTATGGCCTTGCAGCAGTGTGCTTATAGGGATATTTTGAATCAGAGGTTGCGTCTTTGTGTTCCATAGACGGTGATTGTTCTCTTGCATAAACTCATGTAACTGAACCCATATAAACTTTAGGTATCTACATATCCTGGGACAGTGATTTCCATAACTGTGTGCTCTGTCCAAACATTGTTATTTGTATTTGTTTTTAACTTTGTCTTATTTCATCTGATATTTCTTATTTAGCATTTAGTATTCATTGCTTAGCATGAAAAACAATGGAGGATAAATCCCTGTTCACTTTTCCATGCCACTGCAAGCCCATCATTCTTGTATTTTAACTTTTATTTTTCATAAAACCATGCATTTAATTCCCACTTTCATTTTCACTGGAGAGAATGGTGTGTTCAGGAACTATAGAAGACTGTCCTGTTAAGCTGCATTGCTTTCTGACACAACAGAGGAAGATACAGTTTTAATATTTCAGTAGCTGAAAGGAGATAGTTCAAAGAGTGTAGGCAAACAATGAGGAGAATGTGTTGACAGTGCATGAAATCTCTGGTGTGGATTGCTTTATAAAATAAAATGATTTTTCAGGGATGCAAAGGTGGCTGTTAAAACCTCCAGTTATAAGCCCTCGAGAGAAAAGAATCATCCTTTTGGTTTTAGCATTGCTCCCTAGCTGAAAGAGTGATGGATGATTTTTGATAAACATCTTGTAGTGCAAAAGACCATAACAGAGGCTATCGATGCTGGTAATCTGTACTGTTTTTTTCTGATTGTTTATCCACTCTTTGTAAGAAATTAGAATAGATTAATAGAAGGGGGGGGTTTATTAGGAGAAAGGAGTAGGATTCAGGAAACAGGACTGACAAAATTGGCATTTGTATGGTCATATAATATTTGCTAAAGAAGAATAGAGTATTACGAACTGTTTCTGTGTCCCGCTAAAGAAGGAATTGTTATCCGTAGAGTGAGAGCCCCAGTGGAAGCAATGGACTTCTTATTTGTTATGCACAACGGAGGGACAAATAAGGAATGAAAGTGTTCAGTTTTATTCCACCTTACAGACACTGTTCTGCACAGGTTGTGTTGTACTGTGTGCTGTAGGAACACGAGAAAGCACTCTGCCTTGGAAAAGTTGAGGCTAAGTCTTCTACAATTTGTGAGATAGGAACAGAGGTGCTGAAATCTGTCTGCTGCTTGCTGAGGCCCTGGATAAAGTCTTCTAGCACTGCAGAGACCACGGCCTGTGAGAAACTGTCCTGGGAGGTTTTGGAGGAACAGTTATGTTGCTTCCCACCTTCTCAGCTACTCAGAAAGGCAGCAACAATGTGCTTCATCATAATGAGCAATTGTTTTCTGTAAGTAACCCCCTCAAAAGTCCTCCCATCACTTGGCTGGGGGTCATGGTAAAGAGGGAATTAAGTAAATCCTCATCCCAGTCAGATTACTTCTGGCACTTAACAGTTGACGGATGTTTGTGCTTTTTTTCATAGACAGTGAAGTGCTCAAATAATGAGCTCTTCTTTACTAAAATAAATAGGCCAGATACTTGAAAGTGCTTTTATGAATAACAAATACTTGTTATTAAAATATCTGGGAGATGGTTGCAGTCTTTGACTTGAGCTTGTATTTACAGCTGAGTTCCCTAGATCGAGAACTAAGCTGAATGACTGTCTAATCTTCTGGGAACACCTCTGGAAAAATAAAGGTAAGATCTGGCGATGGACAAATCTCCTTAGAGAATCTCATCTTCTGTATGGAACTTGTGAGAAGCCTCCCAGAAATGTGGTCACACACAAGACCTCGCAGTGTAGCAGCCAACACAATCATCCTCCCAGCACCTCCGACTCCAAACAGGAAAGAACTGCCTTGGAAATCATAATGTGAATTAAAAAAGTGCTCTTGGAGGACTAACACTGGCTTTGTTGTGCTTACAGGTAGGCACCTATAGGAATGGTACTGCAGGCATAAGTGTGATATTTGAATTATAGTCTCTTTGAAGTAGTAGCAGCGCTCGGTCCCTCAAAATTCACTGCAAATCTCCAGAATTTAATGCATGAAGATGCCATTTCCATTACATATATTCATGATTTTGTTAGCACCTGCCTTTTTTCCACCCCTAAGTGTTGCTCAGCGTTATTATGGCTGATGAAAACGGTGAGAAATTTCTGTAGTGTCAGGCATAGACAAGCTCCAAACCAGGTATCTTGCTCAATATGGCGTCCTTGTTCACGTGAGTTCTTTAAACAATGCTAGCCCTTCAGCAAACATCTCAGAACAAGCACAAATACTACAGGGAGCTCAACTCCTGGTATTTCTAATGTTAAAAACAAGCACATAAGACATTTTTACCTCTTGGAGATTTGCTTTGCAGGAGTCTCCATTTGCCACTGTAAATGAAATTGATTTTCTCTTCCTGATTTCTCAATATTTACATGTCTACTTCACAATGCATCACATTTATGTCTTAGTTGGAAGATTATATATTAATGGTTCTTACATGACCCATCTTTGTTAACATGGTATCTGAGTGTTTCAGAATTTTACTTTATACTGTAAGACGATTATTTATCTTACTATGCCTTCCAGTTTTATAAATGTGGTCTCCATGTAAGAAGACTGACTGGGTTCCCTAAGGTCCTGTAGGAAACTTAGTTTAGAGAACTGAGGCAGATTCTTCTAAATTTGAAGCTGTTGGCCCAACCACTGGACCCTCTTTTCTTTCTGTCTGAAACATTTGCTGCTCAAGACAAAGGAAACTGAACGGGCGTAGCTGTTACAGACCACTGTGCTGTAATGAAATTAACTTACAGGGAAGGATTCATAACATGACTTAAATAATTTCTGTATCTCTTGTTTACAAGGACACAAATATTCTTGCTTTTGATAAAAGACTACGGAGATGTGAATACAGAACTGTTTCCTTTCAAGCATACAAACAAATATCAGGCATTCAGTACCTCTGAAGATACTTGAATAGTGAACACTTTATTATCTGAAGGCAAAGGACATTTCACAAGGTGAGAACCCAAGTGGCTGGTGCTGGCAAAATCTCTTGCTGAAGAAATACTGAGCAATCTTAGGATAAGAGAAATGGGAATTCTTTGAAAGATTAGGATTTCTGTGAAAATCAGTGGTTATAAGGGGGTAATGTCCTTGACATAATACTTTCACTGCAAAGATGGAGAGGCTGGGAAAAGTGTGTATGCAAGTATGTGTGACAGAGAGAGGCAGATTGTTAGGTGCAGCAGTGCACTTAATTAAAACATTGCAGCTGTTCCATCGTTATTTCACCTTCAGATATGACTGTATTATCTAATACCTATTTAAAGGAAGCTTATGGCTCTTAGGATCATAGGGTCACTGATAATTCAGGTTGGAAGGGACCTTAGGAGGTCAGCCAGTCCCTCCCCAGCTGGGGCTGCAGCAAGGGTTCCTCCTTCCCAGGGGCAGTGCTTTGCATTTCTCCTCACCGAATTTCATGAAGGTCCTTGAAACTCCTGTCAGCCCACTTCTCCAGCCCGCCTGGGTCTCTCTGAATGGCAGGCCTACCCTCCAGCATATCAGCTGGCCCCTGCAGCTTGGTCTTATCTGAAAACTTGAAGAGAGTGCATGCCATTACCTCCTCCAAGTCACTAATAAAGGTGTTAAGCAGGACAGGTCAAAGGATAGACCCCTGCAACTCCGCTTCTTACTGGCCTCCAGGCAGGGTATGAGCAATTAACCAGTATGCTTGGAGCCTATCATCTCAGCGTTTTTTCACCCATCTGGTTGTCCACCTCTCCAGAGTGTAAAGTCCTTTTAAAAAGAAGTATTGTGGGAAACAGTGTTGGAAGTCTGCCTGAAGTTAAGGTAGATGACATCCGCTACTCTCCCAGTGTATATATGCAGTCATTTTCATCTTCATTGTTTATGAAACTTTAATCAGAAAACACAGCTATTGTGGAGTTAGTATGCACATCTGGACAGAGAGAAGACAGAAGCAGTGAGGACATAGCGACAGGCAGCTCCTTGTGCCAACAGGCCAGTAAGTTCTCTTGCCTGGCTGCTTCAGTTCAGCTGGAGAAACCACATGTGGGTAACAACACTTAGAACTTACATATATGCTTAACTGTTGTGCAGACATTAAACATATAAACTTAAGGGTTGTGCAAATATTAACTCATCGTTCTACTCAATCTTATTGGCATCCTGAAGACAATATTGATCTTAGACAATGGCCACAGAATATAATGTGTAGTACGGGTATGTGCAGAAGACCCAGTAGCAGCTATACAACTTTGTTAAATTGTGAATCAGGCTACAACACTACTGGAGTTGTGGTAGAGTAGAGATAACCCACACTCAGAGAACTGATTAGTTACAACACTAGAGGAATCGTCGTAAAATAGAGATAACCTGCACTTGGGGAATGATTAGCTTGTTTGTAGCTGGTGTGATCTTCGAGTAGTGACTGATATCACATCAGTTCTCTTGGCATATGCTTGAGGAGATAACTTGCTGTAGTAACCCCAAGATTAAAAAAAAATATTAAAACGAAGAAAAAATATCAGTTTTCCTGGATTTTTGCATTACCAGGAAACAACATACAGAACTTTCGACTAGAACATGGATTTCTCTTAAATAGAAAAAGTAGTCATTGTATAAAGAGTTGTTTGTGCTACCATATAGCGGGATTTCAAAGATAGCTTTTGTTCTGTACCAAGAATTTTCTTCTCAGAAAAGGTGAACCCCTGAATACTTCCCAAAATGTTAAATCCTCCCAAAACAGGATCTATTCAAGATAGAGGAATCTGACACCAAATGCTGTGATATTTAACCTACGCAGACTTTTAAAAATAACTATTAAGTTCTTCATGAAAAGGAATCATCTGAAGAAGAGATTGTGCCTGCTGATTCATGTGATGACCTAGGTTGTGACTGAAAGAAGCAAGGGATAATTTCTCCTTTTACCCTCCTGTCTGAGGAGTGAACATGGATGATCCTCACAAGAACTGACACGGGATAAGAAAAGAAAAGCAGCTTGCTGACAGCGCTCTAGTTTATAGCGTTGGGACCTGGAGATCTCTGCTCAGTGAGCAGCAGTGCTACCTCAGTGTCAGTGCACAGTCACTTTGTGTAATCCAAGGAAAATACTTGAGATTCCCCCAGACTTGTGGGTAGCCTTCTATTATTACTCATCATTTTTTATTTTTCCTGGTGCTGTTTTTCTCATGTGATGCTAATTTGCTGGCTTAAGTTTTCTATTCAGAATGTCACTTTTGTTCTGTATAAATGTGCTCCCAAGGCAGTGCGAGGTGGTTGTTAGAGAGCAGTGCGGTGGCTCTGCTTGGAGAACGTGGACTTCGCCACATTCCCTTGCTAAATACCTGGCTCTTGTATTATTCTTCACGGCTGACTGTGCATTGCTATGTGTAATGATATCTTAATTTTAGTACAGGTAATGTGTTTTGAAAGGGAAAATGAAACAAAAAGTTATACTTCTGCTTAATCAGCCTGCTGTAAAAGTCTGGCTCACTGGGAGACAGACACATCAAGAGTGAGATTAAAATGTACATCCCCTGGGTAATGTATGAGGGTGGCATTTGGAAACTTCTATGCTGGAAGGGTTAGTGCTTATCAGCTGGAAATGTTCTGTATGTCCTGATGAAAGCTAAAATGCTGAAGTAGTGACTAGGATTCTTTTCACCGAGTCTGAAATAAAGAAGATTAAGAAAAAATGTAATGTGGGTTAGTGTATGTGTGGAGAATGTCATTAATTGTCTTGGTGGTGTGCAGACAGTACTTTACAGTAATTCTAGTACAACTAGTAGAATATTAATTGCGTGCTGCTTTGACCTGCTATCAATCATTGTGATTTGCATATCATTTGCATAATGCTTTGCATATCAATCACATATTACTCACTAGATTTTGTACTGCTAGAGTGACAGACTAACAGAACGTTCATAGTAGCGTTGCTCCAGAGAAAGGAATCGCCTTATAAGTTGCTCTTTTTTCTACTATTTTCCAAAATATTTTATCATTATGTTTTTTAGAATTTTAATACTATTTTTACCAGAATTATTAGCAAATCCCAGATGGACCATGTCAGTACTAACTAACAGTACTCTGTTAGTCTCTCATTCTTATTTAATCCACTTTATTTAAAATTAATGATAGGTTTGCTTTGTGCTCAAAGCTGTGTACTTTGACTATTGAAACGTTTGGCATATTTAGCATTGACAATAGAGAGCTTAAATTCAATAGCTGAAAACCCAAAACTAGACATACAAGCCTCTGATTTGATACCAATAGTTAAAAGTATTTGAAATATATTGCAGTATAAATGTATTAAATCATGTTATGAAAGCTTCTGACTTGATTGGTAGCTGGCACAGCTAGCAGGGTCCGTTTCCAGGATAAAAAGTGTGTCCAGTGTGCATCTGCAGTGATTCAAAGTGTGTGAGGACTTAAATCAGAGGCAAAGGACAGCCACAGAAGTTGTCTAATAAGATGGGTTATTTCTGACCAGGAGGAAAACTTGTTGGTTGTATGCATTTCCCAGACAGCTCTGTTGCAGTTCCAGTGCGCTATTTAACCGCAAGCTGATTATTCCTGAAGTTCATTTTTATTATTTAGCTTTGCCTTTCTGTGAAGTAACTTCTTGGGATAGATCTATGCTCAGAAACAAAGACTGAACTTGAGAGTCTTTAACCTTCTCTGGCCTCCCAAGTTGTGGGCACACTGCAGGTCTCTGGACGCTGACGCTGCTCTTTGGGAGACTTGAGCCTCGGCTTGCTGCTCATGGGTTGATCCTCGGTGCACTTGGTCAGGACCCTGCCTCATCTGCCAAGATCTCATAAATAGGAGTCTGAACCTGTTCTAGTTGTATTTAAGTTCTTTCTCTCTATTGATCTGAGCTGGACAGTAGGAGTAGCTGTTCTTGAGAATGGGTTCAAACCTAAATATAACGGAAAACGTCACCATATCCGTAAAAGCTTAATCCTGAAACATCAAACTCAAGAACAGCTTTTACACTGAGTTAAATAGTGGGAAGGTGAAAGCTCAGTGTGTAGTACTTTGCTTTGACCCCATGCATCTAGATTTTTTGCAGAGATACGTTATGGGTAGGTACTGTGTAGAAACCCAGAACAGCCACAAATTTCCTTCAACATCAGTATGAGGGAAAGTTGTCACTGTCAGGGTGTCTTTCTTCCTGACTTCAAATGAGTATAATATACAACAAATTTGAATTACGTTGGCCTGTAGTAAAATTCCTGGTTGTGCTAGGTCACTGCATCAACTTCGACAAACGTATATGCTGAAGATATCACCTGTGAAGTGTTTGTTTCTTTTTAGTGGAAAGGCTACATATATTTGCATTGACATGGCAGGGTTTAAGTTAATGTAAGTGCTGTTATAATGTCAGTAGACTTTTTTTCTCTATTTATTTATAGATTCCAAAAGAGCTATTACAATTCTCAGTAGAGCTGTCTCCTAGAGTTCCAGTGACACTGAAGCTGTTTTGTTGTTCATAAACTTTCCTCATGGCGAGGCTTTGACATCATGCAAGTTGCCAAAGAGCCTTTTTGCTTTCAATGGAAGATGTACAATTATTTTTCAAACATTTACTTTTTTAACCAAATTTTTCATCTTTCTTTAAAGAAATAATTTTTCATATATCCCAAAAGATGTCTCCTTAAGCAATAACTCTGCATGCTTCTTTGAGTTCTTGAAAGAGAATTGTTATGTAAAGCTTGCTTTGCAGTAGTTGATAATAGACATTTTACAGTGTGGCCAGCTATTTTCGGTGCCTTGTAATGAAGGCACTTCTAGTAGGCCATACACATACTTCTGCTGCCCTTATTCTTAACTGCTTCCAGTTAATGGGGAGCTCACCAACCTCTCACCTGTTGGTTTCACACTTTCCATAACTACTATTGACCTAAGAAAAATTCTGGGGAGAAAACAAGTAGATCCAATCCCAATGTATGTGTTTGAACTGAAATATATTAACTGTATATGAATTATATGAATTCAAATGGCCACTGGCTAAATATAACTTGCAAGAATATTGGATGGTAAAATGTTTCCTAGATCGGTTTAATCTAGATTATAAGTCCCCAATAAAGTTATGTTACATATCAGTATAAAACTGCCTGTCTTCGAATGAAGGCTCATCTCAGAAGCTTTAGTATAATTAGGGACAAATATATGTAAGTTGTAGAAATTAAAGATTGAACTTCAGTCTTAATTCTAAAATTCTGGGATTTTTAATGGAAAACATAACTTGGAAACTTTTTCATATACTTCCCCCTATACATGTACCCCAAGTATGAAAATTAGTTCAAAGCAAGTCTATTTCATCTCTTTAAAAAAGTCTGTAAGGAAGTACTCTGCATGCTATTCCCGAATCAATATGTATATATATATATATATACATATATATATATATATATATATTCCTGATATATGCATAAGGGGTGAATAAAAAATACTCCTCACCAAAGACACCGTGTGGCCCTTCCAGATACCAACATCTATTTCCAGGTGTTGCAGCTGTCACTGTTAGGGAACTGGGGGCTGCTGTGATGGGGCTACCCTGAGAAACTGAGGCACCAGGCAAATCTCAAAACTTCAAACAAGCCTTTCCTTATGCTCAACAACTGGAAATGAAGCAGTAGTCAGACAGATTAGCCAAGTCTTGGGTACGTAGTATTGCAAGTCTAATGTTGTGTTTGGCCTTGATGGCCAAAGTGTTTGGTGGTGCTCAGGTGGCTGAGGTCAATATGTCCTGACTCGAAAGCTCTTCAGTGAGGGAAACTGAAGCTGAAAGAAGTGTCTTCTTTTTTTCCTAAGCTCCACTTGCATCGCTGGCATCGGATAAACATTTTCCATGGATCAGGACAACTCTGGTCCAAAGGATTACTTCATCTTTCTGCAGGTGGGAACTAACCTGTTCCAGCTTGTCCAGGCAGGTATTATCCCCTCCAGTGCTTGTCCATCCTGGTCTTTTCTGATGGGTATGCATGTTTGCAGACTGTAGGACTGCAGGTGATCTGATACCTTCAAGTAGTTGTAGACTGTGTGCTGTTTTCTTAGTTTTACTATTTTTATACAACTCTGCCAAGCAGGCAGATGTTACAAAATAATCCACCTTCTAACCTAAATCAAGTAGTCTTGTCGCATGCCTGGGTACAAAACAAACTGGGTATGTGTCATGTTTTGCCTTAAATCAAGCAGGCTTGTAACATCGTGGTAGTGAAATGAGGATACATGATGCTCCACAGGTAGGCCTTCCTGCTGCACAGAGGGTAGACTGTCATGCTATATTGATGGTGCTATTTTGAATTTGAATTTGAATTTTCAATTGGACTTTCAGCAATCATACTAAAAAGGAAAAAGAAGGAAAAAGCCATATACCAACATATTGGATGTTTTGTTTATATGCTTACAGTTTTGCCAGGGAAAGTTAGAGTAAGTCTGTTTCTTTGTAGGACATCTAGAGATAAGACTAGCAAAGAAGAAAATAGGTGTGCAAATAGTCATTTTAACTTCAGAACCCAAACTCCAAGATCTGATGCACCCAGTGGATGCCAAACTTGTGCATTCAAAGTACAGTAAAATAGTTTTTCTTAGTACTAAAAAAAAAATTCTGTGTCTTATAGCAAGACTGAGCGAAAGTCTCCAGTCTGCTCCCACAGGGTTTGCTCTTAAGCCTTAGCAATTTTTTGTCTTACTTTGAAACATTATATATACTGCAGGATCTTCTTTGCTTTACAAATAAAAAAAAAGGATAAATGTAAGAAAAAAAAAATTACAGATTGTGGGATTTTGGAACATAAACATGCCTTTTTTTTAATCTTTACAAATTCAAAAGGAATGGGTCTATAACTGTGTCAAGATGGATTTTACGTTCAAACAATGATAAATAGCTTTTTAATACAATTCTTAATACTGTAATATTAGAGATTAAAGTAATATAAAATTACATTTTTTTAATGTAAAATTTCATGAAATTCACACTATGGATTTGCAGAGCTCTACTTTTCTGAAATAATTAACTGTAGTTCATATCCAGTATTAACTGAACCAAACATTATTAACAACACTTTAGAATATAAATGCTAATTTAATAAAGAATGATGGATTCATTTAACTCCACGTGGTCATCCTCTTTGCTGAATTTCTCGTTTGCTTTCAGTTTACAGAGTCTCATGGCACAAATCAGGAATAGGTCATGCATGGTTGCTTAGTGGTTTCTTAATTAGTGTTATAACCCATTTGCTTTGTTAATAGCTTTGTATTTGCACGTATTGTATCTCATTTTGCTGAGGAATCATCACTCAGGTAGTCAAGAATAGGCCTTCTAAGGAACCAATAGAATCCTGTATAATCTTGCAAAATGTGTATGTCATGTTCTGTGATCCAAGTGACTATTCTTTAATGTTGTTTTCTTGTCTATCGCTCTGAGAAACCTGGAGTGACATATGACCTGACTACTAGACTATATCTTTAAAGGTCGTGCTATCATTCATTGTGACTTTAGCTAGAACATACTGAATGCAAAAGTTCTTGCTACGTGCAGGACAAAAATGTAATCTCTGCTGTTTTTTCATTTCTACTAAAAAAGGAAAACAACGTGTTATCAGAAAGAAAACACCTGTAGAGTGGAGAGGTCGCTGCATTTCTTACTGCTTGAAAGTTTTCTTAAAATGCCTTGCATTGCATTACTGAGAAACGCACATGTTGATTTTGCACAGTAAAGAGAAGCTAGAGGTTGGCACGCACCAGGTCATACATCTTGTGGGCAAGTGTTCATTGTGGCTTCGTGGTATACAACTGTGCTGGGTTGGTGGGGCTGGTGGTACTGCTCTGCAGGCAGGCAGAGCTGAGCCCTGCACTCAGTGCAAAGCGAAGCGGGCTCCGAGAGTCCCTTCGGCCGGTCCTCTTGGGCACTGATACAGGGCAGTAAAAGGTGATAACTATGTGACAGCCTAGTTACACAGAGGACATAGGTACCAGTTTAAATGCTTTAGTGTATTTAGGAAGAAATTTTAATGTTAATAGTTATCAGTATTTATTAGCTGGAAAATAAGATTTAATTTCCTCTTTTCTCATGACAGAGATATAAATAGGCACATTGTATGATTTGAACTAATGTCGGTCTTGTTTGATGATTATTCACCAGCTCATCAAAGAGGCTACAGATTATACACTCTCTCAGCACTTGGTTGAAGGTTTATTTGAAGTTCATGCTGCACAGATGGGTAATAGTTTGAAAGCACAGATGGAATTTAAGGAACAGTGAGTTCAGTGGGAAAGCTACTGTATTGAAGAGAGGGAGAAAACTGAATGAACCAACAGCTTGAGATAAAAATACTGAGATCCAGCTGGTTATTACACAAATTATTTCAGCTTCGCCTAGCATATAAATTGTGAGGACAAACAGCAAATGTTTTACAGGAATTGGCTGCTTCCTCACTATTCTCTTATTCAAGAAGTGCCTCTCAAACCTAATTAAAATACATATTTTAATATTAAATTAAAATATATTTAAATATTTTTAATTTTTTAAAAATGCGTTCTAAAAATACATATTTTAATATTTTTTTAAAATACTTTTTTTTGAGTGATGTTTTATTGGGCTTTAGTGGAAGAGAGAGAGACAAGGATCTATCTAGAAGATCTGTCATGAGTAGAGCAAAATCAAGTGGCTGGAGATTTTAACCCCAGGAATTTTTTAATCATAGAATCATAGAATCATAGAAAGTTTTGGGTCGGAAGGGACCCCTAGAGGTCATCTAGTCCAACCCCCCTGCAGCGAGCAGGGACACCGCTAACTAGATCAGGTTGCTCAGAGCCCTGTCCAACC